>Ga0207828_100471_pt1 | contig 12462 bp, 9 predicted proteins | sample TtaePargueraPR_11_FD_187276 | JGI IMG/M metagenome (GOLD analysis project Ga0207828, IMG submission 187276) | Aerobic enrichment media microbial communities from Bioluminiscent Bay, La Parguera, Puerto Rico - Tt and P2 (3) (SPAdes) | ecosystem: Environmental > Aquatic > Marine > Unclassified ...
TTTTTTCACAGACTTTCAGTGGTCTGCATGTGCTTTTGGGGAGTGTATCACTACTGGTAAGTCCAAAATATATCATACTTTAGGTTGATATGGAAAAAGGCCCGCCAGTGTTGGCGGGCCAAGTTTGCCCTCGTTGTTCACAGGGGCCACGGTTCAGATGAGAATTTCATCAGTATTTCAGAATGTTATGTCGTTCACCGGGTCAGAATGCCGCGCGTGACCACCTGTGCCTGAATTTCGGCAGCCCCTTCGAAAATGTTCAGAATGCGCGCATCACACAGTACACGGCTGATCTGATATTCAAGCGCATAGCCGTTGCCGCCATGAATCTGCAGGGCGTTGTCGGCATTCGACCAGGCGACGCGGGCGCCCAGAAGCTTGGCCATGCCGGCCTCGATATCGCAGCGAATATCCTGATCCTTTTCAAAGGCCGAGAAATAGGTCAGCTGGCGGGCGATCATGGTTTCAACCACCATCCATGCAACTTTGCCGTACACCCGCGGGAAGGCGTAAAGCGGCTTGGAAAACTGGATGCGATCCTTGGCATAGCGCATGCCGATCTCAAGCGCGTTTTGGGCGACGCCGACAGCACGGGCTGCGGTCTGAATACGGGCCGACTCAAAGGTCGCCATCAATTGTTTAAAGCCTTGGCCTTCTTCGCCGCCCAAAAGGTTCTCGGCCGGGACTTCGAACCCGTCAAAGGAAAGCTCGTATTCCTTCATGCCGCGATAGCCAAGCACCTCGATCTCGCCACCCGACATGCCATCGGCCGGGAAAGGGTTTTCATCGGTGCCGCGTGGCTTTTCTGCCAACAGCATCGACAGGCCGCGATAACCGGACTCGTCGGGGTTGGTGCGGGTCAGAAGGGTCATCAGATCAGACCGCGCGGCATGGGTGATCCAGGTTTTGTTGCCGGTGACCTTATAGGTATCGCCATCCTTGACCGCGCGGGTGCGCAGGTGTGCCAGATCCGATCCATTATTGGGTTCGGTAAAGACAGCGGTCGGCAGGATTTCACCCGATGCCAGTCTGGGCAGGTAATGTTCCTTTTGCGCATCCGTGCCGCCAAGGCGGATCAGCTCGGCAGCAATTTCAGAACGTGTCCCAAGCGACCCAACCCCGATATAGCCACGCGACAGTTCCTCGGTGACAACGCACATCGCGGTTTTGCCCATGCCAAGGCCACCGAATTCTTCGGGGATGGTCAGGCCGAACACGCCGAGTTCAGACATTTCATTGACGACTTCAATCGGGATCAGCTCGTCACGTTCGTGCCAGCCATGGGCATGCGGCGATACCTTTTCCTCAACAAAGCGGCGGAATTGATCGCGCACCATATCAAGGGTTTCGTCTTCAAGGCCGGTTTCGCCAAAGCGACCGGTATCAAGGCTGTCTTCGATTTCAGCGGCAATCGCGCGGCGTGCGGCATCGGAATTGCCACCACGTGCAAGGGTCGCAACCGATGGGTTGGCAGCAAGGGATGCAATCAGGTCATCCGAAACGCCAAGGGTCGAAAGACGGATAATCTCGCCCTGTGACATCGGAATGCCGCCAATGATCTGGGCCAGATATTCCCCGAAGGCCGATTGCAGGATCAGTTGTTCGAGATTGCCGAACTTTCCTTGGTCTTTCAGGCGGTTTGCCCATGCCTTCATCTGGCCAAGAGCGGTGACATAGGTGGTGAACCAGGCAAAGCCATGGGCGGAAAACTGGTTGTCGTCAAAGGTATCGGCATTAACCCGGCCATCGACCGTTACGGCAGTCCGTAGCGCATATTCGCCCGCATCATAAACCGGGCTGAGTGCGGCAAGGGCGTCATCGCACAAACGTTCGAGGTCAGGCAAAAGGGCGTTGTTCGTCATTCTTCGGGTCCTCGGATCAGGTCCTCGCTTAAGGTGCTCTGGGGGCAATCCTGTGGGGCGATTGCGCGGATCATTTATGAGTGCATCAAAGCATCAAGGGTGGTGGCACCCCATGCGCAGATCGGGCGAGAATGCGCGCGGGGTGCCATCATTCAGTTGAGGATTAATGTGGGACTAGCCCTCAACTGCTTCTTCAAGGGTGCGCATGCCCGGGCGCTTTGCCTGCACCAGAACGGCCATGTTGCCGGGTTTGTGTTCGTTGCGCATCATCTTCATGTGGGCCCGCGGAATGTCTTCCCAACTGAACACTTCGGACATGCTGGGATCCAGACGGCGTTCGATCACGAGCTTGTTGGCCTGTGCCGCCTGTTTCAGGTTGGCAAAGTGGCTGCCCTGAATACGTTTTTGACGCATCCAGACAAAGCGCGCATCAAAGGTCAGGTTAAAGCCGGTGGTCCCGGCACAGAACACAACCATGCCGCCGCGTTTTACAACGTTGCACGACACCGGGAAGGTCTGTTCACCGGGATGTTCAAAGACGATGTCGACGTCATTGCCCTTACCGGTGATGTCCCAGATCGCCTTGCCGAATTTGCGGACTTCTTTCATATAGTCGCCAAATTCCGGACCGTTGACGGTGGGAAGCTGACCCCAGCAATTGAAATCCTTGCGGTTGATCACGGCCTTGGCGCCCAGTCCCAATACAAAGTCGCGCTTTGTTTCATCGGAAATAACGCCAATCGCGTTGGCCCCGGCCGTTGTAATCAGCTGGATCGCCATCGAGCCCAAACCACCCGATGCCCCCCAGACCAAAACATTGTGCCCCGGACGCAGAATATGCGGACGATGGCCAAACAGCATGCGATAAGCAGTGGCAAGGGTCAGCGTGTAACAAGCGCTTTCTTCCCAGGTCAGATGTTTGGGGCGCGGCATGAGCTGCTGTGCCTGAACACAGGTGAACTGGGCGAAGGATCCGTCCGGTGTTTCATAGCCCCAGATACGCTGGGTCGGGGACAGCATCGGATCGCCGCCGTTACATTCTTCGTCGTCGCCGTCATCCTGATTGCAGTGAATGACCACTTCGTCGCCGACTTTCCAGCGGGTGACTTTCGATCCAACCGCCCAGACGATGCCCGATGCATCCGATCCGGCAATATGGAACGGGCAATCATGGACATTAAAGACCGAGATCGGTTTGCCAAGGGATGCCCAGACACCATTATAGTTCACCCCGGCTGCCATCACGAGAACAAGCACTTCATGGCTGTCGGGTTGAGTCACCGGCAGAACTTCGCACTGCATGGCCGTGTCGGGTTCGCCATGGCGTTCTTCGCGAATCGCCCATGCATACATATTCTTTGGCACATGGCCCAATGGCGGGATTTCGCCAATTTCATAAAGATCTTTTTCTTCCTGACCGCCACGGAAAGGCAGCACTTCAGCAGACGTATTCATGGCCTTCACTCCTTGTTCGGGGTCGATCCGGTTTGCAGGGTAATTAAATTACCAATGCTGCGTTGCGGTCGACGGATCCTCCAAGCCACGGAATTTATTTTATTTTCCCCGGGCATCTCCCGGTTTCCTGCGGAATTTCAGCTAGGATAACCTGGGCGATATTTGTTTTCGCTTTTATCGCGTTGCACAAATTGTTATATAATTACTCAAGTGATGTCTAGTAGATAATTTAATAACGTTAAGGCGTAATTATCGTAAAGACATTGAGTAATAAAAATACAAGAGGTCGCGATGTCGATGGAAAACAAGCGCAACGCAGCAAAGCCGGAACGCGATCGCCCGTGGCTGATCCGGACCTATGCCGGGCACAGCTCCGCACAGGCGTCAAATGGGTTGTATCGTCAGAACCTGGCCAAGGGGCAGACCGGGCTTTCGGTTGCCTTCGATCTGCCGACCCAGACCGGGTATGATTCTGACCATGTTCTGGCGCGCGGCGAAGTCGGCAAGGTTGGCGTCCCTGTCGCGCATCTCGGTGACATGATGACGTTGTTTGACGGCATTCCGCTTGATCAGATGAACACGTCGATGACGATCAACGCGCCAGCCGCCTGGCTTTTGTCACTTTATATTGCGGTGGCCGAAAAGCAGGGCACCGCGCGCGCCAGCCTGCAGGGCACGACCCAGAACGACATCATCAAGGAATATCTGTCGCGCGGGACCTATATCTTCCCGCCGGCACCCAGCCTTAAGCTGATTACGGATGTCGCGGCCTTTACCTATCGCGAGGTTCCGAAATGGAACCCGATGAATGTGTGCTCTTATCATTTGCAGGAAGCGGGGGCGACGGCCGAGCAGGAGCTGGCCTATGCGCTGGCAACCGCGATTGCGGTTCTGGATGCGGTGCGCGATTCGGGACAGGTACCCGAAGAAGACTTTGCCAAGGTGGTCGGGCGCATTTCGTTCTTTGTGAATGCCGGGATTCGCTTTGTTACTGAAATCTGCAAGATGCGGGCATTCTGCGAACTCTGGGATGAAATCACGCGCAACCGTTACGGCATCGAAGACGCCAAATATCGCCGGTTCCGCTATGGCGTTCAGGTCAACTCGTTGGGCCTGACCGAACAGCAGCCGGAAAATAACGTCTATCGTATTCTGATCGAGATGCTGGCGGTGGTTCTGTCAAAGAATGCCCGGGCGCGCGCCGTGCAGTTGCCCGCCTGGAACGAGGCCCTTGGTCTGCCGCGTCCGTGGGACCAGCAATGGTCGCTGCGCCTGCAACAGATCATGGCCTATGAAACCGATCTTCTGGAATATGAAGACCTGTTTGACGGCAACCCGGCGATTGAACGCAAGGTCGGGGCGCTGAAAGAAGGCGCGCGGGCGGAACTTGCAAAGATCGATGAGATGGGCGGGGCGATTGCCGCAGTTGATCGCGGCTATATGAAACAGGAACTGGTGCGCTCCAACGCGCTGCGTCTGGCCGATATTGAAAGCGGCCTTACTAAGGTGATCGGTGTAAACGCCTTTACCGAAACCGAACCATCACCGCTGACATCGGGGGAAAAATCGATCCTGACCGTTGATGATATGGCCGAACAGGACCAGATCGAAAAACTTAAAGCCTGGCGGTCCGAGCGCGATCAGGCCGAAGTCGATGCAACCCTGACCGAATTGAAGTCAGCCGCCAGCGAGGGCCGCAATATTATGGAAAGTTCCATTGCCTGTGCCCATGCCGGGGTCACTACCGGGGAATGGTCGGAAACCCTGCGTGAGGTGTTTGGCGAGTATCGTGCCCCGACCGGGATTACATCGATGATCGTGACCGGGGATGCGGAAAACCTTCAGGATTTGCGCAAACGCGTTGATGAGGTTTCCGACAAGCTTGGCGAACGCATGAAGATGCTGGTCGGCAAGCCGGGTCTGGATGGTCATTCCAACGGGGCCGAACAGATTGCGGTCAAGGCGGGCGAGGCCGGGATCGAGGTGCTGTATGAAGGCATTCGATGGACGCCAGAGGAACTGGTGCGCAATGCGATTGAAGACGGCGCGCATGTCATCGGTCTTTCGATCCTGTCCGGGTCGCATGTGCCGCTGGTGCGTGAAGTGGTCAACGGGCTGCGTGCCAACGGGGCCGGTCATATCCCGGTGGTTGTCGGGGGCATCATTCCCGAAGCCGATATGCTGGTGCTACGCCAGATGGGGGTTTCGGCGGTCTATACCCCGAAGGATTATCAGTTGGCCAAGGTGATTTCCGAGATTGTTGATCTTGTGGATCGTACATCGGTAGATCACCCGCATACTGGTTCGGCCAAAGGCAAATCGGATGCGGCGGGAACCACCATTTATTGACCAGATGAGCTTGCTTTAGCGTCGTGAAAGCGACGTGCTGGTCAGGTTTGGCCATGTCGTCATTGCGGCATCGGCAACTGCGAGCAGCTCCTCGCGGGTCGCGCCATCGCGGGCCTGTATCGACATGCCAATCTGAACGGTCGCGTAATAGGTAGCCATGGTATCGATATTGGCGTTCCTTGGAATGTGGCCGCGTCGTTGACCCTCGGCATAGAGGTTGCGCAAGGTTTTCGTGACCGAGCGGCGATGACTGCAAAGCGTCTGATTGATCGTTGCATGATTTGAGTTTTCCTGCGGTGCGGCCAGCACAACCAGACAGCCATGCGGTGTGTCTTCACGCGTATAGGCATTTGCAGACGCGACCAGAACATGACGTGTTGCGTCTTTTGGATGTTTGAAACGGTCCAGATCAGCCCAGATCATGGTGCCGTGATGTTTGTTGTAATGGGCGATCACTTCATCAAACAACGCTTCTTTCCCGCCAAATGCAGCATAGATGCTGGGCGGGTTTAGCTTCATGGCCGCGCTGAGCTCGGCCATGGACGTATTGTCATATCCCCGTTCCCAGAACAGGCCCAGGGCCTTGTCCAGTGCATTGTCCCGGTCAAATGCGGGGGGTCTACCGCGTGTTGCCATGCTCTGTATTCCTGTTTTTATAGTGATCATTACATAAATCACTTGACGCAGAAACACAAGGTTGTCATCAATTATGTAATGATCGTTACATAAAAGGAATTCATGATGCAGAACCTTACAGGAAAAGTTGCTTTCGTCACTGGCGGCGGACGTGGCATTGGAGCGGCCATTTCCAAACGGCTGGCACAGGAAGGCGCCAAAGTTGTGCTTACGTATGTCAGTGCCCCCGACCGGGCAGGCGATGTGGTCAGGGAAATTGAGGCATCAGGCGGCACGGCCGTGGCGATAAAGGCCGACAACCGAAATGCCGATGAGATTGAAGCGGCAATCAATCAGGCGGCCGCCCAATTTGGGCAGATTGATATTTTGGTCAATAATGCAGGGGTTATCGAATTCGCACCGATTGACGAATTTAGCATTGAGCAGTTTGACCGCACGGTTGATGTCAATGTCCGCGCGGTTTTCGTGGCGACCAAGGCAGCACTGGCCCATATGCCCGATGGTGGTCGGATCATTACGACCGGCAGTAACCTTGCGCACCGGGTGCCATGGCCGGGACTAAGCCTTTATGCCCTGTCAAAATCGGCGCTTATCGGCTTTACCCGTGGGGTCGCCCGTGATTTGGGGCCGCGCAAGATCACGGTCAATGTCGTTCATCCGGGGCCGACCGAAACCGACATGAACCCGGCAGAAGGCGACATCGCCGATGCCGCACGCAGCATCATGGCCATCCCCGATTACAGCGATGCCAATGATACAGCCGGGCTTGTCGCATGGCTTGCCGGGCCGGAGGCCAAAGTGGTCACCGGTTCAGAATTCACTGTCGATAGCGGCATGAATGCCTGATCAAACAGTTCCAAATATATGATATGGGGCGGGCCTTCCATTCGGGGGCCCGTCTTTTTGCCAATCAAACGATCAGTGGGACACGTCAGGACTTGGCAGAGACGGTTTCCTGTTTGGATCCGTGCCGTTCAGTGACCCAGCTTTCGAAGGTCGAGGCGGGCAACGGTTTGGAGAACAGGAAGCCCTGGATAAAGTCGCAGCCCTTTTCCTGCAGATAGACAAGCTGTTCGACTTCTTCCACGCCCTCGGCAACCACTTCGAGATTAAGGCTGTGGCCAAGGCCGATAACAGCATCGACAATCGCCTTGTCATCGACATCAACATGAATGTCGTTCACAAAGGACCGGTCGATCTTGATCGAGGTCACCGGGAAACGTTTGAGATAGTTCAACGACGAATAGCCGGTGCCGAAATCATCAATCGCGATCAGAACGCCAAGTTCCTTGAGTTCCTTAAGCGTCGAGACCGCCTTTTCCGGGTTGTTCATCAGAATGGATTCGGTGATTTCAAGTTCCAGCGTGCCATGCGGCAGGGCGGTTTCCTTGACGATCTTGGTGACACTATCAACCAGTTCGGCATCCTGGAACTGTGCTGGCGACAGGTTGACGGCAATCCGAAGATCGGAAAGTGATGAGTCGCGCCAGATGCGTGTCTGACGGCAGGCCTTTTCAAGAACCCATGCGCCCAGACGGTTGATCAGGCCGCATTCCTCGGCAACGGAAATAAATTCGCCCGGCAGGATCAGGCCGCGTTCCGGGTGATGCCAGCGGACAAGCGCCTCGGCACCAACGACGCGTTCGGTGCGGCAATCGATTTTCGGCTGATAGTAAAGTTCGAGTTGATCATGTTCGAGCGCGTTGCGCAGATCTTCCTCGATGGTTTTGCGTTCCTTGACCCGTTCGTGCATCGACGGCAGGAAGAAGCGGTAATTGTTGCGCCCTTCGGCCTTGGCGGCATACATCGCCATGTCTGCGTTCTTGACCAGCTGTTCGGGGTTTTCGCCGTCTTCCGGGAACAGGGTGATGCCGACGCTGGCGGTCGAATGCAGGCGGATGCCGCGGCAATCAAACGGCTGGCACAGCTCGTCGATGATGCGTTGGGCAAGGGCGATGGTGTCTTCGATGTTCTGGACATCGGTCTGGATGATGGCAAATTCGTCCCCACCAAGGCGGGCGGCGGTATCGGAATCCCGGATGATGCGCGACAGGCGCTGACCCATTTCCTGAATCATCAGATCGCCGACATCGTGGCCGAAGTGGTCGTTGATGTCCTTGAACCGGTCAAGGTCAACAAACAGAACCGTCACGCCGCGCTGGAAACGACGGGCAGACAGCAGCGCCTGACGCAGACGGTCAAGGAACAGGGTGCGGTTCGGCAGGCTGGTCAGAACGTCATGGACTGCCAGGTGGCGCATACGTGCTTCGGTCTGTTTACGTTCGGTAATATCGGTATAGGTTGCAACATAACCGCCGCCCGGCATCGGGTTGTGATCGACCTGAATGACACGACCATTCGGGCGGGTACGTTCCATGCGATAGGGTTCACGACGGCGCGCAATCGCAACGCGGTCGGAAATCAGGGCCTGAATGCTGACATCGCCATATTCACCGCGTTCGCCGTTATAGCGCAGGATATCGGAAAGCGGGGTGCCTTCCTTGACCAGATCGCGCGGCAGGTTCAGCAATTCGATATAGCGTTCGTTCCAGACCATCAGGTTCAGGTCCTGATCGAACAGACAGATGCCCTGACCGATATTGTGAAGGGTGGCTTCCAGCAGGGCCTGTTTACGCTGGGCTTCTTCCTGCGCCTGGCCCTGAAGGGCGACCATTTCATTATATTCACGGATCAAAAGGCCGAGTTCGTCCGAACTGTTCCATTCCACCGGGCGGCGCAGACGGCCGTGCTTGGTCATTCGGATAGAATGCAGCAATCGGTTTAGCGGTTCCTTGATCGAGCGTTTGTTGGCGATCAGAAGGCTTGCGGCCACGACCGAGATCAGAAGCCCGAACAGGATCATGTCGATCGCAATACGGCGGAACAGCAAATCCTGAACGCGCGCGTCGGTGAAGTAGATGACCAGTTCGCCGACGTCATGGCGCACGTTGTTGCGTTCAAAATAGACACGGCGTGAAAGGCGAAGCGTGTCGGTCAGTTCGGATTGCGATACCCCGGTATGGGCAAATTCGGTGCCGTCTGCGCCCAGTGCCTGCACGGCAACGATGTCGCGATCGCGCGCCATGGCGTTGAGGGCAGATTCAATATTGTCGACGTCGAGATACCAGAAAGGTGTGGCCAGAACGCGGGCGTTAATGTCGGCGGTCTGTTCGACTTTGCCATTCAGGTCATCGCGCAGCACTTTGTAGCTGACATAGCCAAAGACGATGAAAAGGGCGAGCGAGAACAGCGAAACAAGCGGCAATGCGATAAACAGCAGCCGGCTGCTCAAGGACTTTCGTTGTAAAAACCCGTACGATCCGCGTGACAAGCGTTCTCTCCCTGACACCCACTTTAGGCTGGTCGAATATAATGTACTCGACCTTTGTATGGGCGCCAACACCCCCTTGAATTAGTCTCAAGTCAAACCGCAACTTGATGAAAACGCAAGTTTGATTTCGTTAAACATTCAATTATCTGACACAAGCCAGCAAAGCTATTTATCTTGTAGCGAAGTCCCTCAGCTTCAAGCAATTTTCCCGATAACCGCGAAAATTTCGTTATCGCGGCACGGCTTGTCGGGCCAATTCGTCGCATCTTTCGTTTTCCGGGTGACCGGCGTGACCCTTGACCCAGTGCCACTCGACCTTATGCGGTTCAAGGGCTTTCAGCAAACGTTGCCATAATTCTACATTCTTGACCGGCTTTTTATCGGCGGTTTTCCAGCCACGCTTCTGCCAGCCGAAAATCCATTTGGTAATGCCGTCACGGACATAGCTGCTGTCGGTGTAGATATCGATGACACAGGGACGTTTCAGGGCTTCCAGCGCGCTGATCGCGGCCATCATTTCCATACGATTGTTGGTGGTTTCCGGATCGCCGCCCGACATTTCCTTTTCGACACCCTTGAAGCGCAAAATAGCGCCCCAGCCACCGGGGCCGGGATTGCCGCTGCACGCGCCGTCTGTGTAAATCTCGACGCGGTTATCGTCACCGTTACTTGATGTCATATTGTCGTGTTCCCTGCCTTTGTGCCTAATCCAGGCCATAGGCTGTTGCGTTTTCCACACGTTGGTGGAACCGCAATTTGTTGATGTATTCGCGCGGGTTCTTCGGGGTGACAAGCGCATCCTTGGGCGTATTCACCCAGTCATAAAGCCGTGTCAGAAGGAACCGAAGACTTGCGCCGCGCGCCAGAATGGGCAGGGCGGCCTTTTCGACATCCGAAAGTGGACGGACCTTGCTGTAATGCGACAGAAGGTTTTTGGCCTTGGTCACATTGAAGCTGTTATCAGGTTCAAAGCACCAGGCATTCATGCAGATGGCAACGTCATAGCAAAACAGGTCATTGCACGCGAAATAGAAGTCAATCAGCCCGGAAACGGCTTCCTTGTTCGGAAAGAAGAAGACGTTATCGGGGAAAAGATCGGCGTGAATCACCCCCTTGGGAAGGGCGTGTGGCCAGTTTGCTTCAAGGAATGCAAGCTCGTTGCCAACCATCGTGCCAAGGCCGGGTTCGACATCGTCGGCATGTTCCGCGCAACTGTCGAAAAGCGAACGCCATCCCTTGATGCTCAGCGCATTGGGCAGGTGCATTTCGAAGTCCAGACCGGCTGAGTGCAATTCGGCCAGTGCGGCGCCAACCCCGGCACAGTGATGAGGTTGAATGCGTCTGGGCGACATGCCCTGCAGGAAAGACGTGATGGCGGCCGGGCGCCCACACAGCCGTCGCAGGGCAACACCGTCCTTGCCGTGGATCGGGGTCGGGCAATTCAGGCCCTTGGCCGACAAGTGATCCATCAGGCCAAGGTAGAAGGGCAGATCATCGGGATTTACCCGCTTCTCATACAGGGTGAGGATATAAGGAGCCTTGGTCGTCTGAAGCAGGAAGTTGGTATTTTCGACGCCTTCTGCGATCCCCTTGAACGATACCACGTCACCGATATCGTATTCGGCCACAAAGCAGGAAATATCTTCGTCTGAAACGTCGGTATAGACGGCCATGAGTTCTATCGTCGTCCTGATCTTAAAATAAGCATGTCCGCAGACCTAGCTGGCAAGCTGACGCGGAAGTTTGAAGGTGACATTTTCGTTGGTCAGCGTGATTGTCTCGACCGTCACGTCAAAGCGTTCCCGACAGGCATCAATGACTTCTTCGACCAGGATTTCAGGCGCGGATGCACCGGCCGTGATGCCAAGGCTTGAAATACCGTCAAGCTTGGACCAGTCGATATCCTTTGCCCGTTCGACCAGAACCGACCGTGTGCAGCCTTCGCGTTTGGCGACTTCGACGAGACGGTTGGAGTTCGAAGAATTTGGCGCGCCAAGGACCAGAATGGCATCGGCCTTTTCCGCGATCAATTTGACCGCATGCTGGCGGTTGGTCGTGGCGTAGCAGATGTCTTCCTTTTTCGGCACCGCGATTGACGGGAAACGCCGTTGCAGGATTTCAATGATCTTTGCGGTGTCATCAAGTGACAAGGTCGTCTGGGTCACAAAGGCCAGATTTTCCGGATCGCTGATTTCGATGGTTTCGGCGTCTTCCTCGGTCTCGACCAGGGTCATGCTGCCGGGGGGCAACTGGCCCATCGTGCCGATGACTTCGGGATGACCGGCATGACCAATCAAAAGAATATGTTTGCCATCGGCGTGATGGCGTTCCGCCCCGCGATGGACTTTGGAGACCAGCGGGCAGGTCGCATCAAGATATTCAAGGTTGCGGGTTTCGGCCGCCTCGGGCACGGATTTCGGGACACCATGGGCCGAAAAGATCACCGGCACGCCATCAGGAACGGCATCAAGTTCGTCAACGAAAACGGCACCCATATCGCGCAGGCGATTGACCACGAATTTGTTATGCACGATTTCGTGGCGGACATAGACCGGTGCGCCATATTTTTCGAGTGCCTTTTCGACGATCTCGATGGCGCGATCAACCCCCGCGCAGAAACCGCGCGGATTGGCAAGAACGATCCGAAGGCTGGCTTTGTCAGACATGATACAGGTCCGGCTTTCCCAATTGCGTGCGGGCGTTGCCGACGCATTTTTCAAACATTCACGTTACATAACCTGCCTGATCATGCGGTGCAATGACTCTGGGGTAAATGGTCGGTGCGGGTTGGCCGAATTTTTGACGTTTTACACGGCCCAAGGCCCTTCA
>Ga0207828_100472_pt1 | contig 12446 bp, 7 predicted proteins | sample TtaePargueraPR_11_FD_187276 | JGI IMG/M metagenome (GOLD analysis project Ga0207828, IMG submission 187276) | Aerobic enrichment media microbial communities from Bioluminiscent Bay, La Parguera, Puerto Rico - Tt and P2 (3) (SPAdes) | ecosystem: Environmental > Aquatic > Marine > Unclassified ...
AAAAACAAAAAAGGGGAGTTTAAAAATCTCCTTTTTTTATGACGGTTTAGGAATATAGATATCAAAGGTCGCACCTTTGTCAAGTTCGCCACTGGCAACGATGGCTCCTTCATGATTTTCGATAATTCGCTTCACGATCGCAAGGCCAATACCTGTCCCGCTGTATTCATCTTTACTATGAAGACGTTGAAAGACTTCAAAGATTTTTTCGCTGTAGGTTGATTCAAAACCGATACCGTTATCAGAATAGCGAATATGGGTATAGGTTTTCTTTTTGGATAAATTATCAATCCCTACAGAGCCATGAACGTCGTTACAACTAATGGAAATTTCGACGGTAGTGTCTGCCTTGCCAAATTTGATGGAATTGGTAATGAGATTATGAATCACCTGTTTAAACTGCACTGGTATGATCCTTACATCGCAGATGTTGTTCAAATGAAACGTCACATCATTGTTCTCCAATTCTTCGCTCAACGTTTCTTTAACATCATCAAGAATCTCACCAAGGTTCATGATATTGAAGGTCACTTCTTGCGTATTGGTTCTTGAATAGGCAATTAGATCCTGTATCAAATTTTGCATGCGATAGGCAGAATTTTGCATTCTGCTAAAGTGTTTCTTGGCATTGTCAGACAGATGCTCGTATTCCCTATCCAGGATACGCGAGGAAAATGTTTGAATTTTTCGCAAAGGTTCTTGTAAATCATGACTGGAGATGTATACAAAGGCCTGTAACTCCTTGTTCATCTTCTCAAGATCAATGTTTTTTTGCTGTAATTGTTTGGTCCTACGAAGCACCATTTTCTCTAATTCGGCAGTAAACATTTTCTGTTCTTGGATATCTGTACTGGTGCCTACCCATTGCTTGATAACACCGTCAGCATCTTTTTGTGGGACAGCTCTACTCAATTGCCAACGGTATTCACCATCATGTTTTCTGAAGCGCTGTTCAAATAGATAATTCTCTCCAGTTTTAACAGAATGCATCCAACGTTTCATATTATGTTCCTGATCTTCTGGATGTACCATAGTAATCCATTGGTCATTAAGGAGCTCTTTAGAGTTCAAGCCAGAAAAATCATAAAGGGCCTGGTTGAAATAGGTCAAATTACCTTCCGGATCAGCGGTCCAAATATATTGTGGCATGGAATCGGCAAGCAATCGGAATTTTTCTTCACGCTCCAAAAGTTGTTGCTGGAAGTTGCGTTCTTCGGTAATGTCTCTGATGGTGCCCATCACACGTTCTGGCTCACCTTGATCATCAAAATAAACTTTGCCTTTCGCTTCCATCCATCCCACGGACTGATCAGGTCTATGAATGCGTGATTGATAATATAAAGTACCGGTTTTAAAGGCTTGTTGAAAAGCTTGTTGTCTTACTAAAAGATCTTCAGGATGTATGTTGGCGGTCATTTCCTGCTGTGACAGTTCCTGTTCACCATCAAAGCCCAATATTTGGTAACAGCGTAGGGACGCTTCTACTTTCCCAGTCTTAAGAAAGGCGTCAAAAATACCTAGCTCACTGCCCTCAATGATCAATTGCAATTTCTCCTCGTTTTCTTCAATCTGCTGTCTGGCTTCCACAGTGGCTGTGACTTCAGAAACAACAATTATAAAGCCCGCAATTTGATTGTTCTCATCGAGAGGATGATATACAAAGTTAAAATAACGAACAGAAGACATACCATTTCTTTCAAATACTATCGGTTGTTCATAGCTGTGATAATCTTCTCGAGTCTCGTAAATTTCTTGGAGAATAGGCTGCATGAAATTCTTTGCTTGCGGAATGGATTCAAACATCGGTTTCCCTACAAATGTTTCTTCTGCTTTATTGATTAATTCCAAATAGCTTTCATTCGCCATTTCTGCTATATAATCAGGACCTCTAAAAATAGCAATGCCTAACGGGGCTTGTTTTACCGATTCTCGGAAACGTTTTTCAGAGTCTTCCAATTTTTGATAGGCCTCATGCAATTCGGTGACTTCAGCTGCGGTGTTCATAACAGCATAAACCTCTCCATCACTATTGTAAACAGGTGTAAAGCTGTAATGAAAATAGTAAGGTTTCAAGGCGCCATCTTTAAAGAGATCAACGCGTTGATTCTTGGCATGGAAAGCCTTACCGGTACGTATAACACCTCTCAACTGTTCATAGATATGCTGATCTTCGAGTTCAGGCAACACCTCTGGATAAGTTTTACCGATCAAATCTGTACCCTTGCCCCAAATGTCCATAATCGATTGGTTTAAAAGGGTAATTCGCAATTCTTCTCCTTCATAAACGCCTATAGGAAAAGGAGCACTTTCAACCAAGGCGCGTATATGTTCCTCGCTATCTTGAATTTTCTTTCTAGCTAATACTTGCGTTGTAACATCATAACCTATGGTCATGAGGCCATTGATATGTCCTTCAGTGTCATAGAGTGGTTCAATTGAAAAATCAATGTGAAGAATTTCAGATTGCCCATTCCGAACTAAATGAACAGGCATTTCTGGGGTCGAAAAGCGTTTGCCTGTTTGAGCAACATCTTTTACGATGGCATCTAAACCTTGGCTTATCAATTCTGGCATACACTCAAAGAGGGGTAGATTTATAACCTCGGCTTCGGTTCTTCCCCATAATTCCAACGCATATTTGTTGGCAATCTCAATGCTATAATCAGGGCCTCGGAAAATAGCGATGGCAATAGGAGCTTGAAGGATCATGGTTCTCAAATTGGTCTCGCTCAACGCAATCTCTTTCCGTGCCATTACTTGCGGTGTATGATCCTGAATCCATACGGCAACCTTCCCAACCTTCCCATGCTTATCTTTCAACGGAGCATAAACGAAGGTAAAATAAATCGTTTCTTCTTTTCCGTCGTCAATATATACCTTTTCGAGTTCGTCTGAATAAAATGGTTCGCCAGTGCTGATAACCGTGTTAAGTGCATCTGAATATTTAGATCTAGTTTCTGAAAAAACATCCCAATAGGGTTTACCTAAAATGGCCTCTTTGGCTTGGTCCGCGATATCCACAAAACTGTCATTGACAATTTCGATCACAAGAGTCTTGGCGTCCAACAGACAAATACCCATGGGCGACTCCAAAATCATGGTACGTATATGATTCTCTGTTTCCTCTGTTTTTAAATTGGCAGTGGTTTGTTCTGTAATATTTTCGAGGGCACCGTGAAAACGATAGGGCTGTTGGTTGGCGTCGAACCAAACGCGACCTAAGGCATGCACAACGGTTTCCTTTTTGGTAAGCTGGTTCACGACAGAGTAGGTAATGTCATAGTCACCTCCAGAATCATAATCCAAAACTTTTTGAATGGCTACCGAAACGCGCTCTCGGTCAGCTTCAACAATGGCATTGATGGCATCCTTTAAAAGAATGTCTTCTTCCGGCGGTAACCCAAACCATTGTTTAAGGCGCTTATTGGCTTTAAAAGTTTGGGTAACAGGATTATAATCAAAGGTGCCTATGTCGGTAGCTTCAATGACAAATTCAAGTTCATCTTGTTTGTCCTTAAAAGAGATTTCAGCCTGTTTCTTTTCGGTAGATTCAATGACGGTCACTAAAATACCGCCCACCTCTCCGGAATCCAATCGAATTGGGCTATAAGCAAAGTCGAAATAGCAATCTTCTAAAAAGCCATTTCGTTCCAACGGCAATTTTAAATCTGTAAAGCGTACAGGTGTCCCCTGCATCACACCCTCAAACATGGGTCCAATAGTATCCCAGATTTCTGGAAAAGTGTTTCTAGCGCTATTGCCTAGGGCTTTAGGATGCTTATCACCAATCATAGGGCGATAACCATCGTTATAAATTTGAATGTATTCCGGTCCCCAAGCAACATACATCCCAAAAGGATTGTCAAGCATTACCTGCACCATATGCTTTAAGGGTGATGGCCAGGTGTCTGGGCTGCCCAATGGGGTTTGATTCCAGTCTTTGGCTTTGATAAGCTGCCCCATGCTGCTGTGATGATCTAAAAAGGAGTGGGGCATGTGATTTGGGTTCATTAGAAAAGTTAAGGTTGAATGATGAAAAGTTCTTTGGAGCGAGGAGGCAGTTGTCCATGCGCAAAAGCGCTAATGGCTTTTTTGATGACGGCCTTTAAATTTTTGAATTCTCCTGGTTTCTGTATGTAAAAGTGAGCACCTAGATGATAAAGTTTGTCTACCACACCAGTATCCATAGAGGTCGAAAACACCACAATTGGAATGTTACGGGTGTCATCGTTAGTCTTAAGTTCTTCAATGCATTCCATACCTGATTTTTTCGGCATGTTCAGGTCCAAAAACAAGAGATCAGGATGAGACTTTTGGTCAGAGTGTAGCAATGCCATCAATTCGACACCGTTGCTCACGGTAGAAAAATTGACAGAGAGTCCCATTTCATCAAGTGCATCATTAAAGAAGTCGCAGTCATCCACATCATCATCGGCAAGCAGTAGGTTTAATCTTTTATCCATGCACTTCAGGGGTTAAAATCTAACAGATTGAGGCGCTAGTCACCATGATGACAGCAAGATAAACTTAAGCTTTAGACCGTTTGAAACTTGAGTGTCTACATTGAAGTGACAACTCATGCCATTGGGTGAAAGTCAATTCTAACTGCCACATGACAGATACTAGCGTGGGAAAATCTCTCAATTGCGGACTAATTTAGTCAATTATTTGATATGCCTGCGTTAAACATCAATATAAAGATGGAGGGGAAAAGAAATAATCGTTGTTGATATTTTATACATCAAGAGCCAGTATAATTTCGTCTAGGTGCCATTTTGAATTGCATAATAAAATGGTTAGTTATCTTTCTTTAACCGTAAGATTAGTAACCGAATAAGCACTTAATAAAATCTGCATCAAAGTAGCGGTAATGTCTGAACGTCTCACCAATATAGTTTGGAAAAAGGCCATAAAATCAAATCTTGTGATTTCGAGAGGTTTTTTCACACCTAAAATATTTATGTTGTTATTTGGAAATTGGTTTGGATTTAGATGCTATTATTCTTTACCTAGTCCATCAAATTTGGCTTTCATTGTTGGGTTTCCGTGAGTTAACCTTTTTATGGTTAGGTCTTCTGCTTTTTGATTTGCAAGTCTTAAATTATTATCAGAAGATAATAATGCATCCTTTGTTTTTTGAAGATGTGTTATTGTCTTATCTATTTCGTCTATAGCAGTCTTAAATTTTCTACTTGCTAATTCATAATTTCTGGCAAATCCTTCTTTGAACGTATTTATCTTCTCCTCAAAATTGGTAATATCTATATTTTGATTTCTCATTAGATTAAGTTCTTGCTTGTACTTTAATGAGTTCATTGCAGCATTTCTCAAAAGTGTAATTATGGGAATAAAAAACTGCGGTCTTATGACATACATTTTATCATATTTGTATGAAACATCAACTATGCCATTGTTATAAAATTCGTTTTCAGATTCTAATAATGATACTAAAACCGCATATTCACAATTTTTAACTTTCCTATCTTTATCTAGTTTGGCAAAAAAATCTTCATTTTTCTTTTTTGTTGCCGTTTCGTCATTTTCATTTTTCATTTCAAACATAATAGAAATGATTTCATTTCCTTGACCGTCTGTTTCTCTGTAAATGTAGTCCCCTTTTGTACCACTGCTAGCATCGTTATCCTTTTCAAAATAAGCATTTTGAAATGCTGTTGGTCGAAGTTTGTTGAATTCAAACTCACAATGTTGTTCAAGTGTTTCCCCGAGCATTTTAGTGGATAGTTTTTGCTTCATGTCCTTTACACGAGCAATTTCATCATCCTTGTATTTAATAATGGCATCCTTATTTTGTAATTCGGTTGTGTATTGCTGTTTAAGCGAATTTTCTATGTTTTGTTTTTCTAGTTCTTTTGTTTTTAAATCATTTTTTAATTGTTCACGTTCTTTTTCGATTTCTTGAATGGCATCTTTAAGAGCCAATTTCTTCTCGGTTTCGGCATTTTGAATTTTAGATTTCATTTCAGCAATCTCTAACTCCTTTTGTGCGAGTTTTTGAGTCAATTCGGTTTCATTTTTAGCTTTCAGTTCTGTTAGCTGTTTATCTTTTTCAGCCAATTGTTCTTGCAAAGTGTTTTTAATATTTGCTTCTGCTAATTTTATAGCGTTCTCTTTCTCCTTTTCAGCAAGTGCTAGTCTTGAAGCTATTTCTTCTTCAAATTGATGGTCACGAACTTGCTTCAAAATATCGGCATATCCTGCTTCATCAACTTTAAATGCTTTTTTACAATGAGGGCAAATGATTTCGTTCATAATTCTTCACTATTATTTCGATAACTATCACTGGGTATGGTGAATAGTTACGGTCTGGCTTTTGTCAACCTTTCATAATCAGGTTTTTCTTCTTCTTTTCTAATATTGTCTATTTTTTTATACTCCAATTTTATTAAAATAGCATTCTGAATCCTAGATTTGCCTATACCTGAAGCTGTAAAAAAGTTATCAGAAAAATCAATATCACTAATTTTTTCCAAGTAGCTTTTAAAGTAATCAAAGCTTATGTTTTTATCTGTCTCAAGCTTCTCGGATAATATTACTTTTAAAACATTAAAAAGAGCTTGAATTCCCACTGTTTTTTTAATGAAAGAATTATTCTTTGAGGAAACAAAAAGCACATCATTTACTGCATTAAAATAGTTCACTACTACTTTGTAAATGAAAACATCATTATTGTCTAAATAGAATTTTCTTAAAGGTGTATTATCGACTTCCAAAATATTTCTTTTTCGTTCTTTTATTGTAAAGGTATTTAGTCTATTACTATCTCTTTTGGGGTTAGTTGTAATTAGTTTTAAAATACCGTCGACAACAGTGGCTGTTGATATGAGCCAATCCTGTTCCTTTGGACTGATTTCTAACAGAAATTCATCATTTTGAGGTGCAACCCTGATGTGATTGTAGAAATTTGATCCATTGTCCAAATTTAACTTTCTTGTCAGAAACACACTTAATAATTCTGGAGACCAACTATCAGCAGGCGTTAATTCTGTTAAATAGCCAAATTGTTCTAAAGCTAAACTTTTATTAACTGGTTTCTGATTATAATTTATTGATGCAAACAGATAGGCTTGATACGGGGCAGGCAAGTCAAAATAAACAGAAACTAAAAGTTCTGTTTCGCTTTTTCTTTGATTATTAGCATTATTGAATCCATTTAGTCTATGTTGCCCATCAATTATTGCGGCTAATTTTTTAGTAGATGGTATTTCTATTTCAAAAAAAACATCATCAATTGAGTGAAATTTCCAACGTAAATTTTCATCCTCTTCTATAAAACCTTCTTCGTTATAATTAGCAGCTATTATTATAGAATTTGGAAAAGCCAAATCTTCTGAATTAATATAATCTGTAATTTCCTTTACTCTTCCTTTTTCATCTAATCTCCTTTGACTGCCTCTTAAAACTTGATTCTCATCATAACGTAACGCATCACTGAATGATAATTCCAATAAGTCGTTTGCAAAAATAGAAATCACAAAAAAATTTCCAAAAGGCTGCTTTACTCTTATTGCTTTTATTTTTTTCGGATAGCTCATCATGCAGTATATTCAGATGTAATTGTGCCTTGTAATTGCTCTGTGTTTCCTGTTACGACACCTCCAGTTGTATCAGGCACTTGTGGGGGATAATCACTTAAGACAGACAAGGTTCTTGAGTTAGAAATCCACCACATAAGCCAGACCCCTATTGTCATTAGAATGCCTATTGAGAGTTTAAACCAAACATTTACAAGATAAAATGCTATTATAGATAAAAATATTCCAAATATAATAGCAGAAATACCGAGCATTGAAATAGGGTTTTTTAAATTTTGATATAATACTTCGTCTTCCTTAAATCCGATAAATATAAATTCGATTGCAGATGAGCAAAGTAAAACTAAACTATAACCAATTAATGAGAGTGAAATTGCATTAATATCCAAATTTTTTGATAAATCAATACTGCCAAGTAACCCAATAGAGCTTGATGCAAGACCTACAACAACTATGATTGTAATGAAATACAATTTAAAAGCAACAGATTTTAGTGGAAATAAAAATCTACTCTTCAAAAATTCAAGGATAAGTTGTAATTCTGTTTTTGGTTTCTCCATAATCAACTATTATAAAACTGTTTCAATTCAAACAACTCACCTTTTGTAAATTCCTTAATGTTGGAAATGGCTTGACCTTTTTGGATTTTTTCAAGGCTTCTAGCTGCTTTGATTCCGTCTTTGTCACTCAGTCCAAGGAATTTATTAATGGCTTTTGTGTTGGTTTTATCCTTAATATCCAATAAGAATGACATTTCGCACATACTTGAGAAGTCAAAGTTTGACTGGTTGAACTCATCTATTCCCTGCGAAAGCATGATTACAGAAACACCTTTCGAACGAATTTCACGAAGGATTTTTTCCAAAATATCTTGATATTTTTTCTCTTTGAAAATGACGTGTGCTTCATCAATCAACAAAACATATCGCATACCTCTATAACCGTTTTCGGTGGGTGTACTATCCATATTCATAAATGTATTATAAATGTAATTGATAATCAAAAACAAGGATGTGAAACGTACTGAATTTGATAAATCGCCTGATAAAGACAAATAGATATTTTGATTTAAAAAGGTTGCACCCTTTTTTGGGTCTTTAAAAATATTATAACGACTTAGTTCGTCAATAATTTCAGTTAATGTATCACGTTTGTCTCCAACAATTTCTAATAGTTTTTCATTGATTTCGAGAAAACTTGGATATTCTCCTGGCTTTTTGCTCATAAAAGCTTCCAAAGTTGCATCACGTAAAGTTCCTCTTTGTTTGATGCCAATATTTGAATATTTACAAATGATGTCTACAAATTTGTCAACTCCCATTTGCTTATTTACTTCATTGATACTGTCAATAAATGAAAGTGGATTTACTGGAAATGGTGTATTTGGGGCATCAATAAATGAAGCTTTTGTTTTATCAAAGAATGGTTGAAAATATTTTAAATCATCATCTTTTAAACCTTTAAAGTCAAGATAAATAAAACTTACGTGATGATTTGATTCACTGCTAATTTGATTGAGCAACTCTAAAGCAAATTGCGTTTTTCCAGTTCCTGAACTTCCGGCAACTGCAATGTGGCAATTGTTGTAAACATTGGTATCGTTGAAGCCAAGTAAAATATCTTCATTAGTCGCAGTGTTTTTGCCGACATTGATTTTTATTGGTTCTTTAAAGAACGTTTTCTCAATATTTTGGCTATTGTTTTTTACAGCATCTAAACTTACTGTAACTGTGTCAAGCATTGAAATGCCTTTGTCTAAATGTTCAATCAAGAAATCGAAAAATGTATAATTGTTATTGTTATTAAACAAGTTGTCCATTAGCTCCAAACCGTGATCTATATGTAGCTTTACGTATTTCGGAATGTTTTCGTGAGTTTTGTATATACCATAATGCTGAGAAATTAAAGCAACAAAGAAATCTCTGTATTTGGCATCAAAAAGAATATGCTCTTTGTACTCTTTACCTTTAGAATCGTATAAACTGAACTCTGAATTGCTGAATCTTCTGCCATTTTGCAATGAATATCCCAAAGCAATTCTTGCAATTACGTTTTCTTTTGTACCAACGGGAAGTTTGCTAGTTAGTTTTCTAACAATTTCTTGATTGGCTTCTGAAGTTTTTATATTAATCTGCATAAAGCTCGTTGTATGTTTTAATTAATTGGTCTGGAACAGATTCAACAAATTTTGAAGCATCCATACTAAAATTATGAATCAAATATGCTTTACTGATTTTTGGTTTCAATAAGTTGAATTCACTTTCAGTCAATTCTTTATGAATTAATGGGAAAAGCACCACTTGTTTGGAAACATTGGGATAAAATTCTTTAATTACGTTTTCAGCGTGATCACGGTCGAATTTCTGCATAGGCGAGTCAATGAAAACTGGGAATTCAATATCTGATTCGTCAACCAATGCTTTTAAAAGGGCAGAAGCATACATTTGTCGTTCACCCATTGAAAGCGAACCTTTATCAATTTTTTCATTTCGTGAATTGAATAGATTAATATCCACGTCATCACCAGATTGATTGATGTCAACTGCAACTTTTTTGATAAAGCCTTTTTTGTGCATCAAAATGTTCAATTCATTCAAAATATTGGATTCAAGTGATTTTTTCTTTTCCTCTTTAAATGATTTGATAAAACCTTTTAAACGGTCAATTACTTCTTGTGCTTTTTCTTCTTTGGCACTATACTTTCTTGAATCATCAATTTTTTTTCTTAATTCCTCTTGGCGTTGTTTGAAAGTTTTAATGTCATTCTTTAAAGCACCGATACGTTCTTTTAAATCCCCAATTTCATTTTCGATAGAAATAACTCTTGTGTCGTAGCGTGCTTTTTCCTCCCTTAATCCAGCTATATATTCATCTTCAGCATCCTTTTCCGCGTCTCTTATTCTTCTTCTGATTGAATCTAATTGACTTTTAGAGCGAGAATAATCATCATTTAAGCGTGTAAACGTTTCTTTAAATGTATGTTTTAAGTTATTTACTAGACCATTTAGCTCATTTGTTTCTGCGTCTGAAAAGTCATGAAAGGTTTCAAAATTTGATGGCAATTCTGGAGCATCGGCAAAAAAATGCTTTCTTACCAAGTTTTTTATCTGATTTTCGTAAAAGTTTCTGATTTCGGTTGGGATGGCTGTCGGAAATGATTTTTTCTCTTGCTCAATATCATCGAGGATTTTATTGGTTTTTTCTCCAACATCTTCCTGAATGAATTTGTTTGTTCTGTAATTTTTCTCGTTAGTTAATTGTGTTGAAACCTCCATCAAAGTTTCTCCTGCCAATCCAAATGGGATTAAATCGAAAAGTTCTTTCAGATTGTCTTGAAGAAGTGATAGTTTGTTATTTAAAATACCTTCTTCTTCTTTTAATTTATTTAACTGTTCAAGGGTCATTTGATTCCCTTCTTGGATCAGTTTCCGCTGGATATCATTTGAAGCATTCGCCTTTTCTAATTTTTCATCATTAATCTTTTGAATTGATTTTTCAATTTCTTCAAAATCAATTTGTGTTTTCTCTATATCTGCAATTATTTGACTGAGTTCTGATTTTTCTTGAGGTTTTGCTGATTTTTTTCTGTACTCATCTTGAATTGATTCTAGTTGATCTTTTAAATCTTCATATTTTTTTATGCCCAAAACTTCTGTATAAGCTTTACTTAAAAGACGTCTTTGTTCAGGAGAATTTATTTCAGCGAGTGAAACTATTTTTTCAGCATCGAAAAAGAAAAATTTTGCAATTTCAATAGGTAGAATAAAATCACGAATGAAAATTTCTTCTCCATCTTGCTTGCCATCAGTCGTTAAATCTTGAATTAACTCATTTTGAAAACCATCAACGAGAACTTCAACTTTATCACTGGCACTTGTGACAATGTCATAAGTTCTTGTAATTTTAATTTCGCTGCAAGTGATTTCTGGAATTTTAACATCTCGAAAAGTAACTGAAACGGAAAATTTAGTCTCCCCTTCAGACATAGCCAATCTATTAAGGCTTTTACCAATATACTTTCCATAACCTCCTTTGTCTCCAATCTCTTTTTGATAAAGTTCATCAACATTTTGCATATTTTTACCATAAAGACACCAAACAAGCGACATCAAAAAAGTAGTTTTTCCAAAACCATTTTTACCACTAACAACAATAATATTTTTGTCATTTTCAGGAGATAAAGTGATTTTATTAACCCCTTTATAGATTCTGAAGTTGTTTAACTCGATTTCCTTTATGTACATACTATTTCTCTTTTTTTATGTACTCTTCAATACGATTTTCAATATCCTCTTTCAAACCTCTTTTTCTGTTCAAAAGCGATTTGTTTTTTTGTAACGTTAGTAATTCTTGAATTAAATCGAAATCTGTGGGGTTGTCCTCACATGATTTTTTCAACAATTCTAATTCTTTTTCGTGTTTTCCGTTTTGGTCTTTCATATCCAAATTAATTTTATAAGCTTTTCGATATAATGCTGAAACTTTTTGATCAAAAATGAAATCTCTATACCATATTGTCTGAATGGCAACTAATTCTTGATTTGTAATTAGCTCAACATGAGGTTTTTCCTTTTGTATTTCCTTTTGAGTCTCAAAGAGTCTTTCTAGAACTTTCGCTCTATACCAAGGATAATATGGCCCCATTCCATTAATTGCTGCTGTTCCATTTCTTCGCTCTGGCATTCGGTGTTCAATAATATTTCTTTCTGTCGCTAGTTGATTTCTAAATTTTAATAACGGAGTTAGCCAAGTTAATCCGTTATCAATTAAAGCGGACATTGATTTATCTTCTTTTACAACGGTGCAAACCCAACATCCAAATCGACTTTGTCCACAAGATTTGTGTTCTTTGTTAGTTACAACCGTTGGACATTCGTAATCGTCTGCACTTGC
>Ga0207828_100473_pt1 | contig 12442 bp, 11 predicted proteins | sample TtaePargueraPR_11_FD_187276 | JGI IMG/M metagenome (GOLD analysis project Ga0207828, IMG submission 187276) | Aerobic enrichment media microbial communities from Bioluminiscent Bay, La Parguera, Puerto Rico - Tt and P2 (3) (SPAdes) | ecosystem: Environmental > Aquatic > Marine > Unclassified ...
TTTCTATAATCGATATCAACAGACAAAGGTAAAGGAGCAAAAAGTCATTGCTGGCTCGGCAAATGCGAGGTTCGATGCCTTAAAAAATCAATTGGATCCTCACTTTTTGTTCAATAGTTTGAATGTATTGACAAGCCTTATTGATGAAAATCCGGAAAACGCACAAAAGTTCACAACATCGCTTTCCAAGGTTTACAGATACGTTTTGGAACAGAAAAATAAGGATTTGGTTAGCGTGGATGAGGAATTGGATTTCGCAAGAACCTATATGTTATTGTTAAAAATGCGCTTTGAAGACAGTATCATTTTCGAAATACCAGAGAAGGCGAACAACCCAGAAAGCAAGGTAGTGCCATTGTCATTGCAATTGCTTCTTGAAAACGCTGTAAAGCACAATATGGTGACGACAAGCAAACCCTTGCACGTTAAAATTTATGAAAGCAATGGAATGTTAGTAGTCGAAAATAATTTACAACCGAAACAAATTGTCAAGAAAAGTAGTGGCGTCGGATTGGCAAATATTCAACAGCGCTACGAATTATTGACCAACAAAAAAGTAAACATCAATCAACAAGCAAACAGTTTTGCGGTGGCAATACCAATGCTTACCAAACAAATATCAATTATGGAAATTCAAAAATATAATAATCAGGAAGATGCTTATCACAAAGCTAAAAAGAGAGTGGAAGAGATCAAAGGGTTTTACGGAAACCTGCTCTCGTATTGTGTAGTTATCCCGTTTTTAATCTTTATAAATTACTGGAGTTATTGGGGATTCCAATGGTTTTGGTTCCCAATGCTAGGTTGGGGAATGGGAATTATTTTTCACGCATTTGGGGTTTTCGGGTATGGAAAATCTTGGGAAGAACGAAAAATAAGGGAAATTATGGAGAAAGATGAGCAACGCAATAATACTTGGAACTAATGGAAAATAAATATTTTGAACAGGAAAAATATGATAGAGCCGCCAAAAAGGTAAAGCGCATCAAAGGATTTTATTCACACTTATTGGTCTATATCGTAATTAACATTGCCATAGTGATCATTAATATTCAAAATTTGGATCCAGGAGAAAGCTATTTTCAATGGCATAATTTTACCACGCTGGGCTTTTGGGGAATCGGTCTTTTAGCGCACGGATTGAGTGTTTTTGTTCCGGATTTTGTACTTGGAAAAGACTGGGAAGAACGTAAAATCAAAGAATATATGGATGAGCACAAAGGCAATCGTTGGGAATAAGTAAAATGAACAATTAATAATTAATGATGAACGATTAACAATTATCAATTGATAATTAATAATGGAAGATTGACAATTCGTGAATAACTTTCTATCAACTATCAACCATCAACCATCAACCATCAACCATCAACCATTAACTATCAACCAAAAATAACATATCAATGAATATCATAATAATAGAAGACGAAAAACCATCAGCAAGACGATTACTGCGAATGTTGGCGTCTTTGAATATGGACACTGAAGTTATGTTGCATTCGGTTGAAGAATCCATAGAATGGTTCAGTCAAAATCAGCATCCAGATTTGATTTTTTTGGATATTCAGTTGAGCGATGGTTTGTCTTTTGAAATTTTTGAGGCTATCGATATCAAATCTTCAGTGATTTTTACAACGGCTTATGATGAATACGCATTGCAGGCGTTTAAGTTGAATAGCATCGATTATTTATTGAAACCAATTGATGAAAATGATTTGCAAAAAGCAGTATCGAAATATAAAGATAGAGTTCCGCAAAAGCAGTCCGTGTCGTTGGATTTTGAGGATATCAAAAAACTGTTGGTCAATCCGATAGAACGCGAATATAAAAAGCGATTTTCGGTAAAAGTAGGTCAACATTTAAAGCTTATCAATATTGAAGATGTCGAATGTTTTTACAGTGAAAACAAGGGCACTTATGCTTTTACTAATGAAGGTCGAAATTACCTGTTGGATGGCACTCTTGAGCAAATAGAATCAGACTTGGAACCACGAAAATTCTTTAGGGTAAACCGAAAGTTTTTTGTGAATATTGATGCCATCAAGGATATGATAAGTTATACCAATTCTCGCTTGCAAATCAAACTCAACAATTTCAATGAACAAGAAATCATTGTAGCAAGAGAACGAGTGAAGGATTTCAAGGATTGGTTGGAATAATTAGGCATTCAAACCTAATTCTTCAATTATGGTTTTCGAATCTTTTTTTAATAACTGCATTTCGTTTTCAACGCAACTCTTATAATCTTTCTCAAACACAGGCTGTTCTAGAAGGTAGGTTAGCATCCAAAGCAATTTTTGAACCACAGTAGGATCGTGTTTGCAATAGGTTCGCAAAGATGCCATAACATTGTATAGAAGCGTTCGGAACTTGATGGTTTCTAACCGAAAATAGGACGTTTCATCCTTCACAAAAATTTCCACGTCCTTCTTTTTCATTCGCAAAGCGAACAATTCTGTTAAATAATCAATCGCATTAATGGCAGTTCCAGGATCATTGATTCCAGGAGACATCGCTTTTACGGCAATTTCGGTTAGTTGTTTAAAAGCTAGTGCATAATTATCTTTGACAAGTTCACTTTTAGAGAAATTTATATTCGAAAAAAAGGATTCCAATTGTTCTTTGTCCAATTTTTTTTCAGATTTAAAGAATACCATATTATCTAGAACAAATAGGCCTTTCGGTATTTCGATGCTCAATTTAGTGTCGTGTTTTTTACAAAAATCAATGATATTTGAGTAAGATAAGTTTTGAAAATAACCACATCCTTCAGTTTTATAACTATGCCATTTTGAAGTGTCGTGAAAGGTCTTTACTGATGCGAATTGTTCTTCCTTTTCCAAAATATCAGCCAACCGTTCTCTCGCTTCCTTATAAATGGTATCCACAATGTTTGAAATCTGTATACTTTCCGAAATATTGTGAATAAAATAAATAAATGACCCAAGGCAAATAATCGTGAAGATAATAGCCAAGAGTATCGAGAAACCAGGAAGGGAATATTTATCTTCTGAAGGTTCAATTGTGAACATCGTGAAAATACAGTATAGAATAGTCGCAAGATAAACGCCTAGAATGATCTGGTGTCGTTTGTCAGAAATCAATCCAGGAAGCAAGCGAGGTGAAAAGTTGCTTGAAGCCTGGCTTAACAGCAGCATTACCATCGAAAAACTGAAAACCATCATCGAGATCAATCCACCTATACAAACGCTTAAAACAGTCAGTGCGGTATCACCATCTTCTACGACCAATTGAGGCAAAACCTCAAACAGATAATTTGAAATTCCCTGCTTTTCAATAACGACCATTATCAAGGAGAAAGCAAATCCGACGGCTGCCAGAATGGTTGGGTAAAAGGCAATGTTGCTTTTTATGGTATTAAAAAAGGAAAATAGTTTATTGAATAATTGTTTCATCAAGATGTTTTGAAAATTAAAGATATGGAAAATCCTTACGAAACTATAAAAAATAGGATGTGGAATTATTCAGAATACACTTGTCCTCTATGAGGTTTCAGGCTGTCTCGAATGGGTTTCATATCAATCTCATCGACCACCAAATATGCCAAACTATGAAGTTCGTTTAGGTTGTCAACACCAGTTTTACGAACGTTGATATTATTTGTCGAAATGTATTCTTTTAGATGGATTTCGTGATGTTCTGCCACTTTTTGTGAAGAAGGACCTCTAAAATCCCAGATAAGTTTAAGCTTTCTCATTGGCTACAGATACTCCTTTTTCAGCAAAATTCTTAAAGTCGCTCATGTTTTTCATTGATTGCTTTTTAAAAGCTTTTGGCATGAACCACAGCATGCTTCTCATCATAAAATTCAAGGGTAAAAACTCACTTATAGAAGTCCATTTGGTTTTTCCGTTGGGTAATTCTTCAAAGAAATTTTCTTGTATGTTATCGATACCATTGCTGCTGTATGTGCCGTGAAACTCTTTTGGCAAATTACTATGTGTAACCGTTTCTATTACTTCAATTTTGCGTTTACCGATTACGTAGTTGAGTTTCATTTTGGAACCTATCATCCCAGGATTTCCAGAAATATGTTCTATTGATACCAAGCCTTTTTGCCAATGCTTCATATTTTCAGCACTGTCAAACTTTTTTATAAATTCTTTCAGTGGCACATCTACAATTATTTCAGAGGAATATTTCATTGTAAAATTAAATGAATGATGCCGCAAATATATTGGCTTTACCGGAAAAATATTGGTATTGAAAGGTCAATTGCAGAAATTCTAGTTGAGCTGCCCACTTTCAAGTCAAAACCTCTAAAGATTGCATGAACTTTCTTGCAGCTTCAAACGCCGAAATGAGGGCAGAATGCTCTTCAATCGTTATACTAAAGCGGTCAATTAATCGTTTCAAAAAATGAACTTGTTTAATATATGATTTTATTATTTTTGCGACAGGTTTCAAAACTTTATACCATTATGATTAAAAAACTTTATTTGTGCCTTTTTGCACTTACACTGACTGCGACATTATTTGCTCAAAAAAATACAGATGATGTGCTTTTTACGGTAGATAAAGATCCTGTCAAGTCTTCAGAATTTATTAGAGTTTACAACAAAAACCTAGACTTGGTCAAAGATGAATCACAGAAAGATGTTGATGCATATTTGGAATTGTTCATCAATTATCAACTTAAAATCAAAGAAGCGAAGCGGTTGGGATTAGACACAATTCCGAAGTATTTGAGAGAATTTGAAAGCTATAAAAAGCAACTTTCCAAAAATTATATGTCAGATTCAAATGTCACAGAAGCTTTGATTAAAGAAGCTTATGACAGGTCAACACAAGATGTGAAAGCGTCTCACATTTTAATTCGGATTGATGAAAATGAAAAGGACACTTTAAAAGTTTACAATCAGTTGCTAGAGTTGAGAGACCGAGTAAAAAAGGAAGGTTTTGAAACTGTTCAGAAAGAAATTCATAATGGTAATACGGTATTTGCTGAAGATTTAGGATGGTTTTCTTCCTTCAAAATGGTCTATGAGTTTGAAAGTGCAGCGTTTAACACAAAGGTTGGAGAGATTTCCAAACCGTTTAGAACGCGTTTTGGATACCACATTGTCAAAGTTGATGATAAAAGGCCTTCGCGAGGTGAAGTTACAGTGGCTCACATTATGATTTCAAATAAGCAGGCAGATAGTTTGTTGAATCCTGAAACAAGAATCAATGAAATCTATAGAAAAATTAACCAAGGTGAGAATTTCGAGTCTTTGGCAAAGCAGTTTTCAGATGATAAAAGTTCTTCGAGTTTGGGCGGATTGCTGTCGCCATTTACAGGTGGTCAATTGAGTTCGGTAGAATTTGAAAATGCGGCTTTCAGTTTGAAGGAGCCAGGAGAAATTTCAAAGCCTTTTAAAACAGATTTTGGATGGCATATTGTGAAATTGGTTTCTAAAAAAGGAGTTCAGCCATTGGAAGAGGTCAAAGGCGAAATCGAGAATAAAGTAAAGAGAGATGCACGCTCAAGTTTGATTAATTCGGCATTGGCAAAAAAACTTAAGAAGAAATACAATGTTAGTGTAGATTCAAAAAAACTTGATTACTTCACCTCAATATTAACTAATGATTTCTACAATAGAGCTTGGACTATTCCGACAAGCCTTGATAAAGAAAAAGAACTTTTCAAGATTGGTGATAAATCAGTTACCTATGGAGAGTTTGCTGGCCATTTACTTTCTGCCCAAAAAGGGTATGTTGGAAAAACAACGCCATTCTCGGCAATTGTGGAGAAAGAATTCAAGGAGTTTGAAGAAAGTACTATTTTAAGATACCACGAAGATAATTTAGAGTTTGAAAATGAAGATTTTGCTCAAATTTTAAAGGAATATAGAGATGGATTGTTGTTGTTTGATTTAATGGAAAAAGAAGTTTGGAATGCAGCAATGAAAGACACAGTTGGACTTCAAAAATATTACGATGCTCATAAGTCGAATTATATCTGGAAAGATAGAGTAGACGTAGTTTTGGCAACTTCAGGAAAAAAATCAGATATTGAAAAAGTAGCTTCCTTATTGAAAAAAGGAACTTCTGATGAAGCAATCAGTAAACAACTCAATTCTGAAGCAGAGCAAAAAGTGATTTTCACAAAAGGAACAATGGAGACAGACCATCAATCATTGCCAAAAGATTTGGAATTGAAAGAGGGTGTATCAAAAATATATAATTATAATGATGCTTACCACGTGCTGTTGATTAACAAAGTTATTCCATCAAACAATAAAACGTTTGATGAGGCAAAGGGCAAGGTTATCAGCGATTATCAAAATAGCATTGAAGAAAACTGGTTGAAATCCTTACACGATAGATATAAGGTGGAAGTCGATCCAAAAGTTTTAAAAACAGTCAAAAATCAAATCGGAAAATAATTGATAAAAAAGCTTCTCTATATAAGTATCGCTACCATTTGCTTGGTTTCCTGTGATGTATTCTTCAAAGAATCAGATGATAGAAAACCGATTGCAAGGGTAAACGATGCTTACTTGTATGAAGATGATATCAAAGGTTTGGTTGCCGAAGGTACTTCTGCCGAAGACAGTATTTTGATAGTCAATAGTTTTATTACACGTTGGGCAACACAATTGCTGCTAGTTGATGGTTCAGAACGTAATTTGCCACAGAATATGCAAGATGAGTTCAATAAACTTGTTGACCAATACAAAAAGGATCTTTATACAAAAGCATATTTGGAAGCATTGGTGAAAAAATCAATTGATACGGTTGTGCCTTATTCTGAAGCCAATGCATTTTATGAAGAGAACAAAGAGACTTTCAAATTGAATGACGAATTGATAAAGTTTCGATATGTTCATATTCCTCAAAATGCTGTTGATAAAGATGATATTTCAAGACGATTTCAGCGCTTTTCAGTAAAAGACCGAAAGCATTTAGATTCCATTTCGGTTCAGTTTAAATCCTATTCGCTGAATGATTCCATCTGGATCAAGGCTTCGCAGGTTGCCAGTAAAATATCTGTAGTAAATTCTGAAAACAAAAAGGAACTGTTAAAAAAATCTAATTTTATACAACTCAAAGATTCATTAGACCTATATTTGATGCAAATTAATGACGTAAGATTGCAGAATGATTATGCGCCTTTGGAGTATGTGATGCCTACCATCAAACAGATTGTCATTAACAAAAGAAAATTAGAACTTGTCAAACAACTCGAAAAAGACATTACAAAAGATGCCATTAAAAACAATCAATTTGAAATATATAATCAACAATAAAATTATAGTTTCTCTTTTGGCTCTTATGAGCTATCAATTTGCCATTTCACAAGAAATCATTCCTGATGAGGTAGCTGAAGTCGATACAGTTAAAGATACAGTGAAGCAAACGTTTCAACGTACTAAAGTAGATGGAGTTGTAGCGGTTGTTGGTGATTATGTGGTGTTAGATTCAGATTTGGATAAGGAGTTTTTGCAACTTCAAGCAGCTGGTATTTCAACGGCTGATATCACTCGTTGTCAATTATTTGGTAAACTATTGGAAGACAAATTATTTGCACACAGCGCCATTCAAGATAGTATCGAAGTCAATGAACTGGAAATTCGCTCTAAAATTGACCAACAGTTGAGTGCGTTTTTAGAAGAGACCGGTTCTATGGATGAACTTCTGAAGTTTTACAATAAAGATACAGAACAAGCCTTAAGGGATGAAATGTTGGAAATCAATAAAAATCAACAGCTTGCTTATGAGATGCAACGTAAGATTGTTGAAGATATTGAAGTAACTCCAGAGGAAGTGCGAGAATATTTCAACAGTATTCCTAAAGAGGACCGTCCGATTTTTGGTACTGAATTAAAAGTTGCTCAAATAGTTATCATACCTAAAATTTCTGAAGAAGAAAAACAAAAGGCAATCAATCGTTTGAAAGAATTTAAGGCAGATATCATTGAAAATGGTGCAAGTTTTACCACGAAAGCGACGTTTTATTCTGATGATATGGGTTCAAGGAGAACTGGAGGAAAGTTGCCACCAATGAACAGAAACAGACCTCAAATGGTGAAAGAATTCCGAGATGTAGCATTTTCTCTTGAAGAAGGCGAAATTTCAGAACCTTTCCAGACAGATTTCGGTTATCATATCATTTGGCTTGAAAAAATTAGAGGACAAGAATATGATGTTCGCCACATTTTGATTCGTCCTGAAGTTACGCAAGAAGCAATCAGGGAAGCAAAAACAAGAATTGATACTATCAGAGCTCGCATTGTGAGAGGAGAAATTAAATTTGCTGAAGCAGCTAGAGAGTTGAGTGATGAAACTGAAACAAAACAAGATGGAGGTCAATTGATCAATCCAACAACCCAGGATTATAATTTTGAGTTGACAAAAATGGAACCAGAATTGTACTCGCAAATTCAAAATCTTAAGGACAATGAAGTTAGTTTGGTACTTCAGGATGAAGATCGAATCAACAGAATCAAATTCAAGATTTTAACCGTTACTGATAGAATTGACGAGCACGAAGCTGATTTCGCAAAGGATTATTTGAAAATTAAGAATCTAACCGTTCAGGACAAACAGTTTGCGGAGGTCAAAAAATGGCGAGAGGAAAAAATTAAGGATACGTATATCAACATCAATGGGGAATATCGCGACTGCGAATTTCAGAGCAATTGGTTGAAAAAATAATAGAATATGTCTGACGTCGCAGCTGTAGAGCAGTTTGTAAAGAAATATCAATCGTTAAAAACTGAAATCGCCAAAGTTATTGTCGGTCAGGATGAAGTGGTCAATCAGATTTTGATATCCATTTTTTCTGGAGGACACGCATTGTTGATTGGAGTTCCTGGATTGGCAAAAACTTTAATGGTCAATACAATTGCTCAAGCTTTAGGGTTGGATTTTAAACGTATTCAGTTCACGCCAGATTTGATGCCAAGTGACATTCTAGGCAGTGAAATTCTTGATGAAAACAGACAGTTCAAATTTATAAAAGGACCAATTTTTGCCAATATTATTTTGGCAGATGAGATCAATAGAACACCTCCAAAAACTCAAGCAGCTTTGTTGGAAGCTATGCAAGAACGAGCTGTAACGGTTGCAGGGCATCATTACAAACTGAATTTGCCCTATTTCGTTCTTGCAACTCAAAACCCGATCGAGCAAGAAGGAACTTACCCTTTGCCAGAAGCACAGTTAGACCGTTTTATGTTTGCCATCAATTTGGAATATCCTTCATTTGCAGAAGAGGTTCAGGTTGTAAAATCGACTACAACTGATGTACAATCTAAAGTAAATTCGTTGTTTACTGCTCAAGAAATCATCGATTTTCAGCAATTGATTCGTCGTATTCCTGTAGCTGATAATGTCATTGAATATGCAGTGTCAATGGTCGGAAAAACAAGGCCAAATAGTTCTGCGGCATCAGACTTGGTGAAAGAATTCGTGGATTGGGGCGCAGGACCTAGAGCATCCCAAAATTTGATTTTGGCTGCTAAAACTCACGCTGCCATCAAAGGCAAGTTCTCACCGGATATTGAAAATGTTCAAGCGGTTGCTAGCGGAATTCTTCGTCATAGAATCATCAAAAATTATAAAGCGGAGGCCGAAGGCATATCTGATGACCAAATCATCAAGAGTTTGTTTTAAGTAGAAAGGCGATATCTTCTTTCAACCGTTCAATTTCCTCGTCGACCAAAAGATTATAAAATCCTCTTATCTGTTGATCCGTATCAACTAATGCGGCATAACTACTGTGATAAAAATCAGTTCCTTCTTCATTAGGTTTGAAGTTGGTCATAAACAAACCTGCTTGCAGCCTTGTATGCTCCACGGATGAACGGATAAACTGCCACTTATCTATGGAAATTCCCGTCGCTTCAGAATAATTTTTTAGAACTTCAACAGTGTCATTTTCAGGATCGATGGTGTGTGAAACGATCAGGAAATTATCCTCGCTCTGAAAAGTGTCGGCAATGTCAATAAGTTTGTTTCGCATTGGTGGACAAATACTTGGGCAACTTGTGAAAAAGAAGTTCGCCAAGAAAACTTTGTCCTTGATGTTATCGGTTGAAAAGTTTTCTCCAAGCTGGTTTTTGAAAGTGATATATGTGATTTTGTATGGAGCTGAATTTCCTTTGTCATCAATTTTGTAGCTCAAAATCGGTAATTGTTTTGAGTCTGAATTACATCCGAAGAAAAAAATTAAAATAAGAATCTTTAAAAACTTCATTGATTGGAATTGTAAGACTTTATTTTATCATCCATTTCTTTATCATATAAAAACACAAACATACTCGCCATCATATCCTGATTGACGCCTGTGGTATTGTTAGTCTTTAAAACAAGTTCGTACTGATGGTTTGGATAGAGCATAATACCATCTTCGCTTGAAAAATAAGTGACTTTTTTCAATCCGATTTTGTCTTGATAATTGTCAGCTTTAGATATAAATAATGTGGTGTCTTTGGTTTTGTCCCGAAATTGTAACTCTTCAGCAAAAGGATGCAGATGCACCGCAATTTGATGCATAGTCGTGCTATCTTTTAACTGGAGTTGCTTGGTGATATCAGATGTGTAAGTTTCTTTTCCTTTAAAAATAACCCAATGTCCGGAAAGATGGTGTCCTTCGTCATCAACATAACTATGATTTTTAGTCTCTACTGGTAAACATATATTTGGGTTGTTTTCAGTTGGTCCTTGAAAGGGTTTGTCACTGTCATAAGGCAGCATCACAAACACGGTTTTGCTCATTAAAGGTTTCATATCTGGATGATGAGCTTTAAAACCTAAAGTCACTTTGTGTTTTACCGTAAAAGCATCACCTTTAATATTATGATTGAGGATTTGTGTTGCCGTGAATAGATTTTCATTGGTAAAAACAGGAAAACCAAAACCTTCAGGCAGTTTATAGGCTTCAATCCCGTTGCTCATCGATGTCAGGCGAGGATATTGTTCACCGATTCTATTATTTAGATTCCAGCGAGCGTAGTGCTCTCCGTCATAAAAATCAATGTTGGTGTGACATACGTAATCATTTGATAATTGATCGATTTCGTTGGTGCTGACCGCTTTGGTTTCGAACGAGGTGAGCCAGACCAAATCATTTCTAGTATAATCAATTTGGAAAGATGTCATCGCCTTCGGACCTTCCATCGACTTGTAAATGTTATCAATGACCAAAGTAGGAGAGAACAGCGAAATCGTGGAATCTGTAGTTTTAATGTTCCAGGAATCATCAACGAGACCCAATTTGTGATAAACCTGCGTTTTTACGATCGCTTTATGCCGATTGGGAAGTTTTAAATAATAGATTCCACCAATAATCAGTAAGATGATGAATAAAAAGACTGAATATTTTAGTATTTTGGACCTCATTTAGAAACCGTTTCTTCCCTAACAAATTAACGCTTTTTTATGCAAATAGACTACAGCAAACGAATTTTTGGTTTAGACCTGATGCGTGCTGTTGCTATTATGATGGTAGTCTGTTCCCATATTTTGTGGATTACTCCCAATGCCAACGGATACATTCCTGATATTTTAAGCATTTCAGGAGTAATGGGTGTGGAAATATTCTTTAGTTTGAGTGGTTTTTTGATTGGAAGGATTTTATATCGACTTTACATATCCCAAGATTTCAGCTTTAATAGTGTATTTTATTTTTGGATACGACGTTGGTTCAGGACACTGCCCAATTATTATTTGGCATTGATAGCAAATATCTTGATTGCCATTTATATTGGAAATCAGTTGCCTGATGGTGTTTGGCGCTATTTTTTCTTCCTGCACAATTTTGCGACCGAAATGCCTTGGCTTTTTGCGGAATCTTGGAGTTTATCAATAGAAGAATTTGCTTATATTTTAGGACCATTGTTGCTGTACGGAACCTTATTCATTAAAACATCGATTCCAAGGCCAAAGCTGTTTTTAGCCGTTACTTTAGTCATCATTTTTATGTTTTTGGTTTCAAAATTGATTTACAATCACGAAGAAACCATCAGGGAAATGCGTCATTGGACTATCAATGTGAAAGCTATTGTCATTTATAGAATTGATGCTATTTATTACGGAGTTTTGGCAGCGTATTTATCAATCGTAAAAGCAAATGTTTGGCAAAAGATTAGACTTCCAGCTTTTTTTATTGGTGTCATTGGACTCCTTTCCTTGAATATTTTAATTCCGAGATATCAAATTTTTATCGGTACCCATCCTCAATTTTGGAATGTCTGGTATTTCATCATTAAATCAATATCCATTTTACTTACCTTGCCATTGTTGAGTACAATGAAATCAGCGCCGAAATCTATTTTAATTCCAACCACATATATTAGTGTGTTATCATATGCTATGTATGTTTTGCACTATTCGATTGTGATGCAATTGATGAAACATTTTATGCCTACAGAAGCATTTGCAGGTCTTGATATCGCAGTTTTTATAATAGTTTACTTTTTATTGACACTCTCAC
>Ga0207828_100474_pt1 | contig 12417 bp, 14 predicted proteins | sample TtaePargueraPR_11_FD_187276 | JGI IMG/M metagenome (GOLD analysis project Ga0207828, IMG submission 187276) | Aerobic enrichment media microbial communities from Bioluminiscent Bay, La Parguera, Puerto Rico - Tt and P2 (3) (SPAdes) | ecosystem: Environmental > Aquatic > Marine > Unclassified ...
GTTAAAAACAAAGAATATGACCTCTCAAATGTTAAAGTTTACAGCAGTTCATCGACTATTTGCCTTTTTAACAAATCAATAGTTTTATGAGATTTGTCAGATTTGACGCGGAGTTTATGGGTTTTTATCGATTTTTTTAAACACTTTATCTATATTTTAAAATTTTGACGATGTCGGGCGTATTCTTTTTTTGCTAAAATTTGCGAAGTCAAGACACTGAAACTGAAAGGATAGGAGGTAGGTGTTTTGATAGTAACCTCAAATTTATGAACCTATGTTAGAAATTTTTATGTTATGACCAAAGTTAGAAAGAATGGAGTGCGTGTGCCGCATGCGGCAACCCTCGCAGAAGTTAAAGAAGTGTTGAACCAACAGGCGCAAGAGCAGGAGCTCTCTACCGAAGAAGGTAAGCCTGAACTGCAAAAGGCAGCGCCTGCGCAGGAAGATGCTGCACCAAAGCACACCATACAGGTGGACGATGCGGCTGACGAAGCCGAAGAGACCCGTAAGAAACAGTATCATGAGAGAATGGTGAATACGATTACGAACTGTGGAGTGTTTAATTTTCATGTTGCGACTTATGGTGCGAAGTATGCTACCAATAAGGAATTGTATAAACCTGCTAATCTCTTGGCGATGGAAATGGAAGTAAAAAGCAAGATGAAAGATGTGGATAATGCTGAAGTAACCTGGAATTATGCCGTGGCAGAACGCCGAGAGCCTTTTAATGGGCTTAAGGCATTGTGCGCCTTGGTTGTTGCGGAATCTACTTTGGGTGGTATTAATGAAGTGACTTTAGGACAATTGCGAACGTTAATGCGCCTATTGCGAGGTGAGCGTAAGGTGCCTAAAGACCCTAAAAACCCAAACCCAAATTACCGCAGTGTGAGCCAACAACGTTATGATGACATTGTGGATACCTTTAGTAAGTTGGTTTTGATGGTGGCAGCGGATGAGAACTATGACCCTGTGAAGGATGAGATTAAAGTACCAGCATTGCAGGCATTGCTTGCCTTGTTGCAAACGTTGAATGATGCTGTGCTGCAAGCTGATGCTGAACTGGAAGCTGCACGTACAGAACGTAACGAGTTTTTTAATACGCCTGTTACAGGATTGTGCGATGTATTTATGAAGGCTAAAGATGTTGTATTGATTAGCTTTGGTAGAAAGAGTGAGCAATATAACAAGATTAAAGGTTTGAGCTTTAGGAAGATTAAGGTGCGATAGTGCCTCCCCAAACCCCTCCCAAGGAGGGGCTTTAAAAAAACCACTGCTCTTGAAAAAGGGTGGTGGTTTTTTTTGTTTTCTCACTGTTGACGGCACTCGTTGCAAACGAGCGCTAGCGGGGTGTAATTCGGATTACAAGTAATGAAACTATAAAAACAGATTTTCCTTTTAAATATGGTTGTTTGGTTTTCAAGGCGATATTTGTGTTTTCTTTTTAGTCAATCTTGAACCATATTTCAATGAAAAGTAAATAATTCCGAAATGAATCATCCAGTAAAAAAATCCGCCAAATATTTGTCCTCTTTGATATGCGCTAATATTTGAATCAAAAATTTTTACTATTCCTAAGATGTTTGAAATAAGAGATGTTATTCTGCCTACTGCTATAAAAACAAATAGAATTCCGATAACGATTAATAATACTCCCCAAAATTTTCTCATTAGCAGTCTTTTTATAGCTTGTTGGCAACGGGTTTGTATAAGAATAGTGCGGTTTTGTGTCCGAGGATTTTCCGTAGGAAAATCAGAGTGACCAAAGACGCACTAACTTCAGGTTTAGAACTAAACTACGCATTATTTTTATACGGTGTTGCCAGTAGTTTTTATTCCGTTATTTTTATTTCAGAGTTTACTTTTAGTAAGTCCGAAATTAATTCATTATTATTTTCAGGCGCAATATAAATTTCGTCATATTTATTGAATTTTATAATAAGTCCATTTTTCGCTAACGCTGGTTTTATTCCGCTCCACATAGTTTTTCCTTTTAGTATTTCATTTATGCTTGGAATTCCGATTTTTCCTCTTAAAAATCCAGAGCGGTAAATCAATTCATTATTTTCAATTTTATAAGATGTGTCAAAATAAATCCAAAATATTAAGATTAACGGACTCAATAATGGTAATAGAATAAATGGTTTTTCCAAAAAAGTATTTTTATCCAAAAAGAAAATAACTATCGGCAATATCACAGAGCCAATTAGTAAATAATTGATAAATCCCTTTCTATTTGCTTTATAAATTTTCATTTAGTTTGCGTTTTTTTCAAATTACTGGCAACTTGTTATATGATTGTAAATATAATCGTTTATCACTTTAAATTACGGGATAACGATACTTTTTTAGTTTGGGTTTGAGGTTGTTTTTGTTATTGTTTACGGCACTCGTTGCGAACGAGCACTAGCGGGGGAACTGTTTATAGCACGGATTGTAAATCCGCGTTATCGGGGGCAACAGTTTTTATTTCCATTCCCAATCTAAATTTTCTGAAATTGGAATATTCAATTCATTCCATTTCTTTTTAATTTGTTCCAAATTGTCAATTCCATCTTTGGAAACAACATATGAGGAACCGTTTGAAAGTTTTATAAAAAAATTGTTTTGAGTTTCATCAATCTGTTCAATTTCCGATATTTTAGTTTTTCCTTCACCTGTATTGTCCGCCGTAATAATATATTCAGGTGTAAATTCCATTGTTTGTTTTTCTCCAATTTTATTTGCGTAACTGTTCTTGACAATTTTTGCAAAGTGATTTCTTAATTTGGATTTATATAATTTATCGAAAAAAAACAGAGTTAATATCGCTGCAATTCCCAGTATAATTGCAAACTCGACATTATTTCTGTTATACATATTTATTCCAATAAATAAGAACACCCCTACAAGAATAAATTTAGTCGTATTTAATATTTTTCTCGTTTTCTTATTTTCAGAAATTGAGAATAAATGGTAGTCGATAAAATCTTTTTCTTTTAATATGTATTCTAATTTCATTGGTAGGTTTTAATTGTTGCCAATGGTAAAGTGTATGATTTCGTTGCGTGTTTGAGCAACTAATTTAGCAAATACAAACCGAATAGAAAATCCGCGAGGATTTTCGTAAGTAAGCCTTTGCTAGCAATGAATTATACACATTGTTGTCAGTAGTTTTTATTTATTCAGCATTATTTTTATCGTCTCAAATTTCAATTCCGAATCTACTATTCTTATAATGTAAACACCATTCGGCAAGTCATATAATTCCTTTGATATTTTATTTCCACTATGATTTTCCTTTGAAATGAGAGAACCATTAAAGTCAAAAATTTGAATTTCATAATTATCATCCTTTTCTAGATTGATATTCACTTTTCCAGCAGAAGGATTTGGATAGAATGAACTTACCAATTTTGACTTTTCATAGACTTTTGGTTTGGTTACAGTTCCAAGTTCATCCATCATTCCTGGCGTTACAACTATAGGATAAAAATTCATTGTTATTTTGTCTTTTGCTGCTTTATTAATTACATCAGACAATGAATAATCGCTTAATGGTTTTTCCAATGGTGGTGCATCTCCAATCAATATAACCATTCTTTTATTTTCTGACTTCCAAAAATTTTCTTTTGAACTTTGAAAAAAACCATCATAAACCGATTCTGGGTAATCATCACCATTCGTGACCTTAATTCCCTTTATAAATTTCTTTGCTGATTCTAAATTGGTTTCAAAGTTTTTAAACGAATACCATTCTTTACCGTCAGAATTTTTATCACCATATAGTCCGATTGCAACTCTAACATTTTTATACTTATTAATTGAGTTGATTATTTCAGTTAAACCTTTTTGAACGTTTGCAATATCGTCTTCCATACTGCCAGTTTTGTCAATTAGAAAAAGGATATCAGAATTGTCGACAGAGTGTTTTTCAATGATGTATTTAATTTCATTTGTAATCAACTCTGAATTAACTAAAAGTTTAAGTTCTCCTTTTGTTTCTTTTGCTAATTCAAAAAACTTATTTGTTGTGGTTGAGTCAATAATTTCTTTGTCGAACAAAGGCGGGACATAGATATTGACTTTATTTATCGAGTCGAGAATTACCATAATTGAATCATTATCCCTTTTCTGTAATTCTAAAAGCTCACTTTCAGTTAATTTTCTTTCCTTATCAATATTACAAGAAGAAATTAGTAAAGTCAGAATTAGGATTGATAAATATCTAATGTTCATATGGATTGTCGTTTTTCTCAAATTACTGGCAACTCGTTATATCCACACTAAAATAATCATTTAATGCATTTATGGGCGGGATATTGATGGTTTTTTAGTTTGGGTTTGAGGTTGTTTTCTCAATGTTGAGGGCAGTTGTTGCACAGGAGGCCTGGCAAGGTAGAGTGAGAGAAGGCACGGATTTCAAATCCGCGCTATCGGGCCGCCTGGTAGAGAAGGGAAAAAGTAAAAAGCTGGCATTAATCGCTGTTGCAAATAAATTATTAAAACAGGCATTTGCAATTGTGAAATCAGGCCTCAAATATGATGAAAAGCACATATCTAAATTAGCTTGATTTTATTAGGTTTTTAACTCAGATCTTTGTTGCCAGTAGTTTTTTATTCATAGATGCATTAAATTTAGTTCAATTGTATTCGATAAAGTGTCTACTTTAAAATAAAACGGTTCGGCTCTGTTAATTTCATTTTCATTATGTTCAAAGTCAAATCCGTTTAAATTACGTTTCCAAATTCCTTTTTCAGATTTAGATTTTATTCCGTTGTGAATTTGCTCCGTAATATGTTTTTCTTCGGATTCGTGGTATTTAATTTTAAGTCCGATTGAATAATCAGAGTCAAAAGCTCCTTCTGTATGTTCTATTAAATTTTCCAAAATCTCAAAGTCATTCGGAATGGTCAAATCAGTTTTTTCTCTGATAAGTGGCTCAATTCTTTCTGAAGCTAATTTTTCATCAGGTTTATTCATCGTTCCAGCAAATAGGTAAGCCATAAATCCGAGAGCAAAAATTGGCGTTAAAGCGGTTGATAATAATGCAAATCCAGTCTTTTTTTTGCCTTTTATTATCTGCCAAATAGATGAGATTAATAGTGTCAGAATAGAAAAAGCGAATAAATTAAATCCAAAATCAGTATTTGGTAAAATAATTCCTGTTATAAAAATAATGAAAGATATTCCGAAAAAGAGTAACGGAATCCACCACTTAATAAGTAAATATTTCTTTAAGAGTTCTGTCATTCTCAAATTACTGGCAACTTGTTATATGATTGTAAATATAATCGTTTATCACTTTAAATTACGGGATAACGATACTTTTTTAGTTTGGGTTTGAGGTTGTTTTTGTTATTGTTTACGGCACTCGTTGCGAACGAGCACTAGCGGGTACTAATGTTTCGGATTATAACAGACCTATTGTTTATTCATTAACTTTGAATGGCACTTTATCTGAAGTCATCATATTATATTGTTCCAAAGCCTCTTCCAGGGTAAGATCTGTTGGCATATTTTCAACGAATGTCATCACTGATGTAAAGATGAACGGTATGTTGCTTTTTGACATAAAATCAGATTTTGTTGCAATGTCATCTAATTGATCAGCGTTCCATTTTTTTCTTATTCTATTGGCACTCTCATATGTTTCCTTATTCAAATTGGGAAGCCATATTTTGTTATTTAAAGAATCTGGCAACAAGTGATGTCTGTATTGCCAAGTTGAGTAAACCTCAAAATTTCCTTTATCCTTGTCATTTTGGAAATGGAGGTAAGAGATTGCTTGTTCAGGATCAAATCGTCCCTCATTTACTGCCTTGCAAAGTATTGGTTCAAGATCAATTATGTTTTTATCGCTGCTTCTTCTTTGAGATGTATGAACTAAAACCACATCATGATTTTGCCCTCTTAAGGATTTTCTAAAACCGAGCTCTATTTGTGAAGGGAAGCCAAGAGAATCAGTTATTGAAAGTATCCTGTTCATATTTAGTTTTCGATTAGCTTGAATAGTGTCACCATGAGTATCGTACATTGGTCTGAACATTTGATCTCTTTCCCAAATTGATTTGAATTCATTTCTTAATCCTGAGTCATATTCAGTCGTTCTTTTCTCGATAAAAGAATTCCAAAGGTCTTCATCTATATATGTGTTGACAAAAATTGACTTCAACATACTTAAATCATCAGAATTATTTATAAGTAGTTGAAGATTTAAATTTCTTTCATCTAAATTATTAGAGAGTTGATTTGAAAGTGCGGCATTATAAACGTCATGACCAAAGGGTTTTTTGATTTCTCGAAATGCCAATGAGTAATATTTGGATGCGCTATCGAAATCACCATCACAAATAGCAATTTCAGCTTTATTAGTTAGAATGTGATATTTAGTAATTGCTTCATTGTTGCAGTTGCAATTCGTTAATTCAGTGATGGCAGCATTTTCAGACTTAAAATTCGTCTTATTACCGTTTTTACAACTTACGTGAATTGTCAGAATAACTATAATGATTGTTATTCTCATTTTTTAAATTTTATGGTGACTAATGTGTTTGGCTATGGTTTCGTTGCGGATAATTCCGCTAGGATTTTCCGCCGTAAACCGAAGATAGCAAATTTGCGAGGACTTTCCGATAGGAAAGTCAGAAGCAATGAACTATAGCCGGTGTTGCTAACTGGCTTTTTATTTCGTTTATATTTCATTCCAATAATTTTCCATAGTCGGAATTCGGTCAACTACTTTTTTTGATAGCTTGTCAAATTTATTCCCGAAACTTAAAATCTTATTTTGGTCATATCTAAACCAGCTGTCAGTTCCGTTTTGTTCATTCAGAGAGTTTGGGTAAATCCGTTGTCTTTTGTCCAAATCGTGAGCGGTTAGTTTATTCAGCGGTATTATTTTGCCCCAATGAGTTTTAAATTCCGTTTGATTCCAATTTGCTAATTCAATTATAAATCCACCGCCATTTCGGTCAAATTGGAAAGTCAATAAATTTGTTTTTCCGTTTTCTGTTCTACGAAAATGTGGAAAACTACCTTTAAAATTCAAATTCCTTAATTCAGGAATAACAATTTCTTTTAAGGATTCAATCATTTTAGTTCTTTCCTCACTCATTTTTCAGCTTGTTGGCAACTCGTTATATCCACACTAAAATAATCATTTAAGGCATTTATGGGCGGGATATTGATGGTTTTTTAGTTTGGGTTTGAGGTTGTTTTCTCAATGTTGAGGGCAGTTGTTGCACAGGAGGCCTGGCAAGGTAGAGTGAGAGAAGGCACGGATTTCAAATCCGCGCTATCGGGTTCCAGTCTTTACGAAAAAAAATGAATTAAAAAAGGACAGCGCTAGAAAAATGTTTTTTTTAAAAAGCCCTTTATGGACAGAAAGATTATTCCATAGATAATCTAATAGCTTTGTTGCCACATAGCCAAGTAGAAATAAAAATATTGATAACCATATTTCCATATTGTAAATATAGATTACAATTGTCAAATTATTTTGATATAAGTAGAATCTTTATTCACAACTAATTAACATCCAATTAAGCGGTGCTAGGGATTGACGATTTATATATCTGAACCTAATTTGTTTTTAATTTCCTTTGTGGATAAAGTATCGAGAAGTAATTGTCTTATTGTGAATAACTTGCTACAATCCCATCTGAACAAGATGGGATTTTTTTTACTTTAGTTATATGAAACAAAAACGTAACAAATTAGACTAACTATAATAGAGACAATTATTACAGTCCAAATGATACAAGATTTTGGTGGTTGAACAGTAAGTATTCAAAGCCAATTGTTGTTTTATTGCTGACTGTTGTTGTATTATCAATCTTATATGAAAAGCTAATCAAATGAGTGAAGAATTAAAAGAGGTTAAGGTTGCCAAAGTTGAAAAAAAGAATCACATTGATTATTTGAAGCATATTTCATTGGTTTATCCACTATTAATTTTAATTGGATACTTGAACTATGATTTCTACTATAAATTTTTTGATATTGAAATCTTTAAATACTTATCATTTAATGAATTTTTATTTTCATTCATATCTTTTATTTATCCGATAATTTTTTATTTCTGTGTCATGTCTTCAATGTTTGTATTCCTTTGGCTTTTAGATAGCAATGTATTTAATATTAATTATTTCTCTAATACAGAAAGTGAATTTAGAAAATTTTTATATGACCCTCTTACAAGTTATAAACCGATTAAAAGCAATTTAAAATGGTACGTGATGATATTTATATATGGGGGTTATTCTTTGTAACGGTAATATATAGTGTTCGTTACACTTTTCATCTTATGATTTCATCAGCGTTTGGGCTGAAAACACCGTTGCCACCGTTTGATTCAACACTTTCACAAGAATTATTTTATTTAGCACTATTTACAGGGCAGTTTATTGTTCTATACTATTTATTCAAATTTTCTAAATCTTCAAAAAAAGTAAAGAGAATTTGTTTTTATCTAGTGATAATTTTTTTCTTATTTGAATTGATGGCAATCAATAGAAACTTTGCTATCAATGATTTTTTATCAAAAAAATCAACTGAATACGTCTGTTTTAATTATGATAATCAAAATGTAGAAACAACTGAAGAATTTAGATTAATAGGAATAACCGCTGATTATATTTTCTTAAGAAATAGGCAAACTAAAACGAATTACATTTATAGGTTAACGGATGTTACAAATTTTCAGTTCAAGAAAATAAAATCTAAGAAAAAATAGATTTATATGTGCTACGATATACAAATGATGCTGGAAAAACAGTTAAGGACAGCAAAGTTAAGGGGTGATGTTCACGCTGCAAGAGAACTTGAAGAAAGGCTTCTTAAACATACCAACATACCATTATATCATTCATCTGGATTCAGTCATCCAGATGTTCTAATTTATACAGACCGTTAAGCAGAATTTCCAGAAGTTGCAACGTGGAGCCTTATCCCATCATTTATTATAAATAAATTTAGTAAGGAGAGGATTTGGAGCAGAAACTAAAATGCAAGAAGATGAATACAAATTATAGATAGATTTAAATGGAAAATAATTTTGAATTTGATGATGTTAAAAAGGTGAGGAAATCATTATTGATAATTACATTGTCAGGTGTGATACTAAAGAATCTCATCCAGAATACAAAAGGTGATTTTGAATTCTTTGGTTTTAACATTCCAAAGGAAAGTACAAGTTTTATTTTAGCAATTATTTGCTGGATAATTGGATTTTATATGATTGTGTTGATTATTAGATTTTGTAATGATAAATTTCCAAGTTACCATAAAAGAGCTATGAGCAAAATAGAAGAAGATTTGCGCTATGTTTTAGAAGACAATTTAGACCCGTACCTTCATATATATGAGAAAAGACAAGCAGAATTGGATAGATTAGGAAAAACACTTGATGGGATGACTTTGACACTGGACGTGATATTCCCTTTATTATTTGGGATAGGAACAATAGCCTATATATGGTTCTTTTAAACTTTATCATTTAGCTGAAATCATTATGAACATTAGCAAAAATTCTGATTGGTTGGTTTTGCGGTGGGATGAACGGGCGGGAAAGTAGATGAAAGGTTATTTTGGCCTTTGGCTGTTAGCCTTTAGCTGTTAGATAAAAGTTGATGATGAAACGTTTTGGGCTCACTGTTATGCGACCCCTCCTAACGTCGGGGTGACATAGGATTGTGGGGTCTGTTTTGTCATGTCGACATTAGGAGACATCGCATAAGGATTGGTTTTTTTGCTCACTGTTCATTTCGACAGGCTCAATGACCAAATTTCGACAGGCTCAATGACCAAATTTCGACAGGCTCAATGACCAATAAGAGCTTTACTTTTTATGAGATGCTGAAACAAGTTCAGCATGACAAAGTAGTGCGGCTCACTGTTATGCGACCCCTCCTAACGTCGGGGTGACATAGGATTGTGGGGTCTGTTTTGTCATGTCGACATTAGGAGACATCGCATAAATATTGGTTTTTTTGCTCACTGTTCATTTCGACAGGCTCAATGACCAAATTTCGACAGGCTCAATGACCAATAAGAGCTTTACTTTTTATGAGATGCTGACCCCTCGACTCCGCTCGGGGTGACAGTTCAGTATGACAAAGTAGTGCGGCTCACTGTTATGCGACCCCTCCTAACGTCGGGGTGACAAAGAGATCGCTTTATCTCGACTTACTATGTAAGCTACCTTCGAAACAACATATATTTTGTTTCTCGATAATGCTCGATACAGGCTTTCGGCCTCGCGATGACCTTTCGACTCCGCTCAAGGCAGGCTCGTTTGTTTGGGAAATGCGTTCCCATCGCTGGAAAAGGTGTTCCCTACGGTGTTTTAGTTGTTCCCAACGCTGGAAACCCTGTTCCCATCGCTGGAAATTGTGTTCCCAACGGTGTTTTAGCTGTTCCCGTTGCTGGAAATCGTGTTCCCAACGGTGTTTTAGCTGTTCCCAACGCTGGAAATTGTGTTCCCAACGGCAGATATGCTGTTCCCATCGCTTTTAATAACTACGTTTATAATTAATGAAATATTCTCACGTTATATAAAACAAGATTCCCATATCTTTGAATCGTCAAACAAAAAACGAGACGAATGGCTCATAAAAAAATCATCGTGTTTGCCGCTATCGTGTGGCTGCACTCCCTCTGTTTTGCACAACTTTCGGCCACGTATACCAATGACTTGGTAGACTATCAAAAGGCCCTCACATTATATAACAATAAACAGTATCAGGCGGCACAGAGTATGTTCGACAAGATCATCGACGCTACTGATGACGAGCAGCTCAAAAGCGATGCGGTGTATTACTACGCCAATTGTGCCGTGCGCCTCAATCAAATCAACGCCGACAGCCTCATTGAGGACTTTGTCGAGACCTATCCAACTTCTACCAAGAAGAATACGGCGTATCTCGATGTCGCAGATTACTATTTCGACAATGGAAAATACGCCTACGCGCGCAAATGGTACGAGAAGGTAGATGAAGGCAGCATTTCCCGCACCGAGCGCGATAAGTTTTCCTTCAATTATGGCTATTCGCTCTACTCCACAAAGGATGAAGCGGGTGCGCAAAAGTACCTTAACCGTGTGGTGAACAGCAAGGAGTATGGCTCGCAGGCGAAATACTACATCGGTTTTATGGCATACGAGGGCGATGATTATAACAAGGCGAATGAATACTTTGAACAGGTGAGCGACAATGAGGCCTACAAGGAAAAACTCTCGTACTATCAGGCAGATTTGAACTTTAAGCTTGGCAATTTTGAGAAAGCGATTGCGATGGCGAAAGAACAGATGCCAAAAAGCAGTCCCGCAGAAAAATCAGAGCTGAACAAGATTATTGGCGAGAGTCTCTTCAACCTAAAACGCTACGACGAGGCCATCCCATACCTGAAAGAGTACAAGGGTAAGGGCGGCAAGTGGAACAACACCGATTACTATCAGTTGGGTTATGCCTACTATAAGCAAAACAACTTTGAAGCGGCCATTTCGGAGTTCAACAAAATAGTAGGTGGTAATGATAGCGTGGCGCAGAATGCCTACTATCATTTGGGCGAAAGCTACATCAATCTGGACAAGAAGCAAGAGGCGCTGAATGCCTTTCGTAATGCCTCACAAATGGATTACGACCTGAAGATTCAGGAAGACGCGTGGTATAACTATGCGAAAATAAGTTACGAAATCGGGAACCCATACCAGTCGGTGCCGCAAGTGCTTACAAGCTATTTGAACCAATATCCGAAAACCGCGATGCGCGAGGAGATTGAGACGCTCTTGATAGACAGTTACATCACCTCAAAGAATTATAAGGAAGCCTTGAAACTTTTGGAAGGCAAAAGCAGCTTTGAAAACAAGGTCGCCTATCAAAAAGTGACCTTCTACAGAGGAATTGAAGTGTACAACGAAGGCAATTACGCCGAAGCGAAGGGTTTATTTGAAAAATCACTCAAAGAACCGCGCGATGCCAAGTTTACGGCACGTGCCACCTTTTGGAAAGCCGAAAGCGATTATAACATTGGGAATTTTGCCGATGCTTTGATTGGTTTCAAGCAGTTTCAACAACAGGCCGAGGCCAAGAATACGCCAGAATGGACCAATCTGGACTATAATTTGGCTTACACCTATTTTAAACAGAAGAATTACAGTCAAGCCACAGGCTTGTTTAAGGATTTTATTGCCAATCATAAGGACGACAAGCTCCGTTTGAATGATGCCTATTTGCGATTGGGCGATGGCTATTTTGTTTCGAGCAATTACCAAGAGGCGATTGCTGCGTACGACAAAGCGATGGCACTGAACGAAATCGAAACCGACTATGCCGCCTTTCAAAAAGCGATGAGCTACGGCTACATAGGGCAGGGCAGTACCAAAATGCAGGAACTCAACAGTTTTATCGACCGCTACTCGAAGTCGCCGTTGCGTGACG
>Ga0207828_100475_pt1 | contig 12409 bp, 15 predicted proteins | sample TtaePargueraPR_11_FD_187276 | JGI IMG/M metagenome (GOLD analysis project Ga0207828, IMG submission 187276) | Aerobic enrichment media microbial communities from Bioluminiscent Bay, La Parguera, Puerto Rico - Tt and P2 (3) (SPAdes) | ecosystem: Environmental > Aquatic > Marine > Unclassified ...
AGATCATGGGCAACATGTTGCTCCATTGGCTGTTCGTAACCTGTTTCCACGCATTGTCGACATTGCTGCCGCTGAGTGAAAACGTTGTCGGGGCGCAGGCCGACGGCGGCTTGGCGTGGGCGGGCAGAGAGACGAAAAGCCCAACTGTCAGGAAAAGAAAGGCTGCCATCAGGCCGCCAAACCGCATGTTGCGATAGGTCTGCATGATCGGGTTACTCCTTATTGTCATGGTTTTCAGACAGGCCTTTGACGTCGCCCGCGCAAAGACGTGACAGAGCACAACACGCAAATTGATGGAGTGAGGAAAATGCCAAAGGCAGAGGCCCGCTTCGCCGAATTCGTCTGGATCTGGGATGAGATGCTGGGGCTGGGGATGCCCGCCCATCATCGCAAAATGGCCGATTGGCTGGAGGAATGCTGGCGGTCGGGCAAGCGGGAAATGCTGTTGATGGCGTTTCGCAATTCCGGCAAATCGACACTGGTTGGGTTGTTTTGTGCCTGGTTGCTGTATCAAAATGCGGATTTGCGCATTCTCGTACTCGCGGCCGATCTTGATCTGGCGAAAAAGATGGTGCGCAACGTCAAGCGCGTGGTGGAACGCCATCCCTTGATGAGCGCCCTTTTGCCCGAAAAGCTGATCGATTGGGGGAGTGAGCGGTTTACCGTGGCGCGGACGGGTGTTTTGCGTGATCCGTCCATGCAGGCGGTCGGCATTGGCGGCAATATTACCGGGTCGCGCGCCGATCTGGTGATTTGCGATGATGTCGAGGTGCCCAAAAACAGTGACACCGCCCATAAACGTGCCGAACTGCGCGAAAAGCTTGGCGAGATTGCCTATGTGCTCGGCCCGAGTGGGGTGCAGCTTTATGTCGGCACGCCGCACAGCTATTATTCGATCTATGCCAAGGAAGCCCGCACTGAAGTTGGGGAAGCCGCACCCTTTTTGGCGGGTTTTTCACGGTATGAACTTCCCATCGTCAATAGGGACGGGACATCAAACTGGCCGGAACGCTTTGATGAGCCGGCGATTGCGGCGATCCGGGCCAAAACGCCCGCGCGCAAGTTTCAAAGCCAGATGATGCTTGAAATGGTCGCCCCGGCGGCCGGGATGCTGGATCCGGCGAAATTGCATTATTACGCCGCCGCCGCCGAGATCACGCATGGCAATGGCCGCATGAACCTTTGCATTGCGGATCGGACCATGGTTGCCAGTGCGTGTCATTTTGATCCGAGTTTCGGCTCAAAGCATGGCGACGGGGCGGTGGTGGCCTGCGTTTATATCTGTGATCAGGGTGAATATTGGCTGCACGATATGGCGTGGCTGCGGGCCTCAAACCCGGAGACAAACGACGATAAGCCCTGGCAGGATGAGGCGAGCCAGCTTTGTGCGCAGGTGGCCGACTTCATGGCGCGCCATCATTTGCCATCGGTGCGGGTGGAGACCAATGGCATTGGCCGGTTTCTGCCCAATATCCTTCGGCGCGCGCTAAAATCAATCGGATGGGCGGCCAGCGTCGTAGAGCATTATGAGAGTACGAACAAAGCCACCCGGATCGAGGATGCCTTTGGCGCGGTGATGGGGGCAGGGTTGCTTCATGTCCATCAGGCTGTGGGGCAAACGCCGTTTTTGGCGCAGATGCGTGATTGGCACCCCGATGGCAATGGCCCGGATGACGGGCTGGATGCGGTGGCGGGCTGTATTTTGAACGATCCGGTGCGGCTCCCACGGGTTGATATGCCGATCAAACGCGCCGACTGGCGGGGCACAAGCGGGATTTTCCGGGCCGAGAGCCATTTCAATCCGTGAGGGAAGAAAAAACTTTCCCACAATGCCAAATGGTTAGCGGCGGTCTGTATCACATTTGTGAAATATTCATGGAAAATTCAGCTTTGGTGCTTACGTTTATTATATGAAAGAATAGTAAGGAATTTTCTATCCTATACTAAAGTGAGTTTTTAAAGCCAGATAAACGTTGGTGCCGGTGCCAAAACAGCCGGTTCGGGAAACGGCCAAAGATCATTTGTTGATTGATTTTGCAGTCTAGGAAAACAAGACGCCCATGTGGGCGCACCTGACTGTCAGGAGGCCTGACCATGTTGAAAACACTGAGCTTGATTGCTGTGGTGGCAGGTGCCGTTGCAGTAACACACACACCAGCCTCGGCATCCCCGGTCTGTGGGGATCGATCAAAAGTGATCGACAGCCTGAGCGCAAAATATTCCGAAGAACCGGTCGCGGTCGGCGTGACGTCCAATGGTGGCGTGATCGAGGTGCTCAAGGCGCCCGATGGCCAGACCTGGACCATCCTGTTTACCTATCCGTCCGGCCCAAGCTGCCTTGTCGCCTCTGGCGAGGCCTGGCAGGACCTGGAAGAAAAGCTGAAAGGCCCGGCGGCCTAGGCGTAACGCTTCTGCCCGCCTCCTGAATGCTTTGACCGCTTATCCAGCCCGCGGGGTGTTGCCCCGGGTGGAGAAGAGGTCGACCTGACCCGCAAGCCTTCTGGTTTGCGGGTTTTTCTTTGTCCGAAAATCGAGGCCCCCAATGACCCTGCCTGTGACCCAGTCAATTGATGTGATCTGGTGGATCACGGCTGTTGAAATTCCTGCTGTCGCCAGCCTGTTCTGGCTGCAGTGGCGGATGCGCGCCGAACTGCTTGGCCGTATGGAGCAACTGCGTGAACGCGAGGAGACAGACACATCTGATCTGCGCGATGCACTGGCGGCGTTCAAGCTTGATGTCGCGCGCAACTATGTCTCCATCCCCTATCTCAAGGATGTCGAAAAACGCCTGACCGGCCATTTGCTCCGGATCGAGGCCAAGCTCGACATGCCTGCACCCCCGAGCAAAAAGGACCTGATTCATGACTGATACATTGATCCGACCCGACACATTGCCGGTCACTGATCCAGGGACGTTGCCCGAGGTCGAAGTCCTTGCCCGAACCCTGTATGGCGAGGCACGCGGCGAAGAGCTTGCCGGGATCGAGGCGGTGGCATCCGTCATCCTCAATCGCGTGGCGTTCGCGCAATCTCGCGGGCGGTATTGGTGGGGCAATGACATCACATCGGTGTGTTTGAAACCCTCACAGTTTTCCTGCTGGAACAAAGCCGACCCCAATCGCAAGAAGCTGCTGGCACTCAGCCCGCGCGACCCGGCATACCGTTTGTGCAAACGCATCGCCAAACGCGCGGTGGCGGGCGACCTTCCCGACCAAACAGACGGCGCCACCCACTATCACACCCATGCGGTGGATCCGTTCTGGGCGCGCGGCCATGTGCCGGTGGCGGAAATTGGCAATCATCTGTTCTACAAAAACATCGGCTAGTCCGATGGCCGTTCTTGCCGCCAAGACGGACTGCAAAGAACCATTGGCTGCGCTTCCGGTGCTCACGTACTCAAACGTACGCTGCGCGCCGGTTCTCGCCAATGCTCCTTTTCGCCACGTCTTACCGACAATTCCGACCATCGGGAAGGCTTCAAAATTTGCCAGAGGTGCAAAATGATCCCAGCATTGCTTGCCCAGATCGGCCTGCCGCTTTTGATGAAGGCGGTGGGGGCGGGGCTTGATCATATCGATAACCCGATTGCCAAAACGGCGGCCGAGGGAATTAAACAGGTCGAAAAAGCTGTCACGAAGGGCGACGTCACCCCGGAACAGATCACGGCCGCCAACCGCCACACCGAACGCATGGCCGAAATCGAACTGCAACGCGATACCGAAACGCTGAAATCCGTCAACCGCACCATCCGGGCCGAGGTCGCCAGCGAAGACGCCTTTGTCCGCCGCTGGCGCCCCAGCTTCGGCTACGCCGTCGCTCTCACCTGGATCATGACCATGGGCGCAATTGCCTATGCCATCATCCTGACCCCGCTCCAGGCCCCGGCGATCATCGCAGCACTCGTCAATACCAGCCCGATCTGGGGCATTGCACTCGGGGTTTTGGGCGTGAGTGTGGTCAAGCGGAGTGCGGATAAGTTGATCACTAACCCCAAAAAATTCTGAGTTTCATTGCTCTCAATCTTCACGGGATCAGGCTTTGAACGTCTGAATTGTGAGAGCAATTTAGATAGTATTTAAGATAAGGAACGATTCCTCACGAAACTCTTTTAACTGGTAGTTTCTGTTGACACCATGCGATCTGAAACACAATTATCAGGAGCAATGGTGGAGTCTGTCGGATCAATAGACATATATTGGTCAGTCTTGAGCTATTTTTCTGGGAGATAAAATGTCGCTGCCGAGCTTTGATAACCCGCCGCTAGAAGAAGTGGTGTTGGGAGCGCAGTTTTCTTCTCCTGAAGGTTTTAACTCGACTCATAACGGTCAGGTTTGGAGCCTCTTTGGACAGGAGTTTCCAATTGTTCAGGATCAGCCTCGTTTAGAGCCGCAGTTTGAAGTGTTCGGTGGGCAATCACCTCAGCAGGGTATCCGACTTGATTTCGGCCCGCCGCCACTAAGAAATAGACTCTGGTTTGTGTCAAATGATCAAAGCCACCTACTGCAATTTCAGGACGATAGATTGCTTCTGAATTGGAGAAAACGCAAAGAAGGAGAGCAGTATCCTCGGTATGAAACTATATCTGATAAGTTTAGCGAATACCTTGGTCGTCTAGACTCATTCTATAGCTCAAAATACCAGATGCCGTTGAGGATTAACCAAGCTGAAATCTCATATATCAATATAATCCCAATGGAAAACTACAGAGAGATTGGTGAGCTTCTATCCTTAGTCAGACCGTCTTCTGTGGAGCTTGAAGGGATCAACGCGAACTTCGGTGAAGTGATTCGAAGGGATACCAAGCCCGTGGCGCGCATCACTTATGAACTACAGAGCGTAAGCACTGTTGACGGTAGAAAAAGAGCTCTTCGGCTCTCTTTGACGTACAGAGGCAAACCCTTATTAGAAAATATTGATTCTACTTTAGATTTCATTTCTAATGGTAGAGACCTAATTGTTAAAAGGTTCTGTGATATTACCACGAGCAAAGCGCATGGACTTTGGCGGCGTACTAGCTAAGTTTTGGGTGTAAAAAATGACGAACTCTTCAAACCGTGGTGGCAGCTCAGTTTCGGTGTTAAATGATCACACCGGTTTTCAGGCGCATAGGGTCCTTGTTGACTGGCATAGGGGCGATTGGTGGGACAAGCTGCAGGCGCGTTTTAAGGAGCTGACTTCCCTTCCCCGAGGATGGGATGGTTATGCTGGAGTACCTGTTGCATGGGATAACGCATCTTTCGCAGCCAAGCTGATAGGTACAATTCTTCCGCAGAATTGTCCTGAACCTTCACTTGTGCCAGGGGCAGACGGTACTCTTCAGATAGAATGGCACCAAAATTCATTTGATATCGAACTTGATATACTTGGGCCAAACAATGTGATTGCAACTAGATACAACCTTGTAACCGATGAAACTAATGAAGTGCATGTCGAAACGGATTTCTCAGAGGTAGTCTGTTGGCTGGATGCTATGTCCGAAGCGGGAGCAGAAATTGAGGCTGCCTGATCTTGACGACAATGGAGATGTTGTCCCGCACGATCATGATGAAATACAAAACGACGATTTTCTTATACGTCGGGTGAATCCGAAACAGCATGTGGTTCCCGACGACAACAGGGGTTGCAGGCGGATATCGTCAAAGTTATTTCAGCCCTCAAGCGCAGAAAACGGCGGGATGTCGGTAGATATTAAGCCTTTAATTGAAGGTCTAGGCGAAGCTCCTGAGCAGTATGTTGTAACGCCCGTATTTCTCGGAGCTGTAGAGTTTTCAGTTGACGTTGCTCGGGGCAATAACCTGCGGGTTGGCTATGACCCTTTGCCGGATAATGAATGCCATGGAGAGGTTTGGGGGAGTAATAGACCTAATCGCTTTAGTGGTAGCCAAAATAAGGCGTTACATAGAAGTTGCCGTTGGTTGGTCGAGTTGGACGATGTCGAATTGATCTAGGAAGTTGCTTTCTTCTGCAGTAAAAAGGGAACAGTCCCCTTTTATGATTCTTGATTCCCGCCTCTTTTTGCGTGCGCTAGGAATGTTTCGATGTCTTCGCGCGAATACCCCAGCAACTCCCCCCATCCGCGCGGAATCAGCGTCGTGATCCGTTACCGTTCCCGCGCATAAGTTCCGCACGATCACCAACGCCTCCTCAATCCGCCATTCCTCGCCGGGCAGGGCGAAGAACAGGTAGCGCATGTCATAGGGTGGGCGGGGAATGATTTCCTGGGCGCGGATGATCCGGCCTGCTTTGACGTGCGGGGCGAAATCGGCGTCGGGGGAAATAGGCGCTGACATGGACGGCGTCCGAGAACATGGCCATCGGCTTTGTGCCGGCCAGCATCAGTTCCAGTTCGCGATCATTATGCGGGCCAATGCCCGGCGGCAGGTCGATTTCATCATCCATGGGATCACACGAGTTTTCTAATCCAAGCTTCACACCGGTTCGACACATCGTCGACGATATGGTCCAGACGGGGGCTATCGGCATCCGTGTCGCGTACTTCATCGCGTAGCGGGGTGATGGTTTCGCGGACTTTCTTTGCCATGTTGAGCAACGCCTTGCGGAGTGCAGTGGGGGAGCTGCCGATCATGCGGGCCTGGGCTTCCCAATGGGGCCAATCGAGTTCGGTCGGGTCAAAGCAGCCGCCGATGGATTGGGCGAGGCGGGGGCGTTGGCTTTTGAAGCAGTCGCGGAACGCTGCCCCGTTATTGACGTCATAAAGCGGGCTGATCGCGGTTTGCACACTGGTCGGTTGAGCACTTGTCGGGCGTTGGCGATAGATCAGCGAATAGTTCTTGGCGTGTGCATCCGGGTTGCCGATCAGGAAATTAAAAATCACAAAACCCAGCAGTTTCGGGATGTCGCGTGCCGGAATGCTGCTGGCCTGTTTGGTGAGCGCAAACATCGCTGCAAGGTCCGGCCCGCCCTGACGTTCATATTTAACATCCGGGTTCACCCCAAGCGCCTGACAGAAATCTTCCTGATGCAGTCGGGTGACGCGGATGCCGGTTGAGGTTCGGGCATAGGCGCGATCAAAGCGGGTGACAAACAGCACCGGGCGACCCTTGAAGATACGAATTCTGGTGTGCGCGGCATCCAGCCCGATGGTGCGCGCAAGCTTCATGCAGAAATGCTCTGTCCGGGTTGAATCGGGCAAGCGTTCGATATCGATTTTAAGGATATGGGTGCTGGGATAGCCGCCAATCGGCAGGGCAATCTCGCCAGTATCGGGATCGATATAAACTGCGGCCTTGTCATTGACCCCGGCCAGCGACAGGACCACTTCATCCTCATCAACAAACAGCGGCCTTTGCGGCAGATCGGCAATGCGTTGGGCGAGATCATCGGATGTGATCGGGGTGAGGTGTGGTTGATGGTCTGCCGAGAAGAACGAGGGGTCTTCTGGCACCAGCATCAAGGCCCCGGCGCAGTCGCGCCCGATATGTTCAAGAATGCCAAATTCGTCTGTCGGGGCGACGTTAAACAATGCACCGATCTGGCGGCGGACATCCTTTTTATCGGGCAAAAGGCCGTCAAAAAACGGCTCGATGGCCTGATGGTCAAACGTGCCGGGCTGTAGCGGGATGCTTTGCGAAACCGGATAGGCCGCTGGATTTGAAAGCCAGCCTTTGTCATAGTCAAACGACATATAGCCGCGGGCATCAGAGCGCAAAACACCAACTCGATCCCGGCCGTTGGCAAGCACCAGAATGGTTTTGGTCATGGCCGGTCTCCGTCGCCTTGGCCGGGGGTATCGCTGCTGGCAAGGTCGGACCAATCAAGCGTCACCTGACCGCCAAGGGCGCGGGTGATATCCAGGATGTTGGCAAAGCTCGGATTGTCGGCCTTGCCGGTTTCAAGCTGGCTGAGGAACTTGATGCTCAAGCCCGTGGCAAGCGACAGATCGGTCTGCGACAGGCCAAGCGCCTTGCGGGCCTTGCGGATTTCCGGGCCAAGCTGATCCATGCGGGTGATGTGCACAGCATCCTCCAAATTTACCTATGGGTAAATTTAGGGGGTTTTGCTTTGAATGTAAAGGGAAGTTTACCTGTAAGTAAACTTCTGTGGTTTTGGGCCGAGTTTTGGTGAGATTTTACTTATAGGTAAAATATGGCGCTTCTGCGAACTTGCAGAAGCGCCAAACTTTGGTCCTGACACCACTCCGTGCTTACAGCGCAATCTCAAGGTTCTTCATTACCTTGCCCTGACCGCCTGCCAGAAGGCCGGTGATGCGGCCATCTTTAAGCTCCAGCGTGACCTTGATTTCGCTTGGCGATGGCTCAGTCATGAATTCGCCCTGGGCGATCAGGAAGCTGTCCTTTTCGATGTCCAGCATGTCATGAAGAACGCAGGCCAGCGGGCCGGCGGCCATGCCGGTGGCGGCTTCTTCGGCGATGCCATAGCGCGGGGCGAACATGCGGGTGGTGGCGTCAATTTCGGCATCATCGGTGTCGGTGGTAAAGATGTAATAGCCGATCAGATCAAGCTTCTCGCTGATCGCGTTGATGGCGTCCTGATCGGGGGTGATATTTGCGAGGATATCGGCGTTTTTGACGGCAATGACGATGAAGTTATTACCTGTGTTGACCAGAACCGGGCGGGCGCGGTTATCGAGATCATCCTCGGTGATCGACAGTGATTTCAGGACATCCTCAAGCGTGACACTCTGATCAACCCAATCGGTCGCCGGGGTGTAGGTCGGGGCCAGTTGCTCCATATAGGCCATGCCGTTCTCAAGGATGATCTTGCGCGGGCCATCGACGGTTTCTTTTGATGTCTCGCCATCGGCAAAGCGTTCGAGTTCGGCGAGGTAGGAGAAGGTCGCGATGGTCGCATGGCCGCAATGGGCGATGCGTTTGGTCGGGGTAAAGAAATCAAGCTTGATGCCGCAGGTCTCGGATTTCGAGACAAAGGCGGTTTCGGAAAGCCCGACTTTCTGGGCAATCAACAGCTTCTGATCATCGCTATATTGATCGGCATCCAGCACGACACCGGCCGGATTGCCGCCCTGACCATTTTTTACAAACGCATTGACGATCTGCACCGCGACGGTTTGGGTGTTTTGTTGAATTGTACTCATGACTCTATTCCTGCTAAAATCTCTGTTGAGGCAGTTTTAATAAATCTCGCAGGGATTCTGGACTCATATATAGATGAAGAAACCTCATGAAATGTCGCGGGCGGATCTGATCGGACGGGTGAGCCCCCTGGCCCCGGTGTTGGCCGCGATTGCGCGTGAACACAGTTTCAGCAAGGCGGCCGAAAAGCTGGGTGTGCATCAATCGGCGGTCAGTCACCGCATTACCCAGCTTGAAGAAGCGCTTGGCTTTGCGTTGTTTGAACGCACCACGCGCCAGATCACGCCGACCGAATATGGCCGGGTACTGTGTGCGGCCGCGCTTGAAACGGTGGACGTCTGGGATGGGGCGTTTGACCGGCTGGAAAAATTCCGAACCGAGGGCACGGTGCGCCTGTCGGTGGCATCCGCACTGGCGATGAAATGGGTGTTGCCCAATCTGGCAAGCGCCCAGCAAGCCGGGCTTGATATTGCCTTGGACGTCAATGACCGGCCGGTGGATTTCAGTGCTGGCACGATGGATGCCGCGATCCGCTTTGGCACCGGGCCGTATCCCGGTTTGCATTCCAGCTTGCTTAGAAAGGCAGCGATCGTGCCGGTCGCCCGTCCGGGCTATGTCGCCGGGGGCAGGGGGCTTGAGGATGTTCTTGGCGACAGTGATGTCACCTTGCTCAAGGATGCGGTCGGGGAGCGTGATGGTACCGATTTCAGCTGGGGCTATTATTGCGCGAAGGCCGGTTTAAGCCTTGATGCGGATCGCAAGGCATTGGCCTTTGATCGTGCTGATCTGGTGTTGCAGGCGGCGATCAATGGCATGGGCATCGGGCTTGGCCGAACGCTTCTGATCGAAGGCGACATCGCGCAAGGGTTTCTGGCACCGGTTGGTCCGGCTGTTGCGATGAAATCGGCCTATTGGCTGGTTTGCAGTCCTGAATTTGCCAAGACGGAACGGTATGCGAGGCTTTTGGCCTGGCTGAAGGATCAGATGAAATAGGCTTGCCGTTTTGGTTGCGTCTGCCTAAATTCCCGCCATGACAAATACAACTGATGACATGATCTATCGCGTATTGGGTTCGGATGAATGGGCGGAAGCGCTCAGTGCCGGACAATATGACGGTGCGCCGCATGATATTGCCGATGGCTTTATCCATTTCTCGACCCGGGCCACGCTGGCCGCAACGCTTGCGCTGCATTATGCCGGGCGCGATCACTTGAAACTTTTGCGCGTTCCGGTCGCACCGATTGAGGCCAAGATCAAATGGGAACCGGCCCGGGGTGGCACGCTGTTTCCGCATTTGTATGATGTGCTGTCGGTGGAGCATGTCACCAAGGTTGATGAAATTCGCCTTGATGAAAACGGTGTTCACATCCTGCCCAAAGATCTGCGCTAAACCCCGCGCGGTTTCCAAAGATATAATCGCCCGCCGCCTTTCTTGGTGCCGGTATCAATCACGCCGGGGAGTTTCCCGGCGCGCACGGCATTCAGGAACGCGTGGCCAAGTTTTACCTTGTCGCCGATATAAAGCCGATCCCAGTCCGGGCCATAGATTTCATGGAAATGAAACGGGCCGGGATTTCGCGCGGCAAGGGTTGCTTTGAGTTTATCAAGATCAAGCTGTGTCATTGGGTGATCTCAACATAGGCGCGGCGTGTCTGCATTGTTTTGGCGCAAATTGCGCGGAAACAAGCGTGCGTATCAGGCGTTGTGGTTTCATGAATAACATTCAGATCCACAGTCGAAAGGCCCGGCCATGACGGCGCCAAAGAATGCAAAGGTCGCGGATATCGTTGCGCGGATTGGCGAGCGCGCAGAAGGCGACCGCCATGTTTCGGTCGGTGATATCGTGGCCGAACTTGGTCAACGCAGTCAGGGACCGTTTCTTCTGGTGCCGGCGCTGATTGGGGTGTCGCCGATTGGTGGCATTCCGTTTGCGCCGACCTTTCTGGCCGCACTCGTTGCCGTGTTTTCCCTGCAAATCATCATCGGACGCACGCATTTATGGCTGCCCGACGTCTTGGCAGCGCGGGAAATTGGGGGTGACAAGGTCCGTGCCGGGCTGGAAAAGATCGATCCGGTGGCCAAGCGGATGGATCGCTGGTTCGGTGGCCGGTTCGAAAGCCTGATCAGCGGGGTTGCTGTGCGGATTGCGGCGCTTATGTGCCTGCTCCTGTCGCTGTCGATGCCGATGTTTGAGCTTGTCCCCTTTGCCGCCATCGCGCCGCTGAGCGCGATTGCCGCCTTTGGCCTGGCAATATTGGTCAGTGACGGGCTTTTGATGCTGGCCGCCCTTGGCATGACCCTCGGCACCGTGATTTTGATGTTTCAGATTATCTAGGGTCCTGACCTGCAGGCGGCCGGAAACGAAAATAACTTTCGTACCTGTTCTTTTGGCTTTAGCTTGCTTTGGCATCGGTTGTGCTTGCATGCGCGCCAAGGTGATTGTTGTTAAGAGAACATGGTTTCATGAAAGTATTGCTGACCGGTGCAACCGGTTTTCTGGGGGCGCGACTGGCCGAGGTTTTAACAAACCGTTCGGATATGGAACTAAGTGCGGCTGTCCGCCGTCCTGTTGAAGTGCCGGCCGAGCGAATTGTTCAAGTACCTGAATTAGATGGCAGTACCGATTGGTCCGAGGCAGTTCATGGCCAAACTGTTGTTATTCATGCTGCCGCCCGCGCACATGTGATGAAAGATACCGCGACTGATCCGTTGGTTGAGTACCGGCGCGTAAATGTCGACGGAACACTTAATCTGGCACGTCAGGCGGCAGACGCCGGGGTGAAACGTTTCGTCTTTATCAGCTCGATCAAGGTAAATGGTGAAGAAACGCCATTGGGCGCGCCTTTTACAGCTGACGATCAAGCGATGCCCAAAGATCCTTATGGTGTTTCGAAATGGGAGGCAGAGCAGGGGCTTAAACAGCTTGCCTCCGAAACCGGGATTGAGGTTGTTATCATCCGGCCTCCCTTGGTGTATGGGCCGGGCGTTAAAGGTAACTTTGCCAGTATGATCAAGTTGGTGGACAAGGGGCTGCCTTTGCCCTTCGGCGCCATCCACAATCAACGGTCACTGGTGGCGCTTGATAACCTTGTGGATTTGATTGTGACCTGTGTCATGCACCCCAAGGCTGCCAATCAGGTGTTTTTGGCAGGGGATGGCCAGGACCTGTCCACGACGGCGCTTTTACGGGGTGTGGCACATGCCATGGGGAAGCCGTCGCGATTGATCCCTGTCCCGGAATCCCTGCTGCGAAGTGCGGCGCATATGCTTGGAAAACGGGGGCTGGCGAAACGGTTATTGGGATCTTTGCAGGTCGATATTTCCAAGGCGCAGAC
>Ga0207828_100476_pt1 | contig 12372 bp, 11 predicted proteins | sample TtaePargueraPR_11_FD_187276 | JGI IMG/M metagenome (GOLD analysis project Ga0207828, IMG submission 187276) | Aerobic enrichment media microbial communities from Bioluminiscent Bay, La Parguera, Puerto Rico - Tt and P2 (3) (SPAdes) | ecosystem: Environmental > Aquatic > Marine > Unclassified ...
TTTGATGATGGAACCAATCCTTTGATTTCAGAATTTGTATCCAATCTCAACTCTCAATATTTTGATTTCATCCCTACCTTGAGTGGTCTTGCGATTAGTAACGAGCCAAATTGGTATGCGACGCCAAATGTCAGTAATTCTCCGTTTGCAAATACGTATATCCCGGATGATAACGAACCACACGTTACATTAACCCAAGGAAATGTAGCTTTTGCACTAGATGAAATATTGAATCCTACTTTGGGTGTCATTGAACAACCAATAAATGATTTTATTAAAATTGAAAGAAATCCAATATCTAATGAATTTACATTGATTAATTCAACACAAATAAATAACGCTTTTATACATATCGTCGATATGACAGGAAAGCAAGTTTTAAGCACTCAAACATCAATTTCGGAGAGAACAACTGTGCCTGTTAATCTTGAATCTGGCCTTTATATTTTAAATATTTCTTCGGAAAACGGGTTGATTTTCAAAACTAAACTTATCGTTAAATAATTCAATCCCCAATCAAAATGAAAAAGGCTGAACCTAACTATGTTCAGCCTTTGTATTTTATGGGTAAGTGAACTACTTTCTTGGTTTCAAAAAAATCTTCTTCAAAATAATCGCTTAAATCATAAATGGTAGTATTGCGATACACCTGAAGTTCGTCGGTTAAATCACCACCTTTTAGATAAAGAATTCCATTTTTGAGTGGATGGTTTTGCTCCTTCGACACCTTTTGTTTTACCCAACTTACGAAAGTGGGCATCGTGGTGACCGCACGACTCACTATAAAATCAAACTCATCCTTGATAGTTTCAGCTCTTCCGTGAGTGGTCCTGACATTTTTCAACCCCAAACTTTGAGCCACGCCTTCCACAACTTTCAGTTTTTTTGCGATACTGTCAACCAAGTGAAATTTACTCTCGGGAAACATAATGGCTAATGGAATTCCCGGGAAACCACCTCCTGTGCCTACATCCATAGTCTTTGATTTAGGTTGAAAAGAAATGACTTTTGCAATTCCCAAGGAATGCAGAACGTGCCGAAGGTATAGTTCATCAATATCCTTTCTTGAAATCACATTGATCTTGGAATTCCAGTCTTTATATAAGGCTTCCAACTGCTGAAATTGCCTAATTTGAGTCTCGGATAATTCAGGAAAGTATTTTGTGATTAGCTCCATCGGATTGAATTTTCAACAAAAATAGGTATTTTAGTGTGTATATTTTTAGCATATTCTTAAACCCTTCGCGATATTAATTGATTATCTTTGCCAGCAAAATATGATATTTTAATGTTTTGCGTTATCATATAAACCCTAGTAACAATGGCTGAACAACAAACCTTATCATTTTCAAGAACAGATTCTGCTAAATTCTTTCGAACGCTGAATAAGCGTGTTAATGATTATTTCAAAGAAAACAATATCAAACGTACCGGAAACTGGAAACTTTGGCTTAAAACGGTCATAATGTTCTCCATATTTTTAACGCCTTACTTCCTTATTCTCACGTTGAATTTGCCTACTTGGGCTTTGATTCTTCTGACGATTACAATGGGTGTCGGGATGGCTGGAGTCGGGATGAACGTAATGCACGATGGCAACCACGGTTCCTTTTCTAACAAAGAATGGATTAATCGATTGATGGGAAGCAGCATTTACATTTTGGCTGGAAATGTCTATAACTGGAAAGTCCAACACAACGTGCTTCATCATACATATACTAACATTCATGGACACGATGAAGATTTAGAAGCCGGAAGAATCCTTCGTTTTTCAAAACATGCCGAGTGGCACAAGCACCATAGATTTCAACATTATTATTCAGTGTTTTTATATGGTTTATTGACAATCAATTGGGCCATCACTACCGATTTTTTACAAATGAAACGTTACCTAAAACGTAAGTTGTCTTACGGTAAATTTCCAAATCCTGCGACAGAGTGGAGCAAACTGGTCATTTCAAAAATAATTTATGTTTCAATTTGGATTGTATTGCCAATTTTATTGACAGACATCGCTTGGTGGAAATTATTGATCGGTTTCTTCTTGATGCATTATGTTGCTGGCGTTATTTTGAGCGTCGTGTTTCAATTGGCACACGTTATGGATGAAGCAGAGATGCCACTTCCTGAAGAAAATGGCACTATGAAAAACTCTTGGGCAATTCATCAATTGCAAACAACAGTTAATTTTGCCACTAAAAACAGAATTGTGAATTGGTTTACAGGTGGACTGAACCATCAAGTGGAGCATCATATTTTCCCGCATATTAGCCATATTCACTATACTAAAATTTCTAAAATAGTAAGAGAAACGGCCAAAGAGTTTGATTTGCCTTACAAGGAATACAAAACAACTCGAAAAGCAGTCATTGCTCACTTCAGATTTTTAAAGGAAATGGGGATGAACCCAGCACTACAAGCATAATTTTTTTTGAATGAACCAACTTTCAGATAGAGTTTTAGGTATGGCTACATCTGCCACTTTGGCGATGGCAGCAAAGACACGAGAATTAAAAGCAGAAGGTAAAGATATCATTGGGTTGAGTCTTGGTGAGCCCGATTTTAATACTCCAGATTTCATAAAAGATGCGGCCAAACAAGCCATTGATGAAAATTACAGTTCCTATTCTCCTGTAGATGGTTATGTAGAATTGAAGGAGGCAATTATTACTAAATTCAAGCGCGACAATGGTTTAACTTATAAACCTTCTCAAATAGTTGTGTCAACAGGCGCCAAACAATCTTTGGCAAATGTTGCAGCAGTAATGCTCAATAAAGGAGATGAAGTGATTTTGCCTTGTCCTTATTGGGTAAGTTACAGCGACATTGTAAAGTTGAATGAAGGTGTTCCTGTGGAAGTTCAAACGTCTATAGACAACGACTTCAAATTGACACCAGCGCAATTGGAAGCAGCCATTACTCCAAAGACCAAGATGATTTGGTATAGTTCGCCTTGCAATCCAAGTGGCTCTGTTTACAGCAAGGAAGAATTGAGAGCGTTGGCTGATGTATTGCAAAAATATCCAAATATCATTGTGGTTTCTGACGAAATCTATGAGCATATCAACTTTGTTGGTGAGCACGCAAGTATGGCACAATTTGATGATATGTTTGATAGAACCGTTACAGTGAATGGTGTTTCAAAGGCATTTGCGATGACTGGCTGGAGGATTGGTTACATTGGTGCTCCAGAATACATAGCACGAGCTTGCAACAAAATGCAAGGCCAAATAACGAGTGGTGCCAATAGCATAGCGCAAAGAGCTACAATTACAGCATTGAACGAATCTCCAGACCGTATCAAGTTTATGGTTGAACAATTCAAGAAAAGAAGAGATTTAATATTGGATTTGCTCAACGACATTCCAACTTTTAAGAACAACGTTCCTGAAGGTGCTTTTTATGTATTTCCAGATATTTCCTATTATTTCGGAAAAACGTTAAGAGGCCATAAAATCAATAATGCAACTGATTTTTCGATGTATATTTTGGAAGAAGCTTTGGTAGCAACCGTTACAGGTGAAGCTTTCGGAAATCCAAACTGCATCAGACTGTCTTATGCAGCCTCTCAAGAGCAAATTATCGAAGCCGTAAGGCGGATTAAAGAATCTTTGAACTAACAAAAAAGCCACTTTCGAGAAAAGTGGCTTTTTTGTTATAAATAGATCAACAGAGCTATGATAATACTCGTTGCAATTGAAAAAAGAATGATCCGTTTTTGAAACGTTCTTTTCTTTTCTTCTTTCAATCTATCCCGAATTTCTTTCAAAACTTTAGGTGTGACTTCAGGAAAATCAAACTCTACTTTTTGACCATCTCCATAACCACCAGCTTTATCTTTGTCAAATTGCGTTCTATTTTTTCTTCTGTCGTTATTTTTCAGCGATGTAATCATTGCCGCGACCGATCCTCCAAATCCCATAATTTCCAAATTTTATAATGAAATACTTTAATTTTGAGATGAGTGGCGTCATTCCAACATATCAATATTGAATTCCACCATTCTTAAAAAATAAAAGATAAATTTTGGAGATCAACCCAAGAACTATCAGTTAAAGGTTCTTAAAAAGCTGCTTTAAATGATTAGTCCGTAAGAGATTGAAAATGTTACAGACGATTAAAGAAAAATCTTTCAGCTTTAGCTCACAACTGCCAATAAGATAGCAGTGAAAATTGAAAATTTAAGAAGTGCTTCAGTATAAGTTGCCAAACGGAAGCGTTGTACTTTTACGCGTTGTCTTCTTCTGAAAACAGATGACGTTGAAGCATTTTTATGAGCAGTCTTAACAACTGATTGATAGTTTGAATTTAATAAACCTTGAGGTTCAGAAATCTCAAAATCTGTATTCTTTGATAAAGTTACTGTTGAAGTATTGATTACTAATTCCATAATGATTGATGTTTGATTGGTTATACAAGTAAGACGAGTATACAACCAAAATGTTACAGAATAGTCAAAATATCAATTTACAAATCGCTAAAAATCACCTGTTTCTCCAAAAGAAAGGCGTCAGCAAAATCAAGACCGTAAAAAGTTCTAAACGACCTATGAGCATTAAAAACGAAGACCACCATTGCGCCAAAGGAGGCAGCGCAGCATAATTATTGACAGGACCGAAATTACCCAACGCCGGACCAATATTGCCCAAACTGGATGCCGACAATCCTACGGCAGATTGAAAGTCGATTTGGAACATCGAGAACACCAAAGCGCCAACAATGAACGATAGCATGTAAAGAATAAAAAAACCTAGGATATTGAATACAATTTCACCAGCAATAGCCTTTGTATTATACCTAACTGGCAAGATTGCGTTGGGATGAAGTGCACGTTTGAATTCTAGAAATCCATTTTTTATCAAAATCAGATGCCGTACAACCTTCACACCACCAGCAGTACTTCCTGCCGAACCGCCCAGAAACATAATTCCGAAGAAGAAAACCATTAAAAATGGTGTCCATAAGGTATAGTCAGCAGTGATGAAACCCGTTGTAGTAATAACCGTCAAAACTTGGAATAATCCATGTCTTACAGAAGCTTCAAACTTGCCCCAAACTTGTGGATGGTCAATCGTGGAAATAGCAAAATCTGCCCTAAAATAAATAATCAAAGCTACTATTACAGTGAATGAAACGATAAATTTGAAATACAAGCGAAGCTCTTCATCACCTAGAGCACGCTGCACTTTTCCTTTGAAAGCATAATAGCTCAATACAAAATTGGTACCAGCCAAAAACATAAAGACAATGATGATATATTGAATAATGGGCTGGTCGTTCCAATGGGCAACGCTAGCATTCTTTGTTGAAAACCCTCCAGTGGACAAGGTACTCATGGAGTGATTGATAGCATCAAAGAAAGACATTCCAGCAACCTTCAACAAAATGGTTTCAGCAACGGTATATCCAAAATATATTAACCACAAACGTTTGGCAGTATCTGTAATTCTAGGATGCAATTTATCAGCGCTCGGACCAGGTGCTTCAGCAGCAAATAATTGCATGCCGCCAATTCCCAATAACGGTAAAATAGCAATTGCCAAAACAATGATTCCCATACCACCTATCCAATGCGTAGTGCTTCGCCAAAACAAAACACCTTCTGGCACTATTTCTATATCATTAAGGATTGTAGCTCCAGTAGTTGTGTAACCTGACATTGTCTCAAAAAAAGCACTGGTAAAACTGGGAATGGTATTGGTAACCATGTAAGGTATAGCTCCAGAAAGCGCCATGACGACCCATCCAAAAGTGACGACCAAATAACCTTCGCGCTTATTCATGACCTTGCTATGCTTTTTGGTAAGCAGCATCAAAATGACACCTATAATCAGTACAGCAATTCCAGAAGTAAACAATTCTATTGTGACTCCATCCTGATAAATCAGACTGATGAGAGTTGATAACAGCATAAAGCCACCATTAAACAATAGTAGCAATCCGAAAAAATGAAAAATGATTTTATAGTTGAATTTTGCCATTTTCTAAAAGAAAAACTTTTCAACTTCCGTAATAGATCTTGGCAAACAGCAGACCACTACTCTATCACCAGCTTCAATTTTAAAACTTCCTAGCGGAATCATTCCTTCACCATTTCTGATGACACCTCCTATAATAGCCGAACGCGGAAAATCTAAATCCTTGATGAGTTTATTCGTGATTTTGGATTGCTGTTTCACTTCAAATTCCAGCAATTCAGCATTCATATTATTGAGCTTGGTCATGGCTACCACCTCACCTTTACGGATAAATCTAAATATATTATTGGCAGCCAAAAGTTTTTTATTTATAAGAGTATCAATACCAATGGAGTGCGATAACTGATAATAATCCATATTTTCAACCAAAGCGATGGTTTTCTTTACGCCTTTGGATTTAGCCACCAAACAAGACATGATATTGGTTTCGGAATTGCCTGTTACTGCAATGAAGGCATCCATATTGCTGATGTTTTCCTCTTCGAGAAGTTCTGCATTTCTACCATCTCCATTGATAACCAACGCATTTGGCAATTCATCAGCAAGTTCGAAAGCATTCTCTTTATTACTTTCGACAATCTTTACATTAAACTTGCTTTGGCATAAATCTTTGGCTGTTTTCAGGCCAATTTTACTACCTCCCAAAATCATGATGTTTCTGATATCCAACTTAACCCTTCCAGAAAGTTCAAATAACTCTTCATCACCACCTTTAGATGTAATGAAAACAACTTTATCGCCTTCTTTAAACTGCGTATCCCCTCTAGGAATAATGGTATATTGCGTTCCAAATCGTTGAATAGCAATAGGCACAAAGTGCAGTTCAGGAAAACTCTTTGCAGCTTCCTTAACTGTTTTTTCTACGAAAGTCGCTGTTCTTGACAAACGTAAGCTCAACATGGTCAAAGCGCCTTCTTCAAACTGATAGCTGTCATTAAATCCATATTGATTCAACAACAATTCAATTTCTGATGCAGCTAAAGATTCAGGCGAAATCAATTCATCGATTCCAAATTTTGAAAACCCTACGATGTCTTTATGGTCAATGAATTCCGTATTAGAAATCCTTGCAATGGTACGTCTGGCACCAAGTTGCTTTGCTAGAACACATGCTGTAATATTGGTGGTTTCTGAAGATGTAACTGCGATAAATAGATCGGAAGTCTCTATTTTGGCATCATTGAGCACTGCAATCGACGTGGCATCACCTTTTATTACTCTAATATCTAAATGGTCTATTGCATAAACTAGACTTTCCTTTTTGGTATCGAGCAAGGTAATTTCCTGCGATTCGAAAGATAGTAGTTTTGCCAAATGGAATCCAACCTCACCAGCTCCAGCAATGATTATTTTCATGTGTATGGGAATTCAAAAAAACAAACAAATATACTACAATTTTGAAAGAGCCCTATAAATCAGCGGCTTTATAAATCTGTTTTTTTATTTAATTAAAAACTAATCGATTATTTTATCTTTGTCAAAAATTTTCTGGATGTCCGAAAAAGTAATTCCATATAAAGATAGCGACCTCAACAAAAAGCAACAGGTCACAAAAATGTTTGATACCATCTCAAATGAATACGATGGTCTTAACCGTGTTATTTCTTTTGGTATTGATGTAAAATGGCGAAAAAAGGTGGTGAACATAGTGACTAAACATCAGCCTTCAAATATTTTGGATATTGCTACTGGCACAGGCGATTTGGCGATAAACCTTGCTAAAACGAATGCTTCAGAGATTGTTGGTTTAGACATCAGTGAAGGAATGCTCGAAGTAGGGAGAAAAAAAATCGCACAAAAGAAGCTCGATTCCAAAATAAAAATGATGGTAGGCGATTCTGAAAACTTACCATTTGATGACAATACTTTTGACGCGATTACTGTAGCTTTCGGAATCAGGAATTTTGAGAGTTTGGAAAAAGGTCTGGCAGAAATATACAGGGTCCTTAAACCCAACGGAATGTTTGTGATATTGGAAACTTCGGTTCCAACAAATCCTTTGTATAAAGCAGGATATTCATTCTACACAAAATATATTTTGCCTACCATTGGTAAGGTTTTCTCGAAAGATCAATCGGCTTACTCGTATTTATGTGAATCTGCGTCTAAATTCCCGTATGGAGAAACCTTAAACAATATTTTGAGACAAATCGGGTTTAATAGTGTCGAAGACTTGCCGCAAACCTTTGGAGTGGCAACGATTTATAAAGCATCTAAATAATTTATGAAAAACATACTCTTCGTTTTACTGTTCATCTGTTCAGGTCAAATAGCGACGGCTCAACTATTCACCAAAGAAAGAATTCTCAACGATGCCAATGGTGGAAAGGGAACAACCGACAAAAACCTTTTGAATTGGGGCTATTTCTTCGGTTTGAACAGTTATGATTTTAAATTTGAATATGAACAAGACGGACCAGATATTTTGGTGGAAGACAATCTGGGCTTCAATGTCGGATTGGTTGGAGATTTGCGTATCAATGATTATTTCAATCTTCGTTTTGAACCAGGTCTTTACATTACACAAAGAAATTTGATGTATGACCCAAGATATTTTGATGGTATGGAGTTTACAGATGCAGATTTGATGCGTGAGGTCAAATCAACTTATATTCATTTGCCTTTGCTTTTAAAGATTTCTACAAAACGCATCAATAACATCAAACCATTCATTGTTGGTGGATTTTCAACAGCACTCAATCTGTCGAGCAATGAAGAAAACCCTGATGATAACAGTGTAGGGCAATTCAGGACGAAGAAGAATATGCTGTTTTATGAGTTGGGTTTTGGAATTGATTTTTATCTGTTTTACTTCAAATTTACGCCTTCCATCAGAGGTGTTTTCGCCTTAAATGATGAGATTGTCAGAGATGTTGATCCTAACAGCCCTTGGACTTCCAATGTTACTACAATGAAAACCAGAGGTGTTTTCGTGAATTTTACATTTCAATAGTCCGACGGCTAAACTCACTCAACAAAATTGCGGTGGCTGTTGCTACATTCAAACTTTCGGTATTTTGAAGATTTCCGAAACGTGGAATGCTGATTTTTTTATCGATCAATGCTTCAATTTGGGTAGAAATGCCATTGGCTTCATTTCCCATTACCAAGATTCCGTTGGCTGGCAGAATATGGCTGTAAACAGAAGCGCCATCCATAAACGCTCCAAATTTTGGCACAGCTGATGACTTCAGGAAATTTTCCAAATCTAAATAATTGATTGAAACACGCGTCAACGAACCCATTGTAGCCTGTACCACTTTAGGATTGAAACAATCCACAGTTTCTTTACTGCACACCAAATGCTCAATTCCAAACCAATCACAAAGTCTGATGATGGTTCCCAAATTTCCAGGGTCGCGAACATCATCAAGTGCTAAAATCAATTTTGAATCGTCCACTTTTTTTCCTTTCGGAATTTTGAACAAGGCCAAGGCTGTATTAGGCGTAGTGAGATTGCTGATAGACTTCAGATCCTTTTCAGAAATCAAAACCAATTTTTCTGCTTCAACCTCAAACTCATCAGAAGTTGAAAATAATTGAGACAGTTCAAATTCAGAATTCAAAAATTCATCTATTCCTTTCTTACCTTCCACCACAAACAATTGATGTTGGTTTCTGAATTTTTTCTGTGATAAACTGACTATTAATTTTTTTTGGTTCTTCGTAAGCATCAAAATGTCGTTACTTTTGTTCTGTTTTACTTTTAAAAGTCAATTGTTTTTGGATTGATTTTTGTTTAGCATTAACAATCTTAAAACATTAAATTTGGCTTCTAATTAAACAATAATTTAACTGTGTGTTGAAATACGCTCCTGCAAAAATATCACTAATTGTCTTAACCTTTATGCTTTTGTCTTCGTGCAATGCCATAAAGCGGGTTAAGGACGGTGAGCATTTGTTGACTAAAAACACAGTCTATGTCAATGATAAAAAGAATAACACCGAAGTTGTTAATAACCTGATATATCAAAGGCCTAATGGAAAACTTTTGGGTTATCCTCTGCGCTTGCATCTCTATAACCTTGCTAGACCGAATATCGATTCAATTTTAAATGCCAAGTATCGAAATCCTGAAAACCCAAGGACTGGTCAAAAGAAATTATTGTCGCTAAAGCAATATGAAGCGCTGATCAACTCCAAGAAAAAAATCAATACTTGGTGGAAGAAAACCGGTGAAGCGCCCGTAATCGTGAAAGAAGATAAGGCAGAAAAATCAAAAACACTTTTACGCCAATATTATTTTAGCAAAGGATGGTTCAATGCGAAAACATCCTATACCATCAATAAAACTGACGACCAAAGAGCAACTGTGGAGTATTTTGTAGAAACAGGGACGCCTTATGTTCTGGATTCTTTAAATGCGAAAATCAGTACGGCGAGTATCGATAGCTTGTACCATCAAAATCTGAAAAATGGCTCACTATTAAAAGCTGGGCAACAGTATGATGATACAAATTTTGGAGCCGAACGCTCAAGGCTGACTGAACAATTGAGAAATCTCGGTTATTACCATTTTGGTCAGGATTACATCAGTTTTGTGATTGATACTGTAAACACGAACCATAAAGTCAACACAGAACTTGTTATCCAAAACCGAATGATTCGAAATGTAGATTCTGTAACCAGAAGACCATTCAAAGCCTACACCATTAAAGAAGTCAATATTTTTACTGATGATCGTTTTGAGAATAAAGATGCCCCAATAACTGATTCTCTAACGTATAACAACTACAATATCTATAGTTATGATAAACTGAAATATAGACCAAAAGCTCTAACCGATGCCATATTCATTACCAAAGGCAGACTGTTTAGGGATATAGATAGAACCAGGACTTACAGGTATTTAAGTGAGCTGAAAGTTTTTAAATATCCTAATATAGAATACATCGAAAATGAGGCGGATAGTTCTTTGGTGACGAATATTTATTTAATTCCGAAGAAAAAATTCGGGCTTAATTTTACTACCGAAGTTTCAACAAGTAATATCCAAACTATCGGATTTTCTTTTAGTACAGGTTTATTAATACGGAATGTTTTTAAGGGTGCTGAAATTTTCGAGATTGGTGCCATTGGTTCCATAGGTGCCTCAAAAGACAGCAATAATCCCGATGATGCCTTTTTCGACATCAACGAGATTGGCGCCAATATGAAACTTACCATTCCAAGAATCTTTTTCCCTTTGAAAACGGAAAAATTAATTCCAAAATTTATGTCGCCAAGCACACGTATCAGTGCGGCAGCAACAAGCCAACGTAATATTGGCTTGGATAGGCAAACGTTCACAGGTGCTGTGAGCTATAATTGGTATCCTTCAAGAAGAGTCACCAATACATTAGATTTGTTTAATGTTCAATATGTTAAGAATTTAAATACTGATAATTATTTCCGAGTCTATCAAAATTCGTTCAATAGTTTGAATGAAATCGCTAGAAACATTGGTTATATTGATCCGACTAGCAGTCTTGACCCAGACAATCCTGCCGAAGCCAATATGTTCATAAATGATGTTCTTTCTCAAAACACATCATTGACTCCTGAAGATGAAGCTTATCAAAATGTAAGCAACATTTCTGAACGAAAAAACAGGCTTACCGAAGACAACCTTATTTTCTCAAGTAGTTTTAACTACGTAAAAAACCGCAGGGAGAATTTGTTTGACAATGATTTTTCAATTTTACGTTTTAGAGGTGAATTAGCTGGAAATTTATTGTCCAATATTTCAAAAATCGCTGGTTTTCAAAAGAATGACAATGATAAGTATGAGGTTTTTGGTGTAGCATTTTCACAATACATAAAAGGTGAATTTGACTATGTGAAATATTGGGATTTAGGACGCAAAAATGTATTTGCCATCCGAAGCTATTTAGGTATTGCTGTTCCTTATGGCAACTCAACAAATATTCCATTTGCCAAAAGTTTCTTTGCTGGTGGACCAAATGATAACAGAGCTTGGACAGCCTACAATCTTGGACCTGGAAGCTCTCGCTCCATCAACGAATTTAATGAGGCAAATTTCAAATTGCATTTTAGTGCAGAACAACGTTTCAATATCGTTGGCAGTTTTTATGGTGCCTTGTTCGCTGACGCCGGAAACATCTGGAACATCTATGATGACACCCAAGATGAAAGTGCCACTTTTGACGGTTTAAGCTCGCTAAAAGATATTGCGCTAGGCTCTGGCATTGGACTTCGCTACGATTTCAGTTTCTTCGTTTTAAGGTTTGATGTCGGTTTTAAGACCTATAATCCAGCTTATGAGTTAGGAAATCGTTGGTTTAAGGATTACAATTTCAGCAAGGCAGTCTTCAATATCGGAATCAATTATCCATTTTAAACTTCTAACAAAGGCAAGAATTAGACTATGCCTTTTTCCAAAATTCCAACATAT
>Ga0207828_100477_pt1 | contig 12310 bp, 14 predicted proteins | sample TtaePargueraPR_11_FD_187276 | JGI IMG/M metagenome (GOLD analysis project Ga0207828, IMG submission 187276) | Aerobic enrichment media microbial communities from Bioluminiscent Bay, La Parguera, Puerto Rico - Tt and P2 (3) (SPAdes) | ecosystem: Environmental > Aquatic > Marine > Unclassified ...
CCGTCCTGGAACTGATAATCGCATTCCGCCAGCCACCAGCCCAGACGCGCCTGATGACGGATCAGGTTATAGAAACGTTCGCTGATTTCACGACGATCCCCGCCGCCGATATACCGGCGTGATCCGAAATAGCCTGACACAACGCGGTCGGCGTCATCTCGGTTATGGGTCCAGCCATCGTAAAGTTCGATAACGGCTGCTATGCGGGCACCGGGTTTCAAAGCGTAAAATCCAACCTGTTTGCGGGTGAAAGACTGCTTCGCATATGGGAAGCGCGCCAACACCTTACGATAAAAAAGCTGATGACGGCAGGAAGGCCTGCCGTCATCGAATTTTGAATGCGCCTCATATCATGGCAAAGACCATTCGCCAACAGCGTCAAACGCAAGGCTGGTCAGCCAATCAGCAGGCGCCGTCGCATCAGCCGCCCGGACGATAGTTCGGTGCTTCGCGGGTGATGGTCACGTCGTGCGCATGGCTTTCGCGCAGGCCCGCATTGGTGATGCGAACAAATTCTGCACGTTCGCGGAAGTCCGCAAGCGTTGCCGAACCGGTATAGCCCATGGATGCCTTAAGACCGCCAACCAGCTGATGGATGATCTGACCTGCCGGGCCTTTGTAAGGAACGCGGCCTTCGATACCTTCGGGAACCAGTTTGAGGTTGTCCTGAACATCCTGCTGGAAATAACGGTCAGCCGAACCACGTGCCATCGCACCGACTGAGCCCATACCACGATAGGATTTGTACGAACGGCCCTGATAGAGGATGACTTCACCCGGTGCTTCGTCGGTACCGGCCAGAAGCGATCCGACCATGCAGGTGCTGGCACCGGCCGCCATCGCCTTGGCAATGTCGCCCGAAAACTTGATGCCGCCATCCGCGATGATCGGAATATCAAGCTTATGCGCCATTTCACCACATTCCAAAACAGCGGTCAGCTGCGGCACGCCAACACCTGCAACGATACGGGTCGTACAGATCGAGCCCGGGCCTATACCGACCTTGACCGCATCTGCACCTGCCTCTGCCAGCGCCTTGACGGCGTCTGCGGTTGCGACGTTACCGGCGATGATCTGGGTATCGCCAACCTGGGCCTTGATCTGTTCGACTGCCTTGATCACGCCAGCCGAATGGCCGTGTGCGGTATCAATGACCAGAACGTCCACGCCCGCCTCAATCAGGGCAGCGGCGCGTTCAAAGCCGGCCTCACCGACACCGGTCGCGGCGGCAACGCGCAGGCGACCGCTTTCATCTTTACAGGCGTTCGGGTGGAGTTTGGCTTTTTCGATGTCCTTGACCGTGATCAGGCCGGTGCAACGATAGGCTTCATCAACCACAAGCAGCTTTTCGATGCGGTGTTGGTGAAGAAGTTTCTTGGCTTCGGTGGTGTCGACATTCTCGGTGACCGTGACCAGACCTTCGTGGGTCATCAGTTCGGAAACCGGCTGCGAACGGTTGGAGGCAAAACGGACATCGCGGTTCGTCAGAATGCCGACCAGCTTGTTCGAACCACGTTCGACAACCGGGATACCGGAAATGTGGTTGGCATCCATCAGGTCGAGCGCATCGGCAAGCGTCTGATCAGGATGAATGGTGATCGGGTTGACGACCATACCCGATTCGAACTTTTTCACGCGGCGAACTTCTTCGGCCTGCTGTGCGATATCGAGGTTCTTGTGAATGACCCCCATGCCGCCATGCTGTGCCATGACAATCGCCATTGCACTTTCGGTAACGGTATCCATTGCCGAGGAAAGCAGCGGGATTCTGAGTTCAATATTCTTGGTAATGCGGGTGTTGGTCTGCACCTGAGCAGGCAGCACTTCTGATGCTGCGGGTTTGATCAATACGTCGTCAAACGTCAGGGCTTCGGCAATGCGGGTCATCTGGCCACCTCGTTAATCTGAGTTGGCGCGGAATTTATACACGTTATGCCCCAAATGCCAAGTTTTGTGCGCCCATAACAGCCCTGTGATTTTATTGATGCTTTATTTTGCGCATTCCGTTAGAAACTGGTCGATGGGGCTGCCGTCAGGCGAGCTCCTTTTTCATTTCCGCAAATGCAAGCCTTGGAAACACAGACCTAAAGGCTAAAGACAAACTGGTCGTAATCCATGCCAGCGTCATTCAGCAGGTCAGTGACCATCTTGATCCCGCGCGCCATGCCTTCCTTGCGGTTGGCTTCCTTGGCCTCTTCTTCACACAGCGCCTTATAAAGCGGGATGACCTTTTCGACTGCATCACGACGCGGCACGCGGCGGTTGGAATGATATCCGATGATCTTGCCATCCGGACCGAAGCTTGGCGTAACGTTTGCCAAGACCCAGTAATGGTCGCCATTGGCACTGCGATTGATTACATAGGCGAAAATCTCGCGCCCGGCCTCAATGGTTTGCCAAAGCAGGGCAAAGACCGACCTTGGCATATCGGGATGGCGGATGATGCTGTGTGGCTGACCGAGGATATCGCGTTCTCGATATCCGGCGACACGCAGGAACGTATCATTGGCATATGTAATCCTGCCCTTGAGATCGGTCTTTGAGACGATGATCTCATGCTCGTCAAAATGACGTTCCACCCCTGTCAGGCTAAGATTGTCCTGTTTCATCAGATAAACCCCACAAGCAATGGCCACCCCACATGGCCCGTTCCACCCGGAATGCAAGATTATATTCTTGCCACCTTGATCATTAACGCCTTGGGCGCGATCAGGGTTTGATTTAACGCAACAATGCCTGAAGAATTATAACTATTCCAGCCTAGCCCGTTGTATGAATTGGAATAATTTATTGATGCCTATTCGACGGGCGACCAGTTGTCATCTTCGCGGATTTCGGCATTCCTGATGTCGTACTCGGCGTTATTCTGGCCGCGGAAACCGGTCGCGATCAGATAGGCCTCGGGGCTTTCTGGGCGCGATGCTGGTGGTTTGGCGTGCTTGGTCACGCGGAAGTTCTTTTTGACACGGTCAAGCAGCTCGTTCTCGGTACCGCCCTTGAACACCTTGGCAATGAAAATACCGTCCGGTGCCAGAACTTCCTCGGCAAACAGCAAGGCATGTTCGACAAGATCAATAATACGAATGTGGTCGGTCTGACGGTGACCGGTGGTTTCCGGTGACATATCGGAAATCACGGCATCAACCGCGCCCTGCAATTCGTGCTTGATCATGTCCGGCGCCTTGGGATCAAGGAAATCGGCCTGCAAACAGGTCGCCCCCGAAATGCCTTCCCATTCAAGGATATCAAGGCCGACAACCTGACCCTTACCATGTTTGGAGCCGACCATATCCACCGCCACCTGCGTCCAGCCGCCGGGGGCCGCACCAAGGTCAACGATGCGCATGCCCGGTTGCAGCAGATCAAACTGGTTGTTGATTTCAATCAGCTTGAAGGCCGCACGTGAACGATAGCCAAGACGCTTGGCTTCCTGCACATACGGGTCATTGAGTTGGCGATCAAGCCAGCGGGTCGAGGAAATCTTGCGCCCCTTGGCACTTTTTACACGCGTACGCAGGCCACGGCGTGCGCCGGTGTCGATGGCTGCAATGGCCGAACCCTTGCGGCGGCGCTGCCCGCCTTTTCCGCTGCGATTGTCGCTCATGATTTATCCTGAACTGAATTCTGTTTTGGCCAGACCTGTCGGGACATGGATGTCAACCGATCAGGATGAAGCCGGAATATGCGACACTGTATGACGGCGTGCGTCGCATGGGTCAATAGCATGGCCATCTGCGCGCATCAAATCGACCAGAATGCCTTCGCGAAGTCCGCGGTCGGCGACCTTAAGCGTCGCCAAAGGCCAGATATCACGAATCGCGGCAAAGATCGCCGCCCCGGCATCCATCAGTTCGGCGCGCTGATTGCCAATGCACGGATGGCCCTTGCGTTTGTCTGATCCCATGCGCAGCAAAAGCTCGGTCACGCGTTCTGCGTCATCAAACCGCAGATCAGACCCATCGACCTTGTGACGTTCATACCGTTCAAGACCAAGGGCAATGCCACAGAATGTGGTGACGGTCCCCGATGTGCCAACCATCTGGACCTTGTCATCGTCAAGCATGTCCGAACAGCAATTGCGCCTTGCAAATTCTTCGAGACGCTCACGAATTTCGGTGCGCATCGCTTCAAACCGTTCGCGGCGTTCCTCAACCGTGGCGTAGCGTTCAGTCAGGCACAAAACCCCGCACGGCATAGACAAGGTTTCAATGCACTGGGTCTTGCCGGTTTTGTCGACCTTGATCCAGCAGATCTCAGTACTGCCACCGCCAATATCAAACACTACTGCATAGGGACGTTCATCAAGAAGTGCCGAGCAGGCCTGAAGTGCCAGACGGCTTTCCTCATCCGGGTTGATGATATCGAGCGAAATACCGGTTTCATCGAAAACGCGGCGAACAAATTCATCACGATTATTGGCAGTGCGGCAGGCCTCGGTTGCAACGGCACGAAGCTTTGCGCCCGGATGGCGGCGCAGTTTTTTGGCACAGACCCGAAGCGCATCAATCGCCCGATCCATCGCCGCCTCACACAGATAGCCCTTTTCACGCACACCTTCGCCAAGGCGCACGACACGCGAAAAGGCATCAATCACCTTAAAGCCATCATTGCACGGGCGCGCGACCAAGAGCCGACAGTTTGAACTGCCCAAATCAATCGCGGCATAAAGCGGGGCTGTAATGCAATCGACGATGCGCGATGATTTCGCGCCACCGTCAGGGACTTGAACGGCGGTTCCCGGTTGCGGCATGCCCGGTTTATCGGGGCCATCAAGCACGGCATGCCCGCCCATCGCAGCGCCGCCTGCCGGGCTGCTGCCCCTGTGCGAGGTGCTATGGGGGGATTGGTGCTTCACCGTTCGAAAACCTGCCTTCTGTTACGCGCGTAATTTCTATATCGCTGATCATCATGATAGTTATGTGACGATCTCGCGAATCAACTATATGAGTGTAACGACAATCCCCGGCAAGGCAAATCCCGTATGCGGTAATCGCATGGTTGACCAGATGGAAACAAAAAAGGGGTTGCCAAAACCGGGCGGGTTTTATACATAGCGGCCCACACCGCGCCGCACGTTGCGCACGGTGGACCAAGTTTTGTTGGGGAATAGGTTAACGGTAGACCTACGGACTCTGACTCCGTCAGTCCTGGTTCGAATCCAGGTTCCCCAGCCAACCTATCCGGACATCGCAGAGCATTCATCGTCCTGCAATTTGTACGTTCCGGGCTATAAGTGACGTACGCAAAGTTCTGTTGGGGAATAGGTTAACGGTAGACCTACGGACTCTGACTCCGTCAGTCCTGGTTCGAATCCAGGTTCCCCAGCCACTTTGCCCCCAACCTTCCCACGACACTTTCCGACTTGCCAAAATACCGCTGAATTGCAGCGCGAACACGTTCGATTTAAAGTGCCTGATCATTGATGGCATCTATTCTGGACGGAGACATCGCATGAAGAAGGTTTCTGGTGGCTGCCTGTGCGGTAAAATCCGCTTTGAGACAGGAAATGAGCCGCTTCGGGTCGGGCTGTGTCACTGTATGGATTGCCGCAAGCATCACGGGGCGCTGTTTCACGCCTCGGCCATTTTTCCGGAAACGGCGGTCGAGATTACTGGAAAGACCCAAAGTTATCAGGGGCGGCATTTCTGTCCTGATTGCGGATCGTCAGTGTTTTCATGCAGCGATGACGAGATCGAGCTTCATCTGGGCGCCATGGATGCCCCGGATCAGTTCATCCCGACCTATGAGCTCTGGACGATCCGACGTGAAAAGTGGCTGCCGGAATTTCCTGTCAAACACCTTTACGAGCGCGACTGAACGATCAATCGCGGTAACAGCACCTACTCACTTAAATGGCAAGGCGGTGATGTTTGATCGGGTTTGTCCGCATCACCTGTGGCCTGCCCGTCAATATAGCGCGTCCCCTGATCGGTGATCAGCACATCGACAGGCACGTCATATTGATGAGGAAGAATGTCATCAAGCCGGGTGGCTTCTAGTCCGATACCAACCACCAGCGGTTTTCGCGTCGCAGCCGCCAGTGTCCGGTCAAAAAAGCCGCCGCCATATCCCAGACGATACCCTGCTAGGTCGAACCCGACCAATGGGGCCAGAAGCACATTTACAGCGACTTCCTTGCTATTGGCTGGTTCGGGGATTCGTGCAAATCCCGGCACCATTTCGGTATCGGGCGTCCAGTCATGAAAGATCATCGCTTGATCCTTGCCTGGAACCACCGGAAGGGCTGCCTTCCCGCCTGATTTGACATGGGCAGTGATCACCGGACGCAGATCAATTTCGTTCTGGATCGGCCAATAAAAACCAATCGTTGCGGCGGGCCGATCCTTCAGGAAGGTCGCGAAATGACCACGGATTTGATCGGAGAGTTCCTGGTGAGTTTGCGCATCAAGACCGGCGCGCCAGCCAAGCAAAGCCCGCCTGACCGCGTGGCGCCATTCCGACTGGGAGGTTACATCACCGCCAACAGGTGCGGCAGGAAGATCAAGGATCATGAATGCCCGGAGAGTTTGCTGATTTGATAAAAGTCACGCGTTGAGGCGACACCAACAAGCGGGCCCCAAAAACGCATAACGCGCCGGAAGGCCGGCGCGTTAACGGTTGTCAGCAAAGAAAGCTGCAAGCCAGATAGAAATTTAGAGAATGGCGAGTTCTTCTGCCGACATGCGGCCGTTGCGACCTTCAATCAGCTCAAACTGAATTTTCTGCCCTTCATCAAGTCCCTGCAGACCAGCACGCTGAACAGCGGTGATGTGCACGAATGCATCCTTGCCGCCCTCGTCCGGGGTGATGAAGCCATAACCCTTGGTCGCATTGAACCACTTAACCGTTCCGGTAGCCATATCCGTAGTCGTCCTTAGTTTAGTATGCGCATTCCCAAAGTCAGGAATGCATGAAAACAGTCCCTGCATTACACCGACCAAATGCGCAACCACCATCAACCATAGAGCGACCACACACTTGAAAGATGCACTGCATCGTTTCAATAATTACCCAATTTTCGGCTTAGTGCAATGGATTCATGCATGAAGTTCTTTTTTCGCTACCACGCGTAATCGACCATGTGACGCAGGTCACCATGCGGCACCTGCCCGGAACCGGACACACCCATAGATGAATCAAATGATGAAATGAATTCCCGTAAAGGTTCTGTGTCGCGGCAAATAAGCGAGATGTCGACGGTGATCACCGGGGGCAACTCGGCCTCGATGATATCGGTGCGACCAAACATGCGGATATTGGTGCTGTCACCGATAATCCCGGTCAGTCGTCCGGCTGCAAGCAGATCGACAGCCTGCTCGAGACTTCCGAGATCATGCCAGACAATCTCGCCACGCAGCGACAGACTCGGCCTTGGCAGATTGGCAAGGATTCCGATATCGACCTGCGGCAGGGTCCGGATATCGGCACCGATACGCTGGAACACGCGAAGCTCGAAGCGAACCTTGCTTTTTGAGGCGATGGTGTCTTCAAATCGTGCTGGGTGCGACGAAAGAATACAGTCGGTCAACCCCGCATCAAGTGCATCGCGAAAACGGTTATAGGGAAAAACATCAAAGGCAACCGGACGCTGTTGCGCGCCAAGCAGGGTAATGAATCGCCGCTGACTGGGAAGAGCATATTGGCTCCATTTGGTGTCAAACACGATATTGCTGGCAACGCGCACCGCATCGGCTGCGTTCGCACCAGAAGCACCAAGACCGCAGACAACAAAAAGCCCGACAAACAGGGCTGCTCGCATCGTTATTCGGCTGGTATCAAGGATCAATTAAGCGCCCTGCCCTAGTGGTTATTACAGATGCCGTCACGCGCAAGCCGTTCCCGGGCAACATACGACTAATAGCCATATAAGGTCGCCCGATCTGAATACCAGATAGTGATAATAGAAAGACCGCCCGCACACAGTCAGGAAGGATGAAATGAAGCTCTTGCGCCGAATTGTGGCAGAAGCCCGGACACCCGGACGACGAATAAAATCAGCAAATTTTCATAGCGGTCGGAATGATCATTCAATGATCCGGCGTCGTATATGCCATTACCGACTATTCAGGCGTCAAGCGCAAGACGCTGTTGTCACCTGACAATATAGAAAGCCATTCATTCAGGATGTCTGAATTTGTCATTGTCTGAGGGGCAGAAGTACGTGACAAAGCCCCTTGCTTTAGACGATGATAGAGCAAACCTAATATAAAAAGTATATCTTGCACCTAAATGTGCACGAGCAACCTAGAGCATCGGTTAGTACCGATGCAGGGTTTTAAGTTGGGACACGCTTGACTGAATGGATATGATATTCGGATCGGATAACAGGAAGTGACAGCGACAACCAAGATCGCAAACCCACGCGACATTGCGCACAACGTTATGGCGCTCGTCAACGAGCTCAACTTGCAGCCGACGCCACAGGTTTACCATGTTTTCTACAGCTACCTGACAGACGAGGTGCCTGAACTCAGTCAGTTGATCAAGGTCTTGATCCGCAACACGCAGGATCTTGATGAAGAGACTGTATTCCGAATTTACCACAAGTATCTCGGCACCCACGCGATGCAACAGCATCTGAAACAAGGGGTTGAGGGGCTGCAGTCCGCTGTCGAACGTGTCGAAATGGCGGTAACGTCAGTCATGCGGGAGACGGATACTTTCTGTGGCGATATCGAGGTTGCATCACAGCAATTGCTGGCCTCGGACATCACATTGGAGGACGCCCGGTCTGTCAGCCGTGGCTTGTCAGAAAGGTCCAGCAAGGCGCGCGATACATATAGCTCCTTTAACGGCAGTCTTGAAGAATATCACAAGGAAGTTCTCAGGGTTCGTACCGAGCTTGAACTTGTCCGCCGGGATGCCCTGACCGACACCTTGACCGGGATTGCCAACCGCAAGAATTTTGACACCTCGTTGCGCGATGCGGTCACGACGACCATGGAATCCGGCGCGCCGCTTTCATTGCTGATGATCGATATCGATCACTTCAAGGATTTCAACGACAATTTCGGGCACCGTGCCGGCGACGGTGTCCTGAAGGCTGTGGCGCGCGTGTTGGTCAGTTCGACAAAAGGTGCAGACACCGTTGCCCGATATGGTGGAGAAGAGTTTGCAATCATTTTGCCAGATACAGAGCCGGAGAACGCGGCGAAACTGGCCAACAAGTTGCGACAAAACGTTTCAAATCAACATATTATAAACAAAAAAACCGGCAAGGATTTCGGCAAGTTAACCGTTTCAATTGGCTTGACGGCCTATAATCTTGGAGAGAATATACTCGAGTTTGTAGACCGTGCGGATAAGGCACTTTATATGGCAAAGCAGGACGGTAGAAACACCTGCGTTGTGCAATAGAAAGCGTACTATCCAAATACAGCGAAACAGGACATGAATGAAGACATCTCTGAACACAGAGAGCCTAGATAAAAACAAGATCAAAAACCCACCCAAGACACCGAGCCAACACACATGTCCGAATAGGCCGAAAAGAACAGAACCGATGGCCTAACAATCGGGTCTGTCATGTACAACATACGTATGGTGTGCAGTGGCCTTGCAGGGCGGAGAAGCAGATGAAGACACCGAACAGCGAACGTAAAATCGAGCTAGAACACAAGATTTTCAAAACGTTCGAAGAATGCCACTTTCAGAAGTCTGATATCTCAGACGAAGCTCTTTTTGTCCTGAAAATGGCAGAAGGATCGGTTGTGTCTTTGCCGCTTAAGGCGATTTGCCGTGAATTCGATATTGATCCGGAATCCAAGGATGGCGATCTGATCAGCCTGATCGACAAGTCGCTTAACTTTGTCAACGTTCTGCGCCCGGGCGACAAGCTGCCGCTTGAAGTTCTGACCGGTGAAGCATCTTGGGCTGTTGACGAAGATCACAAGGCGATTGCCTATAACCGTATTACCATGCAGTTGGTAACCTGGATGTCGGGGAGTGAAGAACTCATCACCGACCCGGACCAACTGATGCAGATCGCCGAAGACCCGAACACCAAGAAGAAGATCAACCAGGCTTTTGACGAAGTTGCCGAAAAGCTTGGGTTTGGCAAAGAAAATCGCGAAGAAGTCGTCAATCTTGTGCATCAGGTCGCTGATGAGCTGTCCTATATCGAGACGCTCCGCGTGAAGTATCGCAAGATCCTGATGGTGGATCGTAAACTGCAGGACCTTCGCCGCATCTATGCACATGAAAAAGGTGTTCTCGAAACCGTCACCCAGGCTATTCGCCTGCTTGATGACGCCAAGAAGAAGTTCGAAAACACGTTTGATGAACTTGATGCCAATACCGGCGAAATCATGTCAGTTCTGCGTAACTTCACGTCGCAGCGCCAATATATTCGCAGCCAGCGTGATGACCTCTATAAACGTCTGCGCGCTTGGGAACCACTGATCGAACAGTGGGAAGAGCTTGAACTTGAACGCGGTCCAAAGGCTGTCAATCTGGTCAAACAGACCTATCAGTTCCTGGCTCCGCGCTTTATGAAGGTCAAGCAATGGCTGCTGATGACCAAGGTGCAAGACGGTGTTTCCGAACAACACAGCTTCAAGAACGAAGACGAACGCATGGGCAAGCTCAAAGGCAAGATGATGCAGTGGTAACCTGCCCTCCCTGCTGGGGAATAGAAAAAGGCGCGCTGTTCAGCGCGCCTTTTTCGTTTCCAAGCGGCCTTGTCAACCTGCCTCAACGGGCCTTCTCACCGGTCATGGTGATTTTAAGGGCCACATGATCATCAAGCACTGCAATCGACTTTGACGCATTTGCCGGCACGGGGACCTTGCGATCAATGCAATAGGCAATCATAGCAGCTGCAAGTTCTGCGCCTGCGGTTGGCACAATCAGCTTTTGACCTTCATCAGAAGTAACCGTCATACGCGCGATGACTTCCGGTTTGCGTTCCACTTCAAAGCTGCTGATCTGACCGGGCGGAAGCGTTTTGCCGGTGCGTCGACCATGGGCCAGAATTGCCTTGATCAGTTCGCCGTCCTCGAAAACGATACAGCGTATCTCGCGCATGGTCGGAAATCCTCAAAACAGTTGTTTGATTACATATTGTTATGATGAAACAACAAAACAAACATCAAATTCAGGCAACGCGTTGAAATAATGCCCAAAGCACGACCAAACGCTGCGAACGGCCACCAGATCAGCTGCTTGCCAACCAGATGCCAACACCGATCATCAATGTTCCTGCGACCCGATTGAGGATCCGCACGTTACCGCTTTTTTCAAGGAAGCGACGCAACGACCGCCCACCGGTGGCATACATCGTCATGCAGATCAGCTCGGTCACCAGAATGATCGCGACCAGCACCGAAAGCTGTGGCGCCATCGGATGCTGCAAACTGATAAATGGCGGCAGCAGGGAAATCATAAAGGCCCAGCCCTTGGGGTTGGCAATCGCGGTCACAAAGCCCTGTGCCGCCAGCCCGGCTGCTGTTGCTGTCTTGGCACCTTCGACTTCGCCGGAAATTGCCATGCGCCCGCGCGAACGCCACAACTGAATGCCAAGCCAAGCCAGATAGGCCCCGCCGATATACTTAAAGACCGCGAAAACGGCCGGATATTGCAACATGATCGCCGCCACGCCCAGTGCCGAGGCAACCACCACAATGCCCACACCAATAAGTTCACCCACCATCATCCAGAGTGTACGCTTCAGACCAATTGTCATGCCAAGGGTCAGCGCAAGTGTCATGCACATACCTGGCGTAATGGAGACAAAGAAGGCCGTGGGGATGAAGGCCCCGATCAACGACAAACTCAGCATAATGGTTCCTGTAGGTTGGATGGCGCTCCGCCCTGACCGTCACCATAGGGGGGCGTGACGTCATCAGGGACGAAATCACTACCTGATTAGTCAAATTCCGACCAGTATCTTTTTGGTATGGCCGAAATGATATTTCGACTGCCATGGTGGAAGCCGCCAAAACACCACAATGGCCCGAATATCGCACCAGAAACACACGGGCCAAACCCGGCCTCGCTAAATTCCACTCAAAAAACAGACCAAAAGGTACAAAAATTACTTGACCTGAAGGGGCCCGGCGACGAAATTGGGGACGTCGCCAGCAATAGCTGGCATCCAAAGCCAATTGATAAAGACCGATGACCGCAGACATTTGCAACATTGATGCATATGCCGACCGTGCCGAAGCCACCGCTTCGCGCGCTTTCGCGCTGTCTGCCCTCAACCTAATTTCCGGTCTCCTTGGTCTAGCAGAGCTAGGCGCTCTACGACTTACTCGCCCCTGAGCGAATCATGCCGGTCCGGATCACACGAATACCCTGTCGATCCATT
>Ga0207828_100478_pt1 | contig 12266 bp, 8 predicted proteins | sample TtaePargueraPR_11_FD_187276 | JGI IMG/M metagenome (GOLD analysis project Ga0207828, IMG submission 187276) | Aerobic enrichment media microbial communities from Bioluminiscent Bay, La Parguera, Puerto Rico - Tt and P2 (3) (SPAdes) | ecosystem: Environmental > Aquatic > Marine > Unclassified ...
CCGATTTCAAACGCGCCTCTTCTCTGGCACGCTCTCTTCCTGCCATGAGGTGCTTGAGCTGCTTTTGCTGGTGGTGCAGGTCATCCAGCAGCGCTTGGTCGGACTTGGACTGCTCGGTCTCTGCGGTAGCGACATGGCCACTTTTCTGTAACGCGCTCACCAAGCTTGCCAGCTGATCGTTGGCGCGGGTGAGCCGCTTGAGCGGGCGCTCTTGACTCTCTTCGTCCAGCAGCAACGCCGCATGGGGCATGATGCCTTGCTGCAGCGTATCGATGCGCCGTTCCAGCTCATTGAGGCCTTGGATGAACAAGGCATCTTTGAACTTGGCCCGTGCTTTGATCAACATCAAAAACGCGCCGACGTTCAGGCAGCTTCCCAGCAGCAGGGTCAGCGTGAGCCAGAGTGTGGTGGACCACGAAGCCTGGCCAGGTGACATTAACCAAATCACGGCACCTACCAACACACAGAGCAGCACTAAGGCGGCCTGTACGAGGAGCAGTGGCCATAACACCGGCCAGATAACGGCATTCCAGAAGTGCTCTCGCTGATAGCGTTGCATCATTCTCGACTTCCTGGTTGGCAAAGGGCAGCATGCCTTGTAAAGAGCGATGGCGTGAATCCTTACGTTTTATGCCGCACGTTTCTGTGCTAAGTGTACGTCGACACCGCACACCTGTCATGCCACGCCGATACACCACTCACACAAAGCGGCACGCCTGCTGCCGTTCAAGGGTTTCGTATGTGTTTAATCACGTTTCATTGGGCGCCCGATAGCGCTACGCCGTTTCGCCTGGCAGGCAATCGCGATGAGTTCCATGCGCGCCCTACTGCGCCACTAGGTACTTGGCAAGATGTTCCTTTATGTGGAGGCCGCGATCTAGAAGCCGGGGGCACGTGGCTGGCGGCCAATCGGCATGGCGTGGTCGCCGCGCTCACCAACGTGCGCGACACGCGCTTGATCACTCCTGCAAATGCCCCCAGCCGAGGCGAATTGGTCGCGGGTGCGCTGACCGCCAGCGACCCTGCCAAGTGGCTCGACGCCCTGGCAAGCCGACATGCCGAGCGCTACGCGGGCTTCAACTTACTGGTGGCGACGACCCACCACTGCTGGCACTTGCACCGAGGGTACGACGGCGTAGCGCTGAGAGAGGTCACCCCTGGGTGTCATGGGCTTTCGAATGCCAACTTGAATACGCCATGGCCCAAACTGCAGGCCGCGCGACAGGCGCTGGCGGACAGCCATGAGCACCGCTGGCGGCGTGACACCGGCGGAGCGCTGCATGATCCCGCGTTGGCGGAGGTATCTCTTTTACCGGATACCGGCGTTGGGCTCGAGCTCGAGCGCCAGCTTTCGGCGGCTTTCATCGTTGGCGAGCAGTACGGCACCCGCGCGACCACATGGTTGACGCTCGACGCCCGAGGCAACGCCACCCTGACCGAACAGCGTTTTGGCCCCTTCGGTCGCTATCTGGGTGACACGACGCTAAACGTTCTCTGCGAGACGCGGTAGCCGCTGTTAATCGCGAGGGGGTAGTAAGTGCGATAGCTGCCACTCGTCCAATCGCTTATTGAGATGCTCATGAACCCGCGCGGGCGTATCGAGTTGCATGATCTCATCGAGCAGAGATTGGGCGTCGGCCAGCGTGACGCGGCGGATCGCTGCGCGCACTTTTGGCAAGCTGGGGGCGTTCATGGAGAGACTGGTAAAGCCCATCGCCATCAACAGCAGCGCGCCCGCCGGATCCCCTGCCAACTCACCACATAGCGAGATGGGTTTGTCGAGCCGCTTGGCGTCTTGGGCAAGCTCTTGCAACGCACCGAGCAAGGCAGGGTGCAGCGCATCGTACAAGCTCGAGACGCGGGGGTTGTTGCGATCTACCGCCAACAGGTATTGAGTGAGGTCGTTACTGCCCACCGAGAAGAAATCGACCCGCTTAGCCAGCGCGTCCATCTGATAGATCGTGGCGGGCACTTCGATCATTACCCCCACCTTGGGCCGCTCGACGCTCATGCCCTCTTCGCCCAGTTCCAAGATGGCGCGATCGAGCAGACGAATGGCTTCATCCACCTCTTCGACGTTGGTGATCATGGGGAACAGAACGTAGAGGTTGCCCAGGTCGTGGGACGCTTTGAGCATGGCGCGTAGCTGAACCATCAACACCTCGGGATGATCCAGGGTCACCCGCATGCCCCGCCAGCCTAGAAACGGGTTGGCCTCCTCGATGGGGAAGTAAGGCAAGTCTTTGTCGCCGCCGATATCCAGCGTGCGCATGACGACCGGCAAAGGCGCAAACCCTTCCAACTGTTCGCGGTACATGCGCATCTGCTCTTTTTCACCAGGGAAGCGCTCGGTGATCATGAACGGCACTTCGGTGCGGTAGAGCCCCACCCCGCCAATGCGGCTTTTCAGTAGCGCAGAGGCATCCACCGCCAACCCGGTATTCACCATCAGCGGCATCTCATAGCCGTCGGGGGTTTCACTGGGCAGGTCCTGCTCGTGCTCGAGTACTTCGCTAAGCACTTTCTCTTCGGCAATCAGGCTGGCATAGCGCGTTTGCAGCTCGGCCGCCGGGCGAACGAACAAGCGCCCCCGGTGACCATCCAGCACCACGGGCGCGCCATTGAGACGCGGTAACGGGAGATCGACCATACCCAAAACGGTGGGAATCCCCATAGCGCGTGCGACGATGGCGACGTGAGACGTGCTGGAGCCCCGCACCGATACCAACCCTTTGAGCTTGTCGCGGGGCACCTCACCCAGCATGGCCACGCTGATTTCATCGCCCACCAGAATGGCGTTATCCGGATAGGTTTCTGGGGTGGAAGGCGTATCTTCTTGAAGATGCGCCAGCACGCGGCGGCCAAGATCACGGATGTCTGCCGCTCGTTCACGAAGGTAGTCGTCATCTACCCGCTCCAGGTACTGAACGTGGCGGCGAACGACATCGGCCAGCGCTCCCGGCGCCCACTGCCCTTCCCGAATTCGTTTTTCGACTTCTTCGGAGAGTGCCGCTTCGCCCAACATCTGCTGGTAGACGTCGAACAGCGCTAGCTCTTGAGAGGAGATACGATTTACCAAGCGCTCTGCCGCCGCACGAATCTCATCGCGGGTTTTGCCAATGGCCTCTTTCAAGCGAGCGATTTCGTACTCTTGGTCGCTGGGAATCAGATCAGGAACGCTGTTGAGATCGGCGGGCGGGGTAATCACCACGGCTTCGCCCATGGCCATGCCGGGCGACGCCGCCACGCCTTTGAACATGGCTTGGCCGCCCGGCAGTGCCGGTCGCGAGAGGTTGCCTGTGGCCAATGCATGCGCCAGCACACCCGCTAGCTGGGCGGCCATGGTGACCAAAAAGGCTTCGTCTTCGTCGTCGTAGCGGCGTTTTTCCGCTTGCTGCACCACCAACACCCCGAGCATGTGCCGCTGGTGGATGATGGGCACCCCTAAAAAGCTGGAGTAACGCTCTTCGCCCGTGGCTTCGAAGTAGCGAAAATGGGAGTGCGACCGAGCATCTTCCAAGTTGAGCGGCTCGCTGCGTTTGGCCACCAGCCCCACTAGGCCTTCCCCCAGCGGCAACACGACACGACCCACGGCTTGGGTACGCAGGCCGATGGTTTCCATCAGCACCAACGACTCCAGCTCTTTATCGTAGAGATAAAAGGAGCATACGTCGGTCTGCATGGCTTTGCGTATCCGGCGCACCATGGTCGACAGCGCGGCGTCGAGGTTTCTTGCGCCATTCACTTCTTGAATAACGCGTCGCAGCACCTCAAGCATGGACGTTTTACTATTCACTATTATTTGCCTCGCTGAGGGATTCTCCCGCCGGTGACCGCTGCGTTTACCCCGCAACGGTGCGCGCGTTATCCTTCATCATCTTGTGCCAAGCGCTGCACACGCGGGGAAAGCTCCCGAAGTGCGCGCCGATAGACCTCTCGTTTGAACGGTACTACCTGCCCAAGTGGGTACCAGTAGCTAACCCATCGCCAACCGTCGAATTCCGGCTTGGGCGTGGCCGTCATACAGATGCGGTTTTCTTGGCAACGAATTTTGAGTAAAAACCACTTCTGCTTCTGGCCGATACACACCGGCCGTGAGTGGGTACGAATCATGCGTCGTGGCAGACGGTAGCGCAGCCAGCCCCGGGTGCAGGCGACAATATCAACATCGTCGGCGGTTAGGCCGATCTCTTCGTGGAGTTCACGAAAAAGCGCTTGTTGTGGAGTCTCGCTTGCTTTGATGCCTCCCTGGGGAAACTGCCACGCATTTTGCCCTACACGACGCGCCCAAAGCAGCTGCCCCTGGCTATTGGCAATGATAATGCCAACATTGGGGCGAAAGCCGTCAGCGTCGATCACGGACATCACCTTCATAAATTTTCAGTTGTCCCCATTTTTCCATAAGGGAGACAACCGTATCAATACAATATAACGCTAAGTGGTTAAACCCAGGTGACTCTGCGATAATCCCGCGCTTTGTGTCGCTTATAACTAACGAACATTGACCGTCAAGGGGAGCGCCGTGAGTCTGGCCATTTTCGACCTGGATAATACGCTGCTATCCATCGATAGCGATCATGCCTGGGGGGAGTTTCTGGTGGAGCAAGGCGCAGTGGACCCGGTGGCCTACCGCGAGGCCAACGAGCGCTTTCTCGCCGATTACAATGCCGGCACGCTGGATATGATGGCGTTTCTGGCGCTGGCGCTGAAACCGCTGGCTGACAATAGCCCAGAGCAACTTGCTGCTTGGCACCAACAGTTTATGATTAGCAAGATCGAGCCGAACATTCTGCCCAAGGCGGAAGAGCTGCTGGCGCGACACCGCACCAAGGGCGATACCTTGCTGATCATTACGGCCACCAACCGTTTCATCACTGGCCCGATTGCCGAGCGGCTGGGCGTGGACGACCTGATTGCTGTCGACCCCGAGATGGTCGATGGCCGTTACACAGGACGCGTGGCCGGTGTGCCCAGCTACCGGGAAGGCAAAGTCACCCGCTTGGAAGCGTGGCTGGAAGGGCAAGAGTGCACCCTCGATGATGCGTGGTTCTATAGCGACTCCCACAACGACCTGCCGCTGCTGGAAGTGGTCGATAACCCCGTCGCCGTAGATCCTGACGATACGCTTCGCCAAGTGGCCGAAGAGCGACACTGGCGAATCATGAGCTTGCGGGATTAATGGCATTCGACCCACCTACCCTATTAACGCTTACCATCGCCATTGCCGCTGCAGCGGCGCTTTATTTGCTGATGGAGTGGCGTGGCGCTCGAGAACGGGCGCTGCTGCTATGGGCGGCAGGGTTTGCCACGATCACGGTGGGCTCGAGTCTTTCACTGCTACGCGCCAATGGTTTCTTCCTGGTCGGCGTGTGGTTTGCCAATGGCCTGCTGATCCTGGCCCACTGGCTCTTCTTGCTGGGCGTCTTGCGCTTCGTCGGCCAACGTCCCAGCCAGGCCTGGTGGCTGCTGGTCGTCATCTGGTGCGCACTGCTGCTACTCCCCGCCCCCTTGACCAGCTCCAAACTCTATCTGGCACTCAATTCGTTATTGGTAGGGCTGCTCGCCTTGAGGGCTAGTTGGGCGCTCAAACTGGAGTCCGGCAGCGCCACTCTCGGGACTCGCCAATTGCACTACGTCTTGTTGATTCACGGTCTTTTTTACATCGCCAAGGGGCTGCTGCCCTTGGCCCCCAACACGCTGGTCGACCTCATGGCCTTTCGTGGAGCCATCATTCGCGTTTCATTGGTGGAGGGTGCCATGGCCATCTTGCTGATTGCGCTCTCGATGACCGGCACCGTGCGCTACCAGCGAGAGCGTCACATCACGCATCTCGCCGAACGCGATGCCTTGACGTCACTGCTCAATCGGCGTGGCTTCGAAACCCAGGCACTTCGCGTGCTAAAGCGCATCACCCCAGGCCAGCCTGGGGCGCTACTCCTGGTCGATTTGGACAACTTCAAGCAAGTCAATGACCTCTATGGCCACGCCGCGGGCGATCACCTACTGATCGCCCTGGGCGATATCGCTCAACAAACATTGCCAGCGGACGCTCTGATGGCCCGCTTGGGCGGCGATGAGTTCGTATTCCTGCTGAAAGACGTCGATGACGATGCTGTACTGCGCATGGGTCAACAATTACGCCAACGGTTTCAAACCGTAGCTTCGCACACGTACCCCACACCCAACCCTGTCTCGTTGAGCCTGGGCGTCACACGCCTCACCCAGCCCAGCCAAGACCTGTCCAGCCTCCTTGCACGAAGCGACCAAGCCCTATACGAAGCTAAACGTAGCGGCCGAAACCGTATGGAAATTTGCTGACGCCACCACCACGAGACATCGAGGTGCCAGGCTACTTTACATCTCGACAAATCGAGCACCCAGCGACTACATCACAGCAAATCGAGGCACCCCCGTAGCGCGGCGTAACGAAAGAGCGAGAGCAACGAGCGAAAGAGGCACCCGCGGAGGGCGGCGCCAGCCGCCCCGATGGCGTTACCGAACCAAACGTGCCACCACCACCCACCCCGCCCCATCGGCAACGCTCCTCGCGTTGCTTCGCGGGTGCACTCCGCTTACGCCGCGCTACGGGTTTATCCACTGAAGCTATCCCGCAAGCGACATAACGTTCCATCCAAATCCATTGCGCTGGACATAAAAAACCCCGCAAGCATGGTTTGCGGGGTGGATGCGGTTGGCGGGTGCCAAACGGCGCGTTTAGCCGAGCAGGTGCTCGACAGCGGCGCGCTCTTCACGCAGTTCTTTTTCGGTGGCTTGCATCTTCTCTTTGCTGAACGCGTCCAGTTCGAAGCCTTGGACGATTTCATATTTGCCACCCTGGCAACGCACCGGGTAGGAGTAGATGATGCCTTCGGCAATGCCGTAGCTGCCGTCGGAGGGAATCGCCATGCTGACGATGCCGTCGCAACCCAGCGCCCAGTCACGCATATGGTCGATGGCGGAAGAGGCGGCAGACGCGGCAGAGGACGCACCGCGCGCTTTGATGATGGCGGCACCGCGCTGCTGAACGGTCGGGATGAAGTCGTTTTCGTACCAGTCGCGCTCGACCAGATCGAAAGCGGCTTTGCCGTCGACTTTGCACTGGGCCAGATCCGGATACTGCGTGGCGCTGTGGTTGCCCCAGATGATCATGTTTTCGACGTCGGTGACGTGCTTGCCGGTTTTCTGAGCCAGCTGCGTCAGCGCGCGGTTGTGGTCCAGACGCGTCATGGCCGTGAACTGACCTGCATCCAGATCCGGCGCGTTGCAAGAAGCGATCAGCGCGTTGGTGTTGGCCGGGTTACCGACGACCAGCACTTTGACGTCACGGCTGGCGTGGTCGTTCAGTGCTTTACCCTGCACGGAGAAGATCGCGGCGTTGGCTTCCAGCAGATCTTTACGCTCCATACCCGGGCCACGCGGACGTGCACCTACCAGCAGGGCGAAATCGGCATCTTTGAACGCTACGTTCGGATCGTCGGTGGCGACGATGTCTTGTACCAGCGGGAACGCACAGTCGTTGACTTCCATCACGACGCCGTTCAGCGCGTCCATCGCTTGAGGAATTTCGAGAAGCTGGAGAATGACGGGCTGATCCGGCCCCAGCATGTCGCCAGCGGCAATACGGAAAATGAGAGAGTAGCTGATTTGACCGGCACCGCCGGTAATCGCAATACGGACTGGATCTTTCATCATTGCTCCTTGATGGTTCGCCTAATGGAGGTTCGCCTGGTAAAGAATAGCGCCACGATGTTATGCCCAGATGCTCAAAAACTCAATCAGACATGAGACGACTACCCATTTGCACGCGAGCTTGATACTCGCTGAAAACGGCCAGTTACGCTATGGTGTGACGGGCTGCGGTACCATCCTTACCGCGCTATCTATTTTGTCATTCCCTTGGAACAGTGACTTCCCATGCGACGAATTCCCCCTTCTTATGCGCTGGCAAGCCTGCTGGTGCTGGCGTTAGTGGTTTGGTTGGCCGTCGGCGATTTTCAGCAGTTTCAATCGTCTCCGCCAGAGAACAACGCGGAAGAGGCCGATGCCCTGCCCCGTGTGGAGGTCAACAGGCAACAGAGCACACCCTATATTCCTCAGCAGGTGCTGCAAGGCCAGCTCACCGCCGAGCGTGAGACGGTACTGCGTGCCAACGTCGCGGGTTACGTGGCCGAAAAGCCTATCGAGCAAGGGGAGAGCGTGGATCAGGGGGAAACGCTACTCGTGCTGGATAACGACGCCCTGCCCGAGCGTTTACAGCAAGCCCGAGACGAGTTAGCACTGGCCGAGGCTGAGTACGCCGGTGCCCAAAACCTGCGCCGCCGTGAGCTGATCTCGCAACCGGAACTGCTGCGCCTGCAAAGCGCACTCAGCGCCAGCGCGGCTCAGGTGGCTCAGTTGGAGAAGCAGCTCGAAGACACCCGCCCCACGGCCCCGTTCGAAGGCGTGCTGGATCGTGTTCAGGTGGAGCTTGGCGACCTGCTCCAGCCTGGCGAAGAGTGGGCGCGCTTGATCGATGATCGCCGTTTGACCGGCACCGCGTGGGTATCGCAACAGCAGGTGGGCAAATTGGCCGTTGGCTTGCCGGTGACGGCGCGCCTGCTCAACGGTGGCTCGCTCACCGGCGAGGTCAGCTACATCAGCAGCCGCGCCGAGGAGGCGACGCGCACTTTCTATATCGAAGTCGCCCTGGATAACCCCGAACGCTTACGCTTGGCCGGGGGAAGCGCGGAGTTCACCATCACCCTGCCCCCTCGACAGGTGCACACGCTCTCTCCCGCGCTGTTTAGTCTGGATGATCGTGGTCAGTTAGCCATCAAACATGTCGATGACGAAAACCGCGTGGTGCAAACGGCGGTCGAGCTAGTGAGCGCCGACACCGAACGCGCCTACGTGACCGGCCTCCCCAACCCCGTTACGCTGATCACACTGGGCGCGGGGTTGGTGAGCCCCGGCGACGCAGTGACGCCCGTGTCTGCCCAGGAAGGTGGTCATGCGTCGACTGATTAATGCCGCCCTCACCCATACACGCACTACGCTTCTACTGCTCGTCGGGCTATTGCTAGCGGGGACGACCGCTTGGCAGATGATTCCCAAAGAGGCGAACCCGGACGTGACGATCCCGATCATCTATGTGTCGCTCGCCCTAGAGGGCGTGAGCCCTGAAGATGGCGAGCGTCTCTTGGTGCGCCCCATGGAGCAAGAGCTTCGTGGCATCGAGGGGCTGCGTAAGTTCACCGCACAGTCCAGCGAAGGGCACGGTTCGGTGACGCTGGAGTTCGACCCCGGATTTGATCCCGATACCGCGCTGGCCGACGTCCGTGAGCGTGTCGATATTGCCCGCAGCAGCCTACCCGACGAAGCCGAAGAGCCTCGGGTGATGGAGGTGAATGTCTCCGAGTTTCCTGTGCTGAGCATTGGCCTCTCCGGTGAGCTGGATACCCGCGAGCGCATGACCATTGCCCGGCGCTTGAAAGAGGAGATCGAAGGCATTGCCGATGTGCTCGAAGTGGACATCGCGGGGGAGCGGGAGGACCTGTTGGAAATCGTCGTCGACCCATTGGTGCTGGAGAGCTACGGCGTCGATTTCGATACGCTGTTCAATCAAGTGTCGCGTAATAACCGCTTGGTGGCCGCGGGCAGCCTGGATACCGGTGCAGGGCGACTAGCGCTGAAAGTGCCCGGGATCATCGAGTCGCTGAACGACGTGATGAACATGCCGGTGAAGGTCGAGGATGACCAAGTGGTCACCTTTGGCGATGTGGCGTGGATTCACCCGACCTACAAAGAGGCGGAAGGGTTCGCCCGGATCGATGGCCAGCCTGCCGTGGTATTGGAAATTTCCAAACGCGCCGGGGCCAATATCATTGCCACCATCGAGGCGGTGCGGGCCACTTTTGCCCAAGCAGAGGAGCTGCTGCCGGAGCAGCTGCGTGTCACCACCATTCTCGATGAATCGGTGACCGTGCAGAACATGCTCTCGGAGCTGCTCAATAACGTATTGACCGCCGTGGTGCTGGTGCTGATCGTGGTGGTGGCCGTGATGGGCTGGCGGATGGCGCTGCTGGTAGGGCTGACGATTCCAGGGGCGTTTTTGACCGGCATTTTGCTGGTGTGGGCGTTTGGCTTCACGCTCAACATCGTGGTGCTGTTTGCCCTGATTTTGGTCGCGGGCATGCTCGTGGATGGGGCTATCGTCGTCAGCGAGTTGGCCGACCGGCATCTGCACGACGGCCAAGCGCCGCATCAAGCGTGGCTCAATGCCGCCTCACGCATGAGCTGGCCGGTCATCGCCTCTACGGCAACGACACTCGCCGTGTTCATCCCGCTGCTGTTTTGGCCGGGTGTGGTGGGCCAATTCATGAAGTACCTGCCGGCTACGGTGATTCTATGCTTGCTGGCCTCGCTGGCCATGGCGCTGGTGTTTCTGCCTACGCTCGGCCGGTTGTTCACCCGCACTTCGCACGCTAGCGGCTCCGGCCCGATAGACGAAAGCACGGCGCTCGGGCGTGGTTATCGTCGCCTATTGGGCCGCCTGCTGCAGCATCCGGCCTGGGTACTGCTGTTTGCGGTACTGCTCATCGCCCTGCTCTACACCGGCTATGCACGTTTCAATCATGGCGTGGATTTCTTTCCTAACGTCGAACCCGACAGCGCCCAGGTGCTGGTCCGCGCTCGCGGTGATTTCTCGGCAGAAGAGACGGATGCCATCCTGCAGCGCGTAGAGCAGCGTTTGGAAGGCATGGGCGAAGTGGAAGCCCTCTATGCGCGCTCTTACGCCGTGCCTGACCAGCAGATGGGTAGCGATGTGATTGGCATGCTGCAGTTTCAGTTCATCGACTGGTATCAGCGTCGCCCGGCGCGCACCATTTTGGCGGACATGGCCGAGCGCACCCAAGACATCCCAGGCATTACTCTGGAATTCCAAGAGCAGGAAATGGGTCCCGGCGGCGGTAAGCCCATCGTCCTGGAAGTCAGCGCGACGGACCCAGAGGTGGCCGATGCGGGAGTCGATCAATTGACGGCCATGATGCGCCAACTGGGCGGTTTCACCGATATTCAGGATAACCGCAGCCTGCCGGGCGTGGAGTGGCAGGTGAATGTGGACCGCGAAGCGGCCGCCCGTATGGGAACCGACATCACCACGATTGGCAGTGCCGTGCAGCTACTCACGACCGGCCTGCAAGTGGCATCTTACCGCCCGCCCACGGTCAACGACGAGGTGGATATTCGCGTGCGCCTACCGGAGAACTGGCGCACGCTGAACCAGCTCGAACGTTTGACCATCAATACCCCACGGGGCCAGGTTCCGATTTCCCACTTCGTCGAGATCACTCCTGCGCCCAAGGTGGGCACGCTCAACCGCATCGATGGCCGTCGCGCCATTACGGTCGAAGCTGACTTAGCGCCAGGATTCTTGGCCGATGAGCGGCTGCGCGCGCTATTGGACGCTGGCCAAGGCCAACTGCCCGACGGTTTGATGGTCAACGTCGCCGGTGAGCAAGAGGATCAGCAGGAGTCGACGCAGTTTCTGGTCAGCGCTTTCTTGGTTGCGATTGGCTTGATGGCACTGATTCTGGTGACGCAGTTCAATAGCTACTACCAAGCCGCGCTGGTGCTGTCGGCGATCGTTTTCTCGACCGCCGGGGTGTTGATGGGCTTGCTGATCACCGGCCAAGCCTTTGGCATCGTGATGGTGGGTATGGGGGTCATCGCGCTAGCGGGTATCGTGGTGAACAACAATATCGTCTTGATCGATACCTATAACGAGCTGCGCGCCGAGGGCATGCCCCCCGCTCAAGCGGCCTTGGAAGCAGGCTGTTTACGCCTGCGCCCGGTGCTACTCACCGCGATTACGACCGTACTGGGGTTGATGCCGATGGTGTTGGGCGTCAACGTCAATTTGTTTGCCCCGGCATTAGGTTTCAACGCGCCGTCTGCCCAGTGGTGGACACAAATGTCCAGCGCCATTGCCGGCGGCCTCACCTTCGCCACCGCCCTCACCCTCCTGCTCACCCCTTGCATGCTAGTGATTGGAGGTAAGTTAAGGCGTGATAAATAAATGGTGAATAGTGAATAGTGAATAGTGAGTGGTGAGTGGTGAGTGGTGAGTGGTGAGTGGTGAGTGGTGAAGCATTGTGCATTGGAGTGCCCCCAATTTCGTAGACACATGTACTAATAAGCGGCGGTATAAGCGCTGGGTGTAAGGCCACCCAGCGTCATGTGGCGCCTTGTATGGGGGTAGTACTCATCCAGATAGTAGCGAACCT
>Ga0207828_100479_pt1 | contig 12223 bp, 13 predicted proteins | sample TtaePargueraPR_11_FD_187276 | JGI IMG/M metagenome (GOLD analysis project Ga0207828, IMG submission 187276) | Aerobic enrichment media microbial communities from Bioluminiscent Bay, La Parguera, Puerto Rico - Tt and P2 (3) (SPAdes) | ecosystem: Environmental > Aquatic > Marine > Unclassified ...
GGAAGCCCGATCAGCTTGTCCTCAATCCCGGCCCAGTCACCAAGACCGGTAATCGGGATAAACACCATCAGGTTGCCGCCCGTGCTGTAATTGATCAGGTTGGCCCGTTTCCAGCCATCGGCCAACTGGTCCTGAACCGATTTGGCGGCCCGCACCAGCGTCTCGTCAAGCGTTTCGCCCGCTTGCGTCTTTTCCTGCACACCAAAAATCTGCGGCGCGCCATTGGGCTCATACCGGGTGACGGATACATCAACCGTTTCCCCGCCCTCTGGCCCGCTGACCTCGGCACTGGCCACAACAGCCACATCCGCGCCATAACGCTTGGCAAGCTGGGACAGACGTTCCATCGATCCGCTTTCGGCCTGCTCGGCCGAGACGGTGCTGATATCGGTCAGATCGCCAATCGGTGCCTTGATCGGCACCAGTCCCGATGTCGCGATATTGCGCGCCCAGACATCGCGCCACGGATTGGGATCGTCCCACAGATTGACGAAATTATTGCTGCGATAGACCGGCACGATCATCACCGGTTTGGACTGCAATTCGGCAAATGAAATATCACGGAACCGAAGGAACCGGCGAAGCTCATCATCCTTGAAGCGCACGGTCATATCCGCGATATAGCGCACCGAGGATGTCTTTTCGTTCGACACCCCGAAATCGCGCACCATATTGATAATCGTTGATGTATCGGGCATCGCAAGCCCGGCGCGATCTTCGGGCAGGGTCAGGCGGGCAACCACTTCTTCAAACGCCTTGCGCTGACCGATCTCAAGTGCACGTTCGCGCGCAGCAGCCGCCGTTTCGGCGCGCTCGTCAACATGCACACCACTGACGGTGAAAATGTCCTGTGCCGCGGCCGGAAAGGCCATGATCGCCGCAACGGTGGCGGCACCCGCCCACATCCTGATATTTTTCAATGAAGTAAGCACGTATGCCTCTTTGCCCTAGTCGTGTCTTGTTGCATTATTCTATAACGCTCTTTGTGGCATGTTGAACGCATTCTGCAAAGAAAACTCTGTCATGCGCAGGTGATCATTGCATATTGCCCGCGTTTGAGTATTTTCGGCCCAGCGGAAATTATCAAGCCCGCGTTTTTTATCAGCAGGATCGCTTTGTCCTCTATATCTGATTAAAGGCGTCAGTAAGGCGGATTGGTCAAACAGCAGGCTCCCTGCGACCCGGACCGCAATGCGACAGTTGCCCGTCGATTGGACGTCGATACGTGCTGATGAAAAACGCGGTTTTGCCGCCTTTTATTCATGCATGTTTGATGCCAGGGACCCCGAAATGACCACCTCTAACGGCCTTACCTATAAGGACTCCGGTGTCGATATCGATGCCGGGAATGACCTTGTCGAACGAATCAAACCGCTTGCAAAGGCAACAACCCGTTCCGGTGTTGCAGGTGGTCTTGGCGGCTTTGGCGCCCTTTTTGATCTGAAAGCTGCCGGATATAACGATCCGGTTCTGGTTTCCTGCACCGATGGTGTCGGCACCAAGCTTAAGGTCGCGTTCCTCGCTGACAAACATGACACGGTCGGCATCGACCTTGTCGCCATGAGCGTCAATGACCTTGTCGTGCAGGGCGCTGAACCGCTTCTGTTCCTTGATTACTTCGCCACCGGCAAGCTGTCGGTCGATAACGCCGCAAGCGTCGTCGCCGGTATTGCCGAGGGCTGCAAACAGGCGGGCTGCGCACTGATCGGTGGCGAAACCGCCGAGATGCCCGGCATGTATGCCGACGGCGAATATGATCTGGCCGGTTTTGCCGTTGGTGCGGCCGAACGCGGCGAACTGCTTGATGGTTCCAACGTTGCCGAGGGCGATGTTATTCTTGGCCTCGCCTCAAGTGGCGTTCATTCCAACGGTTATTCACTGGTCCGCAAGGTTGTCGATATGGCGGGCCTTGGCTACGCCGACGATGCCCCGTTCGCACCGGGCAAGACCATTGGCGAAGCCCTGCTTGAACCGACCAAGGTTTATGTCAAAAGCTGCCTGGCGGCGCATAAGGCCGGTCTGGTCAAGGCGCTTGCCCACATCACCGGTGGTGGTTTGACCGAAAACGTCCCGCGCGTTCTGCCCGAAAACCTCACCGCTGTGTTTGACGCCAGCACCTGGGAATACCTGCCAATCTTTAAATGGCTGGCCAAACAGGGCGGCATTCCGGCCACCGAAATGGCGCGCACCTTTAACTGCGGCATTGGCATGTGTGTTGTCGTTCCGGCGGATAAGGCCGATGAAGCCGAAGCGCTTTTGCGTGAACATGGTGAAACCGTCAGCCAGATCGGCGTGATCGGTCCGCGCGCTGGTGATGGCCCGCAGGTCATTATCAAAAACATGGGCCCTTCATGGGAAAAGTAACCTCCGGCAAGAAGCTCAAGCTCGCCGTTCTGATTTCAGGCGGCGGGTCCAACCTGCAAGCCATTATCGATGCCTGTAATGCGCCCGACTACCCGGCCGAAATCGTGCTGGTGTTTAGCAACCAGCTTGACGCGGGCGGGCTTGAACGTGGCCGTCGTGCGGGTATCCGGTCGGAAGCCATTTCGCACAAGGGTTATCCCGGCGGGCGCGAGGCCTATGATAATGCCGTCAGCACCCTGATCGAAGAAAGCGGTGCCGACCTTGTCGTTTTGGCGGGCTATCTGCGTCTGGTCAGTGAAAGCTTTACCGCGCGCTGGAAAGATAAACTGATCAACATCCACCCGTCGCTTCTGCCAAGCTTCAAGGGCCTAGGCGTGCATCAGGCCGCCCTTGATGCCGGGGTGAAGTTTGCCGGTTGCACCGTGCATTACGTCGTCCCCGAAGTTGATAGCGGCCCGATCATCGCCCAGGCCGTGGTTCCGGTCCTGCCTGGCGACGATGCCGGCAAACTGGCGCAGCGTATTCTCAAACAGGAACACCGCATCTACCCGCAGGTCATCCGCTGGATCGCCGAAGGCCGCGTTTCGGTCGATGCCAAGGGCATCGTGACGGTGGCGGATGCGCCCAAGGCCGATTTCGCCGAAATCAACCCGGCCCTTGAGCCCGGATGAAAGAACCTTTGGCGCTGGCTGCGCAGGTTTCTGAACGCATAAAAGGCGGGGTATAATCATTTGCCCCGCCTTTTTCTTGCCCTGCTGCCAGATCCGCAAACCGGGGTCATAATCTTTGCGCATTCTGATGCTGTTATGGGACCATCAAATGCCACCACCGCCACGGAAAACCGATATCATGATGCGCAAGCTCTCCGGACTGATCATCCCCCTCGCCCTTTTGGCCATGCTCGCCAGTCCTTCACTCACCACTCCTGCACTGGCCGATTCCGATCCTAATCTGGACTCCTACAAGGCCGATATGCAAACCGGTGAAAAATCCTGGCGGGCGCAAAAATGCGCCGTCTATCAGGAAACCCGCGATGAAATGCTTGAAACCATCCCGCGCGGTGCGCTGAGCCCCGAATTTGCCAAGGCCGAGGAAGACTATATCGAAAATGGCTGTGCCGGGCGCGCCTATGCCTGCCCGAAATCCAAGACGGAACTCGACTATGCCAACAAGATGTCGTTCGCGATGATGAGCCACGGACTTTCGGGCACCTTCCTGCCCTATGGCTGCAAATCGAGCATCCAATAAGCCTTTGGGATCAAACCCTAAGCCGCATAGATGTGAAGTCGGTCAAACGTCTAATATCTCTGGTTAATCTGCATCTTGCACTGCATCAACTTCGTGGATATACATTTGAACAATCCCAAAATATCCAATCCAAGGAGGCAAGTTTGCAGGGTAACGATTACGAACTCACCGAAACCCATGTCAGCATCTATCACGGCTACACCAACTTCGTGAAATGGGGCACCATCTCGATCATTGCCCTTCTGGTGTTGATGGCAATTTTCCTTCTGTGATTTGCCTGTTGCAAAAACTAAAAGCTGCCGTTTTTCGGCAGCTTTTTTTATGTTCAAAGCGTATCTGTCTCATAGCGCACGACGTTAAACCCTTCCTCCATGCTTGGCGGAACAAAGGCCGCATTGATCTGATGGAACTGCGCATCGCTGGCGGCGAACTGATGGCTTCCGGCCCGGTTGCGCACCCGAAGACGGTTGATACAGACATCATCCTCCATATCAAGATAATGCAAAACATGATCGGCCCCGGCATCCTCAAGGATGCCGCGCATCCAGCCCCGCAAACCAACCGTATTGGCCGGAAAATCAAGCACCACCGAAATCCCCGCGCGCAGCAGCATCGCCACATGTGGCCCCATCACGCTGCGCAACCTGTCTGATACCCGGACATAATCGGCAACCGATCGCATCTGATCACCAAAAAGCGTCGAGAGCCACTCATCCTCGGCAATCAAAACCGTGCCGGGCTTGCGCGCCAGTTCGGCGGCAAGGGTCGATTTGCCCGCGGCAATCTTGCCACACAGCAAATGAAGGGTTCCGACCTTCGCACCGTCTTGCGGCATCAAGGATCGCTCGGTTGGTTGTAACGCTGATAAGGGCTTGGTCATTATCATCTCCCGGGTTGCACATCGCTGGTCTGGCCGGGAGACAGCCACAAAAAAACCCGCCTCGCCGGCGGGTGGGTCTCATTTGGTCAAAACGTCGCTACCCCGCCACTCTATGAGAGGCGGTAAAAATTCGGTCCATTCTCTGGGTCAAAACGTTTTCCATCCGCAAATACTGCCACACGCGACGCTACCTTGTCCATCCGGTTGAACGGCCAAAAACAGTCAACAACATCAAAGCAATTCACCCCTGAGTTGATTTGCGCTACCATCACCTTGTTGTCTTGCGTGATAACAGCAAACCAAACAATGGTCCCAACAACAGGGAGGAAACAATGCAAGGAAGCGATTACGACGAAACCCTGGTGCACCACCACGAGGATGGCTGGCACCACTGGGTTAAATTTCTGCTCTGGAGCGTGATCTCGATCGGGGTCCTGTTGCTGCTGATGGCCGCATTCCTGATCGATTGATTTATCAATATACCAACAAAAAACGCCCCGCAATCTGCGGGGCGTTTTTGCATCCGGAAGAACCGGAAAACTGTATTCCAGGCTTAGCCGACGATTTCGGTCTGAGCGAAGAAATATGCAATTTCGATTGCAGCATTTTCGAGCGAGTCCGAACCGTGGACCGAGTTCGCTTCGATGGATTCTGCAAACTGTTTGCGGATGGTGCCTTCCTCGGCATTTGCCGGGTTGGTTGCGCCCATGACTTCGCGGTACTTAAGGACGGCATCTTCGCCTTCGAGAACCTGAACAACAACCGGGCCAGAGACCATGAAGTCTACCAGCTCGCCAAAGAACGAACGTTCTTTGTGAACTGCATAGAAACCTTCAGCCTGAGCGCGGGTCAAAGCGACGCGCTTCTGTGCGACAATGCGCAGGCCAGCTTCTTCGATGACGGCGTTGATTTTGCCAGTCAGGTTGCGGCGCGTTGCGTCCGGCTTGATGATCGAAAGAGTGCGTTCGACAGCCATTGGTTTCACCTAAGCTTTGTAAAAATTCGTTACCCCCAAGAGGACCATCAGAAAGTCCCCCAAGAACAAAGGGCCTGCGGAAGACAAAGGCGGCACAAAGACCGCCCTTATCATCCACAGACCCGAAGGTTGGCGCTATATAAACGGGCTTGGATCGCAACGCAACACATAGTTCTACCCCCGCATTCCAGACCTGCAGGCTTTGCATTGGGCCATTTCGGCCCCAAAACACGGCCAAAAGGCATGAAACTGCGACTTAGGGCCGCATTTCCCCACCCCTGTCATCGAAATCACACCTGTCATGACAGTTTGAAGAATCCTTGCGTCAAAGCGCCGTCTGCCCTATTGAAAGCACAGAAATCCTTGCGATTCCCCCGATTAGGCTCAGGACCTATTAATTTGATTTGAATGGCAGGCGTTATATTTGTGAAATCCAAGGAAAAGCCCGCCGGGCGGGCAGGTATCCCGGCCAAGGGGTTTGACGCCGGAGTTTGCAAATATAACGTCTGTCCTTCGGATTCACCGGATTTGCACGGGCTACTTTGTCGCAAACCCTTGAAAGATGTATATCTTCCGGCGGTTTTGCTTCGCGTATCCGCACAAATCCGGTGAACCATTCAAACCAAATTAATAGGTCCTGAGCCTAAGAACCCCGACACCGGCGAAAGAGATCATGCTTCAGATATCCGACCTGACCTACCGCATTGGCGGCCGCGTCATCCTTGATCAGGTCACAATGACCATCCCGGACGGCCATAAGGTTGGCCTGATCGGCCGCAACGGTGCCGGCAAATCGACCCTGCTGAAACTGATTTCCGGTGAATTGGCAACCGATGGGGGTGACATTCGCCTGTCCAAACGTGCGCGCATGGGGGTCGTATCGCAGGAAGCACCGGCAGGCGCGCGGTCCCTGCTTGAAACGGTTCTGGCCGCGGATACCGAACGCGCCGATTTGCTGGCAGAAGCCGAAACCACCACCGACCCGCACCGCATTGCCGAGGTCCACACCCGTCTGGCCGATATCGATGCCCACACCGCAGAAGCCCGCGCCGCATCCATCCTGTCGGGCCTTGGCTTTGACGGCGATGCACAGCAACGCGCCTGTGATGATTTCTCGGGCGGCTGGCGGATGCGTGTCGCCCTGGCCGCGACCCTGTTCCTGCGCCCGGATCTGCTGCTGCTTGACGAGCCCACCAACCACCTTGATCTTGAAGCCACCATCTGGCTTGAAAACTATCTGATCAACTATCCCGGCACGATCATCCTGATCAGTCACGACCGTGACCTTTTGAACCGCGTGGTCAAATCCATTGCCCATCTGCATGACGGCACCGTCACCCTTTATGGCGGCAATTACGACAAATTCGCCAAAACGCGGCGCGAACAGATGGAACTGGCCTCCAAGCATTACGAAAAACAGATCGCCCAGCAAAAGCATCTGCAATCCTTCATCGACCGCTTCCGGGCGAAGGCCAGCAAGGCCAAACAGGCGCAAAGCCGTGTCAAAATGCTTGAAAAAATGGGCCCGGCCATTCCGGTGGTCGAAGATCGCGGCATTTCCTTTGACTTCCCAAGCCCCAAGGAACTGCCACCGCCGCTGATTAACATTCACGAAGGCGATGTCGGCTACGAAGAAGGCAAGCCGGTGCTGCGCAATATCAGTCTGCGCATTGATATGGATGACCGCATCGCGCTTCTCGGCGCCAACGGCAACGGTAAATCGACCCTGGCCAAACTGCTTGCCAACCGCCTTGAACTGATGTCGGGCGAAAAGATGGCGTCAAACAAGCTGCGCATCGGCTATTTCGCACAGCATCAGACCGACGAGCTGCGCGGCGACGAAACGCCCTATCAGCACATGGCATCCCTGATGCCCGATGTCATCGAACATAAAGTCCGCGCCCAGCTTGGCCGCTTTGCGTTTGAAGGCGACAAGGGCAACACCAAGGTCAAGGACCTCTCGGGTGGCGAAAAGGCGCGCCTGCTGTTTGCGCTGATGACCCTTGATGCGCCCCACATGCTCATCCTCGATGAGCCGACCAACCACCTTGATATCGACAGCCGCGATGCGCTCAACCATGCGCTCAACGCTTACGAAGGTGCGGTGATCATCATCAGCCACGATCCCTATTTGATCGAGGCCTGCGCGGACCGTCTGGTGCTGGTGTCCGACGGCACGGTTTCGGCCTTTGAAGGCGACGTTGCCGAATACCGCCAGTATCTTCTCGACCGCGCGCGCATGGAACGCCGGGCCAATAAAAACGGCGGCGAAGACGGCAATGGCAACGGCAAACCCGCCAAACGCGACCGCAAGGCCGAGCGCCAGCAGGCCGCCGAAAAGCGCAAAATAGCCGCCCCCATCAAACGCGAAGTCGAAAAGCTCGAAAAGCAGATGGAAAAGCTGACAGAGCGCAAAGCCGGCATCGAAGAAAAAATGGCCGACCCGACCCTGTATGAAGATGCCAATGCCCAGAAACTGGCCGACATCCAAAAGGAACTCGGCCAGATCGAAAACGACCTTGCGATGATCGAACAAAAATGGCTCGACAAGCAGGAAGAGTATGATGCGATGGTGGCGTGATCTGCTTTTTCCGCAAGGCCCAACGTTTTAACGTAGTCGCATGCAGGTCAGCTCTGCGTACTCTTCGTCTGACTGGATTTGCTCAACAACGAATTTAACCCACGCATCATTGTACGTGTAATCGCCATGTGAACGATGGAATATACAGAAATCCTTGTCTGTCTGCCCTCGGTCCTTCGCATTTGACAAAGGACGAACCTTGTAGCGTCGCCAAGCCTGAGTGTGGTTATAGGACGTGAATTTTCGCCCAGATTTTTCAGCGATTAAGTTTGCGGCCTGCGAAGGTTTGTATGGATATTGATCATCTGCAATGACCCGCTTTTCCAAAATGCTGTGTATTTGTTTACCTTCGTCTGATCCCGGCTGGATAAACTCGAAATGTGCTTTGCTCTTTGACGTGTGATCCAGAGTGTAGATAACACGGAAGCGGTAATCTAAGTCGCTTCGCTCCTCCTCTGTAAGCCTGTCATTCAATTCTGCATTCAGCGTTTGAATGTGCTCTGGTATGTCAAATTTCTGAAGTTCTACTGCTTGCGTAAAATCCAACTTAGTGAATTGAAGAGCGATGGAGAGTTCACTTTTCAAGGATAACCTCTCACCAAAAAGCTGACAGATTGACTTATCAAAGTTCAAACAGCTTGCTTGAAATAGAGGAAAGAAGTTTTTATCCGCGTGACGCAAAATTTGGTGCTCTACTTTGTCTCGAACATCAATCATATCTCTGATGTTGTTAGCTATCCCTCGCGACAGAGGAAATTCTCGACGCTTAATCATTTGGGAAAGCAACAAAGACCGTCCGTCTCTCCCAACAATGCTACCTAGCTTCCGTTCAAAATACTCATGCAGCAAATAGGTCCAAGCAATGTTTGACTGAACTGCAAATTGCTCGGTTTTGAATTTCAGGACCGGGCTGTTGAAACTTTGGACTGCCAAGATCATCGCTTCCCTTGAGCGAATCAATCTTTCGTCATCATAAAAATTTAGACCTGTCACAGGATCATAAGAGTTCTTCTTTACGATAAAGAACTCAACATCGTCATCTTCAGCAGGTCGAATAGCCTCATCTTTCTTAACTTCGGTTATTCTGGCACTGTTAACAGTGGCAATTCTCTCTCGGTTCAGTAAATGCTGGATATCTTGGTTTCTCCATCCACGACTTAGTAGCGCTTTTACGATAGGTTTTTCATCAGGAGTTAGTGCCCCCTCCTTCTTCTTTTTGACCATAGATTTCCCCCTTTCACACTGAGCTCTTAGTCTAGAGTTCCATAGTCGACTAATACAAGGGAATACACCACCCAAAGACGTCCCTTCCCAAAGAAACACTACCTTAATAGGGGACAGTCCCCTTTTTCGCTAAGTCACTAACTGACTTGATTATTGTACCACTGAGCGGTACAATGGCTCAAAACTGATGGAGCGTAGCCGTGTGATCGGATCTTTTCGCGACAGGTGGCTTGAAGACTTTTTCGTCCTTGACCAGGCAGGAAAGAAAATTCCCGCCGACATCAATGCCCGCTTGTTCCGGAAATTGCAGTTGATTGATGATGCAATCTCCAGCAACGATTTACGCATACCACCCAGCAACCATTTCGAAGCCTTGAAAGGCAAACTGACCGGCTATCATTCCATCCGCATCAATCGCCAATGGCGGCTGATATTTCGCTGGAATGATGCCAAAGGCGAAGCAACCGATCTTTATCTCGACAATCACAGTTACCGATGAGGCCCCCCATGATCATGACAGCAAGAAAACCCGTCAGCGTTGGTGAAATGCTCGTCACCGAGTTCATGGAACCAATGGACCTGACGCAAACCGCCTTGGCCGATGCCATGGGGGTTCAGCGCAAACATGTGAACGAACTGTGCAACAATCGTCGCCGGATTACCGCCGATACCGCCCTGATCCTTGCCCGCGTTTTTGGCAATAGTGCCGAATTCTGGATCAACACCCAGATGCGAAACGACCTTTGGGATGCCCTGAACATCCCGGACCGTCGAGAACGGATTGAGCGCGCCCGCCCGGTCACCTCTCCGGTTGCGGCATAACACCCCTTCCTGCCTCCCTGAAATTCCGAAGACCAACACTACTCCTGACACCGGCCTGTCAGGAGCGGTATGGTCTTATCCTGCCGCAAACAACCCATGATTGACTCAGCCGATTTTTTCCTTAAATACTTAACCTCATGGTTAAGTATCAAGAATCCGAACTGAACGACATTTTTGCCGCCCTTGCCGATCCGACGCGCCGCGCCCTGCTCGCCCAGTTGGAGGAAGGTGAAGATGGCCTGTCGGTCAGTGAACTCGCACAACCGTTTGATGTGTCATTGCCAGCCGTGATGAAGCATCTCAATGTGCTGTCTGGCGCCGGGTTGATTGCCCGGCAAAAAACCGGGCGCACGGTGCGCGTGCGGCTGCAGCCCGAAAAGATGGCGCACGCCATGGAATGGCTGCGGCGCTATGAACGGTTCTGGACGGATCGGCTTGACCGCCTTGCCGCCTTTGTCGAGACCCCGGTGGAAATCGCGGCAAAAGATGAGACACCGACAAATGCCACCGCCCCGCAGGATCAGGAGGACCAGTAATGCACCCGCACCCGCAAACCTCCCCGCATGATGAAAAACCAAGCCTGACCATCCGGCGGCGCATTGCCGCCCCGCCCACGATGGTCTTTGCCGCCTGGACCGATCCGCAAAAACTGGTGCACTGGTGGGCACCGGGGGATTGCGAGATGATCGATGCCAATGTCGATGCCCGCGTCGGCGGCACGTTTCGCATCCGCTTCAAGGAGCCCGGCCCGGAGGGTGAGATACATGATGTCAGCGGCACCTATGACGCGGTTGAAATGGACCAAAAGCTATCCTTTAGCTGGCAATGGATCACCATGCCCGAACGCAAGTCCCACGTCACGCTGACCCTGTCACCCGGCGATGACGGGGCGGCCACCATCCTTGTCCTGCATCACGAACAGTTCGCCGACGAGGCCGCCCGCGACGGTCACAATGGCGGCTGGAGTAGCGCGCTCGACAAGCTCGAAACCTTTTGCAGGCAGGTATCATAAAGCGCTTGACCTCAATTGGGGTTGGGGTCCGACCATTGCCGCGAATAATGACAACCGCAGCATCCGGACTCCCGCCCGCGCGGGCGTGACGAGTACAAAGAACATCCCGCTTCCGTCATGCCCGCGAAGGCGGGCATCGAGACAGCACCGCAAAACAACACACAATAAAATACAAGGTGGCCAGCCACACACCACCACCAAGGAAACACAGGAACAAGACATGAGCGCCCCAAGCCCCCTCGAAACCGCCGCGCAAGGAACCGACACCAAGGCCACCCGCCGCGAATGGATGGGCCTTCTGGTTCTGGCCCTGCCGTGCCTGTTGATTGCCATGGACATGACCGTCCTGCATCTTGCCGTGCCGCATCTGACCGCAAGCCTCAACCCGACCAGCGACCAGTTGCTGTGGATTGTCGATATCTATGGCTTTTTCATTGCCGGGTCGCTGATCACCATGGGCACGCTTGGCGACCGCATCGGGCGCCGTAAACTGCTGATGATCGGGGCGGCATGTTTCGGGGCGGCATCGGTTCTGGCCGCCTTTGCCAATACATCGGAAATGCTGATTTTCGCACGTGGCGTTCTCGGTGTTGCCGGGGCCACCTTGATGCCCTCTACCCTGTCGCTGATCCGCAACATGTTTCACAATGAAAAAGAACGCTCCTTTGCCATTGCCGCATGGATGACGACCTTCATGGTTGGCACGGCGGCCGGGCCGTTACTTGGCGGCTTGGTGCTGAGCTATTTCTGGTGGGGGGCGGTATTTCTGCTCAATGTGCCGGTCATGGCGCTGCTGTTGCTGGCAGCCCCGATCCTTTTGCCAGAACACCGGGCGGAAAAATTCGGCCGGATCGACCTGCCAAGTGCGGCCCTTTCGCTGGCCTCGATTCTGGCTATTATTTACGGGGTCAAGGTCGTTGCGGCCTACGGCTTTGGCGGTGAAGCACTTGGCGCTATCATGCTTGGCCTTTTGGGCACATGGGTTTTCATCCGACGTCAGCGAAAACTTGACGATCCCCTGCTTGATCTGGGTCTTTTGTACCGACGCACGATTTCGGTTCCGATTGTCATTCAGACGGCCGTAATCTTTGTCGGGATGGCCTATTTCATGTTCCT
>Ga0207828_100481_pt1 | contig 12175 bp, 8 predicted proteins | sample TtaePargueraPR_11_FD_187276 | JGI IMG/M metagenome (GOLD analysis project Ga0207828, IMG submission 187276) | Aerobic enrichment media microbial communities from Bioluminiscent Bay, La Parguera, Puerto Rico - Tt and P2 (3) (SPAdes) | ecosystem: Environmental > Aquatic > Marine > Unclassified ...
CTGGCCCCGGTGGCACTGTGCCGGAGCGGGCGCACGGCATCCGCGTTCTTTGTGTGCATGACCGTCTGCGAAGCGCTCATCTTTTCCGTGGCCATGGCGGCAAACTGGGCGAATGGTGAAGATTTCGCCGTCACGAGCATCAGCGCCTTTGCCATCGTCGCCGTCTTCTATTTCGGGGTGCCGGGCCGGCTTGTGCTGACCGCGCCCATCGCCATTGGCTGCAGCGCGGCGCAGCTGGGTATGTCTTATCTCGTTTTTTCGCCTCCCCTGACGACCATAGGCATGCTGGCGCTCTGCTGGATTGCGCTGCATCTCGTCGGTGTTCAGACCATGCGCATTGCCACGCAGCTTCGCCGCAGCGAGTACCGCACCATCCGGCAATACCGCTCTCTCACAAGCCGCCTGCGCCGCGAGATGAACGACCGGCGGCAGGCCGAGGGCAAGGCGCGGTCGAGCGAAGAGAATTTCAGCCTCGTCTTCCGCGCGGCGCCCATTCCGCTGGCGCTGGTGCGTCCGAAATCGAACCGAATCCTCCAGGCGAACAAGGCCGCGCTCGACCTGTTTGAAATTCCGGAAGAGGAAGTGAACGAGGTCGACCTTGAAGGCTTTTTCGGGGCGGATGACGGCGGCGGCAGCCTGGCGCGGATCGGGCGTCTGCTCAGCGCGCAAGGCAACACGGAACTGAAGCTCAACACCTATCAGGGCACCGAATTCTGGGCGCAGCTTTCAGGCGTTGCAATCCGGTACCGGGGTGAGCCTGCCGTGCTGCTCGGTTTTCATGATGTGACGGAGCGCCGCCGCGAGGCCGAAACATTGAAGCAGGCACGCGACGAGGCAACGGCGGCGAACAAATCGAAAAGCGAGTTCCTGGCGAATATGAGCCATGAGCTGAGAACGCCGCTCAATGCGATTATCGGCTTTTCCGAGGCGATCGAGCGGGAGATGTACGGCCCCGTCGGCAACATTCAGTACCGCGAATATGCCGCGGATATTTATGAGAGCGGTGTGCATCTGCTCACCGTCATCAACGATATTCTGGACCTGTCGAAAATCGAATCGGGCCGCTTTGATTTGAGCGAACATGAGGTGGATATCGGCGCCGTTTTCAAAAGCGCTGCCGTCATTGTGCGCCCGCGCGCGGCAGAAGCGGCCGTGCAGCTCGTCATCGAGGCGCCGGAGGAGGATTATTACCTCTTCGCCGATGAACGCGCGCTCAAACAGGTGCTCATCAACCTGCTCACCAATGCTGTGAAGTTCAGCCCGGAAAACAGCGCCGTGCGGCTGAGCGCGCATCGCGGGCCGGACGGGGTGCGCATTTGTGTCGTGGATGAAGGTGTTGGCATGGCGCCGGAGGATATTCCCCGCGCGCTTGAACCCTTTACGCAGATCGACGGCTCGCTCGCCCGCAATCATGAAGGCACCGGGCTTGGCTTGCCGCTTGCGAAGCGGCTTGTGGATCTGCATGGCGGTGAACTTACAATCGAAAGCGAGCCCGGCAAGGGCACGGCCGTGACGATTTTCCTGCCGGCGGGCCGGGTGACCGAATATACCTCCGCAGAGGAACGGGAAGGTATCGTCTGGCAGGTTTAGAACCCTGCCGGTTCCGGCAAAAGCCCAGGGCGGTATTGCTGCTTGATATGCGGCGCGAGCTGCTCTTCCTCGAAATAGACCGGCTTCATTTTCATCTCCGCAAAAAGTGGTGCCTGATCCGCGTAATGCGGTGAGCTTTCATGCAGCGTAGCCGAGCCGAACTGGTGAATGCTCTCCGATGTCAGCGTGCCGTCCGGCGCCCAATCGACGAACATGATGAAGGTGTCGCCCGCCTGCGCGGCAAGCCGTCCGTCCTTCTCATAATCGCGCGCATAGATGGCCCGCAGAATATCGGGCCCGCCATCAAGCGGCAGATCCGCCTCGCCGCGGCGCAGACGCATCACCTCGCCCCATTCCGGATCGATCCGCCCGAAATGCTTTTTGAGATGGGCGGCCGCGCTCTTCAGTGTCTCGGCTAGCGGTGGCGCCTCCTTGCCATCGAGCTTGGCAAGAATGACGGGCTGAAGCGCCAGCACGCCCAGCGCGGCATGGCGGTTCGCTTTGTCCGTGCTCAGGTCCCAGGTCGCAAGATGGTTCTGCGCGGTTTGCAATTCTGGGTCTTCTTCGCTGTCGAGCGTCAGAAAAGCGGTGCGCGTAAAGCCTGCATCCGAGGCGGGGCTGTATTTCAGATCGAACTTATAGGCGCGGAACGCCTCCGCCGTGATCGCCGGGTCCGTGCCAAGCAGATGCTCCAGCCGCAGCGCCCGGTTCGTCATCTGCGTTTCAATACCCATGAAGGAGGGAAACGTCCCGGGCAGAAGATTGTCCTCCGCCGCACCCGCACGGAAGGGCGTGTTGTTGGCATTGAAGACATAGCCTGCTTCTGGGTTGACGAGCTGCGGCACCTTGCCGAAGGGTAGATAATGCTGCCAGATCAGATCATAACGGTCGCCCGGCAGATAGGCCTGCCAGTCCCAGCCGGGCATGCGGGCGGGGAACTGGCCATTATAGAAATAGCCGATATTGCCGTCCGCATCCGCGTAGACATAGTTGATGCTCGGCAGGGCCTGAAGGCGCATCGCTTCCTGCCACGCCTCAAAATCACCGGCCTTGTTCAGCCGGTAATATTGCTCGGCCTGACGGATTTCCCCCATGCCCGCATAGCGGATGGCATAGGCGCCGTGATCCGTCTTGAGCACCGGGCCGTGTTCGGAAAACAAAACGTCGCGCGTCACGGTCCAGTAGAAGGGCCCGAAAAGTTTGACGCGGATCTCAGCTTCCTGCCGCTCGAAGCTGCGCCACTCGCCGTCCAGCTTGTATTTGTTTTCATCCTCAGGATGCAGCGTGAGCACATAAATATCGGCAAGGTCCGGTTTGTTGACCGTGTTCGCCCAGCCAAGCGTGCGGTTATGCCCATGCAGCATGAAGGGCGAACCGGGAAAGGTGCCGCCCGCAACTTCCCATCCCTCTTCGCTGCGCAGCCTGAACTCATACCAGGCAACGGGGCCGGTGAAAGGCTGATGGGAATTGACGAGGAGCCGCGTGTGTTCGTCCGCCGAGCGGGAAGGGGCAATGGCCACACCGTTGGAGCCCTTGGGCAGAGAGGGCTTTTGCAGCGGCAGAAAGAAACTACCTGCCGGACCTTCCGCGAGGCCGCGCTGGCGTTCATCGGCGAAAAGTTCCCGCAATTGCCGGTCGAGCCCATAAAAGAAGGGTGTCTTGAAAATGAAACCAGCCGCCACGTCCTGTCCCGTCAGCGGCTCGAAGCCCGGTGTGACCTGGGACGGGTGAAGCGCGGCATAAAGATTGATGCCATGAGCATAGGCCTCCATGACGGCGCGCACCTCCGGGCTGAGATGGCTTTCGTATTTTTCCTCGACGGTTTCCCAGACCCGGAAGAGGTGAACGAGATAATCCGTCACCGCCGCATCGGTGCCCTTTATAGCGGCGAGTTTGCCGCGCGCGGCGATGGCAACCTCCTCGATGGTGGCGTAATCATCTTCTGCATGGGCATAGCCAAGCCCGAAAGCGGCATCCGCATCCCGCACGCCGTAAATATGCGGCACACCCCATTCATCCCGCCGGATATGCGTATCGTAATGCTGGGCAATTTCGACAAAGGGTGCCGGGTCCCAGGGCGCGGGTATTGTCAGGTCTTCATGGATGATGAAAATGGCGAGGGCGCCGGACAAAGCGGCCATGAGGCCAAAAAAGCCCGCCAGCAGAAACCGCTTCATGCCTCCCCCCGATCAACTTGCCCCAAGCGTTATAGAACCTGCTCTCCCGTCAGGCCGGATGCAGAAGCCGGACGCCGGAACCTGTCTTAAAGGCGGCGTCGAATGGCCGCAAGGACATCCGTTTCCGTTTCAGCGCGGCCTTACTATGATGGTCCGTGCGCACGCCGTCCAGAAAGAGTGGCGGAAAAGCGCGGATGAAGGGAAGGGCGGCGCAAAATGCAAAGCAGATGGCAAGCATGGGAGCGGCGGTGAGCGGGCTTTATTCAAATGGCTGGGCACTCTGGCCGCTGCTTGCCGTTCTGACCGGCGTGACGCTGATCTTTCTCCTGCGTCCGCTGCGCCGTGCGGGATTGAGCGCAGGCGGCGCGCCGGAGACGGAGATTTACCGCGAGCAACTGGCCGAGCTTGACGCCGATGTGGCCCGCGGTGCCTTGCAAGAGGCGGATGCAGCCGCGCTGCGGCGTGAAATTTCCCGCCGTCTTATTGCGGCAGCCGATGCCGCCGAACAGCAAAATGGCAGCCGCCCCTTGAGCCTGCGCGCCTTGAAGGCGGCGGGCTTTGCGCTTGTGGCGGGGGTGAGCGCGCTGACGCTTGGGCTTTATCTCTGGCTTGGCAAGCCCGGTATGCCGGACATGCCGCAAGAGGCCCGCCTCGAAAAGCCGCTGAATGAGCTTTCCGCGGACGAGCTTGTCATCCGCCTTGAAAAGCGGTTGCGTGAAAACCCGGAGGATGCGCGGGGCTGGCAGGTCATCGGTCCCGTTTACACGCAGATGGGCCGCTATGAAGATGCGATCGACGCCTTTGGCCGCTATATGATGCTGGAAGGGCGCGATCCGGATGCGCTCGCCGGCCTTGCCGAAGCGTTGACCCTTGCCTCGGACGGCGTGGTCGTCGCGCCCGCGCGCCGCGCGTTTGAGGCAGCGCTCGAGCTTGATGCGGACCAGCCCCAGGCCCGCTTCTATATGGGGCTTGCAAAGGCGCAGGACGGCGATGTCAAAGCCGCGCTTGCCGATTGGGAAGCGCTTCAGGCGCAAACTCCCGAAGGCGCCCCCTGGGCGCCCATGCTGGAAGCGGCCATTGCCGCGGCCCGCCGGAGGGGAGAGACGGATACCCCTAAGCCGGAAAATTAAGCGCAGAACTTATCCCGCACGCCAGTTTGAGCCATAGTCTCCTCCGGGTATTTGATCTTCAAACGCCCGAATGGGGGGACGTGACATGACAGGCATTCCGGTCCGGCGCGTGGCGCAGGCCATCGTCAATATTTTCGAGACAGGCAGCCCGGCAGGCGAGTATGGCAAGGTAACGCTGCTGGCAGGCGATACCGGCCATCTGACTTATGGAAGAGCACAAACGACGCTGGCGAGCGGCAATCTGCATCTCCTCATCAAGGCCTATGTGGCTGCGCCCGGCGCGCTCTTCGCCACGGCCTTGAGCGAATATCTCAGCCGTCTTGCGGCCTGCGACCGCCGCCTCGACAAGGATGACCGCCTGCACTGGATTTTGCGTCAGGCAGGCGATGATCCGGTGATGCAGGATGTGCAGGATGATTTCTTCGACCGGGTGTACTGGCGCCCGGCAGAGGCAGCCGCGGCGCGGCTCGGCATCGAAACACCGCTTGGCCAGGCGGTGATTTATGACGGGCATATTCACGGCTCCTGGAGTTTCATCCGCGGCCGGGTGGAAGAACGTCATGGCAGTGCCCGCAGGCTGGGGGAAAAGAAGTGGACCGCCGCTTACGTGAAAGAGCGCAAGGACTGGCTTTCCTCGCACGCAAACCGGCTGCTCCGCCGCACCATCTACCGGATGGACGTGTTCGAGACGCTGATGCAGGCAGGCCGGTGGGACCTTGGCCTGCCGCTCACCGTGCGCGGCGTGCGCATTGATGAAGATGCGCTTGGCCTTGCACCGCCCTTGCGGGTTTCGGCGGAAGGGGACACGGCCCGCACGCTGCATCTGACAGCGCCGCCCATGCGCGGCGAGGACGTGCGCGCCCTCGAAAGAGCGCTCATCGCCGATGGCTACGCCATCAATGAGAGCGGCCTCTTCGATGAAAGGCTGGCGCGCATCGTCAAGGATTTCCAGACCCGCAAGGGCCTGACCGCCGACGGCATTGCAGGCCCCGCCACGCGGGCGGAGCTGGGGATTTAGCCAGATCCAGGGGGAAATACCGGCGCCCGCGTCGATTTGGCCGTTTGCCGGGGCTTTTCCGGGCCGGTATACCCTCTATCTGGCCTGAAAAGGTAAGGCGGGAACGGGTAATGACACGCAAGCAGCGGCGGGCCTCGCTGATCGGGGCCGGACTGGTAATTCTTGGTTTGGCAGCGGCGCTGGTTCTCACCGCGCTGCAGGATAATATCGTTTTCTTTTACAGCCCCAGCGACATTGCAGAGCGCGGCGCCGAACCGGGCGAACGGCTGCGGCTTGGCGGCCTGGTGGCGGAAGACAGCGTCGTGCGCGGCGAGGGCACGGATGTGCGCTTCGATGTGACGGATTTCGCCGAGACCATCACCGTGACCTATGACGGCCAGCTGCCCGATCTCTTCCGCGAAGGGCAGGGCGTGGTGACGGAAGGCGTGCTCCGGCCCGACGGCATTTTTGCTGCCGACACCGTGCTCGCCAAACATGATGAAAACTACATGCCGCCGGAAGTGAGCGATGCGCTCAAACGCTCCGGCAACTGGCAGGGTGAAGGCGCCACGAAAAGCCATGCCGAAACTTATGGCGAGGGAAGCTATCCGTGATTGCCGAGACCGGACATTTCGCGCTCGTTCTCGCGCTGGCCGTTGCGCTGGCACAAGTCATCCTGCCGCAAATCGGCGCGTACCGGCGCGATGCCCGGCTTATGACGGTGGGAGAGCCGGCAGCCCTGGCGCAGTTTCTTCTGGTGCTTCTCGCCTTCGGCGCGCTGACTGTTTCTTTCGTCACGTCCGACTTTTCGGTTTATGCGGTGGCGCAGCACTCTCACTCAGCCAAGCCGCTGCTCTATAAGATCACGGGCGTCTGGGGCAATCACGAAGGCTCGATGCTGCTCTGGATCCTCATCCTTACCGGGTTTGGCGCGGCGGTGGCCGCCTTCGGCAGACAATTGCCTGCCACATTGCGCGCGCGCGTTCTTTCCGTGCAGGCGCTGATTGGTCTCGCCTTTATCGGTTTCATTCTTTTCACCTCCAATCCCTTCACGCGCCTCGACCCCGCGCCGATAGAAGGGGGCGGCCTCAACCCGCTTTTGCAGGACCCGGCGCTCGCCTTTCATCCGCCCTTTCTGTATGCGGGCTATGTCGGCTTTTCGATGGCCTTTTCCTTCGCCATTGCCGCGCTTCTGGAAGGCAAGGTCGATCCGGGCTGGGCGCGCTGGGTGCGTCCCTGGACGCTGGCGGCCTGGGCCTCGCTGACCCTCGGCATTTCCATGGGCTCCTGGTGGGCCTATTATGAGTTGGGCTGGGGCGGCTGGTGGTTCTGGGACCCGGTGGAAAATGCCTCGCTGATGCCCTGGCTTGTGGGCACGGCCTTGCTGCATTCGGCCATCGTGGTGGAAAAGCGCGGCGCCTTGAAAAGCTGGACGGTTCTGCTCGCCATCTTCGCCTTCTCCTTGAGCCTTGTCGGCACCTTCCTTGTGCGCTCCGGCGTGCTCACCTCCGTGCATGCCTTTGCGGTGGACCCCGAACGCGGCCTCGTCATTCTGGGGATTCTGGCTTTCTTCATCGGCGGTGCGCTCTCGCTTTATGCCTGGCGGGCACCGTCACTGAAAGGCGGCGGGCTTTTTGCGCCGGTCAGCCGCGAAAGCGCGCTGGTGATGAACAATCTTTTTCTGGCGGCGGCCACGGTCTCGGTTTTCATCGGCACGCTCTACCCGCTCGCGCTGGATGCTCTGACTGGGGAAAAGATTTCCGTCGGCCCGCCTTTCTTCAACGCGACATTCGTGCCCATCGTACTGCCGCTTTTGCTGCTCGTGCCGCTGGGCCCGCTGCTCGCCTGGAAGCGCAGCGACATCTATCCCGTCATGCAGCGGCTTTTCTTTGCCGCGGGCGCAGCCTTCGTGCTGGGGCTGGTCGTGGCCGCTTTTCAGGAAGACGGCCCCTGGTTCGCGCCGCTCGGCATGGCGCTGGCGCTCTGGCTTTTCCTCGGCGCCTTTGCGGACATTGCCTATCGTATCCGTCTCGGCCGCACGCCCATGCAGGACGCGCTGCGCCGCTTGAAGCATTTGCCGCGCCCCGTCTGGGGCTCGACGCTTGCCCATGCAGGCGTCGGCATCATGGTGGCGGGCATTGTCGGCATCACGGCCTGGCGCGCGGAAACCGTGGCGGTGATGAAAGATGGCGATACGCTTTCCATCGGCGGCTATGACATCACGCTCATGCAGGTGGGCGCTTATGACGGGCCGAACTTCCGTTCCGAAAAGGGCGAGTTTCTTGTGGTGCGCGGCAAACGCGAAGTAGCCCGCCTTCACGCGGAAAAACGCTTCTATCCCGTGCAGGCCATGCCGACCAGCGAAGTGGGCATCTACACGACAGGCTTTGCCGATCTTTATGTGGTGCTGGGGGACCGGCGCGGAGAAGAGGCCTGGACCGTGCGCGCCTATATCAACCCCATGGCGCCCTGGATCTGGTTCGGCACAGGCGTGATGGTGCTGGGCGGGCTGATCTCGCTGAGTGACCGGCGCTACCGGCTGGGCGTTCCCTTTGCCCGCCGCAAGGCCCCAAGTGGAGCGGCGGCATGAAGCGGACGCTGGTGATCTTCCTGGCTTTCATCTGCCTTGGTGCCATCGAGCCGGGCGAGAAGCTGGACGATCCCGCGCTTGAAGCACGCGCCCGCGCCATCACCAAGGAACTGCGCTGTCTCGTTTGCCAGAACCAGTCCATTGACGACTCCGATGCCCCCTTGGCGCGTGATTTGCGCGATCTCGTGCGCCAGCGGATCAAATCGGGCGAGAGCGACGAGGAAGTGCTGGACTATGTGGTGGCACGTTATGGCGAGTTCGTGCTGCTGCGCCCGCCTTTGCGGCTGGGCACATTGGTGCTCTGGCTAGCGCCCTTTGCCGCACTCGGGATGGGAGCCATCGTGATCTATGTCTTCTACCGCCGTCGCGGCCCGCGCCACGAGCCGCAGCCGCTTTCGGCGGAAGAGGAAGCCCAGCTTGAAAAGCTGACGAAAAGACGTGAAGAGCGCGTCTGACCGCGTCACACTGCCAGTTTGAGGCTCTCAAACGGCGGAGGCACGGCATGGGCATCGTTTCTGAAAAAGTGACCTTCAAGGGCGCGCTGGGCGACGAACTGGCCGCGCGCCTCGACCGGCCGGACGGCCCGGCCCGGGCCTACGCGCTGTTCGCGCATTGCTTCACTTGCTCGAAGGATATTTTCGCCGCGGCCCGCATCGCAGGCGCGCTAGCGGACAGAGGCATTGCCGTGCTGCGGTTTGATTTCACCGGCCTTGGCATGAGCGGCGGGGATTTCGCCAACACCAACTTCTCTTCCAATGTCGCGGACCTTGTCGCCGCGGCGGATTTTCTGCGCGAGACTTATGAAGCCCCGGACATTCTGATCGGTCATAGCTTGGGCGGGGCCGCCGTGCTGCGTGCGGCAGACGAGATTCCCGAAGCCTCCGCCGTTGCGACCATCGGTGCGCCTGCCGATGCCGCTCATGTGGCGCAGAATTTCGGCGACAAGATTTCCGAGATCAACGAAAGCGGCGAAGCGGAGGTGGAGCTTTCGGGCCGCACTTTCCGGATCAAGAAGCCGTTTCTCGACGACATTGAAGAGCACACCCAGCAGGACCATATCGGCAAGCTGAAAAAGGCGCTGCTCATCTTTCACGCGCCGCGGGACGAGCAAGTGAGCATCGACGACGCGGCGAAAATCTTCATCGCAGCCAAACATCCCAAAAGTTTCGTCTCGCTGGATAACGCGGACCATCTGCTGCGCCGCCGGGAGGACGCTGTCTATGTGGCCGACGTGCTCTGCGCCTGGGCGCAGCGCTACGTCCGCTATGCCGAGCCCGCCGCCAAGCCCGTTGCCGATGAAGGTGATGTGACGGTGACGGAGACAGGCGCGGGCAAGTTTCAGCAGCGCGTGCAGGCCGGCAAGCATGTGTTTCTGGCCGATGAGCCGGAAGAGATGGGCGGCATGAGCACCGGCCCCGCGCCTTATGACTGGCTGTTGGCGGGGCTGGGCGCCTGCACCTCCATGACGGTGCGCATGTATGCCGACCGCAAGAAATGGCCGCTCAAAGGGGTGAGCGTGCGTCTGACGCACAAGAAGGTCCATGAGAAGGACTGCGAGGATTGTGAAGAAAACCCCGGCGCCAAACTGGATGTGATGACGAGAGAGATTTCGTTCATAGGCGGCCTTGACGATGACCAGCGGGCCAAACTTCTGGAAATCGCCGATAAATGTCCCGTTCACCGCACACTGGAATCGAAAGTGCGGATCGAAACCGCGCTTGCGCAGCGGGATTGAGGCAATTTTCGGGCAGGCGAATTAAAGAAATTTAATCGCGCGGACAGTTTTGTGTAAGGCGCCATTTCCTATGTTCGGATGAGTCGAACGGGAATGCAGGGAAAGCGACCTATGACACAAACTGAGCGTGTTGACCGCAAACGCACGAAGAAATCCTCTCTTGCCCTTGCCGCCGCGTTGGCCGCCGCCGGGATTGCCGGGTATGGCCTGGGCACGGCGGACGGCATACCGGCCCGCGCGGCGGATACGGAAATTGAGCCGCTGCAACAGGAACGCGCACCGGGCAGCTTTGCCGATATTGTCGAGCGTGTCGGCCCCGCGGTGGTGAGCGTGCGGGTTACGCAGGTCGCCGCCCCCCAAGGCGCGCCGGGGCTCAACTTGCCGCCCGGCCATCCGCTTGAACGCTTTTTCGAGCAGTTCGGCATGCCGCAGCAGCGCGGGGAGGGCGGCGGCGCGCAGCCCGGTCCGCGCCGCATGGCACAAGGCTCCGGCTTCTTCATTTCCGCTGATGGTTACATCGTCACGAACAATCATGTGGTTGATGGCGCTGAGGAAATTGAAGTCGTAATGAATGACGGCGCCAGGATGGACGCGAAGGTCATCGGCACAGACCCGAAGACCGACCTTGCGCTCTTGAAGGCGGATGTCGGAAGCGAAATGCCTTATGTGCGCTTTGCCGAAAAGGATGAACTGCGCATCGGCGACTGGGTGGTGGCCGTGGGCAATCCTTTCGGCCTTGGCGGCACGGTGACGACGGGCATCGTCTCGGCCCGCGGGCGCGACATTGGCGCCGGGCCTTATGATGATTTCATCCAGATCGATGCTTCCATCAACCAGGGCAATTCAGGCGGCCCGACCTTCGACCTCGCCGGCAATGTGGTGGGGGTGAACACGGCCATCTATTCGCCCTCCGGCGGCAGTGTCGGCATCGGTTTTGCCATTCCCTCGGAAGTTGCAAAAGATGTGATCGCCGATCTGAAGGAGCATGGCGAGGTGCGCCGCGGCTGGCTGGGCGTCTCCATTCAGCCCGTGACGCCGGAAATCGCAGACAGTCTTAGCCTTGAAGCGCCCGCTGGCGCGCTGGTGGCCGAGGTCGTGAAAGATAGCCCGGCAGAAAGCGCCGGCCTCAAGACCGGTGACATCATCACCGCCATTGATGGAAAGCCCATGGAAGATGCGCGTGAGGTCTCGCGCCGCGTTGCAGCCTTCGAGCCGGGCGAGGAGACAGCCTTCACCATCCTGCGTGAAGGGGAGGAGCGGAATGTCGAAATAGCGCTGGGCACGTTCCCGGATGAGCCGCAGCGGGTGGCGGAGGCAGGCCCTGCCAGCAAGCTCGCCGAGCTTGGCCTCGCCGTCGCCAAGGGGGAAGGCGGCATCGTCGTGCAGGGCGTAAACCCGTCCAGTGAAGCAGCAGCGAAGGGTATCCGGCCCGGCGATGTGATTCTGTCGATGAACGGCACCCCGGCTGAAACCCCCGATGACCTTGAAAGTCGGCTGGCGGAACTGAAAAAGGGGTCGGTGCTGCTGCTGGTCCGCAATGAAACAGGACAGCATTTCGTGGCGCTGACCCTGAAAGAAGCGTGAGCATGTGAGGCGGGGCCTGTGGGCGAGGTTGCGCCCGGCCCCTCTCCTAATTGGCCGCACGGGTCCCGCGATGGCGAGATCCTGCGGCCTTTCTTTCGCAGCCTTCCCCCGTCCCCGGGTTGTTTTCAAGGAGTGGCAAGATGACAGCGCACCCGCTTTTGGCGCATGATGGACCCCAAACGGAACCGGCCGGGCAGCTGTGGCCGGAACGGGGAAAGGACAACGTGCGTATCCTTGTGATCGAAGACGATCTGGAAGCCGCTACCTATGTGCAGAAGGGTCTGCGCGAGAGCGGCCATGTGGCGGATCATGCAGCCGACGGCGAGGAGGGGGTGACCCTCGCGCAATCCGGCATCTATGACGTCATCGTCG
>Ga0207828_100482_pt1 | contig 11995 bp, 8 predicted proteins | sample TtaePargueraPR_11_FD_187276 | JGI IMG/M metagenome (GOLD analysis project Ga0207828, IMG submission 187276) | Aerobic enrichment media microbial communities from Bioluminiscent Bay, La Parguera, Puerto Rico - Tt and P2 (3) (SPAdes) | ecosystem: Environmental > Aquatic > Marine > Unclassified ...
CGGGTTCCATTTCTATCACGGCATTCCCGGCGGGATCGGCGGGGCGCTGCGCATGAATGCAGGCGCCAACGGGGCCGAAACGCGCGAGCGCGTCGTCGAGGTCTACGCCGTCGACCGCGCGGGCGAAAAACACACGCTGTCGAATGAAGATATGGGCTATTCCTACCGCCATTCGGGCGCGCCGAAGGACCTGATCTTCACCGGCGCCCTGTTCGAGGGCTATCGCGAGACGCCGGAAACCATCAAGGCGGACATGGACGCGGTGCAGCACCATCGCGAGACGGTGCAGCCGATCCGCGAAAAGACCGGCGGTTCGACCTTCAAGAACCCGGAGGGCTTTTCGGCCTGGCGGCTCGTCGACGAGGCCGGTTGCCGCGGCTTGCAGATCGGCGGCGCGCAGATGAGCCCGATGCACTGCAATTTCATGATCAACATGGCCAACGCGACGAGCCACGACCTCGAAACGCTCGGCGAGACGGTCCGGGCGCGCGTGCTGGAAAATTCCGGCATCCAGCTGGAATGGGAGATCCGGCGCATCGGCCTGTTCAGGCCGGGGCACGAAGTGCAGGAATTCCTGGGGCGGATGATCTAGCGGCGCGGTCCGGTTTTCGGGCGCCCAATATGCAAGAAGGCGGTGACCTCGGTCGCCGCCTCCCTGCATCAGGTCGGGCTTTCAGGCTTTGTCATCCGCCCGAAGGCTTCGATACTCGCCATCGACCCGATCGATGTTGGCCCTTCCATCCGCAAGGACTTCCGGACGACGCGCTTCCGGAACCCTCGGGCTCCCTCGACGCGCTGGCGTTACGGTACAACCCGCCGTTCGCCACTTACCGGTGCACCGGCCCAGTCATGCTCCGTCTCCGAAGCGCGCCGTTACCCGTGCGTCCCAACGATCCGCCGCAAGCCCCTCCCTTGCGGGAGACCTCGAGCTTCTCATGTGGGCTGCAGCCGGTTCCGGTCCGGGTTTCACCGCTTGGCGGCTAATCGCTTTCCCGGGCTGCAGTAGGGTCAGTGTCCGCGCGGCGGGCGGGGAAGTCCAGCGGCGAAACGGCGTTGTCCCCGGTCTCCCCGATGTGCACAGGCGGGCAAAAAAGCGCTTGCGGATCCGGAAAAAAGCAAAGCGCCCCGATTGCGGCCGGGGCGCTGACGATCGTTGCAGGAAATGTTGCGGCTTCGGGGGCGCCTCCGGCGGGCACCCCGGCATCGCGGATCAGGCGGCGACTTCCGCCTGACGCTGCCGGTCTTCCGAGATCGCGGCGTCGATCGAATTGACCGCCCAGGTGCTGATCTTTTCCTGCAGTTCCTCGTTCTTCTGGCGAAGCTGCTCGATCTCGCTGCCGATCTTCGCGTCCTCGGACTTGCGGATGTCGTCCAGCTGGCCTTTCAACTCGTCGTTTTCGGCCTTCAGCGCCTCGTAGGCGGACCCGATGTGGTTCTCGATGCGGATTTCGAGGGCGGAAATGCGTTGTTCGAGCTGCGCCGACGCCTCGTCGAGCGCGGTCCGCGCCGTGGCGAATTTCGCGGCATGGATCTGTCCGTTGGCATAGGCGTACATGGCCATCGACAGGACCACGAGCACCAGCATCGGCACGACCGCCATTTCCAGCGTGTGCGTCAGGTCGATGAAGCCGAGGTCGGCCATGCCGGCGACCATCACCATCACCGCGACCACGCCGAGGCCGAACCCGGCCATCTGCACGATCTTCATCATTCCCCCGGCGCCGGACTTGTCGGCTGCCTTTTCCGTCGGCTTCTTCGCCATCTGATATCCCCCATGGTTCCGCGAGAGCCGAAAGGCGGCTGCCTCGCCGTGGCCGGCAGGCGACGGAACCAAAACTCGTATGTCGGAAACATCCCGGCGCGGCGGCCGGTTCTCGCACAGCGTCATGCTGCTCTTTGCGACCTAGATAGACGACGGGATTTAAGAAAAGTCGAAACGCTATGGTTAATTCGCCCGCGGCAGCCGCACGGATTGTTCGCGGCGCGGAACAATTTGCGTGGCACCGTTGCGCAAAATCGGGCATAGGCCGGCGATGACGAGCAGCAACGATGCGATGGACCGCGGCGACGGCATCTCTTCGACCGCCGACGGCGCGCCGCCCGGAACGGGCTGGGGCGGGCATCTGCGCGCGACACTGGCGCTCGGCGTGCCGCTGGTCGGTTCGCAGCTCGGGCTGATGCTGATCAACACGACCGACACGATCATGCTCGGCTGGTATTCGGTGGAAGCGCTGGCGGCCGCCGTGCTGGCCGCGCCGCTGTTCTTCACGGTGATGATCTTCGGCGCGGGCTTCAGCCACGCGGTGGTGCCGATCGCCGCGCAGGCGGAAGGCAAGGGCGACACGCGCGGCGTGCGCCGTGCCGTGCGCATGGGGCTGTGGGTGGCGATCGGCTATTCGGCGATCGTCATGGTGCCGCTGTGGTACACCGAGCCGCTGCTGGTGGCGTTCGGGCAGAAACCGGAGATCGCCGCGCTCGCCGGCGACTACATGCGCATCGCGCAATGGGCGATGTTCCCGACGCTCGTCGCGCAGGGGCTGCGATCCTTCCTGTCGGCGGTCGAGCGGCCGCGCATCATCTTCTGGTCGACGCTGGCCGGCGCGCTGCTGAACGGGTTCCTCAACTGGGCGCTGATCTTCGGCAATTGGGGCGCGCCGGAACTGGGCGTGAAGGGCGCGGCGATCGCCTCGCTCGGAACGACGACGCTGACGCTTGTAATCCTCGCGGTCTATGTCTCGGCGGAGAAGAAGTCCGCCGAATACGAGATATTCGCCCGGTTCTGGCGGCCCGACTGGCCGGACCTGGTCGAGGTGCTGCGCCTGGGTCTGCCGATCTCGGTGACGATCCTGGCGGAGGTGGGCATCTTCGTGTTCTCGTCGGTTATGATGGGCTGGCTCGGCGTCGTGCCGCTGGCGGCGCACGGCATCGCGATGCAACTCGCCTCGATCGCCTTCATGGTGCCGATGGGCATGTCGCAGGCGGCGACGGTCCGCGTCGGACGGGCGCATGGCAGCGGCGACGCGCTGGCGCTCAACCGCGCCGCCGGATCCGTGATGGCCGTCTGCCTCGCCTTCGCCTCCGTCAGCGGGCTTTTGTTCTGGACCTTCCCGGCGCCGCTGATCTCGCTGTTCCTCGACAATGCGAAGCCCGAGGCGCCTGCCGTCGTCGCCTATGCGGCGCCGCTTTTGGCGATTGCCGGCCTGTTCCAGCTGTTCGACAACGCGCAGGCCGTCGGCGCGGGGCTGCTGCGCGGGCTCAAGGACACGCGCGTGCCGATGCTGCTCGCCATTTTCAGCTATCTCTGCGTCGGCTTTCCGCTGGCCTACGGGCTCGGCTTCGTCGCCGGCTGGGGCGGCATCGGCGTATGGTGCGGGCTGGCCGCGAGCCTCGCTTTTGCCGCAGCGGCAATGAACGGCCGCTTCCTTCTCCTGCGCCCGAGGCCCTGAGGCCAGCTTCACGCAAAGTCACCGGCTGACTTTCCTTTTTGAAAACACGCCCTTGCCAGCGAATCAAAGCTCTGATTCTTATGGGCCAGTTTCCAGTTCTGTCGATTCGGGCGCCGTTCGCGCCCGCTGTATCCGCGTATCTCCGGTGCGCGACAGGCGCTGGACTGAGTCATGCCGCCCGTGCGGCGCCAGGAAGGGGAAGCGATGACCGATCGCGCGCGTACGCATGTAGTGGTCCTGATGGGCGGGTTCTCGTCGGAACGGCCCGTCAGCCTGATGTCCGGCAATGCCTGCGCCGACGAGCTCGAGCGCTGCGGCTACCGGGTGACGCGCCTCGATGCCGGGCACGACGTCGCGCAGAAACTGGCCGAACTGAAGCCGGACGTCGCCTTCAACGCACTGCACGGCCCGTTCGGCGAAGACGGCAGGGTCCAGGGCATCCTCGAATACATGGAAATTCCCTACACGCATTCGGGCGTGCTCTCGGCCTCGGTCACGATGGACAAGGACATGGCCAAGCGCGTGGCGAAGACGCACGGCATCCCCGTGGCGGAATCGAAGGTGATGAACCGGCACGACTTCACCTCGACGCATCCGATGCAGCCTCCCTATGTCGTCAAGCCGGTGTCAGAGGGCTCCAGTTTCGGCGTGGTGATCGTCAAGCCGGATCAGCCGCATCCGCCGCAGGTCATCACTTCCGACGAGTGGAAATACGGCGACCGGGTGATGGTCGAGCGATACGTGCACGGGCGCGAGCTGACCTGCGCCGTGATGGGCGACGTGGCGCTCGGCGTGACCGAGATCATCCCGCAGGGCCACCAGTTCTACGACTACGATTCCAAATATGTGGAGGGTGGATCAAATCATGTCTGTCCGGCAAAAATTTCACCAAATATTTACCAAACGATAACCAAGCTGGCGCTCAAAGCTCATCAGGCGTTTGGGTGCCGGGGCGTGACCCGTTCCGACTTCCGCTATGACGATCGCTTCTCCGAAAATGGCGAGGTGATCTGGCTGGAAATCAACACCCAACCGGGAATGACGGCGACATCGCTGGTCCCGGAACTGGCTCTGCATGCCGGGCACTCTTTCGGCGAGCTTTTATGTTGGATGGTGGAGGACGCATCGTGTTTGCGTTGAACGGGACATCGTCGGGGAAAACGCGTTTCGCTTTCGCCGCGCGTGCGAGCGAAGGCGGCCGCGTGCTGCCGCGCGTGCTGCGCCGTCCCGCCCGCTTCTTCGCCAAGGTCTTCGACGGCGAGATCGTCATTCCGCGCTTCGTCGAGCCGGCCGGGCTTGCCGGGCTGTTCGCGGCGACCGCGCTCTACGGCTCGATCGCCGGCGGCCAGTTCGAGGGCGCGATGGAGCGCACGACAAGCGCGCTCGGTTTCGCGGTCGAAGAGGTCGAGGTCTCCGGCCACCAGAACACGTCCGAGATCGCCGTCTTCCAGGCGCTCGGCCTCAACGAATTCACCTCGCTTGCCGCGCTGGACGCCTGTGACGCCCGCGAGGCGTTGCAGAAGCTGCCCTGGGTCGAGACGGCGAAGGTGCGCAAGGTCTATCCGGGCAAGCTGGAGATCGCGCTTCACGAACGGCGGGCCTTCGCCATCTGGCAGACCGGCACGACGCTGTCGCTGATCGAGCGCGACGGCCGGGTGATCGGCGCCTATGCCGGTTCCGGCTTCAACTCGTTGCCGCTGGTCGTCGGGCCGGGCGCGGCGACGGCCGCGGCGCCGTTCATGGAAATCCTGTCGGCCTATCCTTCCTTCGCCTCGCAGGTGAAGGCGCTGATCCATGTCGGCGAGCGCCGCTGGGACGTGCGCCTCGCCAACGGCGTCACCGTGAAGCTGCCGTCGAAGGCGCCGGAAAAGGCCGTCGAGCGGCTGCTGGCGATAGACGCCGAGACGCAGATCCTGTCGCGCGACATCGCGTCGATCGATCTTCGCCTCGACGACCGCACGACGGTCGCGCTGACCGAAAACGCGATGCTGCGCCGCGCCGCCGCGCTGGAAGCGCGCGAAAAGGCCATCAAGGCCCGCAAACGGAGCAGCATCTGATGCCGATGAAGGCCCGCGCTCCAGAACAGAAGAAGCCGAGGCGCACCTCGGTCGTCACCGTGCTCGACATCGGTTCGACGAAGACGGTGTGCATCATCGCGCGCATGGTGCCGAACGACGGCGGGCAATACCTGCCGGGCCGCACCCATGCGCCGGAAGTGATCGGCATCGGCCACACGCGGTCGCTCGGCGTGAAGTCCGGGCTGATCAACGATCTCGACGCCGCCGAGCAGTCGATCCGGCATGCCGTCGACGCGGCCGAGCGGATGGCCGGGCTGACCGTGGAGTCGATCATCGTCAACATCTCGGCCGGGCGGCTGGGCAGCCACATGTCGAGCGCCTCGATCGAGCTGGACGAGAACCGGCCGATCTCGAAGTCCGACATCAGGAAGGTGCTGAAGGCGAGTATCGCGCGGGCGTCGAATGTCGATCGCACGGTGCTGCACATGCTGCCGGTCGACCACGTGCTCGACGGCGAGCGCGGCATCGTCGATCCGCGCGGCATGATCGGTCACGAGCTGACGCTCAACATGCATGTGCTGACGGCGGATTCGGCGCCGCTGCGCAATGTCGAACTGTGCGTGAACCGGGCGCATCTGAGCGTCGAGGCGATGGTCGCGACGCCCTATGCGAGCGGGTTGTCGGCGCTGGTCGACGACGAGCTGGACCTCGGCTGCGCCTGCGTCGACATGGGCGGCGGCACGACCTCGGTCGCGATCTTCGCCGACCGGGCGTTCATCCATGCCGATTCCATTCCGGTCGGCGGCCATCACGTGACGATGGACATCGCGCGCGGCTTTTCCTGCCGGCTCGATCACGCCGAGCGGCTTAAGGTCATGCAGGGCTCGGCGCTGGCGACGCCCGCCGACGAACGCGACGTGATCCAGGTGCCGGCGATCGGCGACGAGGACCAGGGTGACGTAACGCAAGTTCCGCGCAGCCTGCTCAACCGTATCATCGCGGCGCGGGTCGAGGAGACGCTGGAGATGCTGCGGGACCGCATCAACAAATCGGGCTATTCGAGCGTGGTCGGCAAGCGCGTCGTGCTGACGGGCGGGGCGGCGCAGCTGACCGGTCTGCCGGAACTGGCGCGACGGATCCTCGGGCGCAATGTGCGCATCGGCCGTCCGCTCGGCGTGGCCGGGCTGCCGACATCGGCGAAGGGGCCCGCTTTCGCGGCGGCGGCGGGGCTGATGATCTATCCGCAGGTCGCCGACAACGACCAGAGCACCATGAGATTCAGCGATCCGTTCCGGATCGCGGGCACCGGAACCGACGGACCGCTGGGCCGCATGACCCAGTGGCTGAAGGAAAGTTTCTAGCAAATCGCGGGGAGGCCCGCGGGGACGGATGTGGCGGCGCATCCGGCATCAGAAAGGAAGAATAGCATGACGATCAATCTTCAAAAGCCGGACATCACCGAACTGAAGCCGCGCATCACGGTCTTCGGCGTCGGCGGCGGCGGCGGCAATGCCGTCAACAACATGATCACGGCCGGCCTGGAGGGCGTCGACTTCGTCGTCGCCAATACCGACGCGCAGGCGCTGTCGATGAACAAGGCGGAGCGCATCGTCCAGCTCGGCCTCGGCGTGACGGAAGGCCTCGGCGCCGGTTCGCAGCCGGATATCGGCCGGGCCGCTGCGGAAGAATGCATCGACGAGATCAATGACCACCTGAGCGGCACGCATATGTGCTTCGTCACCGCCGGCATGGGCGGCGGCACCGGCACCGGCGCGGCCCCGGTCGTCGCCCGCGCGGCGCGCGAGAAGGGCATCCTGACCGTCGGCGTCGTCACCAAGCCGTTCCACTTCGAGGGCCAGCGCCGCATGCGCACCGCCGAGTCGGGCATCGAGGAGCTGCAGCAGTGCGTCGACACGCTGATCGTGATCCCGAACCAGAACCTGTTCCGCATCGCCAATGACAAGACGACCTTCGCGGACGCCTTCGGCATGGCCGACCAGGTGCTCTATTCGGGCGTCGCCTGCATCACCGACCTGATGGTCAAGGAAGGCCTGATCAATCTCGACTTCGCCGACGTGCGCTCGGTGATGCGCGAGATGGGCAAGGCGATGATGGGCACCGGCGAGGCGTCGGGCGAGGGCCGCGCGATGGCTGCGGCCGAAGCCGCGATCTCCAACCCGCTGCTTGACGAAACCTCGATGATGGGCGCGCAGGGCCTCTTGATCTCGATCACCGGCGGCCGCGACATGACGCTGTTCGAGGTCGACGAGGCGGCAACGCGCATCCGCGAGGAAGTCGACCAGGACGCCAACATCATTCTCGGCGCCACCTTCGACGAGGCGCTGGAAGGCATCATCCGGGTGTCTGTCGTGGCGACCGGCATCGAGGCCTCGGCGGCCGAGATCGGCAACAACGCGCCGGAACTGCGCGCGCAGCCGCGCCCGGCCGCCACGGCGTCGCACATGCCGCGCCCGGCGCCGGCGAAGGCCTCCGCGGCCGAGCGTCCGGCTCCCGCCGCCACCGCGCCGGCCCAGCCGGCGGCAAAGGATGAGCCGGTGAGCGAAGTCATTCGCGAAACCGAGCGCGACATGGCCGCCTTCGAGGAGAAGTCGGCCGCCGCGTCGGCGCAGACCAAGCCCGAGTTCCGGCCGCAGAGCAAGCTCTTCGCCGGCGCCCAGCAGCCGATGCGCGCGACGCCGGCCACCGCACCGATCGCCGCCCGGCCGCAGCCGCAAGAGGTCATGCAGGACGAAGCCGCTTCGCCGCGCATGCCGCGCGTGGAGGACTTTCCGCCGATGGTGAAGGCCGAGGTGGAATCACACGGCGTCCGCCCGGCCCATGGCGACGAGGAAGACGACCGCGGCCCGCTCGGCCTGCTCAAGCGGCTGACCCACGGCCTGTCGCGCGAGGAGAAGGCGGCAGCGGCCCAGCCGACGCAGAAGCTGCGCCCGGCCGAAGGCATCGAGCAGCGCCCCGCCGAACCGCGCCGGCAGCTGTCGCAGGACGCCCAGCTCTATGCGCCGCGCAAGGGCCAGCTGGACGATCACGGCCGGTCTTCCGGGCAGGCTCCGGCTTCCGCCGAGGAAGACCAATTGGAGATCCCGGCCTTCCTGCGCAGGCAGGCGAATTGAGGCTGGCGAATTGTTACAATATGAAATGAAAGGCCGCGTCATGCGGCCTTTTTCCGTTTGTTAACCCTATGAAATCTCGAAGATTTTCAAATTGTTACACAGGCCGGGGACCGGTAACAATCGGTAAAAAAGCGTGATTGGCTCAGGGGCCGACTCACGGATATTGTCCACGCCTTGAGGGGAGTGCTGTCCTGGCTGTTTGGCCGGTGATGGTTTGCGGATATTAGCCAACCGAGTTGCGCCTACGGGCGCAGCGTAAGTGGGAAGGCCGATGGGGACAAAATTGTTAGGATATCAAGCCACGCTTTCTGAAAAAGCGGATCTATCGGGCGTTGCCGTTCACTCCGGCGAACAGGTTTCAATCTCCCTTCTCCCGGCCGCTCCCAATACCGGCGTGAAATTCCGCCGGATCTTCGACGACGGCACGACCGCAGAGATCAAGGCCGTCGCCGGCCAGGTCGGCGCGACGGATCTGTGCACCATGCTGGGCGACCCGGCGGGCGTGCACATCGCGACGATCGAACATCTCATGGCGGCGTTCTGGGCCACCGGCCTCGACAATGTCATCGTCGAGATCGACGGTAACGAGGTGCCGGTGATGGACGGGTCCAGCCGGGTCTTCATCGACGCCATCGACGAGGCGGGCATGGCGCATCACGCCGTCAAGCGCCGCTACGTGCGGGTCAAGAAGACCGTGCGCGTCGAGATCGGCGGCTCCTGGGCGGAGTTCCGCCCCTACCAGGGCACGCGGTTCGAGGTCGTTATAGACTTCGACAGCCCGCTGATCGGCCGCCAGGAGTTCAAGTCCGACGTCGACGAGGACGTGTTCCGCGACGAACTGGCCCATGCGCGGACCTTCGGCTTCATGAAAGATGTCGAGCGGCTGTGGGCGTCCGGCCACGCGCTCGGATCCTCGCTCGAGAATTCGGTGGTGATCAGCGACGATCACACCATCATCAATCCGGAAGGCCTGCGCTTCCGCGACGAGTTCGTGCGTCACAAGACGCTCGACGCGGTGGGCGACCTGGCACTGGCGGGCGCGCAGTTCATCGGCTGCTACGCCTCCTACCGCGGCGGGCACCGGCTGAACGCGGCGGCGCTGAAGGCGCTGCTGACCGACCGGACGGCCTACGAGATCGTCGAGACCCCGGAAAAGCGCGAACGCGTCTTCTCCGGCGACTTCGTCACCGTCGCGGCCGCGCCGGCGCACGCGCCCTGGGTTCTCTGAACCGGGTTTTCCGCCGCAGGCCGGGAGCCGGACGCATCGCTGTGAACAGGTTTCGCCGCGATTGACGGATTGCCACAAAATAGCGACATTCCGGTCGCACGGCGTTGCCGGGCGAATGCCGACGCGGTATTGACGCATCGCAGCCGAAGGCGCTTTCGGCCAGAACGGGAAATTGAGGATGGCGATCTTGTCTCACGGAATTGGAACGCGACCCGGCCGGGCGATCTTTCGCGCCGCCGTCATCGCCGCGTGCGCGGGGCTTGCCGCCGCCTGCCAGTCCAAGGACGAGGAACTCGACCTGCAGGCCTATGTCGACACGATCGAGCCGGCCGACGTGCTCTACAACCAGGGGCTCGCCAACATGAATTCCGGGCGGCTGCGCGAGGCGGCGAAGAAGTTCGAGGCCGTCGACCGTCAGCATCCCTATTCGGAATATGCCCGCAAGGCCAACGTGATGGCCGCCTTCACCTCCTACAAGCTCGGCAATTTCGACGAGGCGATCCAGGCGGCGCGGCGTTTCGTCAATCTCTATCCGACGGACGAGGACGCGCCCTACGCGCAGTATATCATCGGCCTGTCCTACTACTCGCAGATGCCGGAAGTGACGCGCGACCAGCGCGACACGAAGCTCGCCATCCAGAACTTCAACGAGCTGCTGGAACGCTATCCGGACACGATCTACGAGGAAGACGCCAAGGCCAAGATTCGCGCCGCGCGCGACCAGCTGGCCGGCAAGGAAATGCAGATCGGCCGCTACTATCTCGAGCGGCGCGAATATCCCGGCGCGATCAACCGCTTCCGCAGCGTGGTCGAGGAATATTCCGACACCCGCCATGTCGAGGAGGCGCTGGCGCGCCTGGTCGAGACCTATTTCGCGATGGGCCTCGTCTCGGAAGCGCAGACCGCCGCGGCCGTGCTCGGCCACAACTTCCCCGACAGCCAGTGGTACGCGGATTCCTACGCGCTGCTGCAGTCGGGCGGCGTCGAACCGCGCGAGAACTCGGGTTCGTGGCTTTCGCGCATGGGCGGCAAGATCATCGGCGCCGGGGGCTGAGGCCGTCGGAACCGCGAGGGGCTGAACCACAATGCTATCGCAGCTCTCGATCCGCGACATCGTTCTGATCGAGGCACTGGATATCGATTTTTCCAAGGGGCTTTCGGTGCTGACCGGCGAGACCGGCGCCGGCAAGTCGATCCTGCTCGACGCGCTGTCGATGGCGCTCGGCGCGCGCGGCGACGCGTCGCTGGTGCGCCACGGCGCCAGCCACGGCCAGGTGACGGCGATGTTCGACCTGGCGCCCGGCCATCCGGTGCGCGCGCTGCTGGAGGAAAGCGGCATCGACGCCGATCCGGGCGAGCCGGTGATCCTCCGGCGCATGCAGTCCGACGACGGGCGCACGCGCGGCTTCGTCAACGACCAACCGGCCAGCGCCGGCCTTCTCAAGACAATCGGACGCAGCCTTGTGGAGATCCACGGCCAGCATGACGACCGCGCGTTGGTCGACGCCTCGATGCATCGCGACCTGCTCGACGCCTTCGGCGGGCTGAAGGGCGAGGTGGCTCATGTCGGGACGCTGTACCGTGCCTGGAAGGCCGCCGAGCGGACGCTTTCCGACCATCGCAGCCGGGTGGAGGAGACGGCGCGCGAGGCGGATTACCTGCGGGCCTCGCACGAGGAACTGTCCGGTCTCGCGCCGGAGCCCGGCGAGGAGGACGTGCTCGCCGACAAGCGGGCGCAGATGATGCGCGCCGAAAAGATCGCCGGCGACCTCAACGAGGCGCATGACGTGCTGTCCGGCCAGGCGTCGCCGGTGCCGCATATCGCCAGCCTGCTGCGGCGGCTGGAGCGCAAGGCGGTCGAGGCGCCGGGCCTGCTCGAGGAGGTCAACGCGGCGCTCGGCTCCGCGCTCGACCATCTCGCCGACGCGCAGAGCCGCATCGAGGTGGCCGTCAACACCAGCGATTTCGATGCGCGCGAACTGGAGACGATCGAGGAACGGCTGTTCGCGCTGCGCGCCGCCTCGCGCAAGTTCAACGTCGCCGTCGACGACCTGCCCGCGCTGGCCGTGCAGTTCGCCGACCAGCTGGCCGATCTCGACGCCGGCGAGACGCGTCTCGGCGAATTGGAGCAGGCGGCGGCGGAAGCGCGCGAGGTCTACGACCGGGCGGCGG
>Ga0207828_100483_pt1 | contig 11993 bp, 10 predicted proteins | sample TtaePargueraPR_11_FD_187276 | JGI IMG/M metagenome (GOLD analysis project Ga0207828, IMG submission 187276) | Aerobic enrichment media microbial communities from Bioluminiscent Bay, La Parguera, Puerto Rico - Tt and P2 (3) (SPAdes) | ecosystem: Environmental > Aquatic > Marine > Unclassified ...
CCAAGCTCACCGGTGTTGCAGCACCGCTGCCGATGATCAATGTCGATACCGACATGATCATTCCCAAACAGTTCCTCAAAACCATCAAACGTTCGGGCCTTGGCAAGAACCTGTTTGATGAGATGCGTTACGACGACAATGGCAACGAGATCCCTGATTTCGTTCTCAACAAGCCGGCTTATCGCAATGCCCAGATCCTTGTATCTGGCGATAACTTTGGCTGCGGTTCGTCGCGTGAACACGCACCCTGGTCGCTGCTTGATTTCGGCATTCGCTGCGTAATCGCACCAAGCTTTGCCGACATTTTCTATAACAACTGCTTCAAGAACGGCATCCTTCCGATCCGTCTGCCGCACGAAGATGTCGACAAGCTGATGGCCGATGCAGAACGTGGTTCCAACGCCACCGTGACGATTGACCTTGAAAAACAGGAAATCACCGGTCCGGACGGCGGTTGCATCAAGTTTGAAGTCGAAGAATTCCGCAAACATTGCCTGCTGAACGGTCTCGACGATATCGGCCTGACCCTGCAGAAAGGCGATGCCATCAACGAATTCGAAGCCAAACGCGCGGCCTCGCAGCCCTGGCTGTCGCTATAATTTAAAAGGGGTGGCGAACGGTTGCGTTTGCCACCCCTTTTCTATCGTTACGGGGTGAGCGGCCCCGAAAATATCTGGGAAGGATTCTTTTATGACCACCACCAAAAAAGTACTGATGCTGCCGGGCGACGGAATTGGTCCGGAAGTCATGCGTCAGGTTCAGCGCGTCATGGACTGGATGGCCAAGAAGCGCGATGTGAACTTCGAAATCACCGAAGGCCTGATTGGCGGCGCATCGATTGATGCGCACAACAACCCGCTGACCGACGAAACCCTTGCCGATGCAATGGCAGCTGATGCGGTTCTGCTCGGTGCTGTTGGTGGTCCGAAATGGGACAACCTTCCGTTTGATATCAAACCGGAACGCGGTCTTCTGAAAATCCGCAAGGAAATGGGCCTGTTTGCCAACCTGCGTCCGGCACTGGTGTTTGATGCACTTGTTGGTGCATCAACCCTGAAAGAAGACGTGGTCAAGGGTCTGGATATCATGATCCTTCGCGAACTGACCGGCGGCATCTATTTCGGCCAGCCGCGTGGCATCGAAGAACGCGACGGCGTTCGTTATGGCTACAACACCCTGGTGTATTCCGAGCCCGAAGTAGAACGCATTGCGCGCGTTGCTTTTGACATGGCCATGAAACGTGACAAGCGTCTGTGCTCTGTCGACAAGGCCAACGTTCTGGAATCCACCGTTCTGTGGCGCGAAGTTGTTGAACGTGTTGCCAAGGACTTCCCGGAAGTCGAAATCAGCCACATGTATGTCGATAACGCTTCCATGCAGCTGGTTCGTAACCCGAAACAGTTCGACGTGATGGTCACCACCAACATGTTCGGCGATATTCTGTCTGATTGCGCGGCCATGCTGACCGGATCGCTTGGTATGCTTCCGTCTGCATCGCTTGGTGCAGCAGACGCTGACGGCAAACGCAAAGCCCTGTATGAGCCGGTACACGGTTCGGCTCCGGACATTGCCGGTCAGGACATTGCCAACCCGCTGGCAACCATCCTGTCCTTTGCCATGATGCTGCGTTACTCGTTCGATATGGGCGATGATGCAACCCTGATCGAAACCGCTGTTCAGAACGTCCTGAAGGGCGGGCTTCGCACCGGTGACATCATGCAGCCGGGCATGGCCAAAGTTTCGACCACCGTCATGGGTGAGTCGCTGATCAACGAACTCGACAAACTTGTCTGATCTGTCGTTCTGATCTCGAAATTGAAAAGGCCGGGGTTCATTCCCCGGCCTTTTTGTTTGTCAGATCAATCTCGGTTGCATCGGCAATCACCGCGTTGAACCGTTCGAGCTTGTCGGGATTTCGATGGACAAACAGATCAACAATCCGTCCGTCGCGCTCCGACGCGCTGATCCCGGTTACAATCATGTCGTTCAACTGCATCAGAAGCCAGCATTCACCCTCAATGGTGATATGGAACACACGTTCGCGCGGATCACGCTTGCCCCAAACCCCGACGAAGAACCGGGAAACATGATCAGCCCCGAATAACGGATTGGCGGTTGCCTGTGCCTTTCCACCGCCATCGGAATGCAGGATCACATCCGGAGCCAGCTGACTGACCAGCTGACTGATATCACCCAGACTAAGTGCCTTGATAAAGGCTTCTATTTTCGGCTGTTCCCATATCCGCCCTGCCGGATCGGGGGTGACATCGCGTTCGCTGTCGCGTTTCATCTTGCCGCGCGCCCGAAACAGGATTTGCCGTGTATTGTTGGCAGTCCGTTCGATCACAGGTGCGATATCGTCATGGGACCAGTCAAACACTTCATGCAGGACAAGTGCGACCCGCTCAATCGGTGTCAGACGTTCAAGCATCAATAAATAGGCCTGCCCCAACCCGTCCTGTTCAATCAGATTGGCTTCGGCCTTGGGGGGCTCGGACGGCATCCAGGGTTCAGGCAACCAGTTGCCGACATAATTTTCGCGTTGTCGCCGGGCCGATTTCAAAACATCGAGACAGATATTGCTACAGACCCGCACCAGCCAGCCGGTCGCATCACTGATGATGTCATGGTCCTGCTTGCGCCAGCGCAGCCAGACATCCTGAACCGCATCCTCGGCATCGGCATGACTGCCCAGCATCCGATAGGCCAGTGCCGTCAGTCGTGCACGGTGCTGTTCAAAAATCTGATCCGACATTTTGGGTCCATCAAACGGGTGCAGCGGCACAGGTTCACCCTGTGCCGCGCAAAAAGGTTTCGTGGTGCTGTTCATCCTGCCCGATGGGCGATGATCTTGCAAAGAGGCGATATCATCATCGACCTCCTTGCGCAAAGGCCCCCGCATCATGCAAATTCGTGCTGGGCAATTCCCAAACGGTTCCAGGCATTCATGGTCGAAATGATGCAGGTCAGCTCGGAAATTGCATCGACTTCAAAATGTTCGACAAGCTGACGATGGCTTTGCGCGATGCGTTCCTGACTTTCAACCCTGGTCAGGCATTCCGCCCAGTCCAGCGCCGCCCGTTCGGCATTGTCAAATCCCTCTGCTGCACGCCAGACCGGCAAAAGGGCCAGTTTCACGGAATCTCCGCCATGTTCGGCAAAGCTTTTTGAATGCATGCGCAGGCAATAGGAACATTGATTGATCTGCGACACACGACATTCGATCAGATCACGCAACACGGCCGGGATTTTGGCGTTGTCACCAAGCGCTGTCGCAAGGGCAAGCATCGGTTTGAACAGGGACGGGCTGGCTTCGGGGAATGAAAAGCGGCTCATGGCAAATCTCCTTGTGGAATACGGGATCATCTCCCTTCTGCCCACAAGGACGAAACGCGGATGGACCGCGTTACACGACCACACGTTTTTTTCGATATTTTTTTGTAACCGGCTACGTTCTGTTCTGAAAACCTAGACCAGACCAAGATTTTCCATGGCACATGCCACCTGCTCATGCATCACCCAGTTCCAGTCCTCACCATCCGATTGCTTGCCATCTGCAAGGGTAAAGATCGCGGCAAGATAATCACTGACATCGGTTTGGCAGATCGGCAGTCCGGCAGCTGTCGATATCTTGGCTGCCAGACGACCATATTTCTTAAGCCCCATCCGGCATCCGAAATGCCCGACGGTTTCGGCCAGTTCAAGTCCGGTTATTTCCCGCCCCGGCGCCTTTGCATGGGCGCGCAGCATATCGCGTTCACAGCTTGAAAGTTCGATTGCGCTCAATGCGCGTATATAGTCCTCGACCTGACCGATATGCGGAGCACCCGTGATCACAGATACGTCACGGGCACGCTGGTTACGATCATCCCGGTCCATCACTTTAAGCATGTCGTTTCCTCCCGACAAAATGACCGGTTAGTCGTTTTTTACATCTGTCGTGCCGGTCGACCACCCGATGTATATTGGATTTTGATTTGGCTGTTAAAACCGCCAGGGCGGGAAACCTTCGTTTCCCGCCCTGTGACATCAGGCATATTCAAAGCCCGGCTTGGTAAAGACAAACTGGCCGACCCGCATGCCGCCACCGCCCTCGGAATCGTCAAAGGCATTTATGCAACCCGCCAGATAGAATTCCCACATCCGCCGGAATTCCTCATCATATTTGGTCGGGTCCAGTTCGTCGCGCACCGCCCGGAAGCGTTCCCGCCATTCGACAAGGGTCCGGGCATAGTTACGACCGGGGTGGAAATGCGATGCTTCAACCATCAGCTTGGCATGTTCAGCCGCCTCGATCACTTCATGCACTGCCGGGATATAGCCACCCGGAAAGATATATTTATCAATCCAGGGCGATGTGAATTCTGCGCGCGGCTTGATGATGGTGTGAATGACCGCCCGCCCACCAACCTTAAGCAGTTCACCAACCTTTTCGAAATAGGTTTTGAACTGATGGCGCCCGACATGTTCGAACATGCCGACCGAAACCACGCGATCATATTTACCGGCATTGGCATCGGCAAACACCCGATAATCCAGCAGATGATAATCAAGCCCGGCCTTGGCATTATCGCCCAGCTCTGCGCGCTTTTCCTGTGCCCAGTTATATTGCTCGGTCGATAATGTAATCCCGTGGACTTCGGCCCCGGTTTCACGATGGATGAACCGGCTCAGTCCGCCCCAACCACACCCGATATCGACAATCCGCAAACCCGGTTCGTTGATTTTCAGGCGCTGGGTGGTCAGGCTCATTTTGCGGTGCTGGGCTTCTTCAAGCGTCTGCGCACCATCATCCCAGAAGGCACATGAATATTGCATCTCCGGATCAAGAAACCGGGTGTAAAGATCATTACCGATATCATAATGGTGGCGCACCCGCTTGGAGGCTGCCTTGACAGTGGTGAATTGTGCGATCTGGAATTTAAGCGCCTGCAATTTTTCAATGAAGGTGCCAAAACCGCTTGAGGAATGCCCGCCTTCAAAATTCAGACGCAACACCCGGATCAGGTCTTCCATTTCGCCGCTGACGACATCAAAGCCGCCATGCATATAGGCCTCGCCAAATCCCGGATCGGGACTTAGCGCCATTTTAAGGGTATTGGCCCAGTCAGGTACGGTCATCCCGGCCCTTGGCGGCGCGCCATCCCCCAAAACGACTTCATGCTTGTCATCGACGCGAAAAACCAGTGTTCCGCGCGTTACATGTTCCCGAAAGAAATCGAGAACCTTTTTTTGTGTCCAATCCAAACTCATCGGGTACGTCATCAGGCCGTCCTTTTTGCAAAAGTCGGAATATTGATCGCCCCATATGCAGTCACGCTGCATATCTGTATCGAACCCTGTTCAGGATCGTTCTATCTTGCCGTTCGGAAGGTCTTAGATGGTGGCTGCGGCTACGCGATGCGGACCAAGCCGAAAACAGGAATCAACCAAGCAGGATGCAAAACGATTCTGATTTCGGGTTCGACACATGAACCCCACTGACGATTTTGCCAGATTTTTTTGCGATCTCAAGTAGTAATCGCATCAGCCATATCAAGGATACGCTTGCGCAATTGCTTTGAAAGCCTTACATCTCGCCGCAGATTATCCGAAATTATCCACAGGCATGCGTCCTGCGCCGTCCGAACCATAACGCGGATTTTCCACGTCGGTCCGGGTCTGGCCACCATGCCCACAAGACTGAAAAGAGGCACCTGATGGGCTACAAGATTGCCGTTGTCGGCGCGACCGGAAATGTCGGGCGCGAAATGCTCAACACCCTTGCCGAACGTAAGTTCCCGGCCGATGAAGTCTTTGCATTGGCATCGTCGAAATCCATCGGGCGCACCGTCGGCTATGGCGAAGATGACGAGATCAGTGTTCTTGATGCCGCAACCTTTGATTTCTCGCGCGTCGATATCGCCCTGTTCTCGGCCGGTGGTGAAACCGCCAGGAAACTGGCCCCCAAGGCGGCCGAAGCAGGCTGCGTTGTCATCGACAATTCAAGCTATTGGCGCATGGAACCGGGTGTTCCGCTGGTCGTGCCCGAGGTCAATGGCGATGCACTGGCCGGATACGCCAAAAAGAACATCATCGCCAATCCGAACTGCTCGACCATTCAGATGGTTCTGGCCCTAAAACCGCTTCATGACATCGCCACGATCAAACGCATCGTTGTTGCGACCTATCAGTCCGTGTCGGGTGCCGGTCGTGCCGCCATGGACGAGCTGTTTAACCAGACCAAAGGCATCTATGTGAATGACCTTCCCAAAAAGGAAGAATTCACCAAGCAGATCGCCTTTAACGTCATCCCGCATATCGACAATTTCATGGATGATGGCGCGACCCGCGAAGAATGGAAAATGTCGGTCGAGACCCGCAAGATCCTTGATCCGGAAATTGCCGTTCATGCGACCTGTGTACGCGTCCCGGTCTTTGTCGGTCATGGCGAAGCAGTCAATATCGAGTTTGAAAAACCGATCACCGTCGAAGAAGCCCGCAAGGCAATGAAAGACTTCCCGGGCGTTTCGGTTGTCGATTACCGCCAGGACGAAGGCTATGTCACCCCGCAGGAAGTCCAGGGCGAAGACAATGTCTTTGTCTCGCGCGTGCGCAAGGACCCGACGGTGGAGAACGGCCTGTCGCTGTGGTGTGTCGGCGATAACCTGCGCAAGGGCGCGGCCCTGAACGCGGTTCAGATTGCCGAAAAACTGGTCGCGGAATTCCTGCCCAGGAAATAAGGCAGACCAACAGTTTCATCTTCAAAACCCGCCCGTCACAAGGCGGGTTTTGTCGTTTATAGACATATGGATGCTGGTAAGAGTTTCCAAAAGGCGCTAGGGAAAAGTATAAGACTTCAGGGAAAAATAATCCGTCACACACCGGCCATACCCGGGACGGGTGACGCGCAAAAAGACATATCGGGGGACTCGGATGGTAAAACGAACCCGCAAGGAAGCGGCCCGTCTGGATGAAGCAGCCCGCGCTGGCTGGCTTTATTATTGCGCCGGCAACACACAGGACGAAATCGCCCACAAGCTTGGTGTTTCGCGCCCGACCGCGCAACGACTGGTCTCGGCTGCTGTCAGCGAGGGCCTTGTGAAGGTTCGTCTTGATCATCCGATCACCCGTTGCATGGAACTGGGCCGGGCCATCTGCGAGAAATACGGACTGGCCAATTGCGATGTCGTGCCAACCGATCCCTCTGCGCCCGAGGCAATGTTTGGCATGGCACAGGCCGCGGCAAACTATCTTGAACGCACCTTGCAATCGACCGATCCCAAAATCATCGCCCTTGGCACCGGACGGGCCATGCGCGCCATGGTCGATGAAATCGGCCGGATCGACGGAAGCCATCACAAGATCGTCTCGCTTGTCGGCACCATCGCCCATGACGGGGCGGCAAGTTTCTATGATGCGGTCACCGATCTTGCCGACCGCACCCGCGCGCCGCACTATCCACTGCCGATCCCGGTCATCATCGAAGACCCGAAAATGCGCGAACGCATGCAAAAGCAGCCGCCGATGGACAATATCCTCAAGCTCGCACGCGAAGCCGATATCCGCTTTATGGGTGTCGGGCATCTGGGCGATGACGCGCCGCTTCATATTGACGGGTTTATTTCAAAGGATGAACTGACCTCCCTGCGCGACAGTGGTGCGATTGGCGAAGTCATCAGCTGGTCCTTTGATCAGGACGGCAATATCCTTGATCATCCGGTGAATAATTGTGTGACCAGCGCGCCCGCCTGCCAGCCGGCAACCAACACCATCGCGGTTGCCAAAGGGGCCAAAAAGGTCGCAGCGATTCGGGGGGCGATGCGCGGAAAGCTGATTTCGACCCTGATCACCGACGAGGCAACAGCTGAATCTTTGCTGCGCTAGCACGCCTGCGCAAGTCTGCAACAATCCAGCATAAAACCACCCTGCCAGATCTTCTGGCAGGGTTTTGTTTTGTGCGCCGCAAAAACGATTTCGTTTGACAAGATGAGGTAAAATTGAGTGAATGCTCATTACCTGAACAAATGATCAAGACGGGCAACCCAAGTTGCCCAACGGGTAGACAGTCCTTTTGGGAGGAAATATGAAACGCGTAATGGGAGCAGCGCTATGTGCGCTGTTGGCTGGCGGTATCGCACACGCCAATGCCGAAACGAAACTGACCATCGCAACCGTCAATAACGGTGACATGATCCGCATGCAGAAGCTGACGGATGATTTCACCTCCAAAAACCCGGACATCTCGCTTGAATGGGTCACGCTGGAAGAAAACACCCTGCGTCAGCGCGTCACCACTGATATCGCCACCAAGGGCGGTCAGTATGACGTCATGACGATTGGCACCTATGAAGTGCCGATCTGGGCTGAAAAAGGCTGGCTGGCACCGCTCGATCAACTTGGCCCGGACTATGATGTTGATGACATCATGCCCGCCATCCGTTCCGCAGTATCCAAGGATGACGCACTCTATGCTGCACCGTTCTACGGTGAAAGCTCGATGATGATGTATCGCAAGGATCTGTTTGACGCGGCCGGCATCACCATCAATGGTCGCCTGACCTGGGATCAGACCCTTGAGATCGCCAAAAAACTCCACAAGCCCGACGAGGGTGTCTATGGCATCTGCCTGCGTGGCAAGGCTGGCTGGGGTGAAAACATGGCGCTGATCACCACCATGGGCAATGCCTATGGCGCGCGCCTGTTTGATGAAAACTGGAACCCGACCTTCGATAGTGCCGAGTGGAAAGCGGCCCTGGACATGTATACCAATATCCTTGGTAACTATGGTCCTCCGGGCGCGACCTCGAACGGCTTTAACGAAAACCTGTCGCTGTTCAACTCGGGCAAATGCGGCATGTGGATTGATGCAACGGTTGCGGCATCCTTCGTAACCAACCCCAAAGAGTCCAAAGTGGCCGACAAGGTCGGCTTCACCGAAGCTCCGTGTGCGGCAACCTGCACCGGCGCCAACTGGCTCTGGGCCTGGAACCTTGGCATTCCGATGGGGTCCCAGAAAGTCGAAGCCGCCCAGAAATTCATCGCTTGGGCGACCTCGAAAAACTATCTGGAACTGGTAGCGTCGAAAGAAGGCTGGGCGAACGTACCGCCGGGCACCCGTATGTCGCTGTATCAGAACCCGAAATATCTCGAAGCCGCACCGTTTGCTGACGAGACCCTTCTTGCCATCGACAGTGCAGACCCGATCAACTCGACCATGAAACCGAAGCCCTATGTTGGTGTCCAGTTCGCTGCGATCCCGGAATTCCAGGGTATCGGCACCACGGTCGGTCAGCAATTCTCTGCTGCTCTTGCCGGTCAGATGACTGTCGAACAGGCTCTTGCCGCTGCACAGTCCGGTACCGACCGCACCATGCGTAAGGCTGGTTACTACTGATGCACCTCAGGCCGGATTTCATTTTATCGCACATCTGAAATGATTTCTGGCCTGCGCCTCCTTGACCTGATGAACTTGGGGCGGTGGTTGCAAAACGCACCGCCCTCTTTCCATCTGGAATAGGATCAGCAACATCAATCTCGGGGAGCACATCATGTCGACACGGGCCTCGACCCTTACCGGGCGTATCATGTCCGCGCCGTCGATCATTGTCCTGTTTTTGTGGATGGCCGTCCCGCTGGGCATGACGATTTACTTCTCCTTCCTGCGCTACAATCTTTTGTCGCCGGGAATGGAAGAATGGATCGGTACACTTAATTACGAATTTTTCCTGACAGATCCGGCTTTCTTTGCATCGCTTGCAAACACCCTTTTGCTGGTGGGCTCTGTTCTTGTCATCACCGTGGTTGGCGGCATCCTGCTTGGCCTGATGCTTGATCAGCCGATCTTCGGACGCGGTATTCTGCGTCTGCTGGTGATCGCACCGTTCTTTATTATGCCGACCGTGAATGCACTGGTCTGGAAAAACCTTTTGATGGACCCGGTTTCGGGGATGTTTGCCTGGATCGCCAGTTTGCTTGGCCTGCCCGCGATTGACTGGTTCACCAATGCACCGCTGACCTCGATCATCATCATGGTGTCATGGCAATGGTTGCCTTTTGCGGTTCTGATTTTGCTCACAGCGCTGCAATCGCTTGATCGTGACCAGAAAGAAGCCGCCCAGATGGATGGTGCCGGTCCGGTCGCGATCTTTTTCTATATTACCCTGCCCCATCTCAGCCGCGCGATCACGGTTGTAATCCTGATCGAAACCATCTTCCTGCTGACCGTCTTTGCCGAAATCTTTGTGACCACCGGGGGTGGCCCGGGTCTGGCAACGACCAACATCGCCTTCCTCGTCTATACGCAGGCGCTGTTGCAGTTTGATGTTGGTGGTGCTTCGGCTGGCGGCATTGTCGCGGTCATTCTGGCCAATATCGTGGCGATCTTCCTGATCCGCCTTATCGGCAAAAACCTGGACAAGTAAGGGGCGCGACATGGAACATAAACAATCTCCCCTTGGCTATATCAGCTTTTCGGTATTTGCCTGGATCGTCGGGCTTCTGATCTTCTTCCCGATCTTCTGGATGGTCCTGACCAGCTTCAAATCCGAACTCGAAGCGGTTTCGATCCCGCCCAGCTTCATTTCCTTTGACTGGACGCTGGAAAACTACGCCGAGGTTCAGGAACGCTCGAACTATTTCAAGTTCGCCCTGAACTCGATCATCCTGTCTGTCGGGTCGACACTGGTTGGTCTGGTCTTTGCCGTGACCTGCGCATGGGCAATGGCCTTTAACCCGACCAAGCGGACCAAGGACGCGCTTCTGTGGATGCTGTCGACCAAGATGATGCCACCGGTTGGCGTGCTTGTGCCGATCTATCTGGTCTTCCGCGACTGGGGCCTGCTTGATACGCGCTTTGGTCTGATCATGGTGCTGTTCCTGATCAACCTGCCGATCATGGTCTGGATGCTCTACACCTATTTCAAGGAAATCCCGACCGACATTCTGGAAGCCGCGCGGATGGATGGCGCAACCCTGCCCAAGGAAATCATCTTTGTGCTGTTGCCCATGGCTGTTCCCGGCATTGCTTCGACCATGCTGCTCAACATCATCCTGGCCTGGAATGAAGCGTTCTGGACGCTCAATCTCACAACGTCTGACGCCGCCCCGCTGACGGCTTTCATCGCATCCTATTCCAGCCCCGAAGGGCTGTTCTGGGCCAAGCTTTCAGCCGCATCAACCTTGGCGGTTGCTCCAATTCTGGTCATCGGCTGGTTCTCGCAGAAACAGCTGGTACGTGGTCTGACATTCGGCGCGGTCAAGTAACCGCAAGCCCGTGAAAATAGAGAAAGAAGGAACACCAAAATGGGTGCTATCCGACTGGAAAAAGTCAAGAAAAGCTTCGGAACGCTGGATGTTATTCCCGGTGTTGATCTTGATATCAATGATGGTGAATTCGTTGTTTTTGTCGGTCCGTCAGGCTGCGGGAAATCAACCCTGCTGCGTCTGATTGCCGGTCTCGAAGATGTCACAGATGGCAAAATCCTGATCGACGGAACCGACGTTGCCAACGAGGCACCGGCCAAACGCGGCCTGTCGATGGTCTTTCAGTCCTATGCGCTCTATCCGCATATGACGGTCTATAACAATATTGCTTTTGGTCTGAAAATGGCGGGTGAAAGCAAGGATGTCATCGACCAGAAAGTCCAGTCTGCGGCCAAGATCCTCAACCTGACCGACTATCTCGAACGGCGTCCCGGCGCCCTTTCCGGTGGTCAGCGTCAACGTGTTGCCATCGGTCGCGCCATCGTGCGCAACCCGGCGGCTTTCCTGTTTGACGAACCGCTTTCAAACCTTGATGCCGCCCTTCGCGTCAATATGCGTCTTGAAATCACCGGGCTGCATCAGGAACTCAAAACCACCATGATCTATGTGACCCACGATCAGGTCGAAGCCATGACCATGGCCGACAAGATTGTGGTTCTTCAGGCTGGCCGTGTCGAACAGGTCGGCAAGCCGATGGAACTCTATAACAACCCCGCCAATAAATTTGTCGCCGGTTTCATCGGCTCCCC
>Ga0207828_100484_pt1 | contig 11977 bp, 9 predicted proteins | sample TtaePargueraPR_11_FD_187276 | JGI IMG/M metagenome (GOLD analysis project Ga0207828, IMG submission 187276) | Aerobic enrichment media microbial communities from Bioluminiscent Bay, La Parguera, Puerto Rico - Tt and P2 (3) (SPAdes) | ecosystem: Environmental > Aquatic > Marine > Unclassified ...
GTGCGCAATCGCGGCGATCTGACGACCATTGTCACCCGTGTGCGCAACGCCCTTGATCACGTCAAACTTACCGTGCCGACCGCGAAATCCCCGATCCGCGAAACACCAAAAATCAGTTCCGGTGCGTCGGTCTTCTTCGAGCCGCTTGATAAAAGCCTTGAGGACATGATGGCGATTGCCGATCTCGAGATGTATCGCGATAAAAAAAGCCGCCGCAAATAATCACGCCGCCGCGCTTGGCCCAGCGACTGCCTGTGCATATCCGGACTGTCATCCCCACCCTTGAGGGCAGTGTGTCATTAACCTCCCGGTATTGTTTTTGAGTGAAACTGATCTCAAAGGGTCTGACCCGAAAGAACAATGACTTAGAGCGCACGACATGCAAATACGCAAAGGCACCGCAGACGATCTGCCTGAAATACGTGCGATTTCCGAACGCACGATAGAGCTCGGCTGTCTGGTCGAAGACCTTGATGAGACAACCAGCATCCATGCCCGCAATGTGATTGAAATGGCCGTTGATGCCTTTTCCGCCAGTGTGCAGTCTGACAATCACTCGGTCTATGTCGCCGCCCGCGATGATAATCTTCTAGGCTATGTCATTGCCATCCATGATGCCCCTGAAATCCGCTGGATCGTTGTTGATCCCTCGGCACAAGGCACTGGTGCGGGCAAGGCATTGATGATTGCCGCCCTTGATGCCCTGGCCGAACGCGGGGTGCGCAGCAACGTGCGCCTGACCGTCCCGGCGGCCAATGAACGCGCCAAGGCGTTTTACCGCAAGTTCGGCTTTATGGTCACCGGCCCGATCAATGATCAGAAAGTACCGATGATTGAAATGCAGCGTGCCGCTTGACAAATGCGCGCAATCGGACAATTTTTCGTCCGAACCTTAATCGGAGATTTTATGTCAGAGTCCCGGCACAGCCGCTGATCGCGGTTTGACAGCCTAGCGTCTTTCCTGCTTCCAGACCGCTGATCAGCAGATCGGACCGCCTGCCCGACCTTAAACCGGGTGCGCGTGACCGGTACTGTTGTGCCCGTCCCGATCGAAAACCGTTTTCCCAACTGGTTTTCGGACTCTGACCGATGAATATTTCAAAGAATGAACAGCGCGTGCTGCATGCACTCGCACAAGGCGGCCTGATCAAAGTGATCAAGGACGACAAAAACCATGTTCTTGAAGCAGATTGCATCACCCGCGACGGCTGGTTTCTGACCGCCTTTACGCTTGATGTCTTCAAGAAGCTGCGCAAACGCCGACTGATCCGCTCGCAAGGCGGCGGACCTTACCGCATCACCCGTGAAGGGTTGCTCGCAGTTCGCGCAGAACTATGTCAACGCTAGCTTCAAAGCCCGGCCCCAAAAGCCGGGCTTTGAAGCTAGCAACAGGCAATGTTAGAGGAATCTGATATTGCTCAACTGAGAGCTTACAATATCTGGCAACTTTATGCCCGTCAGCTTTTCGACCGAGGAAGAGTTGAGCCCTGTATATTCATAAAACCTGCCCAATTCCACAGGATCTCTGCTTACGTCATTTAGTGCGTCAGCTAGAAGAGTTGGCACTTCTGAATCACCAACATCATCCAACTTCTCTGACTTACTCTGGCCAGTTTTCGAAAAATGGATGTGTGCAGTTCGGTACTGAATCGCATTAATCACGCCCAGATCAAACGCCCGTCTGATGATTGCTTTTGCACTAACTTTCCACCGCAGTTTAAGTTCAAAAACCTTCTGCCAGTCAATTCTATGACCACGCGGAAACTCATTCACAAACGCATGCCTCGGCAGTAAGAGAGCACTTGCGAAACGGTTGGCCTCAGCCTCTGTCTCTTTGTCCCCCGTGTCTACCCCCAGATGAAGAACCCTATGTCCAATCTCGTGTGCGATATCGAAGCGTTGTCTATACAATGAACGAATAGCTGTACTACGGACAATTAAAGGTCTCTCTTCATTAGTGGACAATGCGTCCACCTTTTCTGAGACACCTTTGAAATACGCGACAAGCCCCCCGTTCGCTTCCACTGCATCGGTTAGATTGCCAATAGGAGCATTTTGGGGTAGCCCCCAATAACTTCGCGTCAATTCAGCCGCCTCTTCGATTTCAACGGCACTTTTAGCGATTACATCAGGGAAGTTTGGCAAAGGGAACTCATAGTACTTTTCAAGAAAATCTATGATCTTCTTGAAAAGAGTAATCGCAGCAATCGCCTGATGAGCAAACTTCTGAGGTGCAGTCCTTTGCTTCCGAAAGTGGATTTGATCCATTCCCGGCTCTTGGCCGACAGAGCGATAAAAGTAGGACACATCAACATCAAAAACTTCTGCTAAGGCAAGAGCGAACTCTTCTGCAGGATAGTCCTTCGCAGCTTCGAGTTTATTTAGATATTGCCGTGTTACAGATAGACGTTGAGCCACCTCCGGTTGCGACATTCCGTGAAACAGCCTCAGAATTCTTAAGCTCTCACCAACGAACTCATGTTTTTGATGATCCCTTAGCATCTACTTGTTCGCCATCTTTTCTTCTTCTCGCCGCAGTACGCGAAACTTCTGCCGGTTGTTCTTCTTCATAGTGCGTGTCAATTCTAGTTAGCACATGCTCGTCGTTCGCAGGAACATCATACATGGACACCACCTTGCCATCTTCTCCGGTCAGTCCAACGAAACTGACTTGGACTACCTCTCCAGTGTCAGCGGTGTAAACAGCGAAACGCCATATTGGTGACAATACTTCGTCTTCGAATATCAGAGACCCCTGCTGCAGTTCGTCGTTCGTCCTGCGCATTGTTCGTTGATTAGGATTCTCTGCTTCACCCCGGTAAAATCCACACGGGACACCATTAATCGAAAAACGAAACTGTGCATTTCTCTTAGCTTCCAGCCAATCAACCTCACCTTTCTCCGCAAGCATGATTATGCGATTTTTTGTTCTGTCATAACTTCGGCACCCAAGGCCCCAAGAACTGTCTCCTGCGTCAACATCATGCGAAGCAAGTGCTTCCAATCTCGTATCAATTATAATTTTGGCAATAACTTCGATGCTGTCTTTATGCAGTCTCTGATTCAGAACCCAAGGCAAGAGAGTTGGCATTATTCTGCTCCATGTTTGCTCACAAGCATGAAATGGCATTTTTGCAGAAATGTCAACTTAACACATTTTCGTCAACCTACATTGAAGATGTAAACGACTGGTAAACAACAAACAAGCAGGATGATCCCGAAACATCAAGTGGCTCGACCAAATACTTTGGAGGCTGCGACTCCAGTAGTTATTGCGCGGCCTTCTCGCCCGCAATCGCCTGTGCCCGTTTATAGGGGCCGAACGGGATTTCCTTGGGATCGAAGGTTTCGGCGGAGGCACGTTCCCAACGGGAATGCCATTCGTGGAGTTCTGGAAGTTCGGTATCTTGCAACAGGAAGCCTTCGGGCAGGTAGGGATAGGCTTCGTTGCCATCGACAAACTCGTTGTCTTTCTGGCGCACCATGAAGTGATAGGGCATGAAGTTGCGCGGGTCGGTCAGACCAGCCGCCCCGGTGATTTCCGCCAGCGCATGCATGGTGTTTTTATGGAAGCGCGCGACACGTTCGCTTTTGTCGCCCGGATCAAGGGCGCGCTGGCGAATTTTATCCTGTGTTGCGATCCCGACCGGGCAGCAGTTGGTATGGCAGCTTTGGGCCTGAATACAGCCGAGCGCAAACATGAAACCGCGCGCGGCATTGCACCAGTCCGCGCCCAGCGCCAGCGTTCGGGCAATATCAAAGGCCGAGACAATCTTGCCCGCCGCGCCAATTTTGATCTGATCGCGGACACCAGCACCGCGCAGGGCATTATGGACAAAGGTCAGGCCTTCTTGCATCGGCATGCCAACCCGGTTGGCAAATTCGACCGGGGCGGCACCAGTGCCGCCTTCCTTGCCATCCACGACGATAAAGTCCGGCGTGATGCCGGTTTTAAGCATCGCCTTGATGATCGACATGAATTCGCGGCGGTGCCCGATGCAAAGCTTGAAGCCAACCGGCTTGCCCCCCGAAAGGTTCCGCAGGCGGCCAATGAATTCCATCAGCCCAATCGGGGTTGAGAAAACACTGTGTGCCGCAGGCGACACGCAATCCTGCCCCATCGGGATACCGCGGGCTTCGGCAATTTCGGCGGTAATTTTGGCCGATGGCAACATGCCGCCATGGCCGGGTTTTGCGCCCTGACTAAGCTTTACCTCGATCATTTTGACCTGCGGGTCGGCGGCGGTTATGGCAAATTTTTCCTCGGAAAAGCTGCCATCTTCGTTGCGTGCCCCGAAATAGCCCGAGGCGACCTGATAGATCAGATCACCACCGCCTTCGCGGTGATAGCGTGAAATGCTGCCTTCGCCGGTATCATGGGCAAAGCCGCCCTTTTTGGCACCCTTGTTGAGCGCCAAGATCGCGTTGCCCGACAGCGCCCCGAAGCTCATGGCCGATATATTATACAGGCTGCAATCATAGGGCTGCTTGCAATGCGGCCCGCCAACGCGCACCCGAAAATCGGTATCGGTGATGTGTTTGGGCGCGACGGAATGGGTGATCCACGAATAGCCGGATTTATAAACTTCCTCGATCGTGCCAAACGGGCGTTTGTCTTCGACACCCTTGGCGCGCTGATAGACAAGACCGCGTGCCTGACGGCTGAACGGGATTTCGTCCTGGTCGCTTTCAAGAAGGTATTGGCGGATTTCCGGACGGAAGCTTTCGAGGATGAAGCGGATATGCGCACTGATCGGGTAGTTGCGCAGGATGGAATGCTTGTTCTGATACAGGTCGTGGATACCAACCAGCACCAGCAACCCGAAAATGACCGCAGGCACCCAGAACCAGACATCAACGGCACTCGCCAAGATCACAGAGGCCAAAGCCAAAACCACAACACCCGTCATCACGAAGTAGCGCTGGTTCAAAATGAAGAATTTCACGGTGCTCTCTTCCTGTCCTGTTCAGGCCGATCTGATCCACGAAAAGCCGCCTTGTACGGGGAGGCATCTGACCCTTCGTATCCGAGATAGCAGCAACATCCATGATCATCGTTGATTTGATCACGGGCCTCAATGGCAATGTCGTTGATTTTTAATGAATCCCCATTTGATCTGAATGTGGGAACGTTTGAGCCAACATCAAGAAAAAGCCGCCTTGCAACAGGGAAGCAAGGCGGCTTTGCGGACCGGAAACATCAGGTGTTTAAGGGGGGAACACATCCCCGGTCCGAGACATCTGGTTGTGTCGGCGATCAGGCCTTGCCGTAGCCCCCGCCACCCGGGGTTTCGATGACAAAGACATCCCCCCGATGCATTTCCGCACCATCGGTGCCCTTAAGCTCGATCACGGTGCCATCGATGCGTTCAACAGCATTGCGGCCAAGCTGTCCGGGCTCCCCGCCCGCACAGGCCTGAACCGGCACGCGACGATGGTTGGACAGGATTGATGCGGTCATGTCTTCGAGGAAGCGCACACGACGGATCGCACCATCGCCACCCTTGTGTTTGCCTTTACCACCCGACCCTTTGCGGATTTCAAAGCTTTCGAGCAGGACCGGGAAGCGCCATTCGAGGACTTCCGGATCGGTCAGGCGCGAGTTGGTCATGTGCGAATGAACAGCCGCCGTCCCATCAAAGTCGGGACCGGCACCGGTGCCGCCACAGATGGTTTCGTAATACTGGTGCGTATCATTGCCCCAAGTGAAGTTGTTCATCGTGCCCTGACCACCCGACAGCACACCAAGGGCGGCATAAAGCGTATCAGTGACATGCATGCTGGTTTCGACGTTACCGGCAACCACGGCGGCCGGATAACGCGGGTTAAGCATCGATCCTTCGGGCACGATCAGATTGACCGGCTTCAGGCACCCGGCATTGAGCGGAATGTCATCATCAACAAGCGTTCTGAAGACATAGAGCACAGCCGCACGGGTCACCGCAGACGGGGCGTTGAAGTTGTTATCAAGCTGATCGGACGTGCCGGTGAAATCAACCGTCGCCGAACGGGTTGCCTTGTCGATGGTGACCTTGACGCGGACGACCGCACCATTGTCCATCTCATAGGCGTATTCACCGTCTTTAAGCACGTCGATCACGCGACGCACGCTTTCTTCGGCATTGTCCTGAACGTGCTGCATATAGGCATGCACGACATCAAGACCAAAGTGATCAACCATCTTGCGCAGTTCCTGCACGCCCTTTTCATTGGCCGCGATCTGTGCACGCAGATCGGCGATGTTCTGATACGGGTTACGTGCCGGATATTTTGCACCTTCAAGAAGGTCGGTCAGGCCTTTTTCATCGAACGTGCCCTGATCAACCAGTTTGAAGTTGTTGATCAGAACGCCTTCTTCTTCAAGGACGCGCGAGTTCGGCGCCATGGAGCCCGGCGTGATGCCGCCGACATCGGCATGGTGACCACGCGATGCGACATAGAACAGCACTTCCTTGCCATCATCACCAAACACCGGGGTGATCAGCGTAATGTCAGGCAGGTGCGTACCGCCGTTATACGGGTCGTTCAGCATATAAACATCGCCCGGCTTCATTTTGCCGTCGTTGTTTTTAATCACCGCCTGAACGGATTCACCCATTGAGCCAAGATGGACGGGCATATGCGGGGCGTTGGCGATCAGAAGGCCTTCCTGATCAAACACCGCACATGAGAAGTCCAGACGTTCCTTGATGTTGACCGAGTATGAGGTGTTGGCAAGCGTCACACCCATCTGTTCGGCAATGTTCATGAACAGGTTGTTGAACACTTCAAGCATCACCGGATCGGCCTGGGTGCCAATCGCCTCTGAACGTTTCATCGGAACGACACGGTTCAGGATCAGATGATCAAGGCCATTGACCTTGGCTTCCCAGCCCGGATCAATGACGGTGGTGCCAACCGGCTCCACAATTACCGCCGGGCCGCGTACGGTCGCGCCCGGTTTCAGGTTTTCACGTTTGTAGAACGGAGTCTGTTCGGTTTTGCCATCAAAGACGACCGGACGGGTCGCAAGCGGCTTGAGCATGACTTCCGCACCATCAAGCTCAGTCGAGGACGCCGGAAGGCTTTGGGTTTCGCCAATCGCCTCAACCGCGACGGCTTCAACCACCAGCGGCTTTCCGGTCATGACAAAGCCGTAACGCTGTTTGTGCTGTTCTTCGAACTGGGCCGTGATGGCATCAACATCGCCGAAATCAACAATCAGCGGGGTGTCGGTACCGTCATAACGCAGATGCAGGCGTTTCAGCAGGCTGATCTTGTCATCCGAAATGCCCTGTTCTTTCAGTTCCGCCAGCGCATCAACAGCCAAGGCATCAAGCTGCTTATCAAGGTCTGCAAGGCCTTCGGCGGCAAGTTTACCCTCAACCGCCTGTTCACGCATCGCACGGATATCGGCAAGGCCCATACCGTATGCCGACAGAACACCGGCGAACGGATGGACAAAGACCTTGGTCATGCCAAGGGTATCGGCAACCTGACAGGCGTGCTGACCACCGGCACCGCCAAAGCATTGCAGGATATAGTCGCTGACGTCATAGCCGCGCTGGACCGAGATCTGCTTGATGGCGTTTGCCATGTTTTCAACGGCAATGCGCAGGAAGCCTTCGGCGACTTCTTCGGGGGTGCGGATCTGGCCGGTGTTCTTTTCGATGTCAGCGGCCATTTCCTCAAAGCCCTTGCGAACCGCGTCGGCATTAAGTGGCTCGTCCCCTTCGGGGCCAAAGACATTCGGGAAAAAGTCCGGCTGCACCTTACCCAGCATGACGTTGATATCGGTTACTGCCAGCGGACCACCACGGCGATAGGCCGCCGGTCCCGGATTTGCACCGGCACTGTCAGGACCAACACGGAAACGCGCACCATCGAAATGCAGGATTGAGCCGCCACCGGCGGCAACCGTGTGGATTTTCATCATCGGCGCGCGCATACGCACACCTGCAACCTGGGTTTCGAAATCACGTTCGTATTCGCCGTCATAGTGCGAAACGTCGGTCGATGTGCCGCCCATGTCAAAACCGATGACCTGTTTGAAGCCATCCATTTCAGCCGTACGGACCATGCCAACCACACCGCCAGCCGGACCGGACAGGATCGCATCCTTGCCCTGGAACTTGACCGCATCGGTCAAACCGCCATTGGACTGCATGAACATCAATTTCACGCCGCCCAGTTCGGAGGCGACCTGGTCAACGTAACGACGCAGGATCGGCGACAGATAGGCATCGACCACTGTGGTATCGCCACGCGATACCAGCTTCATCAACGGGCTGACCTGATGGCTGACGGAAACCTGGGTAAAGCCGATGTCACGCGCGACCTTTTCGGCGGCCAGTTCATGCGCGGTGTAACGATAACCATGCATAAACACGATGGCACAGGCACGAATGCCGCTGTCATAGACTTTCTGCAAGTCCGCCCGAAGGGTATCGAGGTCCATCCCTTCGAGTTCATGACCCTGCGCGTCAAAACGGCCAGCGGTTTCGATCACGGTTTCATACAGCGTTTCGGGCAGAATGATGTTGCGATCAAACAGGCGCGGGCGGTTCTGATAAGCCAAACGCAGCGCATCGCGAAAGCCCTTGGTGGTAACCAGAACCGTGCGGTCGCCCTTGCGTTCAAGCAGGGCGTTGGTCGCAACCGTGGTGCCCATTTTGACGGCTTCGATTTTCTCGGCAGGGATTTTCTCGCCCTCGGCGACCTCAAGCAGTTCGCGGATGCCCTGAATGGCAGCGTCCTTATACCGTTCGGGGTTTTCCGACAGCAGTTTGTGGGTGACAAGCGCGCCATTGGGTTTGCGGGCAACGATATCGGTAAATGTGCCGCCGCGATCGATCCAGAACTGCCATTTCGGCTGTCCGGTGGTCTGCGAGGCGGGCGAATTTTGGTCGAGCGGGGCCATGATGCTCACTCCTTTAGGCATCTGTAGTCAGAAAATTCGAGTATTTTGGTCAGTTCAACTCATGAACCGTTAGCCACTCATTTGAGTTGGCAGCCATGTGACGATCCCCGGAAATACGGTGATCAAAAGGGCGGCAAACAACAGCAGGAAGAAGAATGGCAAAGCAGCAACTGCAATCTTGAACAGGTTCTTGCCTGTCAGGCCTTGCAGAACGAAAAGGTTAAAGCCGACCGGTGGCGTGATCTGTGACATTTCGACCACCAGCACGACATAAATGCCGAACCACAACAGGTCGATGCCAGCGGCCTGCACCATCGGCAGGATCACAGAGGTTGTCAGAACCACCACCGAAATACCGTCAAGGAAACATCCCAGAACGATAAAGAAGATCGTCAGCGCACCGAGCAGCGCATAAGGCGACAGCTCCATCTGGGCGATCCATGCAGCCAATTCACGCGGCACACCGGTAAAGCCCATGGCAACCGTCAGTACAGCCGCCCCCGCAAGGATAAAGCAGATCATGCAGGACGTCCGGGTTGCCCCCATAATACCATCCAGCAGGCTTTCCTTGGAAAGCGACCCGCTAAGGGCTGAGAGGATCAACGCACCGACCACACCGAATGCCGCGGCCTCGGTCGGGGTTGCCACCCCGCCATAGATCGATCCGATCACAGCCGCAATCAGAACGATGACCGGGATCAGACGACCAGATGCACGGATCTTTTCAGCAAACGGAATGCTGGGGGCCGCTTCGGGCATCTTGTCCTTGTTGATCGTGGCCCAGATGCCAACGAAGCTCATGAACATGATGATCAGCATGACACCGGGGATCACGCCGGCAATGAAAAGACGGGCAATCGAAAGTTCGGCCGAAACACCATAAACAATCAGGATGATCGACGGCGGGATCAGAAGACCCAGCGTACCGGATCCGGCAAGGGTTCCGAGGATCAGGCTGTCGGCATAGCCCTGTTTACGCAGTTCGGGGATCGACATGCGCCCGATGGTGGCCGCCGTTGCCGCCGACGACCCCGACACCGCAGCAAAGATACCGCAGCCCAGAATATTTACATGCAGCAACCGACCCGGAAGTTTGTTCAGCCACGGGGCAAGCCCGGTGAACATGTCTTCGGAAAGGCGGGACCGAAACAGGATTTCACCCATCCAGATAAACAGTGGCAGCGGTGCCAGTGACCAGGTCGCCAGGCTTGACCATGCTGTGGTCGCGATGATCGGACCGGTTTGCGCACTGGTGAAAACATCAATGGCAAAGACGCCAATGGCAAAAAGTGCAAGTGCAACCCACAGGCCAGCGCCCAGAAACAGGAACAGCAGGCCCATCAGGATAAGACCGATTTGAAGTACGTCCATGACCGCCCCCTACTCGTTCAGTTCGTTCGCTTCGCCGCCGACAAAAGCGGGTTCGCGGCCAGCCAGAAGGTCAACAAATGCTTCGAGCAGAGCGATGGTAAAGACAACCAGTCCAAAGGCCATGGCGGTTTGCGGGATCCACAGCGGGAAGGCCAGAACGCCGGGCGAGGTATCGCCATACGAAAAGCTTTCCTCGGCCAGAACCGCCATCCACCAGGCGAAATAACCGGCAAGATAGATCGCAGCCAACAGCGTGATCGCTTCCATTGTTCGGCGGACACGGCCTTTGAGGTGCGAAAGGACGATCATGACCCGGATATGTGTGCCCGCGCGCAGCGCCGGACCAAGGGCAAGGAACGTACCGGCAGCAAGCGAGAACCCGGCCAGTTCGTTGGCATCGTGAACGGCGATCCCGACAAGACGCCCCAAGGACTGGGCGAGGATCAGCAGCGCAATGATTACCAGGAACGCGGCCGCCAAAACGGCACTGAATTTGAATAAATAATCTAGCAGTCTGCGCACAGCAGTCCCCCTTTCCGCCAACGATCATCCCCAAAGCGACGTATCGTACCTAACGGACAGTAACATTAAAATGTGCGGATTGTCCGGGACCGAACGGAGGACGACAGCCGTCCGGCCCCGACAATTGGCAAGAACTGGTGCTTAGTTCTTGAACGCGTCGATGATGGCCTGGCCTTCATCGCCGGTTTTTTCCAGCCAACCAGCGACCATTTTGTCACCAGCTGCTGCCAGACCGTCTTTGAGTTCTGCACTCGGTGCAGCAACGTTCATGCCGTTTTCAGAGAGAATTTTCTTTTTCTCTTCGGCTTCTGCCATGCTCATTTCCCAGCCGCGGGTTTCGGCTTTGGCAGCGGCTTCAAGAACAGCAGCCTGAACGTCAGCAGACAGGCCATCGAATGCGCTTTCGCTTACGATAACCATGTTTTTCGGAAGCCATGCCTGAACGTCATAGAAGTTCGAAACAAAGTCCCATGCCTTGGAGTTCGCACCGGTCGACGGCGACGTGATCATCGCTTCGACAATGCCGGTTGCAAAGGCGGTCGGGATTTCCGGAACTTCAACCTGGGTCGCGACCATGCCGGTCAGCGATGCCAGTTCGGACGTGGTGGCGTTATATGCGCGGAACTTGACACCATCGAGGTCAGCAACGCTGTTGACTTCGTTTGCGGTGTAAAGGCCCTGTGCCGGCCACGGAACAGCATACAGAACTTTAAGACCGTCTTTTGCGAGGGCAGCTTCGATGCCTTCGCGCGATACTTCCCAAAGTTTCTTGGCGTCTTCGTAAGAAGTCGCAAGGAACGGGATCGCGTCAACGGTGTAGATCGGGTTTTCGTTGGCCAGCAGCGAAATCAGGGTTTCGCCGATCGGCACCAGGCCGCGCTGAACCGAACGTTTGATGTCAGCATGCTTGAACAGCGAACCACCGGAATGAACGGTGATGCTCAGCTCACCGCCGGATGCTTCATTCACATCCTTGGCAAATTCGATGATGTTCTGGGTGTGGAAAGTCGCGTCAGGATAAGGCGTTGCCATGTCCCAAGTTTCTTCAGCGGATGCAAAGCCCGCTGACATGGTGATCGCTGCGATTGCGACAGTCGAAAGTGCTTTTTTCAACATTTTTCAAGTCTCCCTGTGTGTGATGCAAGCCGATACACGTTATCGCATATCGAGACTCCAAAGTAGCCT
>Ga0207828_100486_pt1 | contig 11945 bp, 9 predicted proteins | sample TtaePargueraPR_11_FD_187276 | JGI IMG/M metagenome (GOLD analysis project Ga0207828, IMG submission 187276) | Aerobic enrichment media microbial communities from Bioluminiscent Bay, La Parguera, Puerto Rico - Tt and P2 (3) (SPAdes) | ecosystem: Environmental > Aquatic > Marine > Unclassified ...
CCGAGATCCGGCAACGAGGACCAGAAGAACCACAACACCAAGCCGAAGAATACGTTTTCTTCGGCGCTGTATGGTGCGCATGCCGGCATCATCCGGGGGCGTTCCCGACACCGCTTTACCGGCAGAGCTAAGTGCAGTAGGGGGGATCATAAAACTCACTCTTACCAAATCAAACTGCGGTAACTTCTATCGTTAGCAGGTTGATTGTGGCGTCCAGTGCTTCACATCCGGTCGTTCGGTTGCAAACTCAAACTTACTCAACCACCCCATCGACAACACCAGCCTCCATCAGCTCCGTCCCCTCCGGGAACCAGATCCCGGTATGCGGGGCGAGGAAGACTTGTTTGAGGAAGCTCTCGGCAATGCCCTGACTGCGATAGAAGGTGATTTCCTTTTCCTGCTGGCCCTTGATGTCATAAAGCGGGACGGGGTAGTCGAGATCAACCTTGTATTGATGGAAACCCAGCCGGCCATTGGGGCCGAGATAGCGTTTGACCCCACCGATAAAGGCGGTCGTGCAGGCGGAGCTACAGGCCTCAAACACATAGGTGTCCAAGCCCCGGTCGCGGATCAGGAAGCCGACACCGCGCCCTTCATAGACATGCCCGCCATCACTGTGCAGGACGATGCCGGTCACACCCGGATTTTCATCAAGCAAGGCCGCCAATCGCTGCGCCATGCCAAGGGCAAAAGTGCCGGTGATGTGAATGCGGGTGTTGTCCGGGCTAAGCGTCAGCGCATATTGGCTGGCGCGGGCATCTTCAAGCTCGGTCAGGTTGACTGGAATAAACTTCTCCGGGGCAAGGGCGCGGAAAGAGGCCGCGATGTTGAGCACCGTAAAGGCCAAACAAAGCCCGATCACCCCATAACTCACAACGGTCCAGATATTGGCAAGAATGCTTGACTGATGTTGGGTAGCGCGCAGCACACCAACCACCTGCCAGACAAAAACAACGCCATGAAAAAAAAGGATAAACGCAACCGTCGCGATCAGCGCCGGGACGCGTTCAGCGATATAGGGCGGAAGCGTATAGCGGTCGGCAAACAGGATCAGAGCCCGGATCAGGATCAGGTTGACACACAGCGCGAATAGGAGTGCGTGTTTTCCTTGCCAGTGATCCTGGAGATAACCCAATTGATTGTTCCTTAAAAGCTCGGAGCCCTTTGAAGTTAAGGATTACCGAATGTTTCGGATTGGTCGGTGTGCAATCTAGTCTGAAATTTTGTGCAAAGAGGATTTCTTTAGTCAATAGAGTGATGTCTTGGTTGTAAAACGCCTTCTGATACTAAAAATAGCATAAATTCCTAGTTTGCGTCCTTTGGTGTATGTCACTAAGCTGATGCAGTAATCTATGATGTGCATATATTGACTTTTTGGTTCAGGAACTTCGAAGTCCGTAGAAATAGGGTGATTAATGGCTTGGATAGAAAGTGTAGTAATCCATGAGTTCTGGGGAAATCACTCGGTTGACCTTAGGTTTAAACCTGATGTGAACTTTCTAATAGGGCGCAATGGGTCTGGGAAGACCACTGCAATTGATATAATTGCTTCGTCTTTGCAAATAGACGGTGAAGCTCTAGAGCGGTTGCCCTTCAAAAAAATTGAAATTACGTTGTACGATGCGCAAAAGCGAAGAAAGCCAAAAGTAACTGTTGAAAAATCCGATGGTCAAAATTTGGGCGGTGAAATTTCATATAAAGTTCAAGACTACGCTACTGCTAGTGCAGATGACATAAGAGTTTATCTGCCTTTTTTATCACGCGGGTTTCAAACTATTAGAGATTCTCGGGGGCGATACATTCGTGTTCCTGTTGCCGAAAAAGAAGTAGGCGGCTTGGGGAGTCTGAAGCGTGATTTATCCTCTTTGATTTCAACTAACTGGCTGTCGATTAATCGAATATCTCCAGGCCGCTACTCAAGCGACCGCCCCATCAATGAGGCAATGGTAGATCGAAAAGCGAGAGAAGTTTCGGAGAGGTTGGAAAGGTATTTCTCAGAGCTTTCATCGAAAGCAAATTTAATTACGCGAAACTTTCAGCGAAAGTTTTTTAGGTCATTAATCCAAATCGATAGCGATTTTAAGCTAGGAAAGAGTCTGTATGATCTCAACCTAGATGAGGAAAGTAAATCTCTAGCTACAATTTTTGAAAAATTCAGTGTCCCTCAAGAAGAGTACGAAAAGGATCTATCAGGATTTTACGCGCATTTAAAAAACATTCAGAATAACAAATCAGCTGGAATGTTCGATCTGCATGACGTGATACCGATGATTAATGCGCATAAGATTCATTCCCTTGTGGAGCAGTGGAATGAAGTAGTGGCAAACGAAAAGAAGGTTCTGTTGCCGAGGGATGCATTTGTTAAGATTTTAGATGGGATGTTGCATCGAAAATATGCGCAGGTTCTTCCCAGTGGGGAAATGATTTTTGAGACAAGTTCTGGCAAAGAGCTTAGGATTCTTGATCTCTCTTCAGGTGAGAAGCAGCTGTATATTATTTTGGGCGAAGCATTACTCCAGCGTGATGCGGAGTGGACCTATCTTGCGGATGAACCGGAACTCTCCCTTCATGTTGATTGGCAAGAAGTGTTGGTGGATAATTTGCGTGCGCTCAATCCTAACGGTCAGGTTATTTTCGCAACCCATTCTCCGGACATTGTCAGTCATTATTCCGACAACATTATCAGCATGGAGAAGGCGATCCGATGAGTTTTACAAGGTCGCCGAAAGGGCTGGAAAACACAAGAAACTTCAAAGGGGTAGACATAATCGTTTACACAGAAGGGGGGGATGGCCGACAACTCACGAAAGAAGAAATAGTTTTGGGTGGGGGGCAGCCCGATACGGACGATGCTAAATTCTGGCAAGGCGTAATCGCAGGCGTCAGGCCGGGCATAAAAGCGAAAGTTCTAAGCGTCGGCGACTGTAAAGTTGTTGAGAGTATTGCGGAAAATATTGTCGAAAATGACTTGAAGGGCTTATTCGTCGCCTATGACCGTGACTACAAAGATTTTTTTGGTCCCGACTACAGAGATGAGAGAGTCGTGCTTTCATACGGGTACAGTTGGGAGTCTGACCTTTTTGATGAGAAGACAATTCTAGGATGTTTGGAAAGTATTGTTATTCGAGGATTTGATCGCCAAGAAATGAGTAAAAAGGTGCATGATTTCTCGACAAACGTCCTTAATGGATTGCAATACGTTATTAGGTGCGATCAAGTTTTTGTTGTATTGGGTGGGCAGCTGTTTGATCGGGGGAGGCCCGGGTCTATCCTCGTGCACGACGCGCAGTCCAAAAATCCACCAGCTGTGGATAAGGAAAGATTAATCAAAAATATTACGAAGAAAAAAAAGCAATTGAACGCGAAAGGCGTTTTTCTTGTGAATAGGACAACTAAGATTGATCCATGTAGGCATGCTTTCGGTAAGTTTTTACTGCATGTAGCTAGGAGAATAATTAGGTGTATACTTCGTGAGATAAATCAGACCGCCGCGATGGCAGACTCGTACTTAGATCACTTTTTAATGGAAGCATTCCATTCGATCATTTCGAGTCGTGATAAACACCATCTGATTGATTATTATAATCAGGTTGTGGGTCGAGCGGTTGATCGAGCTACCACATAAATAGGGTACTTGAAAACACCCCCGGCCATCCGACCGGGGGTGTTCTCTTTCCAGAACCCTAAAGCTCCAAATCACATCAGGTTATCCGCCCGTCACGCGAGATCGAAGCGATCGGAGTTCATGACGTTCACTCACGCACGCGGATCAGAGAAACGGGACTGTCCTTCTTTTCGTCGTGAGTACGTATAGAGCGTCAGTGAATTTGAAACAAAATCAACGATTTCATGTAATCACCAATATCGCTAATAGGTGTTGAAATATAATATTCAATAATCAATCTAAGGTGGTATTATAGTTACTCTTGTTGTTAGGGGGGGGGCAGTGGATGACCGCCTTATTGAAAGCCATATACTTCGTTAGTGTTGCCCTATGGACGGTCTTGATAAACACAAGTGTTTCTGGCGAAACCTTGTCCAATAATATGCTTCAGACAAAGACCTTTGATGTGGAAGAGACCGAGCAATTACTACAGGTGTGGTCGCTACCAAATGATGATCAAAATAATGGCATTCTGTCTTTGGTGGCCGTGACGGCGAGGTCTCCGATACCGAACTTCGAAGTTATAGATGTACGTAAGGAAGGTAGAATATTCACTCTTCTTGGTGAATTGAAGTGTCGGTCGCCAGTGGCACTTTCAAATGGTGGTTTCTACTTCGAAGATGACGCGGGATTTCCTCAGCCATTGGGATTAGTTATTAGTGCAGGGCAAAAGAAGAATGATTTTCGGCGACGTAAATTTGGAGGATTTGCCGTTTTGAATAAACAACGGGTAGATATTATTCCTGTTGATTCCGTTTCTGCGGCGCGGGAGGCGTATCAAGCAATACAGTCATCTCCAATCCTCGTATACAGAGGCCAAAACGATATGTTTTCTGATCGCGGGGTGAAGTTCAATAGGACAGCTATCGGTATTACTGATTCTGGAAATGTTGTCTTGTTGGGGGCGTTCAGACCAAGAGGAAGTGCTGTTTCACTTTATGAGTTTGCTGAATTGATTGTGTCATTAAAGTTACACGGAGGTCCGCGAATTGAAGCGGCTCTAGCCTTGGATGGTGGTCCCAGTAGTCAGATAATAATCCCAGAAACGGGAGATATATTTGGTTATGACGGTCCGAATTACTTGCCAAATGCTATTTGCCTGAATGTTCTCCAATAAAGAATAAGGAACTTTCATGTCAGTCGAGAATGACAACGATGATTCTGGGGGACGAGGAGGGATTACTCGTATCGTTCTGAAATTCGTTGTGGTGTCAGCCTTGGGTGTAGCGAGTTACGCATTTTTCGAGCCATTGAAGACTATAACTAAAAACTATCTCTGGCCTGAAAATATCGAATTACATGAAACAGCGAGCGGCATAGTGGGGGTGGCTCAGGGGTATCAATTTTCGTTGGTCAATAAGTCATCCGTTGCAGGCATCTCCGGAGGGGCAATCCTATTTGTTCCTCAGGGGCAAGGGATCGAGGTTGTTGGAAAGTCTAAGTTTATTATAGGGCCTTCAGAAGGCTCCGTTTCAGTGCCGAGTTCAGAAAAACTTATGATTATAACTCGTCGAGAAGGTGAGCATCGTTTGCTAGCCAAGATCGAGACCCAACGAGGTGCAAAGTTTGAGGGAGAGGTTATAATTCACTCAAAACCCCGCTCCTTAGTTACCACAGATGACTATTCGGGGGTATGGGATGTGTTGCTAAATGAGGTTTCTGGAACAATGAAAATTGAACAGACTTCCCCTTCGGACAGACATTTCGGCGGAAGAATAACCCTCTCCGATGGAACGCACCTGAATATCAGCCCGTCAGCTAGTAAGTGGGATGGAAGAACAATAGTAATTTGGGCTACTAACGAGTTTGGGGATGAATATAGTTTTCAGTCTAGGAAGTGTAGATTGGAGATAGACGACAAATATTGGGTGTTTGCTCATGGTGACTATAAGGTGCACCTTAAAAATGGTGGATCAAAGGACCTTGAATACAATTATTCTACCTATGTAGAAAAATGCCCTGGAAGTGAGAGCGTTAGTCCACGGGAAAATAGTGGTAGTTTCTTTGCGAGAGTAGCTTCTCGATAGTTTATTTCTGCTGACTGTTATGATTTGAAGTCCACTAATGAACGAAATATAAAAAACACCCCCAGCCTCACGACCGGGGGTGTTCTCTTTCCGGAACCCTAAAGCTCCAAATCACATCAAGTCATCAGCCCTCACGCCAGATCAAAGCGATCCGCGTTCATGACCTTCACCCAAGCTGCGACGAAGTCCTTGACGAACTTCTCGTGGTTGTCGTCCTGGGCGTAGACTTCGGCGTAGGCGCGCAGGATCGAGTTGGTGCCAAACACCAGATCCACACGGGTGGCGGTGAATTTGGTGTCGCCGGACTTGCGATCAACGATGTTGTACAGGTTGTCGCCAGCCGGTTTCCAGCTATAGGCCATGTCAGTCAAGTTGACGAAGAAGTCGTTCGTAAGTTTGCCGACACGGTCGGTGAAGACACCGTGCTTGGTGCCGCCATGGTTGGTGCCCAGAACACGCATACCACCGATCAGGCAGGTCATTTCATGAGCCGTCAGACCGAGGAGCTGTGCACGATCCAGCAGCATTTCTTCTGGCGATACGACATAGTCCTTTTTCGACCAGTTGCGGAAACCGTCTGCCAGCGGCTCGAGCACGTCGAAGCTATCGGCATCGGTCATCTCGTCCGTGGCGTCACCGCGGCCCGGTGCGAACGGGACGGTGATGTTAACCCCGGCATCCTTGGCGGCCTTTTCAACCGCGGCGGTACCGGCCAGAACGATGAGATCGGCAATCGAGACTTTCTTGGCAAGGCCTGCCTGGAAGTCTTCAAGGGCTTTCAGCACCTTGGCAAGGCGGGCCGGTTCGTTGCCTTCCCAGTCCTTCTGCGGGGCAAGACGGATGCGTGCCCCATTGGCACCACCACGTTTGTCCGAACCCCGGTAGGTGCGGGCACTATCCCAAGCGGTATTGATCAGATCGGCCGGGGCGATGCCAAGACCCAGCAGTTTGGATTTGAGATCGGCGATTTCGGACTCGCTCAGCGTATAATCAACAGCCGGGATCGGGTCCTGCCAGATCAGGTCTTCAGACGGTACATCCGGACCGTGATAGCAGGATTTCGGGCCCATATCACGGTGGGTCAGTTTGAACCAGGCACGGGCGAAGGTTTCGGAGAAGTATTCCGGGTCCTTCATGAATTTCTGGCAGATGGCGTTGTAGGTCGGGTCGACTTTCATCGCCATATCGGCATCGGTCATGATCGGCATGCAGCGGATTGACGGGTCTTCGACGTCAACCGGCATGTCTTCTTCCTTGATGTCGATTGGCATCCACTGCCATGCCCCGGCCGGGCTTTTCTTGAGTTCCCATTCATAGCCGAACAGCAGGTCAAACCAACCCATATCCCACTGGGTCGGGTTCTTGGTCCAGGCGCCTTCGATACCCGAAACAACGGTGTCACGACCAATGCCACGGCCTTTGGTATTGAACCAACCCATGCCCTGGTCAACGATGTTGCCGGCTTCGGGTTCCGGGCTCAGGTCTGCGGCATCGCCGTTGCCGTGACATTTACCAATGGTGTGGCCACCGGCGGTCAGTGCCGCGGTTTCTTCGTCATCCATCGCCATACGGGCGAAGGTTTCACGAACCTGGGCTGCGGTCTTGGCCGGGTCAGGCTGACCATTTACCCCTTCCGGGTTCACATAGATCAGGCCCATCTGAACGGCAGCCAGCGGGTTTTCCATGGTGTCCGGTTTGGAAACGTCGCCATAGCGGCTGTCAGAAGGTGCCAGCCATTCTTTTTCAGCGCCCCAATAGGTGTCTTTTTCCGGGTGCCAGATGTCTTCACGGCCAAAGGCAAAGCCAAAGGTTTTCAGACCGGCAACTTCATAGGCAATGGTGCCCGACAGGATCATCAGGTCAGCCCAGGAGATTTTGTTGCCGTATTTCTTTTTGATCGGCCAGAGAAGACGGCGGCCCTTATCGGTGTTGACGTTATCGGGCCAGGAGTTCAGCGGTGCGAAACGCTGGTTGCCGGTGCCGCCACCACCACGGCCATCGGCCAGGCGGTAAGATCCGGCAGCATGCCATGCAACACGGGCGAACATGCCAACATAGCTGCCCCAGTCTGCAGGCCACCAGTCCTGGCTGTCTTTCATCAGGGCGCGGAGATCATTTTTCAGCGCTTCGACATCAAGTTTTTTGAGTTCTTCGGCATAGTTGAAATCCTTGCCAAGCGGGTTCACTTTGGTGTCGTGCTGGTGAAGGATGTCAAGGTTCAATGCGTTCGGCCACCAATCCATGACCGTTGTGCCCAGCGCGGTCTGACCGCCATGCATTACCGGACATTTCCCTGCGGTATGTTTTCCGTCCATTTTCTCTCTCCGTCGTGGCTGAGATGTTTTAAACAGCTTCTGGACCCGTATCGCGTGTATCGCGCGGTCGTGGGACGCGTTGGTGTGTTGCGTCCGTTTGTTGTTTCTCCCTGACCTAGTTTAACCAAAACCAGCACCATGAAACCAGAAGTTATGCGTGACGGTTTCATGTTGAAGGTAATCATCAACTCAGGGATCGCAATGCGACACGGGGTAATCAATTTTGTGCAAAGGGTTTCCCATCGCTTTAAGAAGGCTAACAACGATACAGTTGATAGGGGAAATAGTTATTTCATGTGTTTTCGATAGTTTTTATCGATGATTTGATGTGGAGTAGTGAAAGTGCCGGTTTGGGCCGGGGGCGGTTGGGGCCGTGACATTTGCAATCAGTCGGGTAGACTGTGTTCGAGTTCACAGTCTTAAGTCCTTTGGGTGGTGGGGTTTTCCGATTCCGGATCGTCCACGCCCCCAAACTGCCCCGATGCAGCCCCACAGAAAGCGGAAATCCCGACATGTCTCATTCTTCAAAAGGTGCCATCTATATGGCGGCAGCGGCCAATTTGCTGATTGCTGTGGCCAAGTTTGGCGGGGCGGCGATTACCGGATCGGCCGCGATGATGTCAGAAGGCATTCATTCGCTTGTCGATACCGGCAATCAGGGGCTTTTGCTTTTGGGGTTAAGGCTCTCGACCCGTGAGCCCGATGAACGGCATCCGATGGGCTATGGCAAGGAGACCTATTTCTGGTCGTTCCTGGTGGCGGTGATGATTTTTGGCCTTGGTGCTGGCGTGTCGATCTGGGAAGGGGTGGACAAGGTTATTCATCCGCATGCGCTGGATGTGCATGTGGTAGCCACACTTGGCGGATTTGATTTCCGCACCTATCACGTGGTGTTTTCGATCCTGGTCATTGCGATTGTGCTCGAAGGCATGGCGTTTCGCACGGCCTATATCACCTTCCGGGCACAGCATCCGAACGTGCCACTGATCAAGGCAGTACGCAGCAGCAAGGATCCGACCGTTTTTGTCATCCTGTTTGAGGATTCAGCAGCCCTTTTGGGGCTTGTGGTGGCGTGCGTCGGGATTGCGGCGGCCTATTTGCTTGAAATGCCGGTTCTTGATGGGCTGGCATCGGTGATGATCGGGCTTATTCTGGCGGTGACGGCCTTTATGCTGGCGGTTGAGTGCAAGGGGCTTTTGATCGGCGAAAGTGCCAACAGCCAAAGCCGCAAGAAGATCAATGATATGGTTGCGGCCATTCCCGGCATTCTTAAGGTCAACGAGATCGTCACCTTGCATCACGGGCCACAAAGCCTGATTGTGTGTGTCAGTGTCGATTTTGAAGATACGGTCACATCGGTCGCATTGGAGGCCGCCGTATCGCGGCTTGAAAGTGATATTCGCGCCGAAATTCCCGAAGTATCGAAAGTGTTTATCGAAGCACAAAACTGGCGCGCCCATCAGAAGCTTCTCGATGAATTGGGCAGCACCCCCGATGCCACACCCTCGGCCCACCCGGCCTAAAGCTTCGGTGCTATTGGCGTGTGCGCTGGTTGCAGTTGAACTGGCGTGCGCGAAATAGTATGAGGAATAAAACCAATAAGGAATTTCACGGGAAGGGACGCGTTCGAACATGACTAAAAAGATCTTCCCGAGCTGGATCGCGGTTGATTGGGGGACGTCAAACCTGCGTCTTTGGGCGATGGATGATACCGCTAACATCCTTGGTTCGGCGGAAAGTCCGCTGGGCATGAATGCGATTGCCGGCGACCCCAAACTTTCGTTCGAGGCGGTTCTGATTGACCTGATCGAAGATTGGCTGGGCGCTGACCCGGCAAAGCTGCCGGTGGTGATTTGCGGCATGGCCGGGGCCAAGCAGGGCTGGCTTGAAGCCCCTTATTGCGATGTGCCGGCACGGCCATCCGATCTTGCCAAGGGGGCGGTTTCCCCAAATGTGAGGGATCCTCGCATTTCTGTTTTTATCTTGCCAGGGCTTTGTCAGCGCGTTGACCCTGATGTCATGCGCGGCGAGGAAACCCAGCTTGTTGGCTTTATGGCGCAGAACCCGGACTTTTCCGGCTGGGTTTGTTTGCCCGGCACCCATTCGAAATGGGCACATGTCGCCGATGGCATGATCAAGGCGTTTCGCACCTACATGAGTGGCGAGGTGTTTGCGTTGCTGTCGCAGCAATCCATCCTGCGGCATTCGGTCGATGATGCCTGGGACAATGCTGCCTTTGCCGATGCCGTGCGCAAGTCATCCGAACAACCAACCGCTTTCCTGCACAATCTTTTTACCGTGCGGGCGGGGGCTCTTGTTGCCAAGGGGGATGCGTCTGTTGCACCGGGGGCGGCGGTTCTGTCGGGCACGGTGATTGGGGCCGAGATTGCCGATGTTTTGGGGCTTTTGCAGCCGGGCGAGAACATCGCGCTCATCGGGGCGGGCAAGCTGGCCTCACTTTATCAGGCGGCCTTGGCCGTTCATGGCCACAAGGCAGCCTTGCAAGACGGCACTGCAATCACGCTTTCGGGGCTGCGTCAGGCCCATGACACCCTTATTTCGCCATCACAGGAGACCTGAGCCATGGCAAACTATGTCGGAGAACAGATTACCGATCCGGTAACCGGCAAGGCCCATCGCCGCCTGATCGCGATCCTGCGCGGCGTGCAGCCCCATGAGGCCGCCGATATGGCGCGCGCACTGGTCGATGCCGGGATCACCATGATCGAGGTGCCGCTCAATTCCCCCGAACCGCTTAAAAGCATTTCTGCCATGAAAGAGGCGGTCGGCAATGCCGCAATGATCGGGGCGGGGACGGTTTTGACGACGGACGACGTTGCCAATGTCAAAGCGGCGAACGGTGAATTTGTTGTTTCGCCCAATTGCGATATCGACGTGATCGCCAAGACCAAGGAACTTGGTATGGGTTCCTGGCCGGGTGTTTTGACCCCAACCGAATGCTTTGCCGCGATCAAGGCAGGGGCCGACGGGCTCAAGATTTTCCCGGCCAGCATCATCGGGTCGGATGGCATCAAGGCAATGCGCGCGGTCCTGCCCGCCGATATGCCGGTTTATGCCGTTGGCGGTGTCGGTCCGGATGATTTTGCCACCTACGCCAAGGCAGGCTGTGACGGCTTTGGCCTTGGTTCGGGCATCTATAAGCCCGGCATGGCCGCCAGTGAAGTCTCAAAGGCCGCGATTGCCTATGTTACGGCGCATGATGCGGTGTTTGGCTGAGAAGGCGCTGTTCGCTGCTGGTTTTCAGGCATTTATTTCTGAAATGATTCCAAATTATGGAAGTGCGTTTGACCCTTGGGGACCTGCGGGCTAAATTCCAGCCATTGTCTGAATTCCTGAATATGGGAGGATCCATTGGATCTTGGAATTAAGGGCCGCAAGGCCATCGTTTGTGCGTCATCCAAGGGGCTTGGCCGTGGCTGTGCGATCAAACTGGCCGAGGCTGGTGTTGATCTTGTGCTCAATGCCCGCTCCGAAGGGCCGCTGAATGAAACGGCGGAATATATCCGCGATACCTATGGCGTGAATGTCACCACGGTTGCCTGCGATATCACCACCGAAGAAGGCCGTAACAAGGTTCTGGCCGCTGTCGATGCGCCAGATATCCTCGTTAACAATGCGGGTGGCCCGCCCCCGGGTGTCTGGTCCGACTGGGGCCAGAAGGAATGGGAAGCCGCCGTTCAATCCAACATGCTGACCCCGATCCTGCTGGCGACCGCGGTTCTGCCGGGCATGATTTCGCGCCAGTGGGGCCGGATTGTGAATATCACATCGGGTTCGGTCAAATCGCCGATCCCGCATCTGGGTCTTTCGAACGGTGCGCGTGCCGGTTTGACCGGCTTTGTCGCGGGGACTTCGCGTCAGGTGGCCAAGGATGGGGTGATTATGAACAACCTCCTGCCGGGCCAGCACGATACGGAC
>Ga0207828_100487_pt1 | contig 11921 bp, 9 predicted proteins | sample TtaePargueraPR_11_FD_187276 | JGI IMG/M metagenome (GOLD analysis project Ga0207828, IMG submission 187276) | Aerobic enrichment media microbial communities from Bioluminiscent Bay, La Parguera, Puerto Rico - Tt and P2 (3) (SPAdes) | ecosystem: Environmental > Aquatic > Marine > Unclassified ...
TGACCCGTGAAGGCCATATTGGCGTTATCATGATCAATAACCCGCCGATCAACGCCACCAGTCATTCTGTACGTGAAGGTATTGTTGATGCCCTTGATCAGATCGATGCCGACCCAGTCATCAATGTTACGATCCTGATCTGTGCGGGCAATACTTTCATCGCCGGGGCGGATGTCTCAGAATTCGGACAACCGCCCAAGGCCCCGATCCTGCCAGATGTGATCAAACGTCTTGAAGCATCGACCAAACCCGTAATCGCAGCAATTCATGGTCATGCACTGGGCGGCGGGCTTGAGGTTGCGCTGGGATGTCATTACCGGATTGCCGACAAATCCGCCAAGCTTGGCCTTCCGGAAGTCAATCTCGGCCTGATCCCCGGTGCAGGCGGGACCGTGCGCCTGCCAAGGCTTGTTCCGGTGCATGACGCCATCAGCATGATCACGTCTGGGAAACCCGTTTCAAGCACCAAGGCCAACGAAATTGGCCTGATTGATGCGATTTGCCATGGTGCGCTTCTTGATGCAGCAAAGGATTTCGCCCAGACAATCCAGAATCTTGATCTTCCGGTGCCATTGATCGCAAGGGAGCCTGTCAAAGCACCGTCCGCAGATGAATGGGATAACATCACGACCACAACCATCAAGAAAGCCCGAGGTCAAATCGCACCTGTTGTTGCAATCGACGCAATCCGCACCGGGATTGATGAGGATGCCCAAACCGGACTGACGTTCGAGCGCCAAAAGTTCGTTGAGCTGCGCGACAGCGACCAGTCAAAGGCCCTGCGCCATATCTTCTTTGCCGAACGTTCCGTCGGGAAGCTTCCCGAGATTGATGGTGTTGCACCAAATACTATCCGCGAAGTCGGTGTCATTGGCGGCGGCATCATGGGAGCGGGCATTGCAACAGCATCCCTTCTGGCTGGCTTTGATGTAACGATCATCGAGCGTAACGATGAAGCGTGCGCAAACGGGCGCGCCACGGTCGAAAAGCACTTGTCGGGGAGTGTAAAACGCGGGCTGATCACGCAGGATCGCTTTGATCAGTTATTGGCCGCGTTTTCAACCAGCACCGATTACGCTGCCCTTCGCAATGCCGATCTTGTGGTTGAAGCTGTTTTCGAAGACATGAATGTCAAACATGATGTGTTTGGAAAACTGTCTTTGCATTGCAAGGCTGATGCGGTTCTGGCCTCGAACACGTCCTATCTTGATATCAACGAGATTGCGGCAAAATGCGTCAATCCTGGCCGGGTCATTGGCCTTCATTTCTTCTCGCCAGCCCATATTATGAAGCTGCTTGAAGTTGTGCATACAGACAAGGCAAATGCCAAAAGCCTTGCAACAGCTTTTGCCTTTGGCCGTGCACTTGGCAAGATTGCGGTGCCTTGTGGTGTGTGTGACGGTTTTATCGGCAATCGCATCATGTCGGCCTATCGCAAGCATTGCGAATATATGCTCGAAGATGGTGCCCTTCCTCATCAGATTGACGACGCGATGGTCGAGTTCGGTTTTCCGATGGGTCTGTTTGCCATGCAGGATATGGCAGGACTTGAGATTTCCTGGGCCACACGCAAGCGCCTTGCGCCCCTCCGCGATCCGGCCGAACGCTATGTCGCACTTGGCGATTATCTCTGCGAGATGGGACGGTTTGGCAAAAAGAACGGTCTTGGCTGGTATCGCTATGACGAAACCGGCAAGGCGCAGCCGGACCCGGAAGTCGATACCCTTGTGATCGCCGAGTCAGAGAAAAAGGGCATCACCCGACGCAGCTTCAGCCATGACGAAATCATCCATACCATCCTTACCGCCATGCGCAACGAAGGCAACAAAATCGTGGCGGAAGGCGTCGCCCGCAGCCCGGATGCCATCGATGTTGTGATGGTCAACGGTTATGGCTTCCCGCGTCACAAGGGCGGGCCGATGTACCTGACACGGAACTGATCCGAGAACATGCAAGGTGGGGCATTGAACAAGCCCGCCTTGCTTTGCTTTTTGAGGATCAGAACTCGCTTGGCAAAACTGCTTGTGGCTTGTTCACAAGGAAAGTTCTTTACTTTCCTGACGGTCAAACACAATTAAACTATTCCGTTACAATTATTTAACCGATAATCGTCAGAGTTTGGTTCTTCGTGAAAACCGCTGAACGGGTCATCCCGGTTTGGTCAGCTCATACAGAGAACCTCGCGCGGTGCCAGCGGATACGAGCCAAAACCGGTTCGCAGTTTTAACAGGGTTATAACCTTATATGATCAGGTCCTTCGTCAAGTGGGCAGACCAACCGCGTCAGAACGGGATTGTTGCGGCTATCGAGCAGGTCCTCGCACACGCTCCCTTGTCCATTCTTGATATGGGATGTGGTCATGGTCAGCTGGCAAAAAGACTGAAGCAGAATAACGGCAAACGTCAAATCACCGGCGTCGATGTTGTTGTACAGCCCGATTGCGCCATTCCCGTCTCAGTCTATGACGGAACGACAATCCCGTTTGCAGATGATTCTTTTGATGCGGTTCTGTGCATTGACATGCTTCACCATACCGATAACCCGACAGCGATCCTTCAAGAAGCCAGACGCGTCGCGCGCAAGTGGGTCATTGTCAAAGATCATATCGCTGACAGCAAATGGGACCATCGCACTTTGACTGTTCTCGACTGGATGGGAAATGCCGGAACCGGGGTTCCGTTGCCCTATAATTTCCTGTCATCAGCGCAGTGGCAGTCGGCATTTGACCGCGCCGGTCTTGTGGAAAAGGCAAAAGTCCATCCGCTTCGATATTGGCCGGGTGTCATCGGACATCTTTTTGACCGCCAATATCATTTTGTCTCGAAACTGGAAAAGTACGCCCAGATGTAAGCCATCGCCCGGAAAGCCCCCGTCGCCCCAATCCCTTTAACCCGCAATGTCGCAAGAAATCGCTGGCAAGGTTAGAAAACGAGCACATGAGTTTACAAAAAAAAGTCCTGGTTACAGGTGGCGCCGGATATATCGGGAGTCATGTTTGCAAGGCATTGCATACCCATGGTCATATCCCGATTGCCTTTGACAATCTGAGCACCGGGCACAAAAGCTTTGTCAAATGGGGGCCCTTGCATCAGGGGGATATTACCAACGCCAATGACCTGAATGATGCCTTCATCAAGCATCGTCCCGATATGGTCATGCATCTTGCCGCCAGCGCCTATGTGCGGGAATCTGTCGCCGATCCCATGAAGTATTATGTGAATAACTGCGTTGGCTCACTGCGTCTTCTTGATGCGATGCAGTGTCATGGCGTCCATCATATCGTCGTTTCTTCGACCTGTGCGGTATATGGGGATTGCAAGTCACTTCCAATTGATGAAAGCACGGAAAAAGACCCGCAATCGCCATATGGGCGTTCAAAACTGTTTGTTGAACAAGCCTTGCATGACCTTGGAAAAGCGTCTGACTTGAAATGGGTTGCCTTGCGTTATTTCAATGCGGCTGGCGCAGACCCGGACCTTGAAATTGGCGAAGATCACACGCCCGAAACCCACATCATTCCGCTGACCATTCAGGCGGCCTTGGGCAAAGCACCCGCCTTGCAGATATTTGGCAATGATTTTGACACGCCCGATGGCACCGCGATCCGTGATTACGTCCATGTCAACGATCTGGCGACCGCACATGTCAATGCCATGACCTATCTTGAAAATGGCGGCGCGTCAGACGCGTTCAATCTCGGAACCGGAAATGGAACATCCATCAAGGACATCCTTGATACTGTCAAACGGCTGAGCGGAAAAGAAGTCCCGCATGCCATCGCCACGCGAAGCCCCGGCGATGTCCCCGCCCTTTATGCTTCGGCAGAACGGGCGAAGCAGCATCTGAACTGGTCGCCAACTCAAAGTTCGCTCGACAATATCATCAAGACAGCCCTGAACTGGCACCAGCATCACCGAACCGGGAATGACTGAATTCCCGGTTCGGTATTCGCATTTGTCGGTTTACTGATACATATATTCGCGGGTCAGCGGCATGTCGTTCTTCAGCCCGTTCGAGAACAGAACATGGAACAACCGGTTTTCACCATACCGGAATGACGCCGCACTGACCTGGAAATACAGGTAATAGCGACGCGCGAACTCTTCGTCATAATGTTCGCGGATCCAGTCAATATTTGCGTTGAAGTTATCAAGCCAGTGGAACAGGGTCAGTTCATAGTTCATCCGCAAATTATCAACGTCGATGACGTTCATTTTCTTTTTGCAGATGCCGCCAATAATGTTTGTAATATCAAGAACCTGTGCCCCCGGGAAAATGTATTTGTCCGTCCAGGGATCAGCTTTGTGAAGCTCGTCATTACCCACCAAATGGATCAACCCCAGTGATCCGGGTTTCAGGATTTGTTTTACCTTGTCGAAAAACACCGGCAGGAACTTAAGCCCGACATGTTCGAGCATGCCAATAGACACCACCTTGTCAAAGACGCCTTCGACATCGCGGTAATCTTTCAACTCGACACGGATTTTATCCTGCAAACCGAGTGATGCAATTCTGCGATTGGCATATTCGACCTGTTCACGAGACACGGTAACGCCCACACCGGTAATGCCGTAATTCTGGGCTGCATAAATCAAAAACCCACCCCAGCCACACCCGAGATCGGCAATCGTTTCGCCTTCCTGCAAACGCAGTTTGCGGCAGACAAGATCAAACTTGTTGGTCTGGGCTTCTTCGAGGGTGTTGTTCGGATCTTTGTAATAGGCACAGGTATAGGCCATCGTCGGGCCCAGCAGCCGCTCGTAGAAATCGTTACCGACATCATAGTGATGGCTGATGTTTTTCTTCGACCCCTTAAGCGTATTCTGATTAAGGAAATACTGCACAAGGATGTTCAGCTTGGCCTTCCATGACATTTTGTATTCGGTATAGCCAACCCTGAAACCGAGCTTGAACAGAAGCTGCATGTCCCCTTCAACATCGAGCATTCCGGTCATATAGGCTTCGCCAAAGCCCAGGAAACCATCAGCCAGTGTTTTTGACGCAGCCTCTTTCTCCTTGAACCAAAGCGTAAATGCCGGCTTATCGCCAATCTGAAACACATCATCATCCCAAAAGCGCACAGCAAAGCTGCTTTCCGGGTCGGTGTGATGCATTGCCTTGGCAATTTCCTGAATGGCATTCTTCATTGTATTTCCCTTTAAACCTTCTGCTCTTGTTCCTGAAATTGCTTCTTCTGGTATTTCGGACCTTTGATGAGTTCCCAATACGATGAAACAACCGAATTATTGTAGGCGGGTATTGTTGCCTTCAGATGTTGATGAAGGGCTGGCAAATTGTGGTACGGCACGCCCGGATACATGTGGTGGGCCGTGTGATAGCGAAAACCGATGGGCTGAATGATCACGGCAATCGGAGATTCAACGGTGAAACTGTCATACATCTGATCATCAGGAGATGACGTTTCGGCGTGAATTTCCAGTTCGTGCTCCAACGGAATACGCAGCACGATTAGCAACCAGGCACCAACAAGGACCGCATAAACAAACCCGACAAACTGTGGCAGCAACCAGACCAGCGCGATCAGATACAGCAATGAAAGACGCGATAACCAGACGACTTCGTTCTTCTTGGCGTCAGGGACCGGGGTACTGGTCGAGAAATTCAGATGCTTTTGCGAAAACCGATCAATCCGTTCTTCAAGCTGCATCCCGCCAATACTGGTAATAATTGTTTGAAACACAACATAAAGCGGGGTGGCAAAAGGCAGAACCAGCAAGACAAAAACCGCAAGTTTGGGGTCACTGCGCACCAGCAAATATTGCGGGTCTTTCTCGGTTCGGAACGTTCCGGTCTGATGATGAATTTTATGCGGCTGGGAAAACCGGGCAGACGGCACCATGATGATGCAGCCGATTGTTACATGCCAGAACCAGTAAAACACACGCAATGGCTTGCTGTTGGGGCGATGCGCCAGTTCATGACCAAAAATGCCTGCACGATGCAGGCCAATGACACATAACAGATACCCAGCGACAAACAGAACACCGCTTGCCTGATTCGCACAAATGAGCCCCCCCAGAAACATTGCCATCGCGATCAACAAATCACGAAAGTAAATCCCCGGGCTCACGGCGAAGAATTTTTTATCAATCATGACTGTTCATGCGCCAATTAAAAATGAAATAAAAATTCACAAATGTAATTCCCCTAACCCCTTGCAGAAAATCACAAAATAGATTTATTGTCCATTGCAACCTCACGTTTAATCTCTAATTAAATCCGGTAATTAAATCTTTTGACATCACCCCAGATCGCGCCAGCAACAAATAAAGAGCATCCGTTCGATATCATCGTTTTATCGACAGCAGCTCTTCCCTGGCGAACCGGACCCTCTATATTTTCAGTCTGGCATGCCGGCGGGTTCGCGCAATTGGGGCATAAAACGGCTCTGGGCCTGCCATGGCTCGACCGGAAATCCCAGATTAAACTGTGGGGAAAGGAACTTTTCAAATCCCCGCAAGAGCAGGAAGACTGGGTCCGCAAAGAAGCAGAACATATGAATGTCCCGGCCTTGCCAGCCATTTTCTTCTTTAAGGGCGTCTTTTCCAAAGCCGCCTATAGTATCTTCATTACCGAAGATCCCTTTAAGGCACTTCCTGCTGCTGACTATTACGTCATTGAGGAACCTGAACATTTTGGCTGGCTACCCGTTGTTAGCGCACGCTCAAAGATCGCAGCGAAAAAGATTCTGGGCATCGTCATGACCAATTACGGATTTTACATCCGGCGTCCCGGTCGTCCTGATCGCGCCCTGTTTGCCAAACTGGTTGAAGCGCGCAACAAACAATTGATGCGTAAACATACCGACATTATCGCGCCGCTTTCGCCCGCAGTTGATCTTGAAAACCTCAATCACCCGATTGCCCGCCAGCAGGTTACCGGCGTACTCGATGCCTTCAAAACCGTTCCCGATGTTCAGGCCGAGAATCAGGGTGTCTATTTCATGGGACGGCTGGTGTGGGAAAAGGCACTGGATATTGTCATCGACACAGCCCGCACGCTTGATCTGCCAATAGACATCTATGGCGAAGGCCCCCATCAGGGCGAAATGGAAGCTCGGGCGAAAAAGATCAATGCGCCTGTACAGTTCAAGGGCCCGGCCTTTAGCCCGTGGGAACCGATTGCCAATTACCGCGTCTTTTTCAATCCCTCGCTGTCCGAAGTCCTGTGTACGACAACCGCCGAAGCACTGGTGGCCGGACGGCATGTTGTGATCCCCGATTGCCTTGCCAATACACCATTCTACGATTTGCCCAATGTTCATGTTTATCACACCGAACAAGAAATTCCGGCTGCATTGCAAAAGGCACTGACAAGCGATCCCGTCGCACCGCTCAAGGCACGCGAACGGTTTGACTGGGCCAATGTATGTCGTTCGATTGTTGATCTTTTGAAATCACCTTCACCCTCTATTCGCAATCCAAAGGCATTGTCATGACCGGCCGCAGGCACATCATCGTTATCTATACAATGGCTGGCGGAGGGCACCTGAAGGCCGCTGAATCGCTTCGGGAAGTATTGGAGGCAACCGGGCGCTACAGAGTGACCCTGGTTAATCCATATGTGGAACTGATGCCCCATCTCGACCTTTGGCAGCGCCTTACCAAGCGGACATCAGAAGATATCTACAATCAGACAATCATTGGCGAGGGTAAAACAGGCTTGTTCTGCCTGACCTATTACGCCGGAATTTTGCTGAATTTCAAACTGGCTTACCGTGAAGGCCGCAAGCTTCTTGGTGATTATTTCAAAAGCCAGAAACCCGACATGGTCATCTCTGTTCTACCGATGTTAAATCGCGTGATTTTTGACGCGGTTGAGGATTATCGCAAGACGGTCGCCGATCCCCGATCAATACAAAGTGCGGTGCTCATCACTGACTGGACCGAATATGGTCGCCATATCTGGTTCCCCAAAGGTCGGGACTATCACGCGATCTGTGGCACCGATGAATCCTTCAGAAAGGCCGGTTCTTACAAGAACCTTTCCGGGCGTGTTCATGCCACCCAGGGCATTTTGCTCATGCCGTCCTTTCAGGACACCTCGAACCTTGATAAACGTCAGGCCAAAATCGACCTTGGCCTTGACCCGGATGTGCCGGTGATCTGCATGCTATATGGCGGTCAGGGTAGCTGGCGCATGAAAGAACTGACCAAAAGCCTGATCGCTCATGCCCCCAGGGCCCAGATCCTCTTGCTTTGCGGGCGCAACACCGCCCTTGCACAACAGCTTGAAGAAATGGAAATGCCGTTTGCCCATCGGGTGGTCGCCTTCACCAATGAAGTTCCCAAATATCTTGGCGCGTCCGATATATTTGTTGGCAAGCCGGGTCCCGGAAGTGTCAGCGAAGCCCTTCATTTCGGGCAGCATCTTCTTCTGGACCGGACCATGGCACTGCCCCAGGAACTGCCGGTTCTGAAATGGGTCGTTAAACATGGCGCAGGATCAGCTTTCAAAAGCACGCGGTCATTCATCAGCGCACTTTCCCGATTACTCGACAAAACCACCCATGATGCGCAAGCTTTATCCCCGCGCCCGAACAAGGCATCTGAACAGATTCCTGCGATTATCGACGGAATTTTCGCACCGGGAAAGGCGACCGGCGACGCCTAGATCAATCCGCTCCAGAATGCGGCGCCACCGGCAAAGAAATGCACAAGTGTCGGCCCGACCAGATTGCGATGACGTAAATACAGCATGCCAAACAGGATGCCCGATATCGCTGTCATCATCACGGCGGCAACACCGAAATGCAGGTGGAAAACCCCGAACAATACGGACGCCAGCACAACCGACCGCAATCCGCGCTTGTCATTCAAAAAGCGCTGGAAGGACGACTGCAAGAAGCCCCTTGCGATCATTTCCTGTAACAGACTGTGGAAGAAATAACTTAACGTCGGGCCCAGAATAAAGGGTGCCGGTGTCTGTTCCTTGATCCCGAGCGCCTGCATGGCCCAGGCAGCAGCAAACACAATCGCCATCGCGATGATGGAAAAGATAATGCCTTCCAAAAGTGACTTCCGGAACCCGATCTTCGTCAGGCCAAGCTCACGTAACGGGATACCCATTTTCCAGATGACCAGAAAACTCGGCACCAGAATAATCATCAGATACTGCCAGGCAAATGTCTGGGTATAGATATTTACCTTAAGCACATGTTTGGACAGAACATCATTGACGACCATACCGATCGCCATGACCCCCATCGTATACAGGAAGAACTGACCAAAAAGCTGCTGGTCCTTGATCGCGATCATCTCGCGCTCCATGGCCGCGATATATTTGTCGTTCTGATCGCGCATACGCCCCGTCACGGCAACGGCCAGACTGCCCCGAAGATCGGCAAGGACGTCTTCACCATTGGGCAATTCAAGAATGTCAGCCGGACTGAATTCAATCAGTTCGCTGGCTTCGACCACCCGGGCCGAGGCCGATCTTGGCTTGCCATCAAGAAGTGAAATTTCGCCAAGCACCAACCCGTCACGAAGGTCGCCAAGCTGACGTTCTTCTAGCCCGTCATGTGCTTCGCGATAGACAACGACATGCCCCTTGCGGATGTAATAGAACGAGTTCGTCAGATCGCCTTCCCTGATCAGCGTCGTCCCGGCAGGCGCTCTGTAACGTCGCATGACAGCATGAAGGGCCTTAAGCGTTTCAGGACGAACATCGGGCAGTATTTTTGCGATTTCATCAAGGCTGATGTCGCTCGGATCATCGGTGCCACGGTTTTGGTTTTCCACCATTTCCCCCATTTATTCAGGCCCTTCTAGGAAACCGCAACCTGACGGTTCAGCTTCATTCCACCAAGATAGAAACAAATAACAGCCGGCATCAGAACAACATGATAGGTGCCATAGATCCCGAACCCGTCAAACAGCTCAAACCCGACAATTGGAAGCGCTGACGCAACGAATGTGATGATAACACCTGAAATCATCGCAACCGACCCTGTCGCCTTGCGAAGCCCCATCATACTCAGAACAAGCAGCAAAATCATCGCTGCGGAATAGCTTCCCATCACGATAAAGAAGTTATCGGAAACAAACACGGCCACAATCACCGCTGCATTGACAATCCCGCTGATCCCGATCACCAGTTTCCGTGCTCGCGGCCCCAGAAACTGAACTGCCGCACTCACGCAGATAAAGAAGGACGTAACAGCGGCACAGGCCCGGGTTGCGATTTTCAATGGCTCATGTAACCAGTGTCCTGCCACTTCAAAGAAGCCGTGATCAATCGCCCCAAGCAGGAACGTCAAGGCGATCAATGTCATCGTAATTGCCCAGAACCAGGCGGCAGACTTCTTCTCAATATCCGGACGCATCATAAGACCGGCTGCAAAAGCTTGCAGGCATGCCAGAATAACATCGGTCAGTGCGGAATAGGTCAATTCATCAAGCATCATCATGCAGGGGCCATCGGGCCCCACCTTAATCCCGAAGATTAAAACAACGTCATTTGCCTGAAGACTCTCCCGAAATGCCGGAACCTCAAACAACGACAACCCAAGCCATAGGTCTTTAAGGCAGCAACACCTCGTAAGAATGCGTGTTCGATCTGATTTCGACTGGCAGCCTCAGATAGACATCTCCGTCACTTTGCACCGGGGACGCCTTATCGGCTGTATCAATCAGAACTTCGCGTGCTTCAAGCACCTTCACATCAGCGCAATCATGCAAACGTCCGCGAAGCAGCCCCAGACAATAACGCAGGATCGACCAGAAATCATTCCGGCCCAGAAGATAGATCTGAAAACCCGGCTTTGATACGCCGGTGTTGTAGCCAAGCCGGTAAGACCCGCCATAATACTGACCATTCATGACAATCACGGATTTGGCGGACTGTGTTTGACCATCACAGGTCACCTGAAACAGATCATTGCGGCAAAGGCCAATCGTCCTTAACAGGGCAACGATATAGGCCGGAACCCCAATTCTTCTTTTCAGATCAACGTTCAACCGCTCAACCGATCTGGCATCAAACCCGACACTTGCCGTCATGGTGAAACGCAACTGATTGATATTGCCAAGATGCATCTGGCGAATTTGACCATCTCGCAATGCCTGGTCGAAAGTCGCAAATGTCACGCCAAGTTCCCGGGACAGCAAATTTACGGTCCCCAGCGGCACAATCCCGAACGGGATATTGAGGTAATCCCCCAATCCGTTCAGAACATTGCTGATCGTCCCGTCCCCGCCAGCAATCAGAACCGCATCATGCCCCGGAAGATGGTCAATATAGGTCTGGCACAATCCGTCAATCGGTCGCCGTCTTTCGGTATGGACACTCCTGACGTCAAACCCTGACATCTCAAGCCGGTCGATGACCTGATCAACCTTTCTGCTCGTCACACCTCCGGCCCCCGGGTTCCAGAACAACAGTACTTTTTTGATCATTCTTTTGCTGTGAACCTGTTTGAAGTGTGTGACATCTGTTTTGTCCAAGATGCAAACACTTAAAGCAACCTTTTCTACTTTGAGGCAAGCTATTTCAGGTTTTATTTCCCAATAGATTCAGTAGGTAGCCGGGAAATCAAGGCTCCCGAACCGAGGAACCTGTGCTGTCTGCGAGCTTTATTAATGTTGGTTGCGGGGGCAGGATTAGTCTCCGCCCTTCGGGCTCCGCCAGCTCCGGCCTTTGGCCTCCGCAAAGAACCTTATGCAAACAGGCAACAGATAGATTTGAGGATGATGCTAGAGCGCAGTCTGCGCGCGGCTGTCGCCGTGCTCAACCTTCAGTTATGAGCACAGGCTCAGAACGCAGGAAGACCAAAGGTTCAAAGACTGTTCCTGCGGGCAATAAAAAAACCCTGCCACCGGAGGTGACAGGGTCTTTTTATTGGTTGCGGGGGCAGGATTTAGCTACGCGCTATGCGCTACGCTGAACCTGCGCAAAGCGAT
>Ga0207828_100488_pt1 | contig 11883 bp, 10 predicted proteins | sample TtaePargueraPR_11_FD_187276 | JGI IMG/M metagenome (GOLD analysis project Ga0207828, IMG submission 187276) | Aerobic enrichment media microbial communities from Bioluminiscent Bay, La Parguera, Puerto Rico - Tt and P2 (3) (SPAdes) | ecosystem: Environmental > Aquatic > Marine > Unclassified ...
TGATTCTTTATGGGCTTTTGCTGCCCGGGAATATGTTCTAAGACTTGCTGCGAACGGGAATATTTGCATCACACTTCATTGTGATGGTGCTTTTTAGGGGATGCTGCGGAACGGCGCAGCCAACAGGATTATAAATGTCGCTTGAACTAAGTGTTGTTGTTTTGGCCGCCGGGATGGGCACGCGCATGAAAAGTGCGATGCCCAAAGTCATGCACAAGGTCGCGGGCAAGCCGATGGTGGGGCATGTGATTGATACCGCCGCCCACCTGAAGGCGGCAAAGACCATGGTCGTTGTTGGCCCGGATATGCCGGACCTGATCAAGGCCGTTGCCCCGCACCCGACGTTTGAGCAGACCGATCGTCTTGGCACGGCACATGCCGTTTTGGCTGCACGTGAAGGCCTTTCGGGGCTGCGCGGCAATGTGCTGGTGCTTTATGCCGATAGCCCGCTTTTCACCGCCGAAACACTGGCGCGCCTTGTTGCTGCGCGCGAGGAAAATGATCATGCGGTGGCGGTTCTGGGCTTCCGGACCGAAGACCCGACCGGTTATGGCCGTTTGGTCACAGATCAGAACGGCAACCTGACCGCGATTGTTGAGGAGAAGGAATGCAACGACGCGCAGCGTCAGATCAATTTCTGCAATTCCGGGGTGATGTGTTTTAAGGCCGAGGACATGATCGCAACCCTTGAGGCGATTGATAATGCCAATGCCAAGGGGGAATATTACCTGACCGATGCGGTCGAAGTGGCGCAGAAAAATGGTCAGAGCTGTGTCGCGGTCGAGGTGGACGAGGCAGAAACGCTTGGTGTCAATTCCCGCACCCAATTGGCCGTGGCCGAAGCCATCCTGCAAAGCCGCCTGCGCGAAACGGCGATGGCTGATGGTGCAACGCTGGTTGATCCGGCGTCGGTATTCCTCAGTGCTGATACCAAGCTTGGCCGCGATGTCATTGTTGAGCCGAATGTTGTTTTCGGGCCCGGCGTGACCGTGGGCGACAATGTCGTGATCAAGGCGTTCAGCCATCTTGAAAGCTGTGTTGTGGGCGATGGGGCCGATATCGGGCCCTATGCCCGCTTGCGACCGGGGGCGGAAATCGGTGCCGGTGCCCGCGTCGGTAACTTTGTCGAGATCAAGAAGGCCGTGCTTGAGGCCGGCGCCAAGGTCAACCATCTGAGCTATATCGGTGATGCCCGTGTTGGGGCCAAGGCCAATATTGGTGCCGGGACCATCACGTGTAACTATGATGGCTTCCGCAAACAGCATACCGACATCGGGGCAGGGGCGTTTATCGGCTCGAACTCGTCGCTTGTCGCACCTGTCGAAATTGGCGATGGCGCGATTGTTGGCGCGGGCAGCACGATCACCGGCAAGGTCGAAGCAGATGCCTTGACCCTGACCCGGGCCGAACGGATCGAGAAAAAGGGCTGGGCAGCCAAGTTTCGCGAAAAAATGCGCGAACTGACCGGCAAGAAATAGCCCAAAACAAAGATTTTGAAATTGCCATTCGCCTTCGGGTGGCCAGACGACACGCGATATAAAGCAGGAAGAAAACCAATATGTGCGGCATTATCGGGATTATCGGCAAAGACAGCGTCAGTACGCGTATTCTGGAAGGGCTCAAACGCCTTGAGTATCGCGGCTATGACAGTGCCGGCATTGCAACGCTGGTTAATGGCGATATTGAGCGCCGCCGCGCCGAAGGCAAACTGATCAATCTGGCCAAGCGTCTGGATGAAAGCCCGCTTGCCGGTGACGTTGGTATCGGTCACACCCGTTGGGCGACCCATGGTGTGCCGACCGAAAACAACGCCCATCCGCATACCGATGGCAAGGTCGCCGTGGTTCATAACGGCATCATCGAAAACTTCCAGGAAATCAAGGCGGAGCTTTCTGCCAAGGGCCGTGTGTTTGCCACCGATACCGACACCGAAGTGGTCGTGCATCTGGTGTCTGATTTCCTTGATCAGGGCAAATCCCCGCGTGACGCGGTTGCCGCCACGTTGCATCGCATCGAAGGGGCCTTTGCGCTGGTGATCATGATTGCCGGTCAGCATGACGTGATCTTTGGTGCACGCCGAGGCACGCCACTGGCCGTTGGTTTGGGCGAGGGCGAGATGTATCTCGGTTCCGATGCCATGGCGTTGTCGCACCTGACCAACAAGCTGATCTATCTTGAAGAAGGCGACTGGGTCGAAATGACCCGCGATAGCGTTCAGGTCCGCGATGAAAATGACGAGGATGTCACCCGCGAAACCAAGCTTTCGGCCGTTTCCGGTGCCATGATGGGCAAGGGCAACTACAATCACTTCATGCAGAAGGAAATCTTCGAACAGCCTGCGGTGATTGGCGATACCCTGCATGCCTTCATCAACCCGGCGACCCAGACGATCAAATTGCCCGACATGCCGTTTTCGTTCGCCGATGCAACGCGCCTGACGATTGTCGCTTGCGGCACGTCCTATTACGCCGGTCTGGTCGCTAAGCACTGGGTGGAACGCTATGCCGGTCTGGGCGTGGATGTTGATGTTGCATCCGAGTTCCGCTATCGCTGCCCACCGCTGCCGAAAGGCGGGGTTGCCCTGTTCATTTCGCAGTCGGGCGAGACGCTTGATACCCTGGCAGCCCTTCGGTATGCCAAATCCAAGGGCCAGAAGATCGTTTCCATCGTCAACGTACCCGAAAGCACGATTGCGCGCGAAAGTGACGTGGTGCTTCTGACCTATGCCGGACCGGAAATCGGGGTGGCCTCCACCAAGGCCTTTACCACCCAGTTGACAGTGCTGGCTTGCCTTGCGGTGACCATCGGCCGGGAAAACGGCACCCTCGCCAAGGACGAAGAAGCCGCAATCGTCAGTGCGCTGACCGAGGTGCCCAAGCTCGCCGCAGAAGTCCTGCATCATGATGAGGCGCTCAAACAGCTTGCCCTTGAGGTCGCTGAAGCGCGTGACGTGCTGTATCTTGGCCGTGGTCTTGGGTATCCGATTGCGATGGAAGGGGCGCTTAAGCTCAAGGAAATTTCCTATATCCACGCCGAAGGATATGCCGCCGGTGAAATGAAGCACGGCCCGATTGCCCTGATCGACCAGTCGGTTCCGATCATCGTCATTGCACCGTCTGACGAACTGTTTGAAAAAACGGCCTCAAACATGCAGGAAGCCGCCGCACGTGGTGGTCGGGTGATCTTTATTTCCGACGCGCCGGGACTTGCCAAGCTGGGCGATATGGCTTCTGCCACGGTTGAACTTCCCAAGGTCGCCGACTTCGTTGCACCGATCCTTTATACCATTCCGGTACAGATGCTGGCCTATCATGTGGCTGTTCACAAGGGGACCGACGTTGATCAGCCCCGCAACCTTGCGAAATCTGTGACGGTCGAATAGGTCGTCGAATAGGACAGGTCGACCTGTTCGCGGAAAGGTGAATTCGGGTTTGTGCGCGGCCGGGTTACCATGTCGCCTTTCGAGACGGTAATCGCCCCATCGCATGATGAAGGCTGTTCATCAGATGGAAGGTTTTGCATGACCAAGCCGCGCTTTTTTCTTGCCGCACTTGTTGTTTCCTTGGGCGCCTTATCGGGATGTACCGGTTTGACGCCCAATACGGCGAACCGCGATGCGATGTCCTGCGAAGATCGACTATCCTATGTCGATGCGGTGGTGAGCGATAACGCGGTGCAAAGTGCGTCGGCATCCCCGGTTGTGGGTTATCCTTTCCTGCGGGCCAACCGAAACTCTGTCTTGATGGTGCGGCAGCTTGATGCGGATGGGGATGGCAAAGTTGATCAAGCTGATCAATGGGACGCGCTGATTTCACAAATGCGGGGCCTTGACCGCGCGGCGCGGCAAAGCGAAATCGCCAATCTGCCGGCAGCATCGGGTATTTCGTATGAGGCGGTAGAAAACTGTTCCAACGCCATGGCCGGGTCCCTGACGACTGATCAGCATCAGACACTTTTACCTGCTGTTGTCTTCGTGCCCGATGATTACCTTGATTTTCAACGAATCGCTGGTCTGTATCCCTTAACCGCTTTTCCGGCCTATTTCGGCTATGAGGGATGGAAGCAGGAAAATTTCGCAAGCTTTGCAGCCAGCGATAATGACCTGATCCATTCCGGGGCATGGCGTGGATATGCTGTGTCGTGGTCTGAGCAAGGCCGTCTCGATGTTGCGGATATTGACCAGGATGCCTTTGGTCAATGGCGGCCAACCGACAGGGAACTTGAAAATCTGGCGCAGGCTTACGCACCGGTATTTAGGGTGCGGGCAGGAAGTGACAGTGACAAGGTTGGGCGACCAACCTTGCCTGCGCGGGATGCCTTGGCTGTGGTCGATACAGATAACCCGACGGTTTATTATCGGCTGAGCCACACCTATTTTGCTGGACGTTGGCGGCCACAAATCGTTTATGAAATCTGGTTCCCGGAACGTCCTGCTACAAGCCGATTTGATATCCTGGCCGGGCATCTGGATGCGCTGATCTGGCGGGTGACACTGGATGACGATGGGATGCCGTTGATTGCCGATACGATCCATGGCTGCGGCTGTTACCACATGTTTTTCCCAAGCAAGGCCTTGCAGCGCATTAGTGCGCCAGAGGATCACGACATTCGCGAAACGGCGGAAATGCCTGCGGGGTACCTTACGTCATCGATCTTGAGCCGACCCGTGCTTTGGATTGATAAGACCAGTCATTATCTGCTGAAGGTCACGGGCGCAGTGGGGGATCAATCGACGGTGGATATCGCCAGCCAAACCGCAGTGCTGCGCCCCGCACAGGAACTTGGTCATTTGCCGCTGCGAAATGGGCAGGGGACGGCTAGCCTGTTTGATGAAGACGGATTTGTGCCGGGTACAGGACGGTTGGAACGCTTTATCCTGTGGCCGATGGGGGTTGATAATCCCGGTGCGATGCGCCAGTGGGGTCACCATGCCACAGCTTTTGTCGGGCGGCGGCATTTTGACGAAGCCACACTGATGGATCGTTATTTCATCAAACGATGAGATCAGCGGAAAACGCGCGCGCAAATTTGGTTTGAAATCTTGGGCCGTTTCGGCAACGGGGCTTCAGGAGAACGTCTTCTTTGCAATAAGTTAACCGAAGGTTCGACAGTATCGTTCGGGCAATGTAATCTTGGAACGACGACGTCGTTTCCACGCCTTCAACTTTTCGATGAGAACAGAATGAAAGTTATTGTGACCGGCGGTGCAGGGTTTATCGGGTCTGCTGTTTGTCGGCTTATGACGGGGTTAGAGGGCTATGAGGTCCTTAATATCGACAAGCTGACATATGCTGGCGATCTGAGGACATTGGCGTCGATTTCCGAACGCGATAATTACCATTTTGCCCAGCAGGATATCTGCAATCGGGATGCAATCATCAAACTGTTCGATGACTTCCAACCCGATGCGGTGATGCATCTGGCAGCCGAAAGCCATGTTGATCGATCGATCGACGGGCCGGGTGATTTCATTCAGACCAATGTGGTTGGTACGTTTACCTTGCTTGACGTTGCGCGTGCGTATTTCGATAAGCTCGCTGCAGATAAGAAATCAAAATTCCGTTTCCACCATATTTCCACAGACGAGGTTTATGGATCGCTGGGCAGCGAGGGGCTGTTTACCGAAGAAACGGCGTACGCGCCGACCTCTCCTTATTCCGCAAGTAAGGCAAGTTCGGATCATCTTGTGCAGGCTTGGTATCATACCTATGGCTTGCCCATCGTCATCAGCAATTGTTCCAACAATTACGGGCCGTTCCAGTTCCCGGAAAAGCTGATCCCGTTGATGGTGCTTAACCTGCTGCATGGCAAGAAACTGCCTGTTTACGGCGAGGGCCTTAATACCCGTGACTGGCTGCATGTTGAAGACCATGCCCAGGCCTTGGTCAAGATCCTGACGGAAGGGCGCCTTGGCGAGAAATACAATGTCGGTGGCTGTAACGAGCTTAAGAATATCGACGTCGTTAAACAGATATTCGATACGGTGCATGCGATCGTGCCCGACATCTCGTTTAAAACTTTTGATGATGCGGTTACATATGTGAAAGACCGGCCCGGACACGATTGGCGATATGCCATTGATCCAACCAAAATGCAGACTGAATTGGGCTGGAAGCCAAAATATGATTTTGAAAACGGCTTGAGACAGACGGTCGAATGGTATGTGAACAATCGCGAATGGTGGGAGCCGATTTTAAAGAACAAATATGCAGGCGAACGTCTGGGAAGCGCCAAGGGGCAAGCCGATGCCTAAGATACTGGTATTTGGAAAAAGCGGCCAGCTTGCCAGATGTATTGCCATGTGCGGGCCTGAGTTCCCCGACGCCAAGCTGTTTTTTGTTGGCCGGGATGATTGCGACCTTGAGGATGCGTCCGGGATTGAGCCGGCTATTGAGTGCGTGCAACCCGATATTGTTGTTAATGCAGCCGCATATACAGCGGTGGATTTGGCCGAGCAGCAGGAAGAGGCTGCGTTCAAGGTAAACAGCGATGCCGTGCGCGCAATGGCGCAGGCACTTGCCAAACGCGCCATCCCCCTGATCCACGTTTCAACAGACTACGTTTTTGATGGAGAGGGCTCAGAGCCATACACAGAGGATGATCAGGTCTCGCCACTGGGTGTGTATGGCAAAAGCAAGCTTGCGGGCGAGGTTGCCGTAAAGGAGACGCTTTCAAAACATCTGATTTTGCGCACGTCCTGGGTCTATAGCCAGTTTGGAAAAAACTTCGTCAAAACGATGCTTAATCTGATGGGGCAACGCGATGAGGTGAAAATTGTCAATGATCAGACCGGGTGCCCAACCAGCGCCCATGATCTGGCACAGGCAATTCTTGCGCTTTGCGAAGCAGTGGTCTCTGATCAATTTGATAAATTTGGCACTTATCACCTGACATCGGATCAGCCGATGTCATGGTTCGAATTTGGCAAATGTATTCACAAGGTCGCTGCGCAGGTTTTGGGGGATGACTGGAAAGGCAAGGACTGCGCTGTCTTGCCGATCACGTCTTCAGAATTTCCAACGGCGGCGAAAAGGCCTGAATACTCTGTACTGTCGTGCAGGCTTGTTAATGATACGTTTGGTATCAAATTACCCAACGTTGAGGTCAGTCTGAAGGCTGTTATCAGGGGGCTTGGGAAGGAAAATGCGGATGCGTAAAGGGATCATACTGGCAGGCGGGACAGGATCACGTTTGCACCCTTCGACACTGGTTGTCTCCAAGCAGTTGCAGCCTGTCTATGACAAGCCGATGATTTATTATCCGCTGACCACACTGATGCTGGCGGGGATCACGGACATCCTGATTATCAGCACGCCGCGCGATGTCCCGCTGTTTAAAGACCTGCTTGGTGACGGTTCGAAGTGGGGCATCAGCCTTCAATATGCCGTTCAGCCTGAACCTCGCGGCCTTGCAGATGCGTTTATTGTCGGTGCGGATTTTGTCGGGAACGATCCGTGCTGTTTGATTTTGGGTGACAACATCTATTTTGGTCACAACCTGACCGAATTGTTGGGCAATGCAATGGCGCAATCCGACGGGGCGACCGTGTTTGCCTATTACGTTCAGGATCCCGAGAGGTATGGTGTGGTCGAGTTTGATCGCGATGGTGTGGCCCTGGATATCGAGGAAAAACCGGCCAATCCCAAATCGAACTTCGCCGTGACAGGTTTGTATTTCTACGATTCAGATGTTGTCGACATTGCCAAATCGATCAAACCGTCCAAACGCGGTGAGCTTGAAATTACCGACGTTAACAAAGCATACCTTAAACGCGGCACGCTCAAGGTCGAGAAGATGGGCAGGGGCTATGCCTGGCTGGATACCGGAACGCACGCGGCAATGCTTGATGCCGCTAATTTTGTCCGTACCGTCGAGAGCCGCCAAAGCCTCAAGATTGCCTGTCCTGAAGAAATCGCGCTGAGAAAAGGCATGATCTCGGTCGAGCAGTTTGAAAAGCTTGCGAGTGAGTTTGGCGCAAGCTCATACAAGGCATATCTCCAGACGGTTCTAAAAACCTACGATATCCTTTAAGTGGGACTAGAATACCGGGTTCTCTCGATAGCTCGCAAAACTCATGGCTTTCTCGTCTTTTGCCGACAGCGTGACCTGGCTTTTATCAAACGGCCAGTCGATGCCAAGGTCCGGATCATTCCACATGATCGCGCGTTCGCTTTCCGGGGCATAAGGGGCGGATACCTTGTAGTTCACTTCCGTATCGGGCTCGAGCGTGACAAAGCCGTGGGCGAAACCGGCGGGAATGAATATCTGATTCCAGTCTTCTGCACTGATTTCAGTTGAAACCCATTTCCCGAACGTCTTTGACTTGGCGCGAATGTCGACTGCGACATCCAGAATGCTGCCTCTAATGACCCGAACCAGCTTGTCTTGGGCATAGGGGGGGCATTGAAAATGCAATCCTCGCAGCACGCCGACATTGCTCGATAAAGAGTGATTATCCTGCACGAACTGCGGATCAATGCCAGCTTTGGCAAAGGCTTCCAGATTATAGGTCTCAGAGAAAAAACCCCGCTCATCGCCAAATTTCTTTGGGAAGATCAGCTTAAGATCGGGAATTTCCAGCTCTTCAAATTGCATCCGTACTGCCTTGTGCAGGGTAAATTAATTCGTCCAGACTATGGATAGCAGATGCTTGGCCTTCGTGCATATGCGCATTTTTATAAAATTCCGAGCGTTGCAATTGAATGGGTGGGCAGCTCTATCAAGGTTGCGGCGCCCGTCGTTACGTTTATTGATTCTGGGCCTTGCGAAATGGATCCGTTTGCGCGACGAGGGCAGAAAATTTTTTCATGAAGGGTGCGAATTCCGCGCCGAGATAATGATAAAGCGGCAGGACCGAAATTGTTTCCTCGATTACCGGTGCTATTGTGTCGCCCAGTATGCCCTGTGTCAGCATGTCGTCGATATTGCTATCTGCTGACAGAAAACGCGTGATTCGGCCTTCGGCATAGGCTTGGTGCTTTTCGGTATTATACATCATTGGCATGTGCGTAATGCCGGTTTTGGCCGTATCCGCATGGACGTACTTTTCCTGCCATATCACGCCCAGCGTAAAGGCAATTGGCGTTGACGGATCTTGATCGTTCGGATTGCGCCAAAGCCGGTTTGCTATTTCACGGAGAGCAACCGATGATCTTACAAACGCGCGGGAATAGTTCTTTTCGCCTGGGATTGCGCGGTATAACTCGCCATCCACGAGGCCTTGGTTGAAATGTAACAGCCCCCGACGCCCCGGCAGTTTGACGGCCTGAATCGGGCAGCCGAGATCCGCATAGAGTTTCTGCAAGATCACAATCGACTTCTGCGACATCGGGTCATTTTCGACATAAGCGATCTTTTTGGGGCATTCGACATCAGCCTCATCGGCCCAAGCATCAGTGCTGATTGTTTGCGAAGAAAACAAACCGACAAGGGCAAATAACAGAAAAGCGGGTGCGATCAGCTCCTGTCGTTTGCCGGAAAGCCCGGACGTCAGAGCCGGTGAATTTTTAATGCACGACATTTTTTGCAATCCGGGTGTTTGCGCGGTCATTGGGTGTTATTTGCGTTCTTTGGCTGGAGCTTAGACTTGAAGTCGGCTTTTTCATAGGTGTTTGAACCATGCATCTTCGTCGCCTGAACCGGATCTGCCAAACAGCTCTTTGGCAAAAGCAAGTATGATGGCCCGATATATATTCTTCTGCGGCGTGGTGCCGGGGCTTGTTTCCGAGGCATGAAAATGTTTTGATCAGCCCGCTTTGAAACGGGGGCGGATTTTTGCTGCGCTCCGTGCGCGGAGAACGCCAAAAATCGTGACATTTCTGCGTCTTTTTACATCTCCCTATTGACTTTGAACTGGTACTCCAATAAATGCTGTTAGCACTCGCCGGGGGTGAGTGCTAATACGGGCTCATCCCGGTTAGTCTTAGTTATTAACGAGCCTTAGCTTAAACACGGAGTTGTCTAAAATGAAGTTCCGTCCGCTGCATGATCGAGTACTGGTACGTCGTGTCGAATCCGACACCAAAACTGCCGGTGGCATCATTATTCCGGATACCGCCAAAGAAAAACCGCAGGAAGGCGAAGTCATCGCTGTTGGTTCTGGCGTTCGTAAAGAAGATGGCTCGGTCGTAGCCCTCGACGTCAAAGCAGGTGACAAAGTCCTGTTTGGCAAATGGTCGGGCACCGAAGTCAAGGTCGACGGCGAAGAGCTGTTGATCATGAAAGAATCCGACATCATGGGCATCATGGACTAATTCAGCCCGTTTGGGTGATTTGTCCACGTTCATCCGTCTCATAGAGAGGAAAGAATATTATGGCTGCTAAAGAAGTAAAATTCTCCACTGACGCACGCGCCAAAATGCTGCGTGGTGTCGACATCCTGGCAGACGCTGTCAAGGTGACCCTCGGCCCGAAAGGTCGTAACGTTGTTATCGAAAAGTCCTTTGGCGCACCGCGCGTCACCAAGGACGGTGTTTCGGTCGCCAAAGAAATCGAACTGACCGACAAGTTCGAAAACATGGGCGCACAGATGGTTCGCGAAGTCGCGTCGAAAACCGCCGATTTGGCTGGTGACGGCACGACGACCGCAACCGTTCTGGCACAGGCCATCGTTCGTGAAGGCAACAAGTCTGTTGCTGCCGGCATGAACCCGATGGACCTGAAGCGCGGTATCGACCTTGCGACCACCAAAGTGATCGAATCCATCCAGAGCCGTGCACGTAAAGTTGCCGGTCGTGACGAGATCGCACAGGTTGGTAACATTTCTGCTAACGGTGACCGTGAAGTCGGCGACATGATCGCAGAAGCCATGGAAAAAGTTGGCAACGAGGGCGTTATCACCGTTGAGGAAGCCAAAGGCCTGCACACCGAACTCGACGTTGTTGAAGGCATGCAGTTCGACCGTGGTTACCTGTCTCCGTACTTCGTAACCAACCCGGAGAAAATGGTCGCAGAAATGGATGCTCCGTACATCCTGCTCTTCGATAAGAAAATCTCCTCGCTTCAGCCGATCCTTCCGCTGCTTGAGTCGGTCGTTCAGTCCGGCAAGCCGCTTCTGATCATTGCTGAAGACATCGAAGGCGAAGCACTGGCAACCCTGGTTGTCAACAAGCTGCGCGGTGGTCTGAAAATCGCTGCTGTTAAAGCACCGGGCTTCGGCGACCGTCGTAAAGCCATGCTCGAAGACATCGCCATCCTTACCGGTGGTCAGGTTGTCTCCGAAGATCTCGGCATCAAACTGGAAAGCGTTACGCTTGATATGCTCGGTACCGCGAAATCGGTTACCATCACCAAAGAAGAAACCACCATCATTGATGGTGCTGGTGAGAAAGCACAGATCGAAGCACGCGTTGGCCAGATCCGCGCCCAGATCGAAGAAACCACCTCTGACTACGATCGTGAAAAACTGCAGGAACGTCTTGCGAAACTCGCAGGCGGTGTTGCAGTGATCAAAATCGGTGGCGCTTCGGAAATCGAAGTGAAAGAACGCAAAGACCGCGTTGACGATGCCCTGCACGCAACCCGCGCTGCTGTTGAAGAAGGCATTGTTGCTGGTGGTGGTACGGCTCTGCTGTACTCCGTCAAGGCGCTCGAAGGCCTTGAAGGTGAAAACCACGACCAGACCATCGGTGTTGACATCGTTCGCCGTGCCCTGCAGGCACCGGTTCGCCAGATCGCACAGAACGCTGGCGTAGACGGCGCTGTTGTTGCTGGCAAACTGCTTGAGCAGGATGACGTGGAGTTCGGTTACGACGCTCAGAAGGGCGAATACACCAACCTCGTCAAAGCTGGCATCATCGACCCGGCCAAAGTTGTTCGTACTGCTCTGCAGGACGCAGCATCGGTCGCTGGTCTGCTGATCACCACCGAATGCATGATCGCCGA
>Ga0207828_100489_pt1 | contig 11797 bp, 8 predicted proteins | sample TtaePargueraPR_11_FD_187276 | JGI IMG/M metagenome (GOLD analysis project Ga0207828, IMG submission 187276) | Aerobic enrichment media microbial communities from Bioluminiscent Bay, La Parguera, Puerto Rico - Tt and P2 (3) (SPAdes) | ecosystem: Environmental > Aquatic > Marine > Unclassified ...
GGTCTTGATGGTGCGGTCAGTGATTCGGCCATTACCGCAGAAATCTGGCAGAAATTTCTGTCACAGGATGACAAACTGTTTCTGGATGTCGAGATCGAGGTCGTCGAAGGCGAAGTTCTTTTGGCCGGACGGGTTCCGTCCGTTACAGATCAGCTCGAAGCGGTGCGCCTGACCTGGCAGGTTGATGGCGTAAAGCGGGTGATCAATGAAATTGATATCGGATCGGGCAAGTCTTTGATGGATAGCGCAGGCGATCTTGTGATCACGACACGCATCAAGGCAGCCCTGATGTTTGACGGGGATATTTATGCGATCAATTACAGCATCGAAACCGTAAACGGCACCGTACATCTGATGGGCATTGCCCAGAATGAACGTGAACGCGAACGTGTTATCTCTCATGCGCGCGAAACCAGCTATGTCAAACGCGTGGTCAGTCATATCCGCCTGAAAGATGACGCCAACCGGCAAGGAACCTGATCGATTAGTACCGTAAGCCACATCATCGCACCGACCGATCCGGATCGCCAATGGCTTGTCGATTATGCCAAGGGCCTGAAACCGGATGCCAGTGTTGCCGAGGCGGCCCTGCATTTTGCCCGGCTGAACCAGTCAGCAGACGGGCGCAAACGCGATATCGCACCCTATTTGCATCATCTTGACGATCTGGCCGAACAGCTTCGGGCCGAACTTGCGCGCGCAACCCTGCAACCTGATTTCACGACCCTGTCGGATGCCGCGCGCATGTCGGTTGATGACAAGGAAGCCGAACCGACCATCGAACAGGTGGTCAAAGGCCTTCAGACCGTTATCGCCGAACGCAACGGTTTTCAGGGCGATATGGAAAATTACGATGACATGGCCAATGCCGATCTGTTGCAGGTGATCGAACGCAAACGTGGTCTGCCGGTTGCCCTGGGTCTGCTCTATATCCATGCGGCCCAGCGCTGCGGGATTGCGATGACCGGTATTGATTTTCCCGGGCACTTCCTGTTGCGGGTGCAGGCCAATGGCAAACGGCGGATGATTGATCCGTTTCATGGCTGCATCACCCTTGGCCCCGCCGAATTGCGCGAACTTTTGAAGTCCTTTAGCGGTCTGGATGCCGAACTTGAACCCAAACACTATCGCCCGTCATCCGACGTCGATATTTTGTTACGACTTCAAAACAACATAAAGGTTCGTGCCCTGCGCGCCGGGGAACTGGCCCTTGCGACACGTGTGATCGAACATAGTTTGCTGATTGCCCCGGAACATGAAGGGCTTTGGCATCAGCTCGGCGCACTTTATGCCCGACAGGATCAGGACCATAAGGCGCTTGGCGCGTTTGAACAATTCGTCACGCGCTGTGAAGACCCGCTTCATCGCACCCGGATCCAGGCGGTGATCGAAGAATTACGCGAACGTCTTGATCAGGAAACCGCCAATCAGGATGATCCGAAAGCCATTCCGGCACGCCCGGAAAAATCCGGTCCCGCTACGGCAAAATCCGATCAAAAATCCAATGCGCCGATCCCGCTTTTTCCGGATCGCGATGCCTGAAGCCACCTGTTTCTGACCCGGATTTTGCGCCGCCTTCCGTGAAACCGCCTTCTGCACGCTATTTGTCGTCGGGCCGTGATTCAGCACCGAAAATGACGTATTTTTACATTTAAGATTATTTATTGCTATCTATAATTAGATAAATAAACATGTTCGATAAATCCTAAACCCAAACAAACTGGTTCGTTTGGTTTTCCGTGCGTATCCAATCCGAGGAAATTCCCGTTTCAAAGTCATGTAAAAATGCTTGTTCCGGTATTTTCTGCCTGTTTTTCGGATACAGGACAGGATTTACATAAGAAAAGACTGAATGATTCCCAAACCCGCAGAAACAGGGGCTTTGACCCCGGCCCAACGACCGGCAGACCGGTCTGACCATCCGGTGATTGGTAAGACGACAAAAATGAAACCGGAGTCAGATCGAATTTCACCCCCTGCCTGCACCAAAAAACATCTTTTGTAGTTTTTCCGGTTCCTAACGACAGGTTAAACAACCGGGGACGAAACGGTCGCAACACTTGCACCGGGTTCTGCAATGCATATACTCCGCGCCAGTCAGTTTTCCGACTCCCGATCAGGCATTCTGCCCGATTGGCACGTCAGTGCGGTTCACCGGGCTTTGCGGTGCCGTTCAAACCGAACATATTGCAGGAATTGAACTACATGAACGACACCACAATCGACGTCGTTGGTATTGGCAACGCCATTGTTGATGTCCTTGCCCATTGCAAGGAAGAAGACCTGACCCGCCTGAACCTTGTCAAAAACGCCATGACCCTGATCGATGCGGAAACCGCCGACAGCCTTTATGCCCAGATGGGTCCGGGCATGGAAATGTCTGGCGGTTCGGCTGGCAACACCATGGCGGGTATTGCCGCCCTTGGTGGCAAGGGTGCCTATATCGGCAAGGTGCGCGATGATCAGCTCGGCCAGGTTTTCCGCCACGATATCCGCGCCATTGGTGTCCAGTTCAATTCCGCCCCGGCAACCGCAGGGTCACCGACCGCGCGTTGCCTGATCTTTGTTACCCCGGATGGTCATCGCACCATGAACACCTTCCTTGGTGCCTGCACCGAGCTTGGCCCGGAAGATATCGACGAAGATCTGATCAAGTCGGCCAAGGTTACCTATATGGAGGGCTATCTCTGGGATCGCCCCGAAGCCAAGGAAGCCTTTGTCAAAGCGGCCAAAGTCGCCCACGAAGCCGGCCGTCAGGTTTCAATCAGCCTGTCTGATTCCTTCTGTGTCGACCGTCATCGCGACTCATTCCGTGATCTGGTCCACAATCATATCGACGTCCTGTTTGCCAACGAAGACGAAATCAAATCGCTTTACGAGGTCGAGACCTTTGAAGAGGCGCTGGCCGAAGTGCGCAAGCATTGCAAGGTCGCGGCTTTGACCCGTAGTGAAAAGGGTGCGGTAATCGTCGCTGAAAACGAACTTTATGAAATCAGCGCCGAACCGGTTGCCAAAGTGGTTGATACCACCGGGGCTGGCGATCTGTTCGCATCGGGCTTCCTGTATGGCTACACCCAGGGGCATGAGCTTCCGGTTTGCGGTCAGCTTGGCGCGATCTGCGCATCCGAGGTTATTTCGCACATGGGCGCACGCCCTGATGCCGATCTTAAGGAACTGATTGCCAAGGCGATCTGACCGGTTTTCGTGCCTGATAACAGTCACGTCCAAAGATTTAACGGGACGGCAACAATCGACTGCCGTCCCGTTTTTCATGCCCAAGGATACGGGTTAAGCGCAGATTTCCGGGCATTTCAGCGCAACACAAACATTGACTTTATACAAACTTTAGCGCAAACAGCCCGCATTGCAGAAAAATCAACCCCGCATGGCGCGCACAAAGCTGGTCATTCGCCTCTACATTGGCTATGACAAGGCGGCCTTCGGGCAAGATATATGAAGCCCGGACCAGTAAACATTCAGCATGTGCCGCGTTCTTGAATGGATTGCGCGGAAGTGATGACCTTGTTGATCGAACGATATCGGTCATATGGCTGCTGAATATCTACTGGCCTTGAAACGTTTTACAGACCGATGCGCATGGGCAGCCCCCGGCGCGCGGCATTTTTATTTCTGGAGTCCGCGCCCATGAGCTTGCGCAATATCGCCATCATCGCCCACGTTGACCACGGCAAAACCACGCTGGTCGATTCCATGTTCCGTCAGTCCGGTGTCTATCGTGACAACCAGCGCGTTGATGAACGCGCCATGGACAGCAACGATCTGGAACGTGAACGCGGCATTACCATTGTCGCAAAACCGACCGCCGTTCAGTGGGGCGATACCCGCGTGAACATCGTCGATACCCCGGGCCACGCCGATTTCGGTGGCGAGGTTGAGCGTATCCTTTCCATGGTCGAAGGCGTGGTTCTGCTGGTTGACTCTGCCGAAGGTCCGATGCCGCAGACCAAATTCGTTCTGGGCAAGGCTCTGAAACTTGGTCTGCGCCCGATTGTTGTCATCAACAAGATCGACCGCCCGGATCAGCGCGCCGAAGAAGTTCTCGACGAGATTTTCGATCTGTTCGTATCGCTTGAAGCATCCGACGCACAGCTCGACTTCCCGGTTCTTTACGCATCCGGTCGTGATGGCTGGGCAGCAGAAAGCCCGGAAGGCCCGAAAGAAAACCTGACCCCGCTGATGGAACTGGTTCTGAGCCATGTTCCGGCACCGGACGTCGATGAAAATGCACCGTTCGCCATGCTGGCAACCATGCTGCATGCCGATAACTTCCTTGGTCGTATTCTGACCGGTCGTGTCTATCAGGGCCGTGCGAAACTCAACATGCCGGTGAAGGTTCTTCGCGGCGATGGCACCGTTGAAACCGGCCGTCTGTCCAAACTGATGGGCTTCCGCGGTCTGGAACGTGTCCCGCAGGACGAAGCCGTTGCCGGTGACATCATCGCGATTGCCGGTCTGACCGAAGCAACCGTTGCCGATACCATCTGTTCAACGGACGTTAACACCGCGATTGAAAGCCAGCCGATTGATCCGCCGACCCTGGCGATGACCTTCTCGGTCAACAACTCGCCGCTGGCCGGTCAGGAAGGCGACAAGGTTACCTCGCGTATGATCCGTGCGCGTCTGGAACGTGAAGCCGAAGGCAACATCGCGATCAAGATCGGTGAAACCGCCGACAAGGACGCGTTTGAAGTAGCCGGTCGTGGTGAACTTCAGCTCGGCGTTCTGGTTGAAACCATGCGTCGTGAAGGCTTTGAGCTGTCGATTTCGCGTCCGCGCGTTCTGTTCAAGGAAATCGACGGCGTCATGTCCGAGCCGTTCGAAGAAGTCCAGGTTGACGTTGACGAGGAATATTCCGGCGTCGTCGTCGAGAAAATGAGCCTGCGCAAAGCCGAGATGACCGACATGCGTTCGTCGGGCGGTGGCAAGACCCGTATCATCTTCATCGCGCCGTCGCGTGGCCTGATCGGCTATCACGGTGAATTCCTGACCGATACCCGCGGTACCGGCGTCATGAACCGCGTGTTCCATTCCTATGGCCCGGTCAAGGGTGCAATTGCCGGCCGTCGTAACGGTGCGCTGATTTCCAACGATCAGGGTGATGCAGTGGCCTATGCCCTGTTTAACCTTGAAGATCGTGGCATCATGTTCATCGAACATGGCGAACGCGTCTATCAGGGCATGATCATCGGTGAACATAACCGTGACAACGACCTTGAAGTGAACGTGCTCAAGGGCAAGAAGCTGACCAACGTCCGTGCATCGGGCAAGGACGAAGCAGTTACCCTGACCCCGCCGCGTCGTATGTCGCTTGAAGAAGCCCTGTCCTATATTCAGGACGACGAACTGGTCGAAGTCACCCCGCAGAGCGTGCGTATCCGCAAACTGCATCTTGACCCGAACGTTCGTAAGCGCGAAAGCCGCAAGAAAGAAGGCTGATCCTTCTTTTGCGATGAAATTCAAAAAGGCCGGTCCGATGGATCGGCCTTTTTTCATGCGCACCGAATACCTTTGCCCCACGAAACTGCCCCATGAAACAGCGGGTAGATGGGTTGGCTATTCATTAACCTGTTTGCACTAGCTTCGTGACCACGTGTTTCAGGTTGGGGGAAGTCGATGCACAGCACAGAAAAACGAAGCTGGGGTGAGGCCTTTGGCGCCTTCATTCATCCACGTGTCATCACCATGCTGTTTCTGGGGCTGTCGGCTGGCATTCCCATTCTTCTGATCTTCTCGACCCTGTCGATCTGGCTGCGTGAAGCGGGTGTGGATCGTTCGACCGTGACCTATTTCAGCTGGGCCGCCCTTGGCTATTCTTTCAAATTTGTCTGGGCACCGCTGATTGACCGGCTGCCTTTTCCGGTCTTGCATGGCCTTCTGGGCCGACGGCGCAGCTGGCTGATCATTGCGCAGGGCTGCATCATTGCCGCCATTCTGTGGATGGGGCTTACTGATCCGGCCGAAAACCTGACCATGATGGCCTTTGCGGCAGTCGCCCTTGGCTTTGCCTCGGCAACCCAGGATATCGTTATTGATGCCTATCGCATCGAGGCCGCTGATACCGACCTTCAGGCGATGATGAGCTCGGCCTATATCGGGGGCTATCGCATCGGCATGATTGTCGCCGGTGCCGGCGCACTGACCATTGCCGGTCTGTTTGAGGCCGAAGGAACCTATCAGCACTTTGCCTGGACCATGGCCTATGGCTGTATGGCGCTTGCCATGTGTGTGGGCGTGATCACCACCCTTCTGGTGCGGGAACCCGATGCCCCGCGAACGGACAGCAAGTATTTCCACGAAACGTCAGACTATCTTCGTTTCCTTGCGATGTTTGCTGTCACCGTCATCGCCTTCATCCTTGCCAATCTTTATGCCGGGGATCTCACCGATCCGCTCAAGACTGCCCTGAGCGACGCGGGCATGATCAGGGAGCTGTCGGGCTTTATTGCCGGAACACTGAAACTTGGCATCGCGATTGCGGTTGCCATCCTTATCGCCTGGCTGACCACCCGCGTCGGCCTGACCCCGACCGGCATGGTGCAGGAAACCTATATCTCGCCGGTAAAGGACTTTATTCACCGCTATGGCAAGACCGCGATCATCATCCTTGCCCTGATCGGGGTCTATCGCATTGCCGATATCGTCATGGGCGTGATGGCCAATGTGTTTTACACCGATCTTGGCTTCTCGAAGGAAGAGATCGCCGCCGTCTCAAAGACCTTTGGTCTGTTCATGACGATTGGCGGCAGCTTCCTTGGCGGGGTGCTGTCGGTGCGCTATGGCGTGGTGAAAATCCTGTTTCTTGGCGCATTGCTGTCAGCCATTACCAATATCCTGTTTGCCTTCATGGCCCATATCGGGCCGGACACCACGATGTTTGTCGTCGTGATCATGGCTGACAACCTTTCGGGTGGTCTGGCGACTGCGGCCTTCATCGCCTATCTGTCGGGGCTGACCAACATTTCCTTTACCGCCATGCAATATGCGATCTTCAGCTCGATCATGACGCTGTTTCCGAAAATCCTTGCCGGGTTCTCGGGCACGGTGGTCGATGCGGTCGGCTATAGCTGGTTCTTCGTCGGAACCGCGATCATCGGCATCCCGGTATTGTGGCTGGTGGTGCTGGCCGGACGCATGACCGAGGTCAAGGACCCGGCAGCCCGACCGGCTTCAGACGCCGACGCGTAATCACACATTACCCAAAACAAAACCGGACGCCCAATGAGCGTCCGGTTTTTTAAATCTGGTCTGCGTTACGGGGGTTACCCGCCTTTTACTGACCTTTTCACGCGGCCTGTTCGGCCTCGTCCTGGGTCAGGAGCGCGTAGATCGCGTCGGCTGAGCCAGCCCCGCGCAGTTTGTCGCACATGCCCTGGTTACGCAGCAGACGGGAAATCCGTGCCAGCGCTTTCAGGTGATCGGCACCGGCTTCTTCTGGTGCGATCAGCATGCAGAACAGGTCGACCGGGTGTTCATCAACTGCATCGAACTCAATCGGGTTCTGAGCACGGGCAAAGACCATGTAGAGCCGGTCAAGATCGTTGAGCTTGCCATGCGGAATCGCGACACCACCGCCTACGCCAGTGCTGCCAAGTTTCTCACGATCAAGCAGGACAGAGAAAATCTCGCTTGCATCGCGTCCGGTAACGTCGGCTGCTTTCTCGGCAAGTTCCTCAAGCACAGCCTTTTTCGCACCGGACCGCAGTGCCGGAATGACCCCGGACGGGGTAAGAATAGATGATATGTCCATTTTTCGCGTTGCGTTGTTTGGCTCGGAATCTGTGTTCGTCACGCGCCACCAGCATCTTTATCGTTTGGGTCTAGCCAACCGATATTGCCATCAGAGCGACGGTACACAACATTCAATCCGCCATGTTTGCCATTCCGGAACATCAGTGCCGGAATGTCCCCCAAGTCGAGCCGCATGACAGCTTCTCCAACAGAGAGCGTATCAATGCGATCCGGTGTCTCGGCAACAATCACCGGTTCATAGCCGTTTACGTGATCGTCATCCGAATGATCGTCATCTTCTTGCGCGATTACATAGTGAATCGCATCCAGACGCGCCTGCTCGTGATGGTCCCGGCTTGCGTGATGATCACGCAGGCGCCGTTTATAGCGCCGCAACTGCTTGGTCACTCTGTCGCAGGCCGATTCAAAGGCGGGATAAACTTCATCCGCCGATGCCTTCGCCTGCACCATCATGCCCTTGCCAACATGGACCGATATTTGTGCCACGTAGAGATGCGCCTGTTTGGTGATGGTCACCGTGGCTTCGATCGCGTGATCGAAATATTTCTCTACCGCAGGGTCCAAGGTCTCGACGACGTGCTGCCGAAGCGCATCACCAACGTCAAGTTGCTTACCGATAACCGTAATTTGCATGGATCGCCTATCCCCAGTTGAGTGACTTCCCAGTACATATGGATGTTTGGCGCCCCTCAATCAGGAGGCCGCACCATATTCCCTCGTCATTGCCAAGTCAAGATATGGGTATGTTTCCTTTGATTGCAGTACGTTACAGTGCATTTTTTCGTATAAACGATGCTAGGAAGCACGTGATTTTTTTTCGCGACGACGTTGAACGGACGAAGGAATGCGCATCGCCTCCCGGTATTTTGCCACTGTTCGGCGGGCAATGTCGATCCCTTCCTTCCCGAGCAGCTCAACGAGTTTGTCATCAGACAGAATCTTTTTCGGATCTTCATTATCAATCAATGACTTGATCCGGTGTCTCACAGCTTCGGAAGAATAGGCATCTCCGCCATCCGAAGACGAAATTGCCGTCGTGAAGAAGTATTTCAGCTCGAACATGCCGCGCGGCGTCGACATGAATTTGCCATTCGTGACACGCGAAACCGTACTTTCATGCATTCCGATGGCTTCGGCGATATCGCGCAGGATCAGCGGACGCAGATGCGATACCCCGTGGCTGAAGAACCCGTCCTGCTGGCGCACGATTTCGCTCGCCACCTTCATGATGGTGGTGGCACGCTGATGCAGCGCCTTGACCAGCCAGTTTGCAGTTTGCAGCTTTTCGCTCATGAAGCTGCGTTCTTCGCGGTCGCGCAGGCCCGATCCGATCTGGGCGACATAATCCTCATTGACCAGAACACGCGGCAGGGCCTCGGAATTAAGCTCAAGATGCCAGTTGCCGTTGCCCGCTGATCGCATCAGAACATCGGGGATCACCGGCGTTGCCGCCTCGCCATCCGCAGTTCGCCCCGGACGCGGATCAAGCGTCCTGATTTCGGCAATCATGTCATGAAGATCATCGGCATCGACGCCGCAAACGCGGCGCAACCGGTCAAATTCGCGCTTGGCCAGCAAATCAAGATTGGCCAGCAAGGCCGCCATCGCCGGGTCATACCGGTTTTTCTCGCGCAGCTGCAAAGCCAGGCATTCCGCCAGATCACGGGCAAAAATCCCGACCGGGTCAAAGCCCTGAATGACGGCAAGAACCCGTTCGACCTCTGCCATCGGGCATTCAAGGGCCTCGGAAACCTCGTCAAGATCGCCGCTGATATAGCCGTTTTCATCAAGCATATCGATCAGATAGCTTCCGATCATGCGCGACATGGCATCGGCAAAGGCGATGTTGAGCTGATCATCAAGCGACTGGCGCAAGGTTGCTTCATCGGCAAGTGTCTGTTCGAGTCCCGGCAGATCATCGCTGCTGCCTGATCCGCCAGATCCGCCGGTCCCGCTGCCATAGGGCGAGGCATAATCGTGATTGCCCGCAACCGGTTCGCCATTGCGCGAGATTTCACCTTCGCCGCCATAAAGCGCGTCGCTTGAAACATCCAGCGGGCCATCTTCGCTGCCCATGGTTTCACTGGCCGTCAGGCGGTCAGTGCCAAGACGGTCTTCGCGGTCAGCGAAATTGTCAATCGACCGGCTATCAATCCCGTCATCACCATTGCCAACGGCCCCGTCGCCGGTTTCGGCAAAGGTCTGGCCGGGATCAGCCCGCTCAAGCAGCGGGTTTTCCAGAAGCTCACTGTCGATGAAATTGGAAAGCTCGATATTATTGAACTGCAGCAGCTTGATCGCCTGCTGCAGCTGGGGCGTCATGACAAGAGACTGGGACTGACGTAAATCGAGCCGCGCCTTCAGGGCCATTTATACATTACCCCGTGTCAATCCGATCATCCCCCCAAGACCACTATCTTTGTCCGGTGTCTTTATCAGAGGCTGAACCGATCGCCCAGATAAACCCTTCGAACATCGTCATTTCTGACGATTTCATCAGGACCACCTTCCATCAAAACCCGACCATCATGCAAGATATATGCCCGGTCGATAATGTCGAGAGTCTCGCGCACATTGTGGTCAGTAATCAAGACCCCAATGCCACGATCTTTCAGATGACGAACAAGATCACGGATATCCCCCACGGCAATCGGGTCAATCCCGGCCAGCGGTTCATCAAGAAGAACAAAGTTCGGATGGGCGGCAAGGGCGCGTGCAATCTCGCAACGGCGGCGTTCCCCGCCCGACAAAGCAAGGGCCGGAGTGCGACGCAAATGCTCGATGGCAAATTCCGCCAGAAGGTCTTCAAGATTCTGTTCGCGCTTGATGCGGTCATCCTCGACCACTTCAAGCACCGCCATGATATTCTGTTCAACCGTCATGCCCCGGAAAATCGAGGCTTCCTGCGGCAGATAGCCGATTCCCATGCGGGCGCGCTGATACATCGGCATCGCCGTGATATCGCGCCCATCAAGCGAAATCGTCCCGCGATCAGAAGCAATCAGGCCGGTAATAATATAGAAACTGGTCGTCTTGCCCGCCCCGTTCGGCCCCAGAAGGCCAACCGCCTCGCCGCGCTGGACAGACACCGATACATCCTTGAGAACCGGGCGCTTCTTGAAGCTTTTGCCAAGATTATGCGCCACAAGGCCCTTGTTTGCGGTAATCAGGCGCGGACCACCTGCCGCCCCCGCCCCTGAGGATGCTTGCGCACCGGCAGACGCGCCTTGCGTCTTTGCGTCATCGGATTTTACGCCCTTGCGCGACCAGAACAAATTCCCGACCTTTCCTCAGTTACCGGTCCCGGCATCGGCCGGGCTTTTATTTTCATCTTTTTCAGGAACCAGCAGACCACGCACACGGGATTTTCCGCTGCCATTGCCATCTGCTGTCAGGCGACTGACGCCGGTATTGAGATCGACAACCGCGCGATCCCCGTTCAACTGGTTCTCTCCGCGCGTGATCTTAACCGATCCGATCAGGGTCGCGATACCTGTTTTCGCATCATAAACGCCTTGATCGCCCACAACAAAGTCGGTGGCTGTGCGAATATTCACATTGCCTTGACCATCGATCCGGCGCAACTCATTTGCCCCGCCCTGGGTGACCTCAAACCGCGCGGTCAGCGTATCACCGCGCAAGGTGCGATCTTCGGATATTGCCACCGCATTGCCGCGCGCCACCGCGATCCGCTCGGTTTCCCAATATTCAAGGCTGTCACGTGCCGTCAGGGTTTCCTTTGGCGTGGTATATTTCAGGTTATCCCCGGTCAGAACCACAACCGCCTCGTCAATGTCATAGACCGCCTTGTCGCCGGTTGCGACATCGGTATCGGAGGACAGCTTCACATTGCCAATCGCAATGATGCGGTAAATCTCGCTATTGCCGTCACGATCACGATACAGCGCCTGAAGTTCATCGGCATCAACCCGCGACGTGCCGCGTTTGGCAACCGCATTGCCCCGCGCAATCAGGATCTGTTCATCGCGACGCCATTCAATGCCGTTATCTGACTCGACTTCCAGAC
>Ga0207828_100490_pt1 | contig 11785 bp, 15 predicted proteins | sample TtaePargueraPR_11_FD_187276 | JGI IMG/M metagenome (GOLD analysis project Ga0207828, IMG submission 187276) | Aerobic enrichment media microbial communities from Bioluminiscent Bay, La Parguera, Puerto Rico - Tt and P2 (3) (SPAdes) | ecosystem: Environmental > Aquatic > Marine > Unclassified ...
TTGAGAGATTTCATCGGAAAACTCAATCAAGATATGGCGAATGAGGTTACCACGATTTTGATGGATGATGAACGTTACCGTTTGCACGATTGGCAGCGCAACCATATCATTCCAAAGGAAAAAAAGGAATCTATTTCTCAATTGGTAACGCAAACAATATTGAGTTTACGTTGTTTTTTGATTGACCAGAAAGTGGTGGAATACCAAAATGAGACTACAAATCCTGAATCAAATACGCTTCCAATCTTGGAAGATATTAGAGATTACCTCAAATTGAAAACATTGCTTTCAAAAAAATTGGGAAAGGTCGTTGGAAATTGAAATTATGTCAGTTCTTTATGCTTAGCTTGATGAATTAGATCAACTAGGTTAGTGACATTTAGCTTTCTAAACAACCGTGCTTTGTAAGTGCTGACTGTTTTTTCGTTGATGTCTAGTTCTTCAGCTATTTCTTTGTTTTTTTTGCCGATGGATAAAAGTCTTAACACCTCAACTTCTCGAGTAGACAGCTTCTTGAACATTTTGCTTTTCACGTTCTTGGTGTCCTCAAACTTCATGTGTTTCTCCATATCATGACTCAAGTAGATCCCTCCACCATAGGCAATCTTGATTGCTTTTTTAATAACGTCTATAGACGCAGATTTGTGAATGTATCCCGATGCGCCAGCTTTTATAGTGCTAATAGCATATATTTCTTCTGGCTGATGGCTCAACATCAGTACCTTTATGTAATTATGCTCTTTTTTTATGGCGCGTAGTGCTGTGATACCATTTAATTCGGGTAGGTCAATTTCAGAAATGATGACATCTACAGCATGCCGCCTTACAAATTCAAAGATTTCTATTCCACTTGAAATGCCTCCAACGACTTCAATATCGGCATTTGTTTGAAATAAAAGTTCTAGTCCAGTTCTTACGATGGGATGAGAATCCACAACTAATACCTTAATCATGATTATAATGTTTGTTGGTTAGTAATAACAAAAGAGTGAGAACTTATCGGTGTAAATTCAAATTTGTGGAGATTTGCAATGTAAAAGTAAGAAAAAAAACAATAACTAGATTGTTTTGTAGGCAAAACCTTAAAATTTATTTTAATTCTTTGGGTATTTCGCAAATAGGTATTGGAATCATTTTATGTTGATTGTTTCTATTGAAACGCATAAAAATTTCAAAAGCTTTTCGTTGTCTGCCTTCAAAATCATCTGCAGTTTTTCCTTCATCTTTCATTTGCATTGCCCACTCTAACTCTGGATATGAAGCGCCTATTTGGTCTTCGTCACTTCTGGCATCACCAAATAAACCATCACTTGGTGCGGCTTTCATAATAGATTCTGGTACACCCAAATATTCGCCAATATTGTAAACTTCAGATTTCAAAAGGTCTGCAATTGGGCTTAAATCGACACCTCCATCGCCATACTTTGTGTAAAAACCCACTCCAAAATCCTCTACCTTGTTTCCCGTTCCAGCAACCAAAAGTCCGTATAAACCAGCGTGATAATATAGAGTGGTCATACGCAAACGCGCTCTTGTATTCGCAAGTGCCATATCTATTGTAGCTTGATTGCCTTCCAGAACAACTTCGGTTTTAAATTCTTCAAACACAGGTGTCAAATCTACCAACTTATCCTCAACATTTTCAAACCGCTTTTTGAGCTGTGCTATATGTTCTTGACCTCGGCTTACGTGGCTTGCTGGCTGATGGATTGGCATTTCTACACACAAAACTCGCAAACCTGTTTTGGCACAAAGGGTTGAGGTAACGGCAGAATCAATGCCGCCAGAAATTCCAATGACAAATCCATTAACCTTGGCGTTTGTGGCATAATCCTTTAACCAATTTACGATATGGTCAACTACTTTTTCGGTCTTCATAATTAGGTATGTTTGTCGCAAAGAATAGTATCTTTGCCTAACAAAAGTAAACGAATATGATAATTTATAAAAATTAATGTCGTTTAAGTTTTTTGAAGAAAATTAATCTTTTGGTAATCGTCTTGACGCTTTTGTTTTCCTGCAAAAGTGAAGACAAACTGGAAAATGAAATAGCGCAAATTGATGCAGATGTGAAGGTGGAACGTGTAGATTTAGCGTTTGCGAATGCGAAACCGTCAGAGCTTCCAAAGCTTAAAACAGCCTTTCCTTTTATCTTTTCGTCAAGAGTTCCAGATTCTCTTTGGGTCGAGCAAATGCAAGATACACTTCAGCAGGAATTATGGTCAGAAGTGAAAAAGGAATTTTCAGATTTTAAGGATGAAACAAATGATATCAGAAGTTTATTTCAACATTTGAAATATTATGACAAAACCTTTACAGAGCCACGCGTCGTTACAGTCACGTCTTATGTAGATTACAGAAATAAAGTGTTTGTATCTGATACTATTGATGTGATTGCTCTTGATACATATTTGGGTTCAGAGCACGAATTTTATACAGATATTCCTAGGTACATCGTCCAAAATATGAACAAAAATCAGATTGTGGTTGATTTGGCTGGAGGTTATTCTCAAAGGTATATCTTCCAGTCACAGCGAAAATCTTTGTTGGATGAGATGGTGTACTTTGGAAAGCAGCTTTACTTTAAGGATAAAATGATTCCATTTAAAACCGATGCCGAAAAGATAGGTTATACCGATGAGCAATTAAGTTGGGCAAATGCCAATGAAAGTCAGATTTGGAGCTATTTTATTGAACGCGAATTACTATATAGTACAGATAGTTCTTTGCCCAGCAGATTTACTGCAGATGCGCCTTTTTCCAAATTCTATTTAGAGCTTGATAACGAATCTCCTGGAAGGTTGGGGCAATATATTGGTTGGCAAATAGTGAGGTCCTATATGGAAAATAATAAAGTGACGTTAATGGATATGCTTCAGAAAGACGCAGAAGAAATTTTTAATAATTCAAGATATAAACCACGTAAATAATGTCAAAAAACATAAAATCAAAAATTGAATTGAATATCGAACTTGATGAAAATCGAGTTCCTGAAAAATTGAGTTGGACAGCTCAAGATGGAGGCATCAAAAATGAAGAGGCGAAGGCAATGATGTTATCCGTTTGGGATAGCAAGGCTCAAGAAACATTGCGCATTGACCTGTGGACAAAAGATATGCCTGTAGATGAGATGAAGAAGTTTTTTCATCAAACATTGGTCGAAATGAGCAATACATTTCAACGTGCCACACAAGATGAAAAAATGACAGCAACTATGCAGGATTTCTGTGATTATTTTGCTGAAAAATTAGAGTTGAAACAATGAGTTTGATGCGTAAACTTTTAATCGTTGTCATCGCAATCTTGGTAGTGCTTTTTGCTTTTAATTATGTGTTTAAAGACCGAGATAAAACCGAGATAAGGGAAAATTCTGCGCTCATTCAGGAACAAATCCGGAATGTTAGCAAGTTGGTAGTGACGGAAGGCCATTTCAGCCAGGTATTTACCTATAAGAATTCAAAGGCCGTATTTGCTAACCTTGTGAATGTTGAAAAGAAAGCATTGGTGGTTGTCAATGCTGATGTGACAGTTGCTTATGATTTGAGCCAAATCCAATACGAATTGGATGAAGACACCAAAACTTTAACAATTTTAAGTATTCCAAAGGAAGAAATCAATATCAACCCTGATTTTGAATATTACGATGTTTCGGCCGATTTTTTGAATCCGTTTGAGGCTGAAGATTACAATAAAATCAAGGACAAGGTCAAAGGTCAGTTGATGAAGAAAATTGAAGCCTCAAATTTAAAGAGCAATGCCCAAAATAGGTTGATAAGCGAATTGGCAAAATTCTATATCCTGACAAATTCTCTCGGTTGGACGCTTGAATATAAAGGAGATGTCGTTAAATCTTCAGAAGAATTCCAAAAATTAGAGAATTTTAAAAGCTAAAAAGTCGAGATTTAAAAGTCCTCTCCTTTGGAGAGGATTTAGGAGAGGCCTTTTGTATAAATTTACAACATATCTTATCATCCAAAGTCTTGAAACAAGAAAATCGTAGAGAAGAAATCATTTTAACCGCAGCAAAACTCTTTAAGGAGAAAGGCTACAGTGCTGTGACTATGCGCGATTTGGCAACTGAATTGGGCATCAAAGCTGCAAGTCTATACAATCATATCAGTTCTAAACAAGACATTTTGAAAAGCATCATTATCTCGCTTGCCGAAGACTTCACGCAAGGGATGAGTGATATCAAAAGTTCTAATGAGAGCGCTATCAATAAACTAAAGAAGATTGTGGTTTTACACGTGCAGATAACAGCCCAAAATACCTACGGTATGGCTTCTTTAAACAATGATTGGATGCATTTGGAAAATCAGTTGGAATATTATCTTCAACTTCGGAAAAGTTACGAACGCGATTTTCTGGAAATTATCAAAACTGGGATAAAAAACAACGAAATCATCGATTCTAATCCAGAAGTCGTGATGTTCTCTATCCTTTCAACCTTACGTTCACTTTATCTTTGGATACCAAAAAAGGAGGAACTAAATCGCGAGCAATTGTCGATTGAGTTGAGCGAGGTCCTAATCAACGGAATTAACAAATAGTTTTCATTTAATTTTGTAAATTTGCCATACAAACTAACAATTGTTAGTTAAAATGATATGGCAGAATTTCACGACATAAAGGTTTCGGACATTTATAAGGAAGCAAAGGATTGCGTGGTCATTTCCTTTGATGTTCCTGAAAATTTGAAGGAAAAATTCAAATTTGTGCAAGGTCAACACTTGACTTTGAGAAAAATCATCAATGGCGAAGACGTTAGACGCAACTACTCGTTGTGTTCAAGTCCGTTGGACAACGAATGGAAAGTGGCCGTAAAAACCATTCGCGAAGGTGTTTTCTCAAATTTTGCCTATAACGAACTCAAAAAAGGGGATACGCTCCAAGTGATGGCACCGCACGGCGAATTTTTCGTTGATGTAGACGTTGCCGCAAGCAATAATTATATTGCATTTGCAGCGGGAAGCGGTATCACGCCTTTGATGTCGATTATGAAAACGCATTTACGACAGGAACCAAACAGCACGTTCAAGCTTTTCTACTTGAATAGAACCGTAAAATCCATTATCTTTAAAGAAGAAATAGAACAACTTAAAAATGAGTTCTTTGGCAGGTTTCAGGTCTTTCATTTTTTGACAAAAGAGCATCGCGACATTCCGTTTTTGAATGGTCGTTTTGACAAAGAAAAAATGCAAGTCCTGACCAAAACGTTCATCGACATCGAAGACACGGCGCACGCGTTCATTTGCGGTCCACAAGATATGATTTTCTTGATTCGCGACGAATTGCAAGCCGCAGGACTGCCAAAGGAAAAAATTCATTACGAACTGTTTTTTACAGGCAGTTCAGAAGAGGAAAACAAAAGAATCGCTGAAGTACTCGAGCAAAGAATCGACGGCACAAAAGTCACCATTATTGATGGCGGCAAGGAGTTCCATTTCATTATGGATGAAGATTTTGACAATATTCTCGATGGAGCGCTGGCGGCAGGAGCCGATTTGCCTTTCGCCTGCAAGGGTGGTGTTTGCAGCACCTGCAAGTGTCAGGTCAAGGAAGGCTCGGTCAAGATGAAAAAGAATTACGCTCTTGAGGATAAGGAAGTCGAGCAAAATTATGTATTGAGCTGTCAAGCGGTTCCCACGAGCGAAAGTGTAGTTGTCGATTTCGACGTGTAATATTCCTGCAAGGTTTCAAAAACCTTGTAGGTTTGAATTTATTGATTGTCACTTCGAGTGATTTCGATTTTTTATCGAAATTGTATCGAGAAGTGGGCGTTACCCTAAAGGGTCAGGCTTTCCGCTATATCTTTTTTGTGAAAAACAAAAAAGGATGTCGCTGCAATCCTTAACGCAAGTGTCAGTTCGAGCGCAGTCGAGAACTGCTTAATACGAAAAAAGTTTCACCAGCTAAAAGCAAATAGCTAATAGCCAAAAGCTGATAAAAATGAGTGAAGAACAAATAAAAAAATCTCGGGTTGAGGAAACTCGAAACCTAGAGAAACAGTTCGAAGAACGCATCGCACGCGATGAAAAAATAGAACCGAAAGACTGGATGCCAGAAAAGTATCGTCAAACGCATATTAGGCAAATGTCGCAGCACGCACATTCCGAAATCGTTGGGATGCTCCCTGAAGGCAACTGGATAACCCGAGCACCTTCATTACGAAGAAAAGTCGCCTTATTGGCAAAAGTTCAAGATGAAGCAGGCCACGGATTGTATCTCTATTCCGCAACCGAAACCTTGGGCATTTCCCGAGATGAATTGTACGAACAATTACATACAGGTAAGGCGAAATACTCCTCCATTTTCAATTATCCAACATTGACTTGGGCAGATATGGGAGCCATTGGTTGGTTGGTCGATGGCGCTGCTATCATCAATCAAGTGCCATTGTGCAGCACGTCTTACGGACCGTATGCACGAGCGATGATTCGTGTGTGCAAAGAAGAAAGTTTTCACCAACGTCAAGGTTATGAAATAATGATAAAATTGGCAAACGGCACACCAGAACAAAAAGAAATGGCACAAGATGCACTGAATCGTTGGTGGTGGCCAAGTTTGATGATGTTGGGTCCTACTGATGACCAATCGGTACATACCGAGCAGTCGATGAAATGGAAATTGAAACGAAAATCAAACGATGAATTACGTCAACAGTTCATTGACCAAACGGTTCCGCAAGCGGATTTGATAGGCTTGACCATTCCAGACCCAGATTTAAAATGGAATGAAGAACGTAAAAGTTATGATTTTGGTGAGATTGATTGGGACGAATTTTGGCAAGTGGTCAAAGGCCACGGACCAATGAATAAAGAACGAATGAAAGCCAGAGTAGGCGCTTGGGAACGTGGAGAATGGGTTCGTGATGCGGCAATGGCTTACGCTGAAAAACAACAAGGTAATAAAGAAAAGCAAGCAATATGATATTAACGATTGAAGATTTTTGATTGGTGATTTTAGTGTCAACAATCAACAATCAACAATCAACAATCTGAAATAAATATGTCTGATAAAAAAAATTGGCCTTTATGGGAAGTCTTCGTAAGAAGCAAAAACGGATTGGAACATCGTCACTTCGGAAGCCTTCACGCAGCTGACGCGGAAATGGCCTTGGAAAATGCACGTGACGTTTACACCAGGAGAAATGAAGGTGTGAGCATTTGGGTTGTGGAATCAAAACACATTACCGCTTCAAATCCAGAGCATAACGGAGAACTTTTTGAGCCAGCGCAAGATAAAGTCTATCGTCATCCCACGTTTTACGATTTGCCTGACGAAGTAAAACATATGTAAATCGAACCAACCTGCAAGGTTTTTAAAACCTGGCAGGTTTGAATCTTGAACAAATGAAAAACGAAAATCTATATAAATACATCCTACAAATAGCCGACAATTCCCTGATTCTCGGTCAGCGAATGGGTGAGCTTTGTGGTCACGGTCCAAGTTTGGAAACAGACATTGCCTGTACCAATATTTCTTTGGATTTGTTCGGCCAAGTGCGAAGTTACTATCAATACGCCGCTAAAATTGCTGCTGATGGACACACCGAAGATGACATTGCAATGTTACGCAAGGAACGAGATTATCTGAATGTTCTTCTTGTGGAGCAACCCAATACCGATTTTGGTTATACGATGGCGAGACAATTTCTATTTGACGTATTTCATCTACTGTTTTTAAAAGAACTTGAAAAAAGCAAGGATTTGACATTTTCTGCAATCGCTACAAAGTCAATAAAAGAAGTGACGTATCACCAACGTTTTTCTTCAGATTGGATAAAACGTTTGGGCGATGGTACAGAAGAAAGTCACGAAAGAATTCAAAATGCCATAGATGATTTATGGACCTACACAGACGAGCTTTTTCGTTTGTCAGAAGTTGATGAAGCGATGCTCAAAGAAGATGTTGCTGTGGATATTTCGAAATTAAAAAATAACTATTACCAAAAAGTATCTGATGTTTTAGAGGAAGCCACCTTAAATGTGCCAGAATCCAAATATTTTCAAAAAGGCGGAAAGCAAGGCATTCATACAGAACATATGGGTTATCTGCTTGCCGATTTACAATATATGCAACGAGCCTATCCTAATATGGAATGGTAAAAGAGCCCACCTTAATCCTCCCAAAGGGAGGAAATTGATATGAGCAAGACAACAGAAATAAAGCGTATGAGTAAGAGCTCTTCCCCTTTGGGGAAGGTGGATGGGGCTTTGGTCCCAATTTTGGAGCAAGTTTCTGACCCAGAAATTCCAGTGCTTTCCATTATGGATATGGGTGTTGTACGTTCTGCAATCATTGAAAATGGCATTGCAAAAATTGAAATCACACCAACGTACAGTGGTTGCCCTGCGATGGACGTCATAGGTGATGATATCAAAAAAGCTCTAAAAGAAGCTGGTTACGAATCAGAAATTGATTCGATTTTGTCTCCTGCTTGGACAACCGATTGGATAACACCAAAAGGAAGAAAAGCTTTGGAAGATTACGGTATCGCTGCACCTTTGGATGCTGAAGCTGACAAAGAAGCGCTGTTAGGAGATAAAAAAATAGTAAAATGTACTAATTGTGGTTCCACAAACACACGATTGGTCAGTCAATTTGGTTCTACGGCTTGCAAGGCGCAATTTCAGTGTAACGATTGTCAAGAGCCTTTTGATTATTTTAAATGTTTGAAATAAAAATTTATGGATAAATCTTCAATGTTAGGATTGCGAACCGTTGTGTATATGGTTGATGATTTGGAAAAAGCCAAAGAATGGTATATGAAAGCCTTTAATGCCGAACCTTATTATGACACACCTTATTATGTAGGTTTTAATATTGGAGGCTATGAGTTGGGATTGCATCCAAAGGAAAATGCGAAAGGTACTGATAATGGTACCGTTTTATCTTATTGGGGAGTTCAAGATGTTCATAAAACCTATCAAAACTTAATCGAATTGGGTGCGACTAAACACGAAGAGCCGAATAATGTGGGAGGAGAAATTTCGCTTGCAACCGTTTATGACCCTTGGAAAAATATCATCGGTATCATCTATAATCCTGAATTTAAACTTCCAAATTAATTTATGAGCTCTATTCTTTTAAAAATTGAAAATAATATTGCGACCATAACGCTCAATAGACCAGAAGTCTTCAACAGTTTCAATCGTGAGATGGCGTTAAGGCTTCAGGATACTTTAGATTCCTGTGAGAAAGATGAGCAAGTTCGCGCAATCGTCCTAACAGGAAATGGAAAGGCTTATTGTGCCGGACAAGATTTGAAGGAAGTCACGTCACCAGAACTCAATCCTGGATTTAAAAAAATCTTGGACGAACATTACAACCCGATTATTTTAAGAATCAGAAATATCAAAAAACCAATTATTGCAGCTGTTAACGGTGTTGCGGCAGGAGCTGGAGCTAATATTGCATTGGCTTGTGATGTCGTGGTTGCACACGAGAATGTCAGTTTTATTCAGGCATTTAGTTTGATTGGTTTGATTCCTGATAGCGCTGGCACATTCTTTTTGCCGAGACTTATTGGTTTTCAAAAAGCATCAGCTTTGGCGATGTTGGGTGATAAAATTTCAGTTGAAGAAGCCGAACGTATAGGAATGATTTACAAAGTGCTTCCTCTAGAACATTTTGAAACCGAAGTGGAAAAATTGGCCTTCAAATTAGCCAATCTACCGACTATAGCTTTAGGAAAAATGAAAGATGCCTTGAATCAGTCACTGACCAATAATTTGGAACAACAACTGAAATTGGAATCAAAATTACAGATTGAAGCCGCACAAACCGAAGACTATGCAGAAGGCGTGGCAGCATTTGTAGAAAAAAGAAAGCCTAATTTTAAAGGAAAATAATGAAGGTAGGAATCATAGGAAGCGGAACGATGGGAAGTGGCATTGCACAGGTTGCGGCTACTGCTGGTTGTGTGGTTAAATTATTTGACACAAATAACACCGCTTTAGATAAGTCAAAAACATCTCTTGAAAAGATTTTAACTCGATTGGTCGAAAAAGGAAAAATCAGTTCAGAAGAAAAATCCCGAATTCAAAACAATATTTCGTACGTCAGCAATCTTAAAGATTTGTCAAATTCTGACTTGACTATTGAAGCGATTGTTGAAAATCTTGAAATCAAAAAGAAAGTTTTCTCGGAATTGGAAACGTACGTGTCTGATGATTGCATCATTGCTTCAAATACGTCAAGCTTATCCATCGCATCCATCGCATCCGCTTTACAAAAACCGGAACGTTGTATCGGAATCCATTTTTTCAATCCAGCGCCTTTGATGGCATTGGTCGAGGTTATTCCAGCCATTCAAACATCAAAAGACGTTCTGGAAAAATCTGTTAAAACCATTTCTGATTGGAAAAAAACAGTTGCTGTTGCAAAGGACACGCCAGGATTTATCGTAAATCGTGTAGCTCGACCTTTTTATGGAGAAGCTTTGCGAATTTATGAAGAAGGCATTGTGGATTTTGCAACGATTGACCATAGTTTAAAAAGTTTAGGAGGTTTCCGAATGGGACCATTCGAGCTGATGGATTTTATTGGTAATGATGTCAACTACACCGTCACAGAAACCGTTTTTGCAGCATTTTATTTTGACCCAAGATACAAGCCAAGTTTCACTCAAAAGCGTTTTTCTGAAGCTGGTTATCTAGGCAGAAAATCAGGAAAAGGCTATTATGATTATTCGGAAGGTGCCATTCAACCAACCCCAAAAGACGATAAAGAATTAGCACAACAAATATTTGATAGAGTCTTGATTATGCTTATTAATGAAGCAGCGGATGCTTTATTCTTAAACATAGCTTCGGCTAAAGATATTGACAATGCTATGACCAAAGGCGTCAATTATCCAAAAGGATTATTGGCTTGGGCAGATGAAAAAGGCATCGATTGGTGCGTTTCAAAAATGGATGAATTGTATGAGACTTATCACGAAGATAGATATCGTTGCAGTCCGCTGTTGAGAAAAATGAAAGCAGAAAACAAAACATTCTTTTGATGCAAGGTGAAAAAATTCCATATCAAATGTTGTCGCTCGATGCCTACAGCCAATGGCTCGGGATTGAAATTCTAGAATGTGAAATCGGTCGTTGCAAAGTTGCTATGACAGTTAGGAAAGAAATGCTCAACAGTATGGGAAAAGCACACGGAGGCATTAGTTATTCGCTTGCAGATACGGCTTTCGGATTTGCAGCCAACACGCACGGTAAATTTGCGGTGTCTATCGAAACGAGCATCAATCACATTGAGGCGTTGAATGAAGGTGATTATTTGGTAGCAGAATCAGTCATTGAGAAAGTAAATAACAAATTGGGTTTCAATATTGTCGAAGTAAAAAGAGACGAGGAATTGGTAGCGCTTTTTAAAGGTGTGGTTTATAGAACCCAAAAAGAATGGCAGGAAGTTTAACATCAATATAACTCTAAAACAAAACTATTATGAAATGGCAAGGTAGAAGACAAAGCGGAAACGTCGAGGACCGTCGCGGTATGAGTTCCAAAGGAAAATTGGCAGCAGGCGGAGGCCTTATTGCAGTAGTAGTGATATTGCTCCAACTTTTTGGAGGTGAAACAGGGCAGCAATTGGCACCAATTATTGAACAGGTGAATCAATCACAGTCCGTTTCCTCGGGCGAGCAAAGGGAATTGACTGAAAGTGAGAAAGAGATGGGTGAATTTATGGCTACGGTTTTGGCAGATACAGAAAATGTATGGAGGCAAGTTTTTAGTCAAAACGGATTGGGAACTTACAAAGAACCAACCCTCGTGCTTTTTTA
>Ga0207828_100491_pt1 | contig 11692 bp, 8 predicted proteins | sample TtaePargueraPR_11_FD_187276 | JGI IMG/M metagenome (GOLD analysis project Ga0207828, IMG submission 187276) | Aerobic enrichment media microbial communities from Bioluminiscent Bay, La Parguera, Puerto Rico - Tt and P2 (3) (SPAdes) | ecosystem: Environmental > Aquatic > Marine > Unclassified ...
AAGCCTGTCGGCTGGCAAGCCGGGCGTTCTGCATGGCAACCGTACCTATTTGCTGATGGATGATGACGGTCAGATCAAGGAAGCCGATTCGATTTCGGCGGGTCTGGATTATCCCGGCATCGGGCCGGAGCACAGCTGGCTTAAGGATATCGGTCGTGCGCGCTATGAGCCGATCACGGATAAGGAGGCACTTGAAGCCTTCAAACTCTGTTCGGAACTCGAAGGCATCATTCCGGCCCTGGAATGCAGCCACGCGATCGCGCAGATCATGAAAGAAGCCCCGAAAATGGGCAAAGACAAGATCATCCTCATGTGTCTGAGCGGCCGGGGTGACAAGGACATCTTTACCGTGGCCGAAGCACTGGGAGTAGAATTGTGAGCGATGCTATCATCGGCGGCAAAAACCGCATCGAAAAACGTTTTGCCAAGCTCAAGGAAGAAGGCCGTGCCGGTCTGGTAACCTTTATCACCGCAGGCGATCCCGACCCGGAAACCTCGTTTGAAATCCTCAAACAGCTGCCCGAAGCCGGTGCCGATATCATCGAACTGGGCATGCCGTTCACAGATCCGATGGCCGATGGCCCGGCCATTCAGGAAGCATCGCTTCGCGCGCTTGCCGCTGGCATGCATATGCGCAAGACGCTGTCGATTGTGCGCGGCTTCCGCGATCAGGATCATGAAACGCCGATCATTCTGATGGGCTATTACAACCCGATTTACATCTATGGGGTTGCCGAATTCCTTGAAGATGCGCGCAATGCCGGGGTTGATGGCCTGATTGTTGTCGATCTGCCGCCCGAAGAAGATGCTGAGCTTTGCATACCGACCGTGGAAAAGGGACTGTCCTTTATCCGCCTGACCACGCCGACCTCGGATGACAAGCGTCTTCCGAAACTTGTTCAGAATACCTCGGGCTTTGTTTACTATGTCTCGGTTGCCGGCGTGACCGGTGCCGGATCTGCCAGCAATGAGCAGATCGTCGAGGCCATGGGACGCCTGCGTCGCCATACCGATCTGCCGATTGCGGTCGGTTTTGGCATCAAGACCGCAGCCCAGGCCGCCGACGTGGCAAAACAGGCCGATGCCGCTGTCGTCGGATCGGCAATCGTATCAAAAATTGCCGAAAGTCTTGACGAAAACGGCAAGGCCACCGATAAGACCGCCTCTATGGTTACCGGCCTTGTAAGTGAACTTGCAAACGGGGTCCGAAACGCGCGCAAATAGATGGCGCTGCGTTTGAAAGAACCGATATAGACAGAACCAAGGATCAGTATCCGATATGTCGTGGCTGACTGAATTCGTCCGTCCAAAGATTCAGAAACTTGTTCGCCGCACTGATGTGCCCGAAAACCTCTGGCACAAATGCAAATCCTGCGAACAGATGATCTTCCATCGTGATCTGGCAAAGAACAATCATGTTTGCCAGCATTGCGGTCATCACATGCGCATTTCCGCCAAGGAACGTCTCGAAACCTTGTTTGATGGTGGCAAGTACCAGACCATCGAACTGCCGAATGTTCCGGTCGATCCGTTGAAATTCCGCGATCAGAAGAAATATACTGACCGCCTCAAGGCGGCCCAGGCCAAAGCAACCTTCAAGGATGCGCTGGCAGTGGCCCACGGCGAAGTTGGCGGTCATGCAACCGTTATCGCCGTATTCGACTTCTCCTTCATGGGTGGATCGATGGGCATCGCCGTTGGCGAAGGCATCGTTGCAGCGGCTGAACTTGCCTGTGTGCAGGATGCGGCCCTGATCGTCGTTCCGGCATCGGGTGGCGCGCGTATGCAGGAAGGCATTCTCAGCCTGATGCAGATGGCGCGCACCACGGCCGCGATCGAAAAGGTCAAGGAAAAGGGCCTGCCCTATTTCGTGCTCCTGACCGATCCGACCACTGGCGGTGTTTCGGCATCCTTTGCCATGCTGGGTGATATCCAGATCGCAGAACCGGGCGCACAGATCGGCTTTGCCGGGCGCCGCGTGATCGAAAGCACTATCCGCGAAAAGCTGCCCGATGACTTCCAGACGGCCGAATACCTTCTGGAACATGGCATGGTGGATATGGTCGTGCCGCGTTCGGAACTGAACGCGACCTTTGGCTGCCTGATCGATATGATCCGTCGCACCAAACCGGGTGCGGCTGTGGTGCCGATCAAGGACGCCAAGGCCAAATCGACCAAATCCAAAACTCCGAGTGCGGATAAATAACTTGGCGGGCAGCGACGCAATCCTTGCTCGCCTTGGCAAGCTGCACCCGAAAGTCATCGATCTTTCGTTAGGGCGGATTAACCGGCTGCTTGAAAAGCTGGGCAATCCGCACCTTTCACTCCCCCCAGTCATTCATATTGCTGGCACCAATGGCAAGGGATCGACCCTTGCCTATCTGCGCGCGATCTACGAGGCGGCCGGGCTTCGGGTGCATTGCTCCACCTCGCCGCATCTCGTGCATTTTCATGAACGCATCACCCTTTCCGGTCAGATGATCGCCGAAGACGCGCTATGTGATCTTCTCGAGGAGGTTGAGGCCGTCAATGACGGCGAGTCCATTACCTTCTTTGAAATTACCCAGGCCGCGGCATTTCTTGCCTTTTCGCGGGTTCCGGCCGATGTCCTGTTGCTTGAAACCGGGCTGGGTGGCCGTGTTGATGCATCCAACGTCATTGATAAACCTGCCGCGACCGTGATCACGCCAATCTCGCTTGATCATCAGGGCTTCCTTGGTGACACGATTGCCAAAATCGCGTTCGAGAAGGCCGGGATCATGAAAACCGGCGTTCCGTGCATCACAGCCCCGCAAAGCCTTGAGGCCTTCAACACACTAGCCTGTCACGCCAACCGTATTTCCGCGCCCATCTTTAATGATTTTGAGGTGACCGAGGAACGCGAAGACGGCTTTACGATCCGCATCGGGACCGAGCAGATTGATCTACCGCACCCGGCCCTGCCCGGACGCCATCAATACACCAATGCCGCGACCGCGATTGCCGCGGTGCGCAAGGCACAAATTTCCGGCTGTGACGGTAAAGATATCAATATCAATATCCTTGCCCGCGGTCTTGAAACCGCAAGCTGGCCGGCACGGCTACAGAAGCTTACCAAAGGCCCGCTTTGCGAAGCCTTGCCCGATGATTGCGATCTGATTTTGGATGGTGGTCATAACATTGCCGCGGCCGAGGCGATTGCCGACTGGCTGTCGCGCCAACCCGCAGGCGATACCGTTGTCATCATGGGCATGCTTGATAACCGCGATGCGAAAGAGTTCCTGAAACCGTTGGCAACGCATATCACCGCCTTTGCCGGTGTACCGATCCCCGGCGAACATCAGGCGCATCTGCCTGAAACCCTGCGCGATGCGGCAATTGCCTGTGGCATTTCGCCGGCATTTTCCTGTGACGGATTTGAAGCGGCCATTACCCCGCTTCTTGATGGCTGTCGCACCCCGAAACGGGTGCTTATTCTGGGTTCGCTCTATCTTGCCGGGCTGGTATTGGCAAATCACAGCTCCTAAAACGGGTCCCAGACTTATCGGTTCTAGACATCCGGCAACTGGATTTTGCGCCGGACATTGCCATTTGCCGGGCCATCCCCCCCATCTGTACTGCGCAAACGAAGGTTACCCGCCTTGTTCTGGCGGCGGCGATCCCCCTGAACCCGCGGTGGCAGGCCCCGGTCACCTGTCATGGGATCTTCACGTGTACCCGCGGCAGGATCACCGTTTTTGGCAGCTTCGCGTTTGACCTTGCGCCCGGTAATCCAGGTATAGCCAAGAATATATAGCAAAAATCCACCCACCCCGACGGTCAGGGTCAGGAACTGCAACACCGGCAGGAAACTGCCAAAAATCATCCCGCCGCCATAGATCATAAAGATGCAAAGGGCCGCCACGGGTGCCAAGGCCAGAAAGAAGATGCCGCGCACCTTGTGGCGGATCGGGCCGTAATGCATCAGCATCGCATAGAACAGATACATCAGCGCGACAAACACCACGAGTTTGATCAACAAGACGAAGTGATCAAAATTGGCAAGGCGTTGATTGCGTTCATAAATGCCAAAGACAACAAACAGGCCATGGACGATCAGGCCAAAAGTGCCAAAGGTCAGGATAAAGCGTAGCCATGCGGTGACGCTAAAAAAGCTGCGCCATCCTCCACCGTTCGCGTTGCGACGGTCTTTCTGCTTTTTGCCTTTCCGGGTGGCGAGCTTCATGTCATCTGAAAGCTCACGCGCCGGACCTGCAGTGTCGACGCCGATGCCTTTTGGCAAGAATTCCGGCTTGCTCGTTTTCCGGGCCACGAACCCGCTCTCCCATGTCCCTTGGGATGAAGTAATCAGCTACCATAGCAATCCCGGGGCAAGCTGATAAGCACAAAGAAGAATGATGCCAAAAAACCCGGAAAATGAGTGTTTTAGCGATATTGTTATGATTTCGAAATGATATCTCAGGCGCATAAGCCTACCCTTGGCATTCGCATGCGTAAAACTGTCAGCAGCCTTGGGTGTTTTTGCCTGTTTACGGCAGGCGGCACTCGACTTACAGGCCGGGATCGGGCATTCTTCCGGCCAATCTTTTAACGAGTATAAGAGCACGAGACGCATGACAGATTCCGCCCCGTCCAGCACCGGTTCGTCCGCCGCCAAATCCCCGCGTCGCGTCGTTCTGGTTGACGGTTCCGGCTTTATTTTCCGTGCCTTTCACGCCCTGCCACCGATGACGAGCCCCGATGGCACGCCGGTGAATGCGGTCTATGGCTTCTGCACCATGTTGATGAAGCTGCGCGAAGATACCAAACCAGACCATATGGCGGTGATCTTTGACACCAAGGGCAAGTCGTTCCGCAACGACTTCTATCCCGACTACAAGGCCCATCGCCCGCCGCCCCCCGAAGAACTGGTACCGCAGTTTGGCCTGATCCGTGATGCGACCCGTGCGTTTAACCTGCCATCGATCGAGCTCGAAGGTTTTGAGGCCGACGATCTGATTGCGACCTATGCCCGCCAGGCCGAAGCAGAAGGTTCTGACGTGATTATTGTGTCTTCGGACAAGGACCTCATGCAGTTGGTCACCGATCGGGTGCAAATGTTTGATGCGATGAAGAATCGCACCATCGGTGCTGCCGAAGTTCTGGAAAAATTCGGCGTTTCCCCGGACAAGGTCATTGATATTCAGGCACTTGCAGGCGATTCCGTCGATAATGTCCCGGGTGTGCCTGGCATTGGCATTAAAACTGCCGCCCAACTTATTGATGAATATGGTGATCTTGATTCTCTACTGGAGCGCGCAGGCGAAATCAAACAGCCCAAGCGCCGCGAGAAACTCATCGAAAATGCCGAGCTTGCCCGTATTTCGCGCGATCTGGTGACGCTGAAAACCGATGTGCCGGTGGTCGAACCACTCGGTGATTTCGAATTACGTGAACCCGATCCCGAAGTTCTTTTAAGCTTCATCGCAAGTCACGGCTTTAAATCATTGCTTTCTAAAGTAAAGTCAAAGTTCGGCGGCGATGTTGAATTTGAAAGCCCGACGGCGGCCGGTGTTGGCGTCAATGATATCAAGGTCGAAAAGGCCGAATATGAACTGGTGCAGGATGAAGACCGCCTAAAGCACTGGATTTCCGAGGCCGAATATCTTGGCACCGTCGCGGTTGATACCGAAACCACATCGCTTGATGCCCATACTGCCAAGCTGGTCGGCGTTTCGCTTTCGACCGAGCCGGGCAATGGCTGCTACATCCCGCTTGGTCATGTCAGTGGCGCGGCGCAAGGCGGCTTTGATTTTGGCGACAATCCCGCCGACAGCCCAAGCAACAGCAAGGACGCGCCGAAGCAAATCAAGCTCGAACGCGCGATTGAGCTGCTCAAACCGCTGCTTGAAGATCCGGGTGTTCTTAAGGTCGGTCAGAACCTGAAATACGATATGATCGTTCTGGCCCGCCATGGCATCAAGGTTGCCCCTATGGATGACACTATGGTGTTGTCCTATGTGCTTGATGGTACCAGTCACGGGCACGGCATGGATGAACTGGCCGAGCTGCATCTGGATTACAAACCGATTTCCTTCAAGGATATCTGCGGCAGCGGCAAGACCCAGATCACCTTTGATCAGGTCCCGCTCGACAAGGCGCTGGATTACGCCGCCGAGGATGCCGATATCACGCTGCGCCTGCATCGGTTGCTGAAACCCCGCATCGCCCAGGAACACATGGCCAGTGTCTATGAGACGCTTGATCGTCCGCTGGTGCCGGTTCTGACCGCAATGGAAGGCCTTGGGGTCAAGGTCGATGCCGAGATCCTCAAAAACCTGTCCGAAGACTTCGCCAAACGCATGGCCGCCCTTGAAGAAACCATTCACGAAATGGCGGGCGAGCCATTCAATCTTGGCAGTCCCAAGCAGCTGGGCGAGATCCTGTTTGATAAAATGAGCCTGCCCGGCGGTAAAAAGACCAAAACCGGCGCCTGGCAGACCGGGGCGGACGTGCTCGAAGCTCTGGCCGCACAGGGCCATGACCTGCCAGCCAAGCTTCTGGAATGGCGTCAGCTTTCCAAGCTTAAAAGCACCTATACCGACGCGCTGGCGCACCATATCAACCCCAATACGGGTCGCGTGCATACCAGTTATGGGCAAACGAACGTCAATACCGGGCGTTTGTCATCAAATGACCCGAACCTGCAAAACATCCCGATCCGAAGCGAGGAAGGCCGGAAAATCCGTACCGCCTTTGTCGCCGAACCGGGTCACAAGCTGATTTCTGCCGACTATTCACAGATTGAGTTGCGCCTTCTGGCCCACGTGGCCGAAATCGAAGCCCTTCGCGATGCCTTTAAAAACGGCGAGGATATTCACGCCGCGACCGCATCAAAGGTCTTTGGCGTCCCGATCAAGGGCATGGACCCGATGGTCCGCCGCAAGGCCAAGGCGATCAACTTCGGCATCATTTACGGCATTTCGGCCTTCGGTCTCGCCAACCAGCTTGGCATTCCGCAAAAAGAAGCCAAGGCCTTTATCGAAGCCTATTTCGAAATTTATCCAGGCATCCGCGATTACATGGACGAGGCCAAGGAATTCGCTAAAAAGCACGGCTTTGTCCGCACCCTGTTTGGCCGACATATCCATATCAGTGGCATCAATGACAAGAACGGCATGCGCCGAAGCTTTGGCGAGCGTGCTGCCATCAACGCGCCCATCCAGGGCGGGGCTGCTGATATCATCAAACGCGCGATGATCGCCGTACCCGATGCCTTGCTTGATGCCGGGCTTAAAACCCGCATGCTGCTTCAGGTCCACGATGAATTGATCTTTGAGGCGCCGGAAGACGAAACCGAAAAGGCGATCAAGACCATCCGCGAAGTCATGGAAAATGCCGCCCACCTGTCCGTGCCGCTGATTGCCGATGCTGGCATCGGCGATAGCTGGGCCGACGCCCACTAAACTGGACACGTAGAACCCAAAAAAAGACCCCACTGCAGATCATTGCAGCGGGGTCTTTTCGTAAGATATCAGCTTTGAGGTGCTAACCGATTAAAGTCCAAGCACTTCGCGCATGGAATAAAGCCCCGGTGCCTTGCCTTCGGCCCATTTTGCGGCACGCACCGCACCCTTGGCGAAGACTTCGCGGGATGATGCCTTGTGGGTGATCTCGATCCGCTCGCCCTCGCAGGCAAAGACAACCGTGTGATCGCCGACCACATCACCACCACGCAGGGTCGCAAAACCGATGGTGCCGTCTTCACGCGCACCGGTATGGCCATCGCGCGAGCGCACTGAAACCTCATCCAGATTAACACCACGGCCCTTGGCAGCCGCTTCGCCCAGACCAAGTGCAGTACCCGACGGCGCATCGACCTTGTGCTTGTGGTGCATTTCAACGATTTCGATATCGGCCACATCCTTATCAAGGATGCTTGCCACTTTCTCGACCAGTGCGAAGGCCAGGTTCACACCAACACTCATATTCGGCGCAAAAATGATCGGGGCCTTTTCGGCCGAAACCTTCAGCTCGTCTTTCTGATCATTGGAAAGCCCGGTGGTGCCGATCACAAGGATCGTGCCCGTTTCTGCCGCCAGTTTCGCGTGTTTCATGGTTGCAGCCGGGGCGGTGAAATCAATCACCGCATCAACGGCCTCAAACAGTGCCTTGGGATCGTCGCCAACGACAACGCCGCTTTCTTCCAGACCAGCAATCAGGGTGACGTCCTTGCCGATGAACGGGCTTCCGGGCAGGTCGGTGCCACCACCAACTTTGCAGCCCTTGGTTTTGGCGGTTTCATTAACCAACATCCGCCCCATACGGCCAGCACATCCAACAATCCCGATCTTCATTTCCGGTATCCTTTGGGCAAGTAATTACAAATCTGTGTTTGCTTTAGCACATGCGGACCCGTGATGGCATCCTTCGAAATGAACCAATCCCTATTATGGTGTAACACCCGGTCCCGAATGGGACCGGGTGTTAAGGCGGTCAGGCCGCGAGGATCTTGCCCGGCACCAGATCTGTTTTCATCGTTTCCTGCGGCTGGAAGTGGATTACAGACCGAATGGATTCACCGGCATGCAAAAGATCAAACGCCGTGTTGATGTTCTCGTGGGTCATGTTGTGCGTGATATAGGGGTCAACATCAAAGTCCCCACGCAGCCATTCGTCAACCATCTTGGGCAGTCCGGTTCGTCCCAGAACACCACCAAATGCCGAACCACGCCACACACGCCCGGTAACCAACTGGAACGGCCGGGTCGAAATTTCTTCACCAGCACCTGCAACACCAATCACTGTGCACTCGCCCCAGCCTTTGTGGCAGCATTCAAGGGCTGCACGCATGACATCGACATTGCCGATACATTCGAACGAATAATCAACGCCGCCATTGGTCATTTCGACCAGAACCTCTTGAATTGGCTGGGAATACTCAGTCGGATTTACGCACTCGGTTGCCCCAAGGCTTTTGGCCAGCAAGAACTTGTTGGGGTTGGTATCGATGCCAATGATGCGGCTGGCACCAACCATTTTCGCCCCCTGAATAACCGCCATACCCACAGCGCCAAGACCAAATACCGCAACAGTCGATCCCGGCTCGACCTTGGCAGTATTGCGTACGGCACCCATGCCGGTCGGAACGGCACAGCCCATAACGCTGGCTTTTGCCAAAGAAGCTTCTTGGGAAATCTTTGCAACCGCGATTTCTGGCAGGACGGTATATTCGCTAAAGGTGCTGGTTCCCATGTAATGGTGGATTTTCTGACCCTTGTAGGAAAAACGGGACGTGCCATCAGGCATAACGCCCTTGCCCTGCGTTTCACGAATGGTTTGGCACAAGTTGGTTTTGCCCGATTTAATAAAGGGGCAGTTGGGATCTTCCGGCGTGTAAAGCGGGATAATGTGATCACCAGGTTTAACCGATGTTACCCCCCGGCCCACTTCTTCTACAACGCCGCAACCTTCATGTCCGAGAACTGCGGGGAACAGGCCCTCAGGATCGCGACCTGACAGGGTGAACATATCAGTATGGCAAAGACTGGTCGTAACGATACGGACCAGAACTTCACCGTCCTTTGGTCCTTCGAGATCAATCTCTTCAATTTCCAGGGGACGGTTCGGCTCCCAAGCAATTGCTGCACGCGTTTTCATGAATTCTCCTGCTTCATAAGATTAATTTTGAAATGTTATAACATTGCATTTCGTGATCTAAGATCGCAGAACAGTCGAATTCGGACAAAGAACAAAGGTTTGCGGCAATGAAAGACGGTATCCATGACCGTGGATAGAACATTAAATATCATACACAATCGCCAGGACATTCGGACACGAACGGTTCACGTCGTAATCTATCCGGGTTTCAAAGCGATGGAGGGGGCTGGCCCGTTAAGTGTCCTGAGTTACGCCAACAAGCATCTTGCCGCACGCGGTGATAAACGGCGCTACGAAATCGAAGTGATCGCGCCCGAACCGGGACTGGTGCAATCGGATACACTGCTCTCGCTCCAGGCAACCGCGCCTTTACCTGCTATGCAGCCTCTTTCCACCGTGATCATCGCCGGTGCGGCAGACATCGAAACGGCGATTGCTGAACAACCATTGCTGATCGATTGGTGCCAAAAACGCGCCTTTCAGGCCGACCGGTTTGCCGCATTATGTACTGGAAGTTTCTTCTTGGCCGCCGCCGGGCTTCTCACAGATAAACGCGCCGCAACCCATTGGAATTTTGCCGAGTTGCTCCAACGCCGCTTTCCATCCGTAAAAGTCGATGCAGATGCCATTTTTGTTCAGGACGGCAACATTTGGACATCGGCCGGGGTCAGCGCGGCAATCGATCTGACATTGGCCTTTGTCGAGCAGGATTTTGGTCGCGACCTGGCACTTGATGTGGCGCGTGATCTGGTGATTTACCTCAAGCGCCCCGGCGGGCAATCACAGTTCAGCAATGCCTTGACCGGGCAAGTTACCAATTCCCCCGATATCAGTGACATGCAGGCCTGGATCATTGCCCATCTTGATCAACCAATTGGTATTCGGGAAATGGCAGATCATGCAGGTATGAGTCCCCGAAACTTGTCGCGGCTTTTTTCATCAGAAGTTGGCATTTCACCTGCTGCTTATCTCGAAAATGCCCGCTGCGAACGCGCCGTAACGCTGTTGCTGGATACGGATATGCCGATGAAGACAATTGCGTTTCGATCCGGCTTTGGCTCGGACGAGCGTATGCGAAAAGTCTTCCTGCGAAAGTTCTCTCTCACAGCACGCGACTATCGCGCGCGTTTCAAAACAGCACATCATTAAAAAAACCCCGCCTCTGTAAGCAAGGCGGGGTTTAGAAATCACTTAGGTTATTACCGATCAGTCGGTCAGGTCTTTCCAGATTTCTTTCATCTTGGAAAAGAACCCTTCACTTTCCGGGCTGGAGCCTTCTTCGCGCGAAATCTCGTCGAATTCCTCAAGCAGTTCTTTCTGACGGTCTGTCAGATTGACCGGGGTTTCGACGCTGACTTCGACAAACATGTCCCCGCGCGCTTGGGAGCGCAGGATGCTCATACCCTTGCCACGCAGACGAAGCTGCTGACCTGACTGGGTACCGGCCGGAATGTTGATCCGCGTACGCGTGCCTTCAATCGTCGGGACCTCGATGGTGCCGCCAAGGGCTGCCTTGCCCATCGGGATCGGAATCCGGCAATACAGGTTAGCCCCTTCGCGCTGGAAGAAGCGGTGATGTCCGATATCGAGGAAGATATAAAGATCACCTGGAGGCGCACCATTGGTGCCCGCCTCGCCTTCGCCCGCCAGACGAATGCGTGTGCCGTCTTCAACACCGGCCGGAATGGTGACCTGAAGGGTCTTTTCTTTCTCAACGCGACCAACACCGTGGCAGGATTTGCACGGGTTTTTGATCATCTTGCCTTTGCCATGGCAGCTTGGGCAGGTGCGTTCAATGGTAAAGAAGCCCTGCTGCGCACGGACTTTGCCGTGGCCATTACAGGTCGGGCACGTCACGGGCTGTGATCCCGGTTCTGCGCCGGTGCCGTCACAGCTGTCGCACGATACGGAGCCCGGAATGGTAATCTCGGCTTTTTTGCCTTCGAACGCTTCTTCAAGCGTGATCGCCATGTTGTAGCGCAGATCCGCCCCACGGGACGATCCACCACCACCGCGGCGTCCGCCGCCCATGGCGCCAAAGATCTCGTCAAAGACATCGGCAAAACCGCCGCCG
>Ga0207828_100493_pt1 | contig 11662 bp, 9 predicted proteins | sample TtaePargueraPR_11_FD_187276 | JGI IMG/M metagenome (GOLD analysis project Ga0207828, IMG submission 187276) | Aerobic enrichment media microbial communities from Bioluminiscent Bay, La Parguera, Puerto Rico - Tt and P2 (3) (SPAdes) | ecosystem: Environmental > Aquatic > Marine > Unclassified ...
AAATATGTTTGGGTTTGCGCAATGGTTTCGCTGATATTTCCCATTAGATATTGCGCAACCGAGATGACATGACTTCCAAGATCTCCAAGTGCGCCAGAACCGGCGTCTTTTCGTGTGCAACGCCAAGAAAAAGGAAGAGCGGGATCGTTGAAAAAACCCTGATCGAACCATCCACGAAACCGCATAGGGGTGCCAATCTGGCCTGAATCAATAATCTGTTTGGCAAGCATTGCTGCAGGTGTCTTGACATTGTTGAACGCGACCATTGTCTTGATACCGGCTTCACGGGCAGCCTGCTGCATTTCGGCGGCTTCGCGGGTTGTGACAGCAAGAGGTTTCTCACAATAAACATGCTTGCCGGCCGAGATGGCAGCCAGGGCCATTTCATAATGCATGGCGTTGGGAGAGGTGATGTCAACTATATCGACATCCGGATTTTCAACCAGTTTACGCCAATCATAGGTGTAATGTTCAAAGCCGAATCGCTCGGCGGCGTTTCGAGCGAGTTCCTCTGTCGCATCCGCAATCATATAAAGATTGGGCTTGGCTGGAAGATCGGTATAAAGCATGGCAGCTCTTTTATAGGCCTCGGCATGTGCCTGCCCCATGAAACCAGAGCCGATCAGGCCAATATTAAGCACTTGGGTCATGAAGGGTTCTCCGAAGATCGTGAAATACAGAAAGGATGTGACCGCGTGCCCGTGTTACAGCGGCACGGGGAGGGGCCTGAACTGGATCCTGTTCTGCTTCGACAACCAGCCATCCCTGATAATGATGATCTTGGACAAACTGAGCGATTGGCGAAAAATCAACTATCCCGTCACCAGGAACGGTAAACATGCCGCTTCGTACCCCGTCATTGAAGCTTCTATCTTGGCTGCGCACCAGATCCATAACCTCCGACCGGACATCTTTGAGATGAATGTGGACAATACGTGGTGCAAAGGAATCTATTAGGAGCTGATAATTGAATCCGGCAGAGGCTGCGTGTCCGGTGTCAAGCAGCAAGCCTGTCTCTGGTCCTGTGGCATCGAAAATTTCGGCTATTTCTTCGAAAGTTTCCGCAACCATCATCAGGTGATGATGGTATGCAAGCCTCAAGCCGTACGTTCCCCAAAGATGCGTAGAGAAGTCATCTAGACGTTGGGCATAGGCATTGCGTTGCGATTTCGTCATCAGGCGACGGTTGGACATACCTGTATCAAGCGGTGTTTTCCCGGCCATCATGCCGACCTCTCCATAAACGATGACCTGACATTGCATATCACGAAGCAATGTTGCATGCTTCCGAACTGCTTCGATTTCTTCGGCAACACTGCGCTCAGCCAGTTCTCCAGAATACCACCCCGAAATCAGATCAAGGCCATGCGTTGCTAGCAATGGTCCCAAGGACGATACTTGGCGCGGAAACTTCCGTCCTAGTTCAATGCCGTCATATCCGGTGTCTGCGGCATCGGAAAGACAACTTTCAAGCGGAATATCTGATCCCAGATCTTCAAGCACGTCATTGGTCCAAGAGAGCGGACTGACACCCAGCTGTACGCCGCACGGTAAAATGTTCACTGTGAAGCTCCGGCACTGGTGTGGATAGTTGGCGTCCAGCCTGATGCAAGAGAAACAACCTGCCCGGATTGCATTGAGGCAAGCGCGGCTTCGACTAAGCGCTGGGCTTCGTACCCGTCGTAAATACCGGCGAGGGGATGTTTGCCGGATTTGATGAGGTCAACAAAGGCATTCATTTCATCACGATACGCTTGGCGATACCGTTCGATGAAATAGTTTTCTGGAGCAGCTTGGAGCTTCCCGGCCGATGTCGAAATGCTCAGAACATTTTGCGATTGGTTCTCAACATTCAGTACTTCATTGGCGCATAAGGCTTCAAGCCGTTGGTCATAACCCATTGGCCCACGCCGAGAGGCGGTAATCTGTGCCATTTGGCCAGATATACTGGTTAGCGTGATCATCAGGCTGTCGATGTCACCCGCCTGACCGATTTCCTCAGAAATCAGGCAGGAGCCAACGGCATAAACAGTTGCGATTTCTTCATCTAGAAGGAAACGTGCCATATCGACGTCATGAATAGAACTGTCCCGGAACATCCCGCCCGATGTTTTGACATAGGATCCGGGCGGTGGTGATGGATCGCGTGACTGCATTGTCAGTTGTTCCATACGACCGGATACACCGGATTCAATTCGGTCTTTTACGGCCCGAAAGCTGGCATCGTAGCGGCGCTGAAATCCAAGCATACATGGAATGCCGGATGCTGTAACTGTGTCATAAACCTTCCGGGTCAGGGAAAAATCCAGGCTAATGGGCTTTTCGCAAAAGACGGCTTTCTTGGTTTGTGCTGCGCGTAGCAGTAAATCGGCGTGGCTGTTTGTGGAACTCGCAATAATAATGCCATCAATGCTGTCGTCAGAGAAAACCGTATCTGTATCGGTTATCTGTGCTCCGACACGTTGAGCCAGTTCTGTCAGATGCGGCCCTGTGATTGGGTCGACAATGTAAGCCAACTGAACATTAGGATGCCGGGCAGCATTCGATGCATGCACTTGTCCAATGCGACCAGCACCAAAGCAGGCAAGTTTGACCATTTCGTTACCTCTCTTTTTGTTTCTGTTTATGGGCGAACATTACGTTTGCAGCGCGAAGGGAGATAGTTCATTTTTGATGAAATCTCATCAAATTGGAGGCGATCATGGGGCGAAAGGTAACGGCTGCTGATGTTGCCCGCGAAGCGGGCGTCTCAGCTGCAACTGTGGACCGGGTCCTTAACCATCGCGGGGGGGTAAATGAGGAAAAAGAAAAGCGTGTACTGGCTGCGGCACGTCGTTTGAGACTTGATCGCTCGCTCGATATGCGAGCTGCACGGACATTGCGTGTTGCAGCGTTCCTCCAACCATCCTCGAACCCGTATCACGGTGCACTTAAAACGGCATTGTCAGTGGAGAATCAGGGCCCCAATCCATTTAATATCCAAACACGGATATTCGATACTGATCCGGATACGCCGACGACGACTTTGAAAGACCTTCGGGGAGCGGTTGCGAGCCATGATGCTGTCATCACGTGTGTCCCGCATGATGATGAACTTGCAGAATATCTGGATCTGATTGCGGAAAGAGGAATACCTGTCGTTACGTTGGCCACCGACATTCGAGCGCAGCATGCAAAGTATGTGGGGCCGGATAATTACCGTGCAGGTCGGGTTGCCGGAGAACTTGTAGGTCGATTGACCTCTGCTACAGGCGGTGATGTTCTGGTGATTGTGGGCTTGATGTCAATGTTGGGTCAGACAGAGCGATATAGTGGTTTTTCCGATGTATTGGCGGAGCGTTTCCCAAACCACAAGATCGTGAACGTACTGGAAAGTCATGAAGAGGGCGCACGTGCCGGCGCATTAGCATATTCCGCTCTCAACGATAATCCGAAGATCATTGCAATCTATAATGCGTCGGCAGGTGCAGTTCCCATAGCGCATGCGATTGAAACACTTGGGCATGTTGAGGAGGTTGTTTTTGTTACGCATGAGTTGACAGAGCAACGTCGAGAGCTTTTGCGCACAGGACGGATTGATGCGGTAATTGATCAGGAACCGGAAATGGAGATCGCACTGGCACTCAAGGTGATTGCGGGGGCTTTTGGGCGCCTTGATCCTATGCCTTCCAGCACAGAAACACCGTTACGGATTTATTTGCGCGAAAATTGCTAGAAGATCTCCCAAGCGGGGGCAGGTAAAGCCATTCCGCTTGGGGGATATGGTGATCAATCAGTCTCTGCTAGAGTATGCTGCAAGAGATTGGGAGCTTCAATTCTGGTAGTTATCAATGTTTTGTGGGGTAACCAATTCAAATGGAACCCACAGATTGTCATCATGTTTGGTGCCTTCTGACATAGCGAGGGCCGCGTCCAGAGCTACAGCACCTTGTCGGCGGGCGTTTTGGAAAACAGTAATGTCGAGGTCACCGGCTTGCATTGCTGTCAATCCATCAGGGGTTGCATCAATGCCAGCAACCACGATGTCGTCCATGTCTGAGCCCGCAATTTTCAGAGCCTGAATGGCACCAATCGCCATTTCATCATTGTTTGCAATAACAGCGTCAAACTCGATCCCAGCCGTCAGCCAATTTGTCATTCTGTCTTGACCTTCCAGGCGTGACCAGTTTGCAACTTGTTTATCGACAATCTCCAGTCCGCTACAGGCGTCGGTTTCCAAAACATCCTCGATATCTTTGGTTCGGGTATGAGCAGCGTGATTTTCCGGAGGCCCCATCAGCACCAGCACCTGACCGGTACCGCCCAAAAGACGACAAACTTCCTGCGTTTGCATCGTGCCGGAGTCCAGTTCGTTGGACCCGACAAAAGTTGCTGTGTCAGGAAGGCTATCAATATCAATTGGCGGATGATTGACATAGACAATCGGAACACCTGCTTCGGTCGCCATTTTGGTCATCGCCATGGTTGAATCACCATCGACAGCATTTACGATGATTGCGTCAACATCATTGGCAATAAAGTTCTGAACCTGATTAATTTGCCTACCGACATCAAGCTGAGCATCTTCAATTTGCAGGCTGGCGCCAGTCTGGGCCGCTTGATCCTTGATTCCATTTAGCAGGATTGTCAGAAACGGATTATTGAAGGCCGTCATTGTGACGCCAATCTGTGGTTGGGCAAGTGCAGGGGTTGCCAAAAGAAAAGAGCTGGCAATTGTCGCGAATATCCTGGCTTTCAAAGACATTGATTTTCTCCCTGATAAGGATAGAGCCCGCCACGTTCGAGTGTGGCAGGCTCAATAAAAGCGCATCTTTAATTTTAGCTAACTCGTTGGTATTGGCGCTGCTTCTCGTATTCAGTACGTGCTTCACGTACTTCTTGACGGTCGCTTACTTCTGGAACAACGACATCCCACCAATACCCGCCTGCTTGGGTTGCAATCAGTGCATGGGTGTCAATTTGGATGACGGTAGTGCGTTCATTGCTGCGTGATTGTTTCAGAGCTTTCTCCAAATCTGCAATCGATCCGACCTTTTCGGTAATAGCCCCCATTGATGCAGCGTGCTGGCAAAAATCAATTTCTGGGAAGATTTCGTATTTCGAATCTTCGAGTAGGTTATTGAAGTTTGCACCCCCACATTCCATTTGCAGACGGTTGATGCAACCATACCCGCGGTTATCAAGCAGAACGACCGTGATTTTTTTGTCTAGCATAATCGACGTTGCAAGTTCAGAATTCAGCATCATGTAAGAACCGTCGCCGACCATCACGACAATTTCGTCATCGGGTTTAGCCATCTTGGCACCGAGCCCACCCGCGATTTCATATCCCATGCATGAAAAACCATATTCCAGATGGTAGGTGCCCGGTTTTCCGGACTGCCAAAGTTTGTGTAACTCTCCGGGTAGGCCGCCGGCAGCACAGACGACGGTCGTTTCGCCCCCCAGTGCGCGAAGAACTGCACCGATCACTTGTGCGTCCGACGGCCTGTCGGTGTCGCTGGCTGCTGTTGCTGCGCTTGCTGCTACTTGCCAGCGTTGTTTCCCTTGGCGCGCTTCTTCCATCCAGCGGTCTGATGCGGCCCAGTTCCCCAATCCAGCCGAAATTTCTTCCAGCCCAACTTTTGCATCGCCAACGATAGGAATTGCATTGTGTTTACCTGCATCAAACGGCTGGGTATTCAACGTTACCATTTTCATTGTTGGGTTATGGAACACCGCCCATGAACCGGTAGTAAAGTCTTGTAGTCGCGTACCGACGGCAAAAACGAGATCTGCCTGATGGGCGAGTTCATTGGAGGCAGATGTTCCCGTAACCCCTACTGCCCCCATATTCAGTGGATGTTCATCGCGTAATACGGATTTTCCTGCCATTGTTTCAAGGACAGGAATGTTGTGCTTTTCCGCAAAAATGCGAAGTGTGTCACATGCTTGTGAATACAACACACCGCCGCCAGCAATTATAACAGGCTTCTGCGCTTCCTGGAGTGCGGCAATGGCGGTTTCAAGCTCATCAATGTCAGGACGAGGTCGACGGACTAGCCAAACTTTTTCGTCAAAGAACTCTTCAGGATAATCAAATGCTTCGGCCTGTACGTCCTGGCAAAGCGCCAGTGTAACTGGACCACAGTCCGCAGGATCGGTCAGAACCTGCATGGCGCGGCGGAGGGCTGGGATGATTTGCTCGGGACGGGTTATACGATCAAAATACCGGGAAACTGCCCGGAAGGCGTCATTGGCGGAAACCGTTCCATCTCCAAAGTCTTCAACTTGCTGCAAAACCGGATCAGGAATGCGATTGGCAAAAACATCGCCGGGCAAAAGCAGGACAGGAAGCCTGTTTACATGTGCAACAGCGGCTGCCGTCACCATGTTGAGTGCACCTGGGCCTATTGACGTTGTGCAGGCCATCATGCGTTGACGGAACATGGATTTGGTGTAGGCGATTGCAGCATGGGTCATGCCCTGTTCGTTATGTGCACGATAGGTGGGCAGAACGTCTTTGAGCGGATAAAGTGCCTCGCCAATACCAGAGACATTCCCGTGGCCGAAAATCGCCCAAACCCCGGCGAAGATAGGCAACTTTTCCCCACCAACAATCGTCATCTGACGAGACAGGAAAAGAGCTACTGCCTGTGACATAGTGAGACGTTTGGTTTTCTTCAATTGAGTCATTTTGGAGTTCTCCCCGTCGGCACACTACGCCGCGCGATCCTTTTTAAGTTTTAGCCAAGTATTGGTCAGGACTGCAAAGCGGTCAGCCATACGCGAGATGGCTTGTTCATCATCAATGCTTCCGGCGAACCATGCTTCTGCGGCATCGGCGAAAATACTCCGTCCAACCGCAAATCCTTTTACTGAATCAACACTTTGTGCAGTGGAAAAATCAGCTTGAAGCTCCTCAATTGGGGCCTCTAACCCAAGAAGCACAATGCCCCGACACCACGGATCGTGGCGTGTAATTGCGGCATCAATGTTTTGCCATGCCTGCACTGATTTTTGAGGTTCAAGCTTCCACCAATCCGGCTTTATGCCCAACACATAGAGCTCTTCCATCGCCCGGGCGATCGTAAGATCGTCAAGCTCACCATGTTTTCCGGCTATAATTTCAATTAGAAGCTCACGGCCAACTTTACGCGCTGAATCGTAAAGACTGCGCAACTTGCTTGCTTGAGCATCTTTGAGCTCTTGTGGGTCGTCTGGATGGTAGAAGCACAGGCATTTAATGCAGTGATCAAGTGGCCATTCAATCAAACGGCCACCGACATCTTGGTTGAACTCAAATCGGAGAGGACGAGAGCCCGGATCTTCCAACGGTTTTCCAACCCAAAATCCAGGAATACGGGATGCCTCAAATAATGCGGATCGTCCATATTTATCGTCAAGCAACATGCCGTAACCTGGTTGTCCATTAGCCACACGAGCGGCGGCCTTGACAGCCAAAACCTTAAATTCTTCAATGCGCTTGGTACTCACGCCATGTGTTCTCACCATATCTTCGATTTGCATGCGGTGATCAATCGCCAATGCCATTAAGGTTGGGTGCTGCTGACGGCGTGTTGTTGCCCAGTGAATGTGATTGATTTGTTCATCTTTTCGAAGTGCTTCATGTGGACTGCCGTTCTTCAAGAAGTAACTGAGTTCTTCAAAAGTGGGGATCTCCGGTGAGCACAACAGGCGCGAAACAGCGAATGCACCACAAGCATTTGCCCAAGTTGCGCAGACTTCATGCGGTTCGTTGCGCAACCAGCCACGCAGGAACCCTGACATGAAGGCATCCCCAGCTCCCAAGGTGTTGTATACTTCAATCGGAAAACCTTTTCCGACAGTTCCATTTTCGAGATCGTCACTTATGACGCCATCATAAACGATGCACCCCATCGGTCCGCGTTTTAGTACAATAGTTGCACCTGACAGGGACCGGATTGTTTTGAGAGCAGCAAGGAGTTCGTTTTCTCCTGCAGCAATTAGGATCTCTTCCTCTGTGCCGACGATCAGATCGCACTCGGGTAAAACGGTTTTGTATGCATCAGAGACTTTTTGTGATGCAATGTATCTGCTTTCGCCTTCATCGTGCCCTGCGAGGCCCCACAGGTTGGGGCGATAATCAACGTCAAAGATTACTTTTCGCCCGTGTAACCGGGCAATCGAGATTGCTTTTCGCTGTGCAGCGCTGGTGTTCAGTTTCGAGAAATGGGTGCCGGAAACCAGTATCGAGCGCGCTGATGCTATAAAATCCGTATCAATGTCTTCTTCGCACAAAGCCATATCCGCGCAATTTTCACGATAGAAGATAGTCGGAAAAGATTCGTCACTCTCAACGCCGAGCAGCACCAACGCTGTGAGGCGCTCCGAGTCAAAAACAATACCGCGATCTGAGACCCCTTCCCGAAGCATTTGTTCGCGGATAAAGCGGCCCATGCCTTCATTGCCAACGCGCGTAACGATACCGGATTTCAATCCAAGACGTGATGTACCGATAGCGATATTGGAAGGACAACCTCCAACTGACTTGGCAAAACTTCCGACATCCTCCAGACGATTACCAATCTGTTGCCCATATAAATCAACAGATGACCTTCCAATTGCAATGACGTCTAGTTCCGGTAGGTTTTGCGCGCTCATGCGTTTCTCCAAAGTCTTGTTACCAGTGACTGGCTTTGAATTTTGGAAATATATATTCTATTTTTCATTTAATAAAGAATTTTTATTCTTTTTTTGAAGCGCGGCCGCAGTTAGTGATAAGCAAAATGAAGCTGTCACAGGAACGAGCTCCTCATTTAAAAGGGGTAGGCTTCTCTCGGTAAGGTCAAACCAGCAATTGATAGCTCTGCTTGAGGGCGATGGTGAATAGGTCGTTATTGCTATTATCTTGGCACCTGTTTCGCACATAGCTTCAAACAGGTCGGTGTCGCTTGATAGGGCTGAGAAATGCACCATAAGGATCGTGTCTTCAGGCGTTGCGCGAGCGCGGATTTCCTCCTTAACGCCTGTCGAGAGGCCACAAACCTTTGCGTTGACCCCTAACAACAAGAGAGACCGTTCTAAGGCAATGAGGACGGGAAGCTCCCTTTGCGTGCCAACCAAGTGTATAGTTGCTGCTTCTGCAAGATAGCGAATTGCACAGTGAAATCTTGCCCCAGATGTGTTTTGTGCAACAATTTCCAATGTCTTCGCCGTTCTCAACAGTGAACTCTGAAATGTTGATATACTAGGCTTCCCCAAATCGACCGCATCACCCTTAGTGCAGGCATCAGTTTGAAACTGGACTTCGGTAAGTTGCGACTTAAAGACTTTCTGCATTTCCGGAAAGCCGGTGAAACCAAAGCGTTTCGCAAATCGGATGACTGCAGATGGATAAACCTCCGCAGATTTCGCAACGTGAGATATAGAATGCAGAGCTACATCTGTTGGATGAGACAGAGTGTAGTCCGCAATAAGCCTCAGCTTGAGGGGAAGAGTGGGCCTAGCGTCAGCTACACGCATTAGCAGTTTTTTGAGGCTCTCACGGTTGATGGCTCCCCCTTCCATTGTGCGTTCGTGTTTAATTTGGCTGTTCCTTGTTGTTTGACGATTAGCAAATTGGCGACACGGTGTAAAATCGATCAGGAATTTTTATGTTTATGTGTTGACAATATAGAATATATATTCCCATTTCAACGATGGATGTTCTTCTCGTACTTCTGTGTTTGTCGTAAAAAACTCATTTTGGGAGCCTTTAGTAATGATCCTTTATGGTACCAATCCGATTGCCTGGTCTAATGATGATGACCAGACCCTTGGTGCAGAAATCAGCCTTAAAACCTGCCTGTCCGAAGCAGGCAAGATTGGCTTTGACGGCATTGAAAAAGGCCACAAGATGCCGACTGAACCGGTGGCACTGCAAGACGCACTTGCACCGCATGGTCTTAAATTCATCTCGGGTTGGCATTCGCTTAATCTTCTGACCCATTCGGTCGCGGATGAGAAAATAGCCATTCAGCCGCATCTGGATTTGCTGAAAGCCATGGGTTGCAGGGTTTGCATCGTCTGCGAGACGTCAAACGCCATTCACGGCAATGATGACGCAGCCCTGAATGACAGCCCGGTTCTGGCCGATGACCAGTGGGCGAAATTTGGCGCGGATGTCGAAGAAATTGCCGCCTATTGCGCCGGCCAGGGCATTGATCTGGTGTATCATCACCATATGGGCACGATTGTTGAAACGGCTGATGAAATTCATGCCTTCATGGCCAGCACCGGCCCGAAAACCAAGCTTTTGCTTGATACCGGTCATGCATGGTTTGGTAGAGCGAACCCGGAAGAACTTGCAGTGCGCTATATGGATCGTGTCGGGCATATCCATTGCAAGAATGTGCGCCCTGCAATCAGCAAGCAGGTTCGCGAAGAAGGGCTGAGCTTCCTCGAAGGTGTGCGGCGCGGGGCCTTTACTGTGCCCGGCGATGCCGAGGGTGGCGTTGCGTTTGAGCCGGTCCTGAAAATCGCAGCCGAGCACGGATATTCCGGCTGGCTGGTGATTGAGGCCGAACAGGACCCCAATGTGCGCAACCCGTTTGAATATCAATCTTTGGGTCTGAAATCGCTTCGCGATATGGCCCAAAAAACCGGACTGGATAAAGGAGAAGCCTGATGGCCGACCTGTTACGAAAACCAAACGGGAAATCTGGCAAGGTTCATGAAATTACCGCTGAGAGCGCAAATTGGGGCTATGTCGGATTTGGTTTGTATCATCTGAAGGCTGGTGAAAGTGCCGCAGAGGCAACCGGTGATCGCGAGGTCATTCTGGTTCTGGTCGAGGGCAAGGCTCAGGTTTCGGTCGGGGGTCAGGACTTCGGCGAGCTTGGCAAACGCATGAGTGTTTTTGAACGCATCCCGCCTGCCTGCGTCTATGCGCCCAATGATGCCGACTGGAAAGCTGTCGCGACAACAGATTGCACACTGGCTGTCTGCACAGCACCGGGCAAAGGGAACTATCCGGCGCGTGTAATTGAAGGTATCGAGCTTGTCGAGCGCGGCAAAGGGGCCAATACACGCTATATTCACCCGATTGCCATGGAAGAAAAAGACATTGCCGACAGCCTTCTGGTGACCGAGGTCTTTACCCCGCAAGGCAACTGGTCAAGCTATCCGCCGCATCGTCATGATGAGGATAACTATCCCGACATGACCTATCTTGAGGAAACCTATTACCATCGCCTCAATCCCAAGCAGGGGTTTGGTTTCCAGCGGGTCTTTACCGAGGATGGCGAACTTGATGAAACCATGGCGGTATCAGACGGCGATGTTGTTCTGGTGCCCAAGGGGCATCATCCGTGCGGCAGCCCATATGGGTATGAGATGTACTATCTCAATGTCATGGCAGGTCCTATGCGCAAATGGCGGTTCCAGAACCATCCGGACCATGACTGGATTTTCCAGCGCGATACCGGCAAATGACATTGTGAAACAACCTGTCTTTTACGTGGTACCCCACAAATGATGGTTTTCATCATTTGTGGGGTATGCAATGGATCACTCTATTGAGGAAAACAATCATAGGAGAGCGTGTTGCGTCGTCCGACAATTGCGGATGTTGCGCGTAAAGCCGAGGTCAGTACGGCTACCGTCGATCGGGTGATCAATGGACGCGTGACTGTACGAGAAGAAACTGTAAAACGGGTTT
>Ga0207828_100494_pt1 | contig 11606 bp, 16 predicted proteins | sample TtaePargueraPR_11_FD_187276 | JGI IMG/M metagenome (GOLD analysis project Ga0207828, IMG submission 187276) | Aerobic enrichment media microbial communities from Bioluminiscent Bay, La Parguera, Puerto Rico - Tt and P2 (3) (SPAdes) | ecosystem: Environmental > Aquatic > Marine > Unclassified ...
GCCTAGCATTGGTGGTAGAGCGCGTCGGGCTCAGCGCTTTATCACCCCAGGAAGGTCATCGGTTCACATCCGGACCCCGCTACCCAACATAGAAAAAGCCGATTCTTTCGAGAGTCGGCTTTTTTGTGTGCGTCACGTCTAGCATTGGTGGTAGAGCGCGTCGGGCTCAGCGCTTTATTTCCTTTCATTTCCTTGAATCCCTGGGCGGGTGCCTGCATATCATGAGGTAACCTTTTTCATGCGAAGCAGAGTTTACCCATGTCGATCATCGATCCCCGTACCGGCAACCCGTTGACTGCCGATCCTGTCGCAAGCAATAGCACGCCTACTGGCGGCGAGCGCCCTAGCGTAACGCGCGAGGAGGTCATCATTGAACTCAATGCGGGCAACATTCAGCAAGTGTTGGAAGCCTCGATGCAGGTGCCGGTACTGCTGGATTGCTGGGCGCCCTGGTGCGAGCCGTGCAAAAACCTCATGCCGGTACTCGAAAAGCTGGCCATTGAGTATGGCGGCGCGTTTTTGCTGGCGACGCTGGATGTCGAGGCGAATCCAGAAATCGCAGGCCAGTTGGGTGTGCGTTCGGTACCAGACGTGAAGCTAGTGAGCCAGGGCGGCCTGGTGGATAGCTTCCAGGGTGCCCTGCCAGAGAAAGAAGTTCGTGAGTGGCTCAACCGCTACTTCCCTGCCCCCGGTGATGCCCCGCCCAGTCCCGAAGAGCAAGCAGAGGAAGCCTTGAGCGCGGGCGATGCAGCAGGCGCTCGGGAAATTTATCAAACGCTGATGGGCCAATACCCAGAGCATTACGCATACCACATTGGTTTTGCCAAAACGCTAGTGGCGGAGGGGCGCGGCGACGAAGCGCGCAGCGTGCTGGATAACCTGCCGCCAGAGGAGCGCGATGCGGCGCCGGCCCGTGGCGTGCGCGCCAGCATCGAGTTCAGCGAACAGGCGCTCTCAGCGGAGGAGATCGCCGCGCTGGGTGATCGGACCGACAGCGAAGCGCAGTACCAGCGAGCGCTGCGTCACGTGGCCGATGGTCAGTACGATGTAGGCCTCGATGCTCTACTGGCATTGATGAAGCAGGACCGCGCCTATAACGACGACGCGGCCCGCAAAACGCTGCTGCAGGTCTTCGATGCGCTAGGGGCTGACCATCCTCTCACGGTCACTTACCGCCGCAAGCTGTTCGCCCTGCTCTATTGATCGCGCCTGACGAAGGCAACGTTACGCTTTTAGCAGCGTATCCATCCGTGATAACGCCGCTTCCAGTTGGGAAGCGGTGGTGCCGAAATTGAGCCGCACGAAGCCGGGGCAGCCAAACGCCGCCCCCTCAGAGAGCGCTACCCCTGCTTGCTGCAAGAGCGTGCGCGCCGGGGAGTCACCCAAGCCTGCCTCACGCATGTCTAGCCACGCCAAATAGGTCGACGACGGCGCACTCATCGATACGCCGGACCACGTGGCCACACGCGCCTCGAGCGTGGCACGGTGGCTACGCAACACGTCCAATAGCGCCTGACGCCAGGGCTCGCCCTCGCGATAGGCCGCCTCGGCTGCAACCAGGCCCAACACGTTGCCGTCCGGCAAAAAGCCTTTGGTAGCCTCGGCAAATCGGCGGCGTAGTGCCGGATCGGGAATGATCGCGCAGGCGCTGGTGAGCCCGGCAAGATTGAAGGTTTTCGAAGGTGCCCACAGCGTGATCGTGCGTTTGGCCAGCTCCGGAAATAGCGCCGCCAGGGGGCGGTGGCGAGCGCCTTCGTCCAGCAGCAAATCACAGTGCAGCTCGTCGGAGACCACCCATAAATCGTGGCGCTCGACCAGAGCAGCGAGCTGTTCGAGTTCCTGGAGCGTCCATACGCGCCCGGTCGGGTTATGCGGATGACACCAGAGCAGCAGCCGAGTCTGCGGGGTGATGGCCGCTTCCAGCGCCTCGATATCCAGCCGCCAAGGCTCGCCAGGGGCAGCAGGCTCCGCTAACATCGCCCGTTGCGCTAGCCGCCCGGTGCGTTCGGCCACGGCCAGAAAAGGCGGGTAGATCGGCGCGATGGTGAGCACACCCTCGCCAGGCTGCGTCAAGGCCATGGCGGCAAAGTGCAGTGCAGGCACCACGCCCGGCAGCCACTGCTGCCATTCGGGTTCGATGGACCACGCATAGTGATGAGCGCTCCATTGACACAGCGCCTCACTCAGCGTGGTGGGCACTTCGCCGTAGCCGTAAACGCCGTGAGCGACCCGTCGCTGGAGCGCGTCGATCACCGCGGGCGGCGAGTGAAAGTCCATATCGGCGACCCACAGCGGCAGCACGTCCGCCGCGTAGCGGTGCCACTTCTGCGAGGCATACTGTCCTTCGGGAGCGCGCCTTTCCACGGGCGTGGCAAAATCGAACGCCATAACACATCTCACTTATTTCTACGGGAGTAGACACTGAGCATGCCGCAAGATGACTTTTATACCAAGATGCGCGCAGGCCTGTCGGCGCTGTTGCGGCAGTGGCGCTCGCTGGGTCGGGCAGACGCCGACCAGCTCGCGCTGATTCTGGCGGAGACCGCCCGGGTCGCCAAACTGGGCACCCCCGATGCCACGCCAAACGGGGCCACGCTGGAGCAGTGGAGCCAAGACACGCAGGGCGAGATGCCTCTCTGGGCACCGCGGACGGCCGTCTTTCTGCTCAATCAAATGCCTGCTAGGCCTACCCCGCAAAGCGACGAGGAAGCCTGCGCCTGGGCCTACTGTTGGCTGCGCAACCGCTCGTTCGAGTCACTCGACGCCGCCCGCACTGCGCTGCCTAGCCACCTCGTCGAACCGCTTGCGGAGGCACTAGAAGCCGCTTGGCGCGACCAGCAGGGGCTTAGACTGGTCTAGCCTAGCGCCGCTTGCGCACGGGCGATTTGGGCTTGAAGCCAGCAGGCTTGGTGGCCAGCCACTCCACGAAAGCACGAATATCGGCATCGCCCTTCAGCGCCTCCAGGTTGGCAAAACGATCGGCTAGCTCACGCTCGCTATACAGTCGGTGGATATGCTTATGGCAAGGGTGGCAAAGCCACACGATGGCCGTGAGTCGCTCTTCGCGTGTATGACGCTTTTGATAACGCGGCTTGTTGTGCAGCGTGCGCGGAATGAGATGATGTTTGGTCAAGGCCGATGCACGCTGGCACAGTTCACAGCCATCGGGTTTGGGCGGCGGGGAGAGCGCATGGGCGCCTGAATCTGATGAATGGGTCACGGCAACGAGCCTCCCAGACAAATAATGTCACGGTGGTACATACCCACTGCGCCGATCACGCTAGCGCTATGTTCACATCGATATAATAACGAAAGGAAAACGCCGCATGGTAGACGTTCCACTCACTTGGCAACTGGCCAAGTTTGGCCTCTCCGTCAGCATGGTGCTGGGGTTGGGCACCATCGCCGTACGGGCTAGCCCTCGCATTGCTGGGCTACTATCGGGCTATCCGCTCGGTACGGCCCTGGCGCTGTTTTTTATCGGCTTGGAGATATCGCCCACCTTTGCCACTCAAAGCGCCGTGCATACCTTAGCAGGGTTTACCGCCACCATGGCGCTGGGCGCGGGTTATCTCGTCGCAGGCCGCCAGCCCGGCCTCAAAGGGGTGATGGGCGGTCTGCTAGGAGGCTTTGCGGCTTGGCTTGCGGTGAGTACGCTGCTCGCCCAATTCAGCTTCACACGCCTTACCGGCACGCTGGTCACACTGTGCGCCATTGGCGTCTTCAGCTGGCTGTTTCGCGCCATACCGGATGTGAAGAGTAGCGCTAGACGCGCCTTTTCGTGGCCCGCCTTGGCGGCACGGGCTGGGCTAGCGACGCTCATCGTGTTTGCCATTACGCGCACTGCCCACTGGCTGCCGCCCGAATGGGCCGGCACGCTGGCGGCGTTTCCGGTAACGATGCTGCCGTTTTTACTGATCCTTCACGTGGGGCACGGCCACGCGCCCGTGGCGACGGTCATCAAGCACTATCCCGCCGGCCTTGGCTCGCTGCTGAGCTACACCCTATGCGTTTCGTATACTTACAGCTCGCTAGGGCTTTTTTGGGGAACGCTGGCGGGGTTTCTCGCCGCCACGCTATGGCTGCTTGGCTGGATGCAGTTGACGGCTTGGTATCAGCGCCGCAACACTTGACCAAGCGCTCGCTTGGGTTAATGCTGGGTCGGGCTCACTTTACACACTAATAACAAGGATCGCGTCATGTTTACTCGCACCATAGAACCCGCCTTTTACGATACCGATGCGTTGGGCCATATCAACAACACACGCCTCCCCGCATGGTTCGAGCTGGCGCGTAACGATCTCTTCAAGTTGTTCACGCCCGACCTGAATCCTAAACAGTGGCGACTGATCATGGCACGTATGGAAGTGGACTATCGCGCTGAACTGTTTTACGGCCACGACATCGAAATTCGTACCTACTTGACCCGGCTGGGCAATAGCTCGTTTACCGTCACCCAGGAAGCCCGGCAGCATGGTACGCTAACCAATCTGGGCCATACGGTGATGGTGCAGTACGATCATCAAGAGAAGCGAGCCGTTCCCATCGAGGGTGCTCTTCGCGAGGCTTTATCGGCGCATTTAGAAACGGCGCCCGCTTCCGCTTAATTTTGCCCGCCTAACATGGCGGGGCCTTCTAGGAGTCACCATGGCCATCCGCTACAATCTCTGGATAGATCCTGATAACACGGCGCAGCATCGCGCCGTGGAAGCCGACCTAGAACGCTACTTCATGGAGCGCTTCGCCGATTACCCGCATATCCGCTTGTTCGGCGCGGACCCCTACGATTATGATGCCCCGTTCAATCGACTCTACGACGTGCTGATGGCGCGCGCCGCCGAGTATTGCGAAGAGAAGTGGCGCTACGTCGCCTCTCCTGAACAGCTCAACCGCTGCTTTTTCCGCGCCGTTGGCCGCTCGACTAAATTTGTTCAAGACGACCGAAAGTGAGACTGCTACACAATGGTAATTCGTACCGACCAAGCCCCCGACGAGCGCCAGCTGGCGATCATTACTCAACAGCTCGGGCGCGCGCCTCGCGGTATCGAAGCCGTTGCAGCCACTGACGCCCAAGGCACGCCACTCGTACTGCGTATGGCGCCGATCGTGGATGGCAAACCTTTCCCCACGCTTTACTGGCTCTGCTCGGACCTGCTGAAAATCGAGATCTCGCGCATCGAAGCCGTGGGCGTGATCAAGTCTCTAGAGCAGCGCTTGCAGGAAGAGCCGGCATTTCTCGCCGCTTATCAGCAAAGCCACCGCGACTACGTCGACGCCCGCTGGCGCTCGATGAGCGAGGCTCAGCGCGAAGAGGTGGGTCGCTTGGGCTACACCGATGTACTCACCGAGCGCGGCGTGGGCGGTATCAGTAATTGGCAGCAGGTGCGCTGCCTACACACCCAGTACGCTCACCACCTATGCGGCCACAATGTCATCGGCCAGTGGATGGACGAGCACTACGACGTTCAGCGCTGCTTGGCCTAGCGCCGCGTGCGAATTGAACCGCTGTCATCAGATCTCTCTGCGATAAGGACGCCCTGACGATGTCACGTATTTGTGTTTACCTTGGTTCTCGGGAAGGTAACAGCCCGGCCTTTCGCCAAGCCGCGCACACCCTCGGCACGAGCCTTGGGCAGCGCGGGCATACATTGGTATATGGCGGCGCACGCGTTGGGCTCATGGGAGAGTTGGCCAATGCGGCGCTGGAAGCAGGAGGTCACGTGATCGGCGTGATGCCGGATCACTTGGTCGAGCGTGAACAGGCGCACTTTGGCTTAACGGAACTGATTCGCGTGCCCAATATGCACGAGCGTAAAGCCACTATGGCAGCGAATGCCGATGCCTTCATTGCTCTACCGGGCGGTATTGGTACGTTCGAGGAGCTATTCGAAATCTGGACCTGGGGCTATTTGGGGCTCCATGACAAACCAATGGGGCTGCTAGATACCGAAGGCTTTTACGCGCCCCTGCTAGCCTTTTTGGATAGCACGGTTAGCCACGGCTTTCTGGCCCAAACGACCCGTGACATGCTGCTTGATGCTTCGACGCCCGATCTTCTATTGGATGCCCTTGAAGCCCAGTTGGATTAACGTCGAGACGCGGTTAGGCTTTGAGGGTCAGCGTGCGAGTGCGCTGATAGGTAAGCTGGAGCAAACGGGCATCTTCTCCGGCACGATGGCGGTGGATGCCTCGCTCTGCCACGACGGCCTCTTTGGTATCACTCCACAACGCCTGCTGCTCTTCACTAAGCAGAATGCGTAGCGCTTCCAGGCGAAAACGGGGCAACATACCAGCATGGTGGAACAGCAACGATAGCCACGTATTATCGTAGCCCCAGCTATCGCTGTACGCCTTACCTAGCTCCCGCAGCTCGTCGTTGAGCCACTGGGCCACTTGGCGCACTGGGTAGCCCTCTTTCATCAGCCGCTCGCGAGAGATGCCATGCAGAAGCTCTGCTTTGGGGTCCCAATGCACCCACTCATCCAACGGCTGAATAAGAAACGCGCAGCAGCTACCGTCGGCGCGGGCGATGCCCACCTCGATCGGATAGCTGCCGCGCCCGAATCCGGACGCTTCAATATCTAGCACTGTAGGTAGCGTCTCGGACACTGATTTCCTCTTTTTCTATATCGCCACCGGGTACGGGGCTCAGGCGGCGGCCATTTCCGCCGCAGGCTGCCGCTCGGCCATACGCTGCCAGTAGTCGGCTTGTTCATGATCCACGGCTAAGCCTAGCTCGCCCAAGCGGTAGGCACGCGCCAGGCGATCCGCTGCCAGATAGTGGCCTGCCTGCGCTGCACGGGCGTACCACGTCACCGCATAATCCTCACGGCGAGGATACTGCACACAGCCGTGCTCATGAATTTGTGCCACCTGATACTGTGACTTTACATCGCCTGCCTGGGCCGCTTCCAGTACGTAGCGCGCGCCACGCGCTTTATCCTGTGGCGACAAGCTGCGGTGGAACAACATGTGCCCATAGATCGACTGTGCATCCGGGTGCCCCGCTTCGGCACACCGTTTGAACAGTCGCATGGTGAGACGCTGCGTGCGCGGTGAACGCGGAAGTAACCAACGGGTGTGAAACAGCTGCTCGGCGAGACGAAACTCCAACCGGGTAAACAACGATGATGCCTGCGGCATGGCAAACCACCCTGCCTATCTGTTGAGACCTTCGGCTAACCATCTCACCTTCCACGATGGCTAACCATACGATAAACCGGCGCTTGGCCGGTCAATGGGCTGGCAAGCATACGCCTGCCGTCGTCCTGACTCAACCCTCTTGATTTGCTGCTTTTGTAGAGCCTCGCTAACATGCCTCCCACAGGCTGGTAACGTCGATAGGCATCGCTCATTTTCCAGCCACGTTTTTGCCTAAGCGAGGAGACAAGCATGCAAACGCGCCCACTGGGGAGAACCGGGATGGAGGTCAGCCGACTCTGTCTAGGCACGATGACCTTTGGTGAACAGAACAGCGAAGCCGAGGCTCATGAGCAGCTCGACCGCGCGGTCGCGTTCGGTATCAACTTTATCGACACGGCAGAAATGTACCCGGTTCCGCCAAAGGCAGAGACGCAAGGCCGGACGGAAGCCTATATCGGCAGTTGGCTAAACGCTCGCGGTGCTCGCGACGATGTGATCATTGCCACCAAAGCGGCAGGCCCAGGTTTAGAACACATTCGCGGCGGCCCTAAGATGAGCCGCAACCATCTCCACCAGGCTATCGACACCAGCCTTGAGCGCCTGCAAACGGACTATGTCGATCTGTACCAATTGCACTGGCCTGATCGTCACACCAACTTTTTTGGCAAACTCGGCTACACCCCCGCGGAGCAGGAAGACGCCACCCCGCTGGAAGAGACGCTTTCCGCTCTGAAAGAGCTGGTCGATGCTGGGAAGATTCGCGCCATCGGTCTCTCCAATGAAACGCCCTGGGGCGTCATGCGGATGCTTCAGCTCTCTGATCAACTGGGCCTGCCCCGCGTTGCCTCCATACAAAACCCTTACAATCTGTTGAACCGCTCGTTCGAAGTAGGCTTGGCAGAAATTGCCCATCGCGAAGACGTCGGGTTACTGGCCTACTCGCCGCTGGGGTTTGGCGTGCTGTCCGGTAAGTATCTCAACGGCGCCCAGCCGCCAAAAGGCCGCTTGACGCTCTATGAGCGCTTCAAACGCTATACGTCGCCCGAAGCCGACGCCGCGACACAAGCCTACGTCGATCTGGCCAACGCGCATGGGCTCGACCCCGCGCAAATGGCGCTGGCATTCGTCAATTCGCGCAGCTTCCTGACCAGCAACATCATTGGTGCCACGACCATGGAGCAGTTGGAGAGCAACCTCGCCAGCGAGGGCCTGAAGCTCGACGACGATGTGTTGACTGCCATCGACGATATCCACCGCCGCATGCCGAACCCCTGCCCCTAACGGCTCCTATCGTGTCGATAGCCTCGGCTGCCGCCAAGGCTTGATATAATCTCACTATCCATATTGTGGCCGCGTTCCGCGGCCCCCTTTTGTCACGGCACAAGGAGCACGCCATGCTGAGCGTCATTTCCCCCGCCAAAACGCTGGATTTTGAAACACCTCCGACGACCCAAAACGTCACACAACCGGATTTCCTCGAACACAGCCAGCCGCTGATCGATATTCTACGCGGCTACTCCCCTCAGCAAATCAGCGACCTAATGGGCATCAGTGACAAGCTAGCAGGCCTGAACGCGGCTCGCTTTGCCGAGTGGCAGCCCCCTTTCTCGCTGGACAACGCCAAACCTGCCGTGCAGGCGTTTCAGGGAGACGTCTACGCGGGTCTGGAAGCCGAGACCTTCAGCGATGCGGACAATCAGTTTGCCCAGCAGCATTTGCGTATTTTATCGGGTCTCTATGGTTTGCTGCGTCCGCTGGACTTGATCCAGGCCTACCGCTTGGAAATGGGTACCAAACTGCCCAACGATGCGGGCAAGGATCTTTACGCTTATTGGAAGCCCCTCCTGACACCTGCGCTGAACAGTGCGATTGCCGAAAGTGGGTCGAAAGTGCTTGTGAACCTAGCCTCCAACGAATACTTCAAAGCCATCGAAGCTAAGAAGCTGGATGCCCGAGTGATCACTCCCGTCTTCAAGGATGAGAAAAACGGCACGTTCAAAATCATCAGTTTCTATGCGAAAAAAGCGCGCGGGTTGATGAGCGCTTGGATCATTCGACAGCAGATCAATGACCCCGAAGCGCTCAAAGACTTCGATGTGGCAGGCTACCGTTTCGATTCCGCCGCCTCCGAAGGCGATACGCTCGTGTTCACCCGTCGCGAAACGGATCGTTAAGATCAATAAAAGGTGACCGCTTGAGCCGACCTTGGCTTTAAAAACCGGCGATGAATCTCTTTAAAAGTGGCCGTATCACAGCGGTGGAGCCACTCATAGGCCACCATATCCGCGGACACCGCCACCGCCCCATTGGCACACGCACGCTGACGAGCAAGGCGCGCCTCATCCGACCGGCGACTGGCGGTGGCTTCACTCAGCCAAAATACTTGATACCCCGCCTCCAACAGCCCCAGCGCGCTCTGCAGTACGCAGATGTGCGCTTCGGTACCGCACACGATCACCTGCTTGCGTCCAAGCGCGGCCAGCGCCTGACTAAACGACTCCTCTTCTGTCGCACTAAAATGCCGCTTTTGCCACAGCTCGTGCGTTCCCAAGCCCTCCAACAGCGTCGGTGTAGTGCCACCCAGCCGCTCAGGATACTGCTCGGTTAGCCATACCGGCACCTGCAAAGCACCGGCAATACCGGCAAGCCAAGCAGCCTCTTTAATCGCCGCCTCGCCACCCTCGATGACGGGCAGCAAACCGGCTTGAAAATCGATCATCAATAGGACGCTTCGAGACTGATCTAAACGCACTTTTCGCTCCTTTTTTTGTCTTTATAACAGCTCTTACCATCACCTAGGCGAGGTATTACACGGTAAACTGACAGCCCAACCTTTTCTATCTGCTTCGCACCGAAGCATTTGGCATTCCCTGCATCCTTATTGGAGAATCAACATGTTAAGGCAATTCTTTGTGATGCTATTGGTGAGCGTTATGGGCGTTAGCGCCGCCATCGAACACGCAGAGGCACGCCGCCTAGGCGGTGGCAGCAGTATGGGTAGCGTGTCACGCTCCGCTGATCGTCCAGCCAGCACGCCCGCACAACAACAGGCTCAAGGCACCCAGCAACAGGCAGGCGCCGCGAGTGCTGCCCGCCGCGGCGGCATGGGGGGCATGATGGGTGGTTTGCTGGCGGGCGGCTTGCTGGCGGCGCTGTTTTTCGGCGGGGCGTTCGACGAGCTACGTTTAATGGACCTGCTTGTCATGGCGGGCGTTGCCGTGCTGGCTATTGTCGCCTTCCGAGCCTTCATGCGGCAGCGTCGACCCGCATCCGTGACGCATGGCTATCAGCGTGAGCGTCAAGAGATGCCGCATGCATCGACCAGCCACTTCAAAGCAACCCCTGGGAGCTTAGCAAGCGGTTTGCAGAGTACCCCCGCCTGGTTTGATAAAGAGCGCTTCCTAGGAGGTGCGAAAGAGCACTTTATGACACTCCAACGCGCTTGGGATAATAACGACTTTAGTAAAATACAGGAGTATGTGACCCCTGAACTTTACAACCTGCTGCGTCAAGAGCGTGCCGAACAGCCTGCTAACAATCAGACCGAGGTGGTGAAACTATTTGCCGAACTTGGGGATGTTAACGAGTATGAGGGGTATGCTGAAGCGACCGTGATTTTCCACGGTATCTTGGACGAAAACGGTGAACAAACCGAGTTCAACGAAACCTGGCACCTGACTCGCAGCATGCGCGACCAAGCGCCTTGGTACTTACAGGGTATCGAGCAAAACCCAGGTGCATAATGACAACTCGCCTGACCACTTCCCAAGCCTAAAATTTTAAGCCTCAAAACCTAAAACAGCCGCTTATCAGCGGCTGTTTTTGTATCGGTGGTGTATCGCTATACTGCAAAGAGCCTTTTACTTACTCCTCTGCCGACTCTTCGATATTTTCGCCCATCTCCTCCAGGCTTTCACCCGCATCTTCCATGCTTTCATCGATGCTCTCACCTGCTTCTTCTGCAGGGCCCTGGTTATCACAGGCTGCTAAGCCGCCCACCATCATGGCCATCAGTAGGGCAACCGCTAGCTTCTTCATCAACGGGGTACTCATATCGCGTCTCCTCCTGAGATGCTGCTTGAATGATAGGTACCACACCATACTAGTTGTCGTGCGGTACACTCGCCACTACAAAGCAGTAACTCCTTGTTATTTAATTTATTAAAACAGCCGTTTCAAGGAAGCTTTGTGCATGGGCTATCGTTGATCGAGTCGTTTGCAGTGTTTCAAACGCATAGCAAAAAACCCCGAGCACAGCGTACTCAGGGCCTGAATAATGGCGCGCTTATCGAGCGCGCAACAAAAAACCCAGCCGATTGGCTGGGTTCTTTGCGGTATAAGTGCCTGACGATGACCTACTCTCGCATGGGGAGACCCCACACTACCATCGGCGCTAAGCGGTTTCACTTCTGAGTTCGGCATGGGATCAGGTGGTTCACGCGTGCTATGGTCGTCAGGCGTAA
>Ga0207828_100495_pt1 | contig 11600 bp, 10 predicted proteins | sample TtaePargueraPR_11_FD_187276 | JGI IMG/M metagenome (GOLD analysis project Ga0207828, IMG submission 187276) | Aerobic enrichment media microbial communities from Bioluminiscent Bay, La Parguera, Puerto Rico - Tt and P2 (3) (SPAdes) | ecosystem: Environmental > Aquatic > Marine > Unclassified ...
AATCCAGGGCAATTCTGTTTACAATAGCCATTGGTCCTCTCCTTTCCTCTTTATAGAATCTTCGAAACTCTATATTGGCACATTGCGATGCCGTTTAGGAGGGAGGGGACCATCTCATCAAGCTACTTCAGGGCGGAGGATAAGCAAGGTGGGGTTAACAAGTTTGTTAAATCCACCGGGGGTGATTTTTATTCCATAGTTGTATGCCATAGCCAGAATTCAAGTTAATTCGGGAGGGTGTTATGGCATTACATGATCCAAAACGGCGCGGTTTTTTATTGGCGTATGACATCAGTGACGACCGCAGTCGTGCCTGTATTCAACGCCGGGTAAAAAAGTTTAGCGGCACCTACCAAAAATCGGTTTACGAGGTGGAGTTAAGCCCGGCCGAAGTCAATCAACTGCTTGATTTTATTGGTCGTTACTTTGATGAAGTCAGCGATAGCTTGCTATTACTACCGCTTAACCCGTCTGGCTATGCCTACCATACCGGGAACGCCCAGGTATTCCCCACGCAAACCATCATGGTGATCTCCTAGCATGCCATATTTAATCGTGGACAAGCGTAATATCTCGCTGGAATACGAAGCCGATTGCATCATCATTCGTAACGGGGAATCGCGTCAATGCGTGCCGATATCGCGAATAAGTCAGCTTATTTGTATGCACAATACGGTGCTGACAACGCAGTTGATGGGGCAGTTACAAGAGCGAGGTATCGATCTAATCGTCATAAATAACCGTTTTCAAAGTCGCTCGTATGCGCTCATTGCCGATCAGCAAAAAACGGTAGCGCGTCGTTGTCAGCAATACGAATGGCAAAAAGACGAGCAAATTTGCCTAACGTTAGCTAAAGCCGTGTGCCATAACAAAATGCTGCGCCTTTATCGTCTAGCCAATACTCAACAACCCGACATGGCCAACACGATAAAAAGTGCCGCCCATACCATAAAAATAGCACCGAACCTTGCGGCATTAAGAGGTGTTGAAGGCAGTCTGCAACGCAAGGCCTTTGAGCTATTACGTTTGCAACTGGCACCAAAATACGAATTTAAAAGTCGCGTTCGGCGGCCGCCAACCGATCCGGTTAATGCGCTATTGTCATTAACCTACATGATGTTGCACTACGAGGCCGTGCGGGCCTGCCAACGTTTTGGGCTTGATCCTTATTTAGGCTTTTATCACCGACTCACCCATGCTCGTTACTCGCTGGCCTGCGATCTGATGGAACCATTACGCCCACATGCTGAGGCCTTTGTCGTTAAACTATTATTGCACGGCATACTGAATAAGAGTGCGTTTAGCCATGGCCGTCATGGTTGCTTGTTAGGTAAAGAGGGCCGGCAAACTTATTATGAACATTATGCCGAATTTTTAACCGTGCAACGTCGGGCTTTGTTGGCTAACACACGCTGGCTGGCGCGACGAATCGATCAAACTCTACAATGAATAAGCGTAAGCAATGGTATTTAATTAGCTACGATATTGCTGATAGTCGCCGCTTACAGCGTTTTCACCGTTATATAAAAAAGCACGCCTACGCACTGCAATACTCGGTATTCATTGGTTACTTTAACCAGCCAGAGTGGGTTGGATTGTTGCGGCAACTCAACAAAAGGATTCGTCAGCAAACGGATAGTTTGCATTGTTATCGATTAACCGAGATGGATATGATTCTTTGCGCTGGTAACCCCGCCTTTTTCCCCGAGGTATTTACTGAACAACGTTTACCGATTGCACAAAACCAAACCATTGACGAACTTCAAGTAGACGTTTAACAAACTTGTTAACGCTTGAGCCCCTAAAAAATATCGGATAGAGTCATTTCATCAAGGAATACACCGTGTGAGGGAACATGACCTATTGTTATTTGTTCGAAGCCAAGTCTATCCAAAATTACCTGTTTAGTTCTGGCCGTCTGGTCGATATTATTGCCGCCAGTGAGCGCTTGGATAAACTGATCGATTCCAGCGAAACGAGCTTGTTAGGCCAAGTTTTTAATACGCTGGGACTAACCCACGACATCGATGATGTGGATCAAACGCAATGCGACATTCATTTTTTACGCTGTAAGGGTGGAGCCTTCTACGCCTATAGCCACAAACAAGAAACCATCAATCAACTGCGTTCGCTGTGGACTTTAACCTTTCAGCAAGCATTCCCGTCATTAGCATTTGCTGATGCGTTAGCCAGTGGTGGTACGCTTAAACAAGCGTTGGATAAAGGCTTTAAAGCACTGAATAGCAGCAAAAATAACCCGACGCCTAAAGCCCACGTTGCTACGGCCATACTCGAACGTCACCCGCGTACCGGTCAGGCGGCAATGACCCCATCAGCATTAGCGCAACGAGCCAGCAAAAACGAACGCATTGGCTCGCGCACAGCAACAGATATCGATACAGATTTGCACCGCCAGGCGGATTATGCGCTGGCCATTCGCCAATCTTCGGATTTACAACAACGTTTTACCCCCGACGATGTCAGCGATGTGCAGTATCTATATGATCTTGAACATGATTTTGAAGGCAACGATATCGCTCTAATCCACGTTGACGGTAATGGTCTGGGGCAGTTGTTACAAAGCTTGCGACACCTTCTTACCGATAGCAGCGAAGAGGACTATCGAAAAGTCTTTCGCGCGTTTTCCGAAGCCATCAACAGTGCCACGGTTGCGGCCGCTAAACATGCAACAAAAACACTAATCAAAGCAACAGCGGCGGATATTATCCCTATTCGCCCGATTGTTCTGGGAGGCGATGATTTAACGCTGTTATGTGATGCAGAGCACGCCATGCGTTATACCGAAAACTTTATCTTGATGTTTGAAGCAGAAACCGAGCAACGGTTAAAAGCGGTGTTTGCGCAATTGCAACACGCCGATAAACAAACACTGAACCAGCTACCCAAGCGATTAACGGCCAGTGGTGGCATTGCTTATCACAAAGCATCACACCCGTACGTACAAACATCGGCTCTCGTTGAAAGCTTAACATCGGCTGCAAAAAATGTTGATCGAACGCAATCTCATATTAGCTTTTGTCGAGTGTCGAATACGCTAGCGGATGATTATCAAAACTATATTGATCGAGCACAGCGTTTCACCTTGGCTGATGGTCAACGCATGACGGTTGCACAACCAGCTTATCGGGTACAACGCGATCGTTCACAAAGTATCACTGCATTAAGGGCTCTTGCTGAGGCATCCAGTAAGCCCAACGCCCCTGTCAGTATGAACCGTTGGCGAAAAATGCTGGCAGAGCTAGCCAAGGGTAATCGTTACGAAGCTCAACGCATCTACGAGCGAGGATTTGAGCTGAGCAAAACATCAGCAACAGAATTTGAGCCGTTGATACAGCAAGTTATTAATGTAAACAGCTCATCAACCTTTAAACATTGGTTTAGTGACGACGGCGCAGGCAATTATTACAGCCCGATCGCCGACTTATTAACGCTGGCGCATTTTGAACCACAGCAAGGGAGTGACAATGATGTGGACGCTTAAGATTGATATGTTGGGGGATTGGCATATCGGTGCCGGCCGCGAGGGTGGTGCCTATGCGGATGCCTTGGTCATTAAAGACAGTAATGGATTACCGTACCTGCCAGGGCGCTCGTTGCGCGGCGTCTTAAAACAAGCCTTTACAGAAGCAGCGCAGAGTGGTTGGTTTGGTGATAGTTCAACCGCTTATGTCGACTTGCTGTTTGGTCGCGAGGGTACGGATGGTGCTACAGCCCAAGGGCTATTACGCGTTAGCAATGCGGAACTATCAGACGCCGAAAAACAAGCGATTGTTCAGCAACCGTCGTTGCGGCAGTTTTTATTTTCGACTCGCGCTTCTACGGCGATTGACAGTGACACCGGTACTGCAAAAAACGGTTCGTTACGCACTCTTGAAGTAGCAGTACCGATGCAGTTATCGGCGGCAATTGAGTTGAATACGCAACATGCAAAGTTTAAGGAATTGCCGTTTAATCAAGCCGAACTAGCACAGTTGCTGGATGCTTGTACGGCCTTAATCAGTGAGTTAGGAGGTCATCGTCAGCGAGGCTTAGGACGTTGCAAAATAAGAGTGGAAGGAGCCGCAGCATGAAATTTTTAGTGACGTTGAAAAACCAAGACCCGTTGGTGCTTAATGAGTCTAGCGCTACCAGTGGCCACCGTGGCTGTTTAGATTATATTCCCGGTAGTGCTATGCTTGGCGCCATTGCTTCGTCGCACTATGCTGAAGCCGAACAACAGGGCATCGCCTGGGATATTTTTCATAGTGGTTGTGTTAGCTTTGGTAATGCATACTTAGTAAAAAATAACCAGCGCTGTTTGCCAGCACCGCTGAGCTTTCATTACCCCAAAGGTGAACCGAGTCACGACAGCCAGCATTGGGTTAACTTTACCCAAAAAGAGAGCATTGGTATCGGAGTCCAATATCAGCAATTACGCAGTGCCTTTATCGACAGTCAGGGCACAATCCAGCGGCCACGCAAAAACATTACGGTCAAAACAGCAATCGATTCTGCCACCGGCACAGCCGCTGAAAGTCAATTATTCCAATATGAGTTTCTCGAGCCCGGACAGACATTTGCTGCCGTTATCAGTGTTGATGAAACAGCATCCGAAGCGACTGCAGCGTTTGTAAAGCAGGCAGTAAATGCATTAAAAGGGCAACAGATACGATTGGGTAAGTCGCGTAATAGTGAATTTGGTCGAGTCGATATTATTGATGTACAGCCTTACAAAAATGATCCCAACCCGGCCCGAGATACACTGGTTATTTGGTGTTTAAGTGATGCCGAAGTCGTGGATGCTAATGGCGTTACTACATTAGCTCCAAGTGCGAATGATCTGGGTTTGGCTACCGACGCTAAACTGGATAAAACACGAAGTTTTGTGCGCGAACTGACATTAAGTCGTTTTAATCAAGCCCGACAAGGCTTTGATTCTGAGCAGCGCCTGATCAGCAAAGGCTCAGTGCTGGTTTATCAACTTAATTCACCGTTATCAGAAGCCGATTGCCATAAACTAAGCGACGGTATCGGTCGTAATCGTGCCGCTGGCTTTGGCCGCGTTATGATTAATCCGGCCTGGGCGCAAAAAGCGGATCTAACCAGTCCTTTCTTCACTCCTATAACCGTAAATCAGGCGGCTGAAAAGCCATTACAAACGCCAGCTACGCCATTAATAAAATGGTTAAGCGCACAGGCAACAGTCAAACAACAAGTTCAATCCGCTCATGATGCGGCGCAAACAGCAGAATATAAAATTGCTGAGTGCTATCAGCAAGCGCGAAATTACAACCGCATCAGTCCGGCGCATCAGGCGGGACCGTCAGCCACTCAGTGGCGGCGTATTCAGGAGTTATTCAGGCAAGGTGCAAGCAATTGGTTAGCACAATGTTTTGAGGGTGATCATGCTATCTGCAAAGCACAAAACGATCCGATTGGCTGGGGCATAAAGTGGCAGGCTGACGCAACGGGCTTTATTAGCATGAGCGAAGCCGTAAAAAGCGTCGTCGCGCCATTGTCGAGCGAGGCATTGGGACTATTGCTAGAACGCATAACACGGCATGATTTATCAACCGTGAAAGGGTTAGCCCACTACCGCAACGACAGGGAGTCCGTGTAATGAGCCAAGTAACAGTAGCGCGTTTAGTCATTGAATGTAGTAGCCCGATGGCGGTGAGCACCGGTGGTCGTGATACCGGCTTTGATACGCAATTAGTGAGAGACGTTAACGGTTTGCCATTAATACCGGCGACCTCGGTGGCGGGTGTTTGGCGACATCTGGCAGAGCGTCATTTTGATAATAATACCGTTGAGCATTGGTTCGGCAGTCAATCACAGCGCTCAGCATTAACGGTCAGCGATGCGGTATGTCATGACAGTAGCAATCAACCGATGATCGGGTTGGCGGAGCCGCAACACATTCAAACGGATAGCGTACTGCGTTTGTTAGCGCAATCCCAACCCTTGTACCGGGAACGAGTGCGTATTAACGATCGCGGGAGTGCCGCTGAGAACGCAAAATTTGACCAAGTGATGTTGCCGGCAGGTACTCGCTTTAGTTTGTATGTTAAAGCGCCGATTGCAGCTGAAGAACAAGATGAATGGCAACGCCTGTTGAGTTTATGGCAAGACCGCAAAATGGCTTTTGGTAGTGCGACACGCAATGGCCTCGGGCGGATAAAGGTGGTTGCTTGTGAAGTCAGTGACTTTGACCTCACTCAAGGCCCGGCCCAAGCCTTGGCAGTTCGTGACTGTCTTAACGGACCATTGCCAACCCAATGTGAATTACCTGAACTTGAACAATCCAGTGTTAAAACGCTGGTTGATCTCGAATTAAAAGCCGATGATGTTTGGCGTTGTGGTCGTGGCACCGCATTATTAACGGACCAACCCTATGAACATAGCATTGCCGCGGTAACCTATAGCGAACCTCGGCTGCAGTGGCAGCAAAACCAAGCAATAATAAAAGAAAAGCAGCCGGTGTTGTGTGGTAGTAGCGTAAAAGGCATTTTAGCGCACCGTATGTTGTATCATCTTAACCGTTTAAATGGGGTGTTTGCCGATCAACTCAGCCCCGACGAACTCTTGGTAAAAGCCCAGCGCCACGGCGAACTGGCTAATTTACTCGGCTTTAGTGACATCGATACGGCGCAAGCAGGTCATTTATACGTCGAAGATACCATCGTTAACGGTGAGCAGTTGCAGGTGCGCCATCACAATCATATTGATCGCTTTACCGGCGGCGTCCGAAACAGTGCTTTATTCGCAGAAGAATTGCTTTATCAGCCTAGCTTTAGGCTAACCGTCAACATTGATAAAAATTACCCACTTTCTGAGACGTTACAACAAGCCGTAAACGAGACGGTTTACGACTTAAAACAAGGACTACTCGCTATTGCCGGAGGCACCAGTCGAGGCGGTGGACTAACTACGGTTATTGCGGATCATTCAGAGCAGGGAGCGCAGGCATGATAATGGATCAATACGCACAACTTCAGCAACAGTCACAACAACACACGCAAACAATAGGCTGCATCCTGCCCCGACTGCGTCCGGCTAAGCTGAGTATCAAACAAGCGGAGTATCGCCTGAGTGAGCTTCACGAAGCGTTAACGCAGCAGCAAGGGTCAATTGATTTTGGTTGGCTTCAAATGCCTTCCAAAACACTGGCCTTTGCCGCAAGACTACCCGACTTAGACAAAACGACAGCGATATTAGAGGCTGAATTGGCCGAAGAAGCTCGCTCACATCATATTCGTCATCTGCACGGTGACCGTTTTTTGTGGGTGACCTACGAAGAGTCACAGGTAGCGGCTGACGCGCAAGCCGTGACGATGGTTTGTCGCGATAGTAGTTTTATGGTTAGAGCCAACCTTGTGAGCGATAACCGCAAACTTGCCTGTTACCGGCATTGGTGGCAACTAACCGAAGATCACCAATGGCAGCCGGTGGCGCAGGTTTTTAAAGGATTTACTGAAGTACCCGAATCCAGGGAGGAAGCATAATGAGTGAAGTTCATGCACCGTATCATTTTGTGCCACTGTCTAAGTGGGTCCACATGCCCGATTGGGCCGATCAGGTTAGCCATGACGTGCCGTTTTCCGATGGATTGTCGGGCAGTATTGAGCTAAAGCTACAAACACACTCGCCGCTGTGTGTGGGTGGAGACCAAACTCGGGTAGAAGGGCAGCCGACCAAGGTTCATTTTCAAAAGGATCCCGCGGGTGAGCCGGTTATCCCGGGTTCCAGTATCAAAGGTTTATTGCGCAGTGTGTTAGAAGTTGCCGGTTTTGGTAAGTTTAAAGCGCTGGATGACCAACGATTGAGCCACCGAAACATTGCTAATTCGGGAACCGATTATGCTAATGAAATCAGTAACTCGCGTATCCAGGCTGGCTGGGTGAAGTTCGATAACCAAGCTAAAAGCTGGATTTTTACCCCATGTCGGTTTGTAAAAATTAAACACAAAGCCATCAACGAACATTTTAAAACCCGGATAAAAAATGAATCGTCAGCCGTCGACAAGTACAAGCAGCTTGATCTGACTAAGAGTCTTAAGGCGGGGATTGTTGTAGGAAATGACAAAAATAAAACTCAGTGGGCAGTTCCAGAGGTTAATGGAAAGTATAATGGACATGTTATTTTTACTAATAAAAGAATAGTGAATGGCAAAGCTGAGCACTATGAGTTTAGTTATTTCTTCTTCGATAACAATCCCGAAGCGCCAGTGCGTGATATCAGCCCATTAGTTGAGCAGTTGTTTACGAACCACAACGAAGAGCAAGTAAACCACCTTAAAAATAATCCTCACCCGGATTTGGGCATTCCGGTATTCGCTTTATTTGATAAGCAATCCAATACCCTCAAGCATCTCGGCTTTGCAAAAATGCCGCGTATTGCTTATAAAAATTCGTTTGTTGACTTGATAAAGAATAACGCTCACACCCACGAAACGGTTTTTGATCTAGCGGAATTGATATTCGGTACGTTACGTGATCAGGAGTTATCGCTAAAAGGGCGGGTGGGCTTTACTGATCTGAAACCCAGTTTGCCGGCAAAAAGCAAGCTTTACTGGTCTAACCCGTTGATTTTAAACGGACCCAAACCTTCGTTTTACCCGGCGTACCTAGAGCAACGAGGCGGCAAATTACAAACCTATAACGACGATGGTGCTCAGCTTGCCGGGTGGAAGCGCTATATTGCCAAACAGCCCGAACAAGCCGAGTTAGCGTCATCGGCGGACAATAGCGTAAAGGTTAACGTGGCCAGTCAGCTAGAGTTAGTACCACAACAAACCCAATTTGAAGGCCGCTTGGTGTTTCACAACCTGCGCCCGGTAGAACTTGGGGCATTGCTTTGGTGCATACAACTGGGCACCGAGGTGAACACTCAACATGTCCATGGGTTGGGCCACGGTAAGCCTTTTGGGGCGGGACTGGTGAGCTTTACACCGGTATTAAATCTGCGCGATGGTGAGCACTCAATTAATGAGCTGACCAACGCCTTTGTTGACTATATGAACCAAGCGTATCCGGACACCCCCGAAAACGCCTGGATTGATAGCCCTCAAATAAAATACCTGATGTTGCTAACCGATTATCAAGCCAATGCGGATGTTGATACCGCTTATATGTCGCTCGACGGCAAAGGATTTAAAGACGCAAAGTCAAATAATGGAGGCCTACCCTCATTGCATGGTCAGGCGCGCAAAGAGCCCTTGTTAAAAACTGAGCCGTCAGTGGCTTTTGGTCGAGGCCGTTTAGCCAAACTAGTAGATGCCGCAAAGGACGATCGCTGGGTGCAGTCACAGCAGCAAGTAGCCCAGGAACTGCAAGAGCAAGCAGCGCTGGCCCGTTTGCCAGAATGCCAGCAAATTCTGCAAAAGCTTTCCGAAGAACTCGAACCCATGGCTCCGGAAAATCGTGCCGAGCCAATGCGCAACGCCGTGCAACAATTTATTGAGCACAGTACCGAGTATCAGAAGGAGTCGGCTGAAGCGTTACGTAAGCTTGTGCGCGCTTATGAGTTTCATAAAAAGCCGAAAAAGCGTAAAGACGAGCATAAAGACCTGCTTGAGCAATTAGCGCAAGCTTATCAGTTACAACCGTTATGATGCCATCGGAAGCGCTATTAACGGCGGCGGCTCAGCTAGAGTTACTTAAACTACAAATTATGGTTAAGTTTACGCGCTCAACACGGTTGCCGCCGTTCAAAGGCTCGCTTTTGCATGGTTGGTTAGGCCAAGCCTTACAGCAGTATAGTGGCGACTTATATCACTTGCTATTTGAGCAGCACGATGGCTCACACCCAAAACCTTATAGTATAACGGTTGGTGCGGATCAAAAGACGCAGTGGCAGGCTGGTGAGTTGTACGAGTTTGGTCTTACGTTATTTGGTGACGCCGCGCAAGTGGCTGACGCCGTTGTTGAAGCGTTGAACCAGTTTCCGTCCAAGGCAGCGGACGGCGAAGCAGACTTTGCTGTTTGTTCGGTAAGCTCGATGCTTCCCAACGGCCGTATGTTGCATGGCAATCATCCGTATTCACTGGCAGAAGGGGTAACGACGAATTTAGGGATGCCGGCAGAGGCGATAACGTTGAGTTTTTTAACGCCTGCTCGGTATAAACTCAGGGGCAATATATGCCGTCATATCCCTGATATTCAATTTATTGCCCAACAAGGCGCTCGCCGTTTGGTTGACCTGGCAACGTACTGGGCGATGGACGAACCTGAGTTATTGGCGCTAATAACAAAACAGATACCACGGGGTTTTGTTAATCGCGTGGTCGATAACAGTTACTACGAAGATTGGCTCAGATTTTCGCATAAATCCCGTCGCTTATTACCTTTTGGGGGCATCAAAGGGCAAATAGCTTATGAGGGCGATCTGGCACCGTTGTTACCTTATTTATTAGTGGGGGAACAACTTCAGACCGGCGGCAAAACGACCTTTGGTCTGGGTCAAATTAGGGTGATTGGCGGGTAGTATTTCTAAGTTGTTACCCGCTGCCTACTGAATGCAGAAAATGAAGTGCTTCAGTAACCACAAAATGAAATGTTTTTTGACACACTACCGTAGAAGCCTTTTACCTTCTCCTGTTTTGTGTCATAGGCTCTTTAAAGTTCCGGTTAAATTTTAGCCAACTTTTAGGGTGAAAATGACCCTGTCAATTGGTGCTTTTAACTCACTGATAGGTAAGGTAAAATTTTAGCAATAGTCTGAACAAAGCCCCGAATGATGAGGGGATTAAGACGCTGTATTTCCACTCTAATGCCATTTGTTGTTTCCTGAACAAAGCCCCGAATGATGAGGGGATTAAGACCTTGGTTCAATATCAGCCCAAATACATACGTAGTCTGAACAAAGCCCCGAATGATGTTACCAACACGTAGCGTGCGCCCTGGCGCACGTGGTTTTAGTTGTGAATATAACTTCAGGTTTTGAGCTGACTGTGGGAGCTTGCGTCAGGACGCAAGGTACGGCAGGATGGGTTCAAAATGATGAGGGGATTAAGACACCTGCATTGGTTTACGTTCGTCAGTACCCTTAAGGTCTGAACAAAGCCCCGAATGATGAGGGGATTAAGACGAAGTGATACGGTTGATCACGATACGTGGGATGAGTCTGAACAAAGCCCCGATTGATGAGGGGATTAAGCTTTTTTTCTGTAGTTGTTGCGCTTTGCTTGTTCGGTCTGAACAAAGCTCAGGACTTATCTCTGGGTGTTAACGGGTATTGACACTCTGGGGAGAACTTGCGTCAGGACGCATATATGGTCCCCTCCCGTTTTGCAACTTCAACGTTGTGGTAAATGTTGGGTGCTCGCATATATACGGCCTGTTTTTGGTGACGTGTCACCTGGCCTGGATGAACTCCGCCCAACGACTGGCTTATCAAGCTAACGTTATCTCAGTAACAGCGCCCTGTCAGTCTCAGCCGTTGCCGGTTTACCCGTGTTTACCATCCTGTTGAGGTTAGCAACTCCGGAAGGTGTGAACCTTCGTTTTACCGGTTTATCGGTGGTTGCCGCTTAGGCAGCAGCCATCCGGTAATCTTCTTTATGTGTCAGCATCGCCCAGATTATCCGCGCGTGCTTGTTG
>Ga0207828_100496_pt1 | contig 11579 bp, 7 predicted proteins | sample TtaePargueraPR_11_FD_187276 | JGI IMG/M metagenome (GOLD analysis project Ga0207828, IMG submission 187276) | Aerobic enrichment media microbial communities from Bioluminiscent Bay, La Parguera, Puerto Rico - Tt and P2 (3) (SPAdes) | ecosystem: Environmental > Aquatic > Marine > Unclassified ...
TGCAAACACGCTAGACTGAGACATATCAATGTTGTCGCTGTCGAAATAATCTATAATTTTAGAATTCGGTAATGACACCAATGCCGTGGACGCTTCCAAGAAGGTCCACATCGTTTGAATACTGTTGGCTCAAGGAGTGACAGGAATGGAATTTGAAAAGTTTACGGATCGGTCAAAAGGCTTTCTGCAATCAGCGCAATCGCTTGCGTTGCGTGAAAACCACCAGCAATTTGTCCCGATTCATCTGCTTAAGGTGCTGCTTGATGACGAAGAAGGTCTGGCAGCCAATCTGATCAAGGCATCCGGCGGTAAGCCCAAGCTTGCCCAGGAACGTTGCGCGCAGGAACTGGCGAAATTGCCAAAGGTTTCCGGCGGCAATGGTCAGATTTATCTTTCATCTGAATTTGCCCGCCTGATTGATCAGGCACAGGAAGTCGCCAAAAAAGCTGGTGACAGCTTTGTCACAGCTGAACGGTTGCTTTTGACCATTGCACTTGATCCGAAATCAACCGCGGGCAAGGTGCTGGCAGATGCCGGTGTTACCGCTCAGGCGCTGAACGGTGCGATCAATGACATCCGTAAGGGCCGTACGGCCGATAGTGCGGGTGCCGAAAACCAGTATGACGCGCTTAAGAAATATGCCCGTGACCTGACCGAGGCGGCGCGTGAAGGTAAACTTGATCCGGTCATTGGCCGTGATGAGGAAATCCGTCGTGCGGTGCAGGTTCTGTCACGCCGGACCAAGAACAACCCGGTTCTGATTGGGGAGCCCGGGGTTGGTAAAACCGCAATTGCCGAAGGTCTGGCACTGCGTATCGTCAAGGGTGACGTTCCCGAAACGCTTAAGGACAAGAAACTTCTGTCGCTTGACCTTGGTGCGTTGATTGCCGGTGCGAAATTCCGTGGTGAATTTGAAGAACGCCTGAAAGCGGTGCTGAGCGAGATTGAATCAGAGGCCGGTCAGGTCGTCCTGTTCATCGACGAGCTGCATACGCTTGTCGGGGCTGGCAAGGCCGAAGGATCGATGGATGCATCGAACCTTTTGAAACCGGCTTTGGCCCGTGACGAGCTGCACTGTGTGGGTGCGACGACTTTGGATGAATACCGTAAGCATATCGAAAAGGACGCGGCCCTTGCCCGTCGTTTCCAGCCGGTATTTGTCAGCGAGCCGTCGGTTTCCGATACGGTATCGATCCTGCGCGGGATCAAGGACAAGTACGAGCTTCACCATGGGGTCCGTATTGCCGATGCCGCACTGGTCGCGGCTGCTACGCTTTCGAACCGTTACATCACGGATCGGTTCCTGCCTGACAAGGCGATCGATTTGATGGACGAGGCATCGTCGCGCCTGCGCATGGAACTTGATTCCAAGCCAGAGGAAATTGACGAACTGGATCGCCGTATCATCCAGCTCAAGATCGAGCGTGAAGCGCTCAAGAAAGAGCAGGATAGTGCATCCAAGGACCGTCTTGGGCGTCTGGAAAAGGAACTGGCCGAGCTGGAAGGAAAATCGGCTGAGCTGACCGCGAAGTGGGAAGCCCAGAAGAAAGAACTTGCCGCATCGACCCACATCAAGGAACAGCTTGACCAGGCACGTGGTGAACTTGAACGTGCGATGCGCGATGGCAAGCTTGATCGCGCCGGACAGCTTCAATACGAAGAAATCCCGGCCCTTCAGGCGCTGCTTGAAAAGGCGGAAAACGATCCGTCGCGGGGCATCAAGGAAGAAGCGGTTACCGAAAAGCACATCGCGTCCGTCGTGTCGCGCTGGACCGGCATTCCGGTCGACAAGATGCTCGAGGGCGAGCGTGAAAAGCTTCTTGAAATGGAAGACACGCTGCGCAAGCGGGTTGTCGGCCAAGATGACGCAGTTCGATCAATCTCGAACGCGGTGCGCCGTGCGCGTGCCGGGTTGCAGGATCCAAACCGACCGATCGGTTCGTTCCTGTTCCTTGGTCCGACGGGTGTCGGTAAAACCGAGCTGACCAAGGCCCTTGCGCAGTTCCTGTTTGACGATGAACAGGCCATGGTGCGGATTGATATGTCCGAATTCATGGAAAAGCATGCGGTGGCCCGCCTGATTGGTGCGCCTCCGGGCTATGTCGGCTATGAGGAAGGCGGTTCCCTGACTGAGGCGGTACGTCGTCGCCCGTATCAGGTTGTCCTGTTTGACGAGGTCGAAAAGGCACATCCCGATGTGTTCAACGTCCTTCTGCAGGTTCTTGATGAAGGCCGCCTGACCGATGGACAGGGCCGGGTTGTGGATTTCCGCAACACGCTGATTATTCTGACCTCGAACCTGGGCGGGGAAATCCTTGCCAATCAGGAACCGGGTCATGACAGTGGCGAAGTCCGGGCCCAGGTCATGGAAATCGTTCGGGCATCGTTCCGTCCGGAATTCCTCAACCGTCTGGATGAAACCATCCTGTTCCATCGTTTGCATCGCGATCAGATGGGCAAGATTGTCGATATCCAGCTTGGTCGCCTTGATAAGTTGCTGTTTGATCGCAAGATCACCCTGAAACTTGATGATGCCGCCAAGGACTGGTTGGCTGAAAAAGGCTATGACCCGGTTTATGGGGCCCGTCCGCTCAAACGGGTGATCCAGCGTTATCTGCAGAACCCGCTGGCGATGCAGATCCTCGAAGGCGGGATCAAGGATGGTGACACCGTTCCGGTTTCGACCGAGGCCAATGACCTTTTGCTTAATGGCAAAAAGGTCGAGGTTGTTGAATAAGGTCGCCTGACACCTCACATGCAAAACCCCGGTTGGTTAACCGGGGTTTTGTCTTTTTCGGGCCATGTTTTTTGGCCATTGTCTTGTTTGCTTATACACAACAATCAAAAACCGCAGGGTCGCAGATGTGCAAACACAATTCCGATTACTTTTTCAAAACCGGTGCTGTTGCACTTGTCATGAGTGTTATGGCTGTGGGGGCAATCGTTCCCGCAAATGCCCAGTCGTTCTTTGACAAGGCCAAAGAGGCCCTTGGCGATGCGATGAATTCTTCGGGATCGGGAAGTGCTTCAAGCAGCGGTTCTGGCGTTTCCGCACTTTCATCCGACACGGTCGAGCAGGGCCTGAAACAGGCGCTTGATATGGGTGTTGAACTGGTCACTGACCAACTTGGCGCGGTTGATGGTTTTAACGCCGATCCGGTTGCACATATTCCTTTGCCCGACGAAGTTCAGACCGCGCAGAAGTTGTTAAGCGCGGCGGGGCTTGGAAGCTATGCCGATGAAATAGAACTGCGCATGAACCGCGCGGCCGAACAGACCATGCAAGATGCTGGCGATATTCTGGTCAATGCGGTGCGCCAGATGACGGTCGCCGATGCCAAGGGCATTTTGCAGGGGCCGGATGATGCCGCGACCCAGTATCTGCGCCGTGTGTCGGGAACTGATATCGAAGGACGTCTGCGGCCAGTGATCACCGATGCGCTGTCTGACACCGGGGCATTGTCGCTGTATGATCAGATGCTTGGACAATATGACCAACTGCCGTTTGTGCCGGATCTAAAGGCATCGCTGACCGATCACGCCACGGCCAAGGCGATGGATGGTTTGTTCCATTATATCGCCGTGCAGGAAGCCGATATTAGAAGCGATCCGACGCGGTGGACGACAGATATCCTCAAACAGGTCTTTTCAACGGTGAACTGAGCTTGGGCCGCGCCGTTTAGCGGTACTTTTCCGGCAACGGTTCCCAGCGATCACGCATATCAGCCAAGGTTTCGTCGGGCACCATATGGATGCTGCCGAAACGGCCATGGCATTCGACAATCTGCAACAGAATGTCGTGCTTTTCCGCCATGTCGATATAAGCCTTCATTTCCCAGAAACGGGTGAAGGTGTTGGACACAACAACGTCATATCCCTCGGACAAGGCGTTATGGCATTCGGCTTCGCAACGGGCGTGGGTTTGCGACAGTCGGGTGCCGTCAAACTCGTAAAAACCGTCATCATCGACCATGAACATATCGGCTTCCAGATGAACAGCGCCGGTCGCCTGACAGAGATTTTTGGCCAGTGTCGATTTACCTGATCCGGGAAGACCCCGGACCAGGGTAAGGGTTTGTTTGATTTCTTTGGGGCGGGTCATCGTCAATCTGGTCTGTCGTTAGGCCTTTATTGGCCGCTGCGTTTACGCTGATAAAGGCCATCAAGCTGCTTGGCATAGGCGTCGCGGATTTTGTGGCGACGAATTTTCATCGACGGCGTCAGCATTTCGTTGTCGATGGTAAAGGCTGCTTCGGCAAACATGAAGCTGCGTACCTTTTCAATCGTCGACAGGCGTTGATTGACGTGATCAATCGCAGTGCGGATGACTTTGCGGAAATCTTCATTTTTGCCAAGGACTTCAATATCATTCGATAGCCCGTTATCGCGGGCAAATTCGCGCATGAAGTCTTCGTCGGGCCAGACAACCGCCACCAGATAGGGCTTGTCATCGCCATAGACCATGGCTTGTGAAATCTCGGTCTCGAGCGTCATCAGGCCTTCGATCCGCTGTGGCGAGATATTGTCGCCACCGGAATTGACGATGATATCCTTCTTGCGATCGGTGATCATCAGGCTGCCCTGTTCGTCGAACTTGCCGATGTCACCCGTGTGGAGCCAGCCATCAATGATGGCTGCGGCCGTCACGTCGGGCAGGTTCCAGTAGCCCTTCATCATGCTTTCGCCGCGCAGCAGGATTTCGCCATCTTCGGCGATTTTGACCTCGGCGCCCACCATCGGTGGGCCGACCGTACGCAGTTTGTTGTTTTCGGCGCGGTTGCACGAAACCACCGGGGCAAATTCGGTCTGGCCATAGCCCTGAAGAATGCGAATGCCGCAAGACACAAACAGAACACCCAGTTCATAATTCAGCGGTCCGCCGCCCGATACCATGGCCTTTATCCGACCGCCAAAACGCTGGCGCAGCTTGCGACGCAGAAGCAGTTCGCAGGCAAAGTTCTGAATCTTTTCAAGCAGGTTAAGCCGTTCGCCTTCGTAATTCTTGCGCCCCAGACGCAGGGTCAGGTTAAACAGCTTTTGCTTGATGCCGCCTTCCTTTTCGACCATGCGGCTCATGCGCTGATAAAGCATCTCATACAGACGCGGCACAGCCGTCATGATGGTCGGGCGGACTTCGGCCAGGTTGGCGGCCAGTTTATCAAGCCCCTCGGCATAATAGATCTGCGCATCAATACTGATCGGGAAATAAAGCCCCGCAGTATGTTCATAGGAATGCGACAGCGGCAGGAAGGACAGGAAGATTTCTTCATCAATGCCAAGGGTTTCGATGATGTCAAACGCACCCATGCAGTTCGACAGGATCGCCCCGTGGCTTAGCATCACACCCTTGGGCGAACCGCCCGTGCCGGAGGTATAGATCAGGCAGGCCAGATCATCGCGCTTGATCGTTGAAATCCAGGCATCAACGTCATGCGTCAGTCCGCGCCCCTTGGCAATCAGATCGTCCCAGCGTGAAATGGTGATATCACCAACAAAGCTTTGTCCCCATTCTTCCATCATGATCGCATGGCGGCAGCGCCCGCTATCAAGCGCGGCGTGCAAAAATGGCTGGGCAAGTTTCTTGGTCGAGATGATGGCAATCGCTGCACCACTGTCCTCGATCGCATGAAGGTGGTCGCGTTCGGTATTGGTGGTGTATGCCGGAACGGTCATTGCGCCAATGCACATGATGGCAAGATCGGCTATGCCCCATTCGGTGCGGTTTTCCGAAACCAGCAAGACCCGGTCACCGGGACGCACACCGATGTCATACAGCGCGCGTGCAAGGGCCCGGACCTGATCGGCGGCCTCTTGCCAGGTGGTGGGGGCAAATTCCTTGCCTTCGGGGTCCTTGGTCCAAAGAAACGGCGTATCGCCATGTTTCTTCGCCTTGTCGAAAAACATGGTCGGCAAGTTTTGCCAGTCGGCATAATCCTGCAAACTCGTCATGACGTTTCCTTGCCTCACTTTTTGATCCCGGGAACGGGCAATCTTTGCGCTGCCCTGATGGGGACGTTGCACTAAACCTTATACCTGCACAACGGACGCGCAGATTGGAATAAACGAACGTTCCAAGATGAATTTGTTATCAGGGATTGCACAATTGCGCAGCCTGAAAATGACATTTTAAAGTCCGAATTGTCACCGATATCATAGCAACGTGCGTTTCAATGCCTTGTTCCGGTGCAAGTGTACTGCAAATTGCAGTTTGTTTGGGCTGGATATGGCTTTGCGGTTGTCGATGGTGCAAGGAACGATATGATCGACCCAGCAATTTGAAACCGTATCTGTCAACAGGTCTGGTGCTATGGCTTTGACAGGCTATATATCGGTTCAGGATGATCAAAGAGACTGTCTGGAGGACAAATGAACGCGATCAACAAGAATTTGCCGACCTGGGATCTGACCGATCTCTATAACGATCTGAAAGACCCGAACATTCGGCGCGATCTTGATGATGCCAAAAGCCGCTCTCAGGCGTTCCAGAAAAGCTATCAGGGCAAACTCAATGACCTGTCGGGCGATGAACTGGCAGCCGCCATTGTCGAATACGAAGCCATCAGCGAGATTTGCGGCAAGATCGGATCGTTCGCCCAGCTTAAATATGCCGGGGATAGCTCGGACGCGGCCATCGGCCAGTTCTATCAGTTCGTTCAGGAAGAAATGACCGGCATTTCCAGCCTGTCGCTGTTCTTTGGTCTTGAGATTAACCGGATCGAAGAAGCATCGCTGGATGCAAAATACGAACAAAGCGAAGCGCTGCGTCGTTATCGCCCGTGGCTTGATGAAAACCGCGCCTTCCGCCCGCATCAGCTGTCGGATGAGGTCGAGCAGGTCCTGCATGAACGCCGCGTAGCCGGATCTGCAGCATGGGTGCGCCTGTTTGATCAGACCATGGCAGAGCTCCGCTTCCCGATTGATGGCGAAGAACTGACCATGTCAGATGCTGCCAACATGCTGTCATCAAGCAAGGTCGAAGATCGCAAGAAAGCCGCGAAATCAATTGGCGACGTTCTGGGCAAGAACATCAAGCTTCTGGCGCACATCACCAATACCCTTGCCAAGGACAAGGAAATTGATGATCGCCTGCGTAAATTCCCAACCCCGGTATCGTCGCGCAACCTGTCCAACCAAGTCGAGGACGAGGTTGTTGATGCGCTCAATACCGCCGTTAAAAACAGCCATGCCGATCTGTCGCATCGCTATTATCGCCTGAAAGCGAAATGGTTCGGTGTCGATCAGCTTGATTACTGGGATCGCAACGCGCCGCTGCCTGATGATGATGATCGTCAGATCGACTGGGATACTGCGCGCTCGACCGTTCTTAAGGCCTATGGCGAATTTTCCTCGGAACTGGCAGAAGTTGGTCAGAAATTCTTTGATAATCCTTGGATCGATGTGCCGCCGCGTGCGGGCAAGTCATCGGGTGCCTTCGCCCATCCGACCGTGCCCTCAGCCCACCCTTACCTTTTGCTGAACTATCACGGCAAAACCCGCGATGTGATGACGCTTGCCCATGAGCTTGGCCATGGTGTGCATCAGGTGCTGGCGGCAGAGCAGGGCTATTTCCTGTCTGATACGCCGCTGACGCTTGCGGAAACCGCATCGGTGTTTGGTGAAATGCTGACCTTCCAGTCAATGCTGCGTTCGGAAAGCGATCCGAAGATGAAGCGCATCATGCTGGCCGGCAAGGTTGAGGACATGCTCAACACCGTCGTGCGTCAGATCGCGTTCTTCGAGTTTGAAAAACGCGTTCACGAGAAGCGCCGCGAAGGTGAATTGACCGTTGATGAGATCTGCGAGATCTGGATTGCCGTACAGCATGAGAGTCTGGGCGATGCCATCCGCTATGAAGACGAATACAAGTACTACTGGTCTTATATTCCGCACTTCATCCATTCGCCGTTTTATGTCTATGCCTATGCCTTTGGCGATTGTCTGGTGAACTCGCTTTATGACGTTTATCAGGGTGCGGAGGACGGCTTCCAGCAGAAGTATCTTGATATGCTGAAAGCTGGCGGCACCAAACGGCATAAGGAACTTCTGGCACCGTTCGGACTTGATGCATCGGACCCGGCCTTCTGGCAGCGGGGCCTTAATATGATCAAGCGTATGATCGACGAGCTGGAGGAGCTTTCCTGAGATGAGTGATAACGACGATAGTTATACCGCCGCAAACGAGGAAAACAGGTTTGGCGGGCGGGTTCGTCGTTATGCACGGGTGGGCGCATCGGCCAGCAAGCTGGCCGCGCGCCTTGCCACCGGGAAAATGTTCGGCGGCGAGATTGATCACGCCAAATACGCCGCCGAACTGACCTCGGCCCTTGGTGGGCTCAAAGGGCCGTTGATGAAGGTCGCCCAGATCTTATCCACCATCCCCGATGCCCTGCCCAAGGAATATACCCAGGCCCTGGCCGAACTTCAGGCCGATGCACCCAGCATGGGCTGGCTGTTTGTCAAACGCCGCATGCGCAGCGAACTGGGGGCGGGATGGCAATCGAAATTCACCGAATTCAGCCACGATGCCGTGGCGGCCGCGTCACTTGGGCAGGTGCACAAGGCAGTCCTTCCTGATGGGCGTGATGTGGCGTGCAAGCTGCAATACCCGGATATGTCGGCAACCGTTGAGGCCGACCTTAAGCAGCTGCGCGCAGCCTTTGCGATATACAAACGCTATGACAGCGCAATAGATGCGCAAAACATTCAGGAAGAACTGACGGCCCGCCTGCGCGAAGAACTCGACTATGAGCGTGAAGCCAAGCATATGCGTCTTTATCGCCATATGTTGGCCGATGTAGATTGCGTTCATATGCCCGAACCGGTTGATGAACTGACCACCAAACGGCTTTTGACCATGACCTGGCAAACCGGGCAGAAATTCAAACACTTCCTTGAAAGCGATCCCGATCAGGATGCGCGCAATCAGGTGGCGCTTAATATGTTTCGCGCCTGGTATGTGCCGTTTTATCGTTACGGCGTGATCCATGGCGATCCGCATCTGGGCAATTACACCCTGCGGGATGACCTTTCGGTCAATCTTCTGGATTTCGGCTGTGTCCGTATTTTCAAGCCCGACTTCGTCAGGGCGGTGATCACGCTTTATGAAGCCCTTCGTGACGAGGACGAGGAAAAGGCTGTTTCAGCCTATGAAAGCTGGGGCTTTGAAAATCCATCACGCGAACTGATTGATGTGCTGAACATCTGGGCCAGCTTCGTGTATGGCCCGATCCTTGATGACCGCGAACGCAAGATGGGTGAAACCAACTCTGTCGCCTATGGCGCAGAGGTGGCGGGCAAGGTGCATCAGGAATTGCGCCGTGTCGGCGGCGTCAAACCACCGCGTGAATTCGTTCTGGTTGACCGCGCGGCTGTCGGGCTTGGCGCGGTGTTCCTGCGTCTTGATGCAGAGGTGAATTGGTATCGCCTGTTTAACGATCTTGTTGGCGATTTTGACGTGGCAAAACTTGAAGCCCGTCAAAAAGATGTGCTGGCCCAGATCGGTTTGGAACGCCCCGACTGATAAGGCGTGCAAGTCGTCGCATTCACCAACCTATCCGGCCCCCAAGCGAGTCGGGTTTTCAATGCAGAGTCGAGCGCCCGTTTGGGCAAATTGCGCGATGGAAAATCCGATTTTTGCTGTCTGATACGGTTTGGTTTCCCAAAAATCGAGAATATTTTTGCGAACCTTTTTGCGTTTGCAACGTTCCCTATTGCGCGCCCATTTGGGAATAAATGAAGACTTGGGCGTTTATTTGTAAGATAATATTCACTTACAACGTGAGGCGAAAACAGGGGAAACTGCCAAAAATCAACGTTCTATTGTGTGACGATCCGGATCAGGACCTGTTCCATAATGGAAATGAAATGTGCGAATTTCCGCACATAATGGATTTTTCGATATATTAACTGATATAAAGTTAAAGTGCTTTTTTGTCGGTTTTTCGGATTGTGGTTGCCGATTAGAAATCGCATCTTGCTTTCAACGCAGACATGCAGGGCGTCATTGATTGTTTGTCCTGAGCACCAATGGCGGGTGGGACCTGATATGTCAGCAAGGTTTTTGCCTTGTAATGCGTGGTGGGAAAGTGGGCGGTTTCTTCTGCGATTGCTGAAGAACCGCCTTTTTCTTTTTCGGGCCGCTTTTAGGTTTAGGTGTGCTGGCCCGGATGACTTGAATTGGACAAGGGTTGCGCGGTGATCGGTCCGAAAGGAACGCGACATGACGTTCTGGAACCGGTTGCTTTGAATGAAGACGGATTGTCAAACTGACCAATCATTTAGGGAAGGAGGTCAAACGCGATGAAACTGGCCGTTCCAAAGGAAATATGGCCCGGGGAAAAGCGCGTTGCCGTCACACCAGAGACCGTGAAAAAGCTTAAGGCTCTGGGGTTTGACGTTGCAATCGAGGCTGGCGCCGGAATAGACGCCGCCATACCGGATGATCGCTTTGTCGATGCTGGTGCAACCATTGCCAAAACAATGAAAACCACCGTGAAGGATGCCGATGTCATCTTCAAGGTGCGCCCACCTGTCATTGACGGCAAAACCAACGAATTAACCGCCTATAAAAAGGGGGCCGCCGTTGTGGCCCTGCTTGAGCCATATGATCGCAAGGACCTGATCGAGGCGATGGCAAAGGCCGGTGTTGATGGCTATTCGATGGAACTGATGCCGCGTATTTCACGTGCACAGTCGATGGATGTGCTGTCCTCGCAATCCAACCTGGCGGGCTATCGCGCCGTTCTGGATGCCGCCCATGAATTTGGCCGCATCTATCCGATGATGATGACGGCGGCAGGCACACTTGCACCTGCACGGGTTGTTGTGGTTGGTGCCGGTGTTGCCGGCCTTCAGGCGATTGCGACCGCCAAGCGCCTTGGTGCCGTTGTATCGGCATTTGATGTGCGCCCGGCGGTGAAAGAACAGGTTCAATCGCTTGGCGGGACCTTTATTGAAGTCGAAGACGACACGGCGTCTGATGCCGAAACTTCCGGTGGCTATGCCAAGGAAATGTCGGACGACTACAAAAAGAAACAGGCTGAAAAGCTGAAAGAGGTTCTGACCAAGACCGACATCGTCATTACCACGGCCCTTATTCCCGGCCGTCCGGCACCGGAAATCGTCACCGCCGATATGGTGGCGGGCATGAAGCCGGGCTCGGTCATTATTGACCTGGCGGCTGAGCGTGGTGGCAACGTTGCCGGTGTGAAACTTGGTGAAACGGTGATGACCGATAATGGCGTCAAGCTGATCGGTCCTGCCAACATCACCAGTTCCGTCGCAACCGATGCAACGGCGATGTATGCCAAGAACCTTTTGAACTTCATCACCCTTTCTGTCGATAAGGACAAAGGCACGCTGTCGTTTAATGGCGAGGACCAGATCATCGCCGAGACGCGCCTGACCCATGATGGAAAGGTCGTTCATCCGAAATTCGGCGGGGAGGAGGTCGCAAATGGCTGATCAATCCGTAGCCCAGAATGCAAATGAACTCCGCGATGCCGCCCTTGGCCTTGCGGAAAAGGCCGCAAAGCTTGCCGATAGTCTGGCAAGTGGTGCATCCGATGCCGCGGGCAATG
>Ga0207828_100501_pt1 | contig 11372 bp, 8 predicted proteins | sample TtaePargueraPR_11_FD_187276 | JGI IMG/M metagenome (GOLD analysis project Ga0207828, IMG submission 187276) | Aerobic enrichment media microbial communities from Bioluminiscent Bay, La Parguera, Puerto Rico - Tt and P2 (3) (SPAdes) | ecosystem: Environmental > Aquatic > Marine > Unclassified ...
GCTCGATCTCGCCGCCCCCGCCTATGGCGCTGTGGCTCGCCAGGATCTGCTCGACGAGCGTGGTGCCCGAACGCGCCAGGCCGGTGACGAAAATGGTACGGGAGGGCCTGCCGTTGCCGGCCTTTGCCAGCTGCGCGATGCTGTCCGGGGTGAAGCCCTCAAGCGACAGCTCGGCCTCGCGCCGGTCGGCGTCGCGGTCATAGGGCCCCGCCAGCGCCGCCTGCAGCGCCGCCTCGGCGAAGCTGGCGAAAGCCGCCGCGTGGTCGCCGCGCTCGGCCAGCACCTTACCCTTGGCATAGAGATAGGGCGCGAGCTGTTGATGGCCGCCCGGCCTGACCGCCGATTCGGCCTGCAGCAAGGCTTGCGTCCAATCGTCGCCCTCGCCGGTGCCGGCGGCCAGCGCACGTGACAGCCACGCCGGACCGAAGCCCGGCCGCAGACGGAGCGATGCGTCGAGATATGTCCGCGCCGCCTCGCGCTCACCAAGATAGAGCGCGGCGGTTCCCCTGCCATAGGCCACCGCAGCACGATCGGGCACATCATCGGGCAGGCGGAGCATGAGGTCGTAGGCCTCTCCCAGCGCGCCGGTCTGTTCAAGCAGCGTGATCCGGTAATATTGCGCCATGACCGAGCCGCGCTCGGCCTCGACGAAGCGGTCGATCGCGCGCCGCGCCATGGTGAACTCGCCAAGGCCGGCAAGCAGCCCGGAAATGGCCTGCCACTGGCCGGCAAGCGGCGCTTCCAGTTCCAGCAATCGTGCGATCAGGCGGACCTGCTCCGCGCGGTCCTGCCGGTCCAGGGCCAGGCCCAGCCGCTCGAGCACTGCGAGCGCATCGGCCTGTCTTCGGCCGGTCGAGCCGGATACGGTGGGGGGGACGGTCATGGGAGCGGCGATCGTTGATCTTGTCTGGTCTAAGAGGCAATCGTCGCCCGCCGCGCAACCGCGAAAATGTATGAATTTGTATCGTGGCCAGGATCACGCTTGTTCGGTGGGGAACGCCGTCCCGGATCGAGAAGCCGCTTGTTCCGGAGGAAACGAACGCTCATAACCGGGGAGAATAATGGCTCAGGTACGCAGTCCGGTGAGACTGCCCGGGCAGGGAAGAGGTGGGCGATCAATCGCTATGGGGGCACATTCGGGCCGGACGGCCAATATCCTGATACAGGCAGAATTTCTGGGCAGGGCCGCCCGATCGGCAGAGAGCCTGGCTCCGGACCACCACCTGTCCATTCTCGACGCGGCAGCGTGCGGGCCGGCGGAGACGACGCCGGGCCGCTGCGGCGTCTGGCGCAGCCAGGACCTGCACCGGGCTATGTTGGTGGCAAGGAAGTCCGGTCTTCGCTGCTACCGGATCGACATTCAGCGCGATGGCACCATCTCGATCGTGGTGGACGAGAAACGGCGCAGAACCGCCCGCAAGACGCGGAACCGCGCCTGACTCTGGAACAAACGAGGTCTCGCCCGGTGTCGGCTTCGGCCTGATGCCGCAAACAACGAAACGAAAGATTCCGTGATGCCCAGCAAGTACGAAGCCGAAGTCTACGATTGCATGAACCCCACGCTCGACCTGCTCGAGAGGACCGAGAACCCGCTGCACCGGGCGATCCTCAAGAACTACTGCCGCCACGTCCATCTCGAGGGCGCGGCGATGTTCGAGGAGATCACCGCGCCCGACATGATGGCCGAGGACCCGGTCTACCACATCACCTGGGGGGAGAGCCCGTTCCAGGTGAAAGGGCGCCAGGGGGTGTTCGATTTCTATTCGAGCATCGGCGAGATCGTGCTGTGGAATTCGGGCGACCTCGTCGCGGTGGCCGACTGGGGGATCGCCGACGAAATGTGGTTCCACCAGATGTCGACCGGGGCGGAACTGAAGAAGCTCGGCCACAGGGTCGACAAGGATGACGGCCTCTACCTCGTCCACTCGCTGCAGGCCTTCATCTGGCCCTATGACGAGAACGCCCTGCTCAAGGGCGAGCATCTCTACGAGGACAAGTCGACGCTGCGGATCGAGGAGATCGATCCGGCCGACTACATGACCCCCGGGCGGGTGCGCGAGATCCACAAGGAATGCCTCGCCGAACTCGAGCAGCGCTGGGGCCCGGAATACTGGGTCTACCGGCGCTGAGGCGGCGCAGGCGGCGGCGAGCCGCGCTCCTTTGACGGGATGGCCCGGTTCAGGGCCGAAACCGGCGGGCTCTAACGCGTCGGGCTGGAACGATCGGCGTGGGTCGACCTCTCGCAGGGCGGCAAGGCGCTCGAACGCATTGGCCCGCTCCCCCTCGCTCAGCCTGCGGGCGCGCGGCAGGAATAGCTGCCCGCGGCGAGCGGATCGCCGCCGGTGTAATGCGGATATTGCGGATGCGGACAGAGCGGGCGCTCACCCGGCCGGCCGTCGGTCCGGGTGGCCACAATCGGCCTGGTCTCGGGCGCCTCGCCCTTCTCCACCCAGTCCATCAGCGGGGTCAGCAGGTCGAACTGGTCGAAGGCGTCGCCGCCACGGCAATGGCCCATGCCCGGGTTCATGTAGAAGCGCGCGCCATTGGCCCAGTCCGCGCCGTTGGCCTCGGTGGCGCGTTCGAAATAATCCCAGGTCGCCTTGGCCGAGAACCACGGGTCCGAGACGCCGTGGTAGAAGAGGATCTTGCTGCCCTTGCCGAAATAGCTGTTGAGATTGGTCCAGACATTGGTGTCGGTGAGCCGCTGCATGGCCTCACCCCGGATCTCCCAGTCGCGCGCGTCGAGGTCGATCTCGATATCGCGCGCGGCCGGTCCGAACACGCCGGGCTGACCGGTGGGCAGGAAGCCCGGCAGCGCACCTTTGCTGCCCGCGAAAGTCACGCCAGTATCCCAGGGGAAGGGGAAATAGAGCGGGTGGCCGCTGCCATCGCGCGGCCCGGCAAAGGCGGCTTCGATCCCTTCCACCTGCGCGGCGCTCAGGCAGTCGTCCTGCTGGCCGGCACGGCATTGCAGCGTTGCGGGGCGGAAACGGCAGGCGGCGACGTTCTCGATCATCCCGTCGGCCCGCCCGTCGAGCCCGTCACACTGGCGCAGGATGCCGCCCCGGATCAGCTCGCGATCCGCCATGCTGAAGGTCTTCGCGACATCGGGCAACCCGTCCGCCGCCAGCGGGGCGGCGCGGTTGACCATGACCTGCGCGTGCTCGATCGCGAGGTTGGAATAGCCGGTCATCATCGCCGGGGCGCCGACCACGATTCCGTCGAACAGCTCGGGATAGCGCTGCGAGGCGAGCATGCCCTCGCGCCCGCCGGTCGAGCAGCCGGTCATGTAGCTGTAGCCGATGCCGTCCTGGTAATAATCGACGGTGAGCTGCTTGGCGGCCTCGGTCACGGTTCTCACCGAGGTCTCCGCGAAATCAAGCGCAGCGCGCTGATCGGCCTCGAAGCTGGCGTCGAATCCAGCCCCCTTGTGGCCGCTGTCATGGCTGGCCACCGCGAAACCGCGCGCAAGCGCCGGGCTCGCCCCTGCCGCGACCGGGCCGTGCGGTGGGCGGATGCTGCCGTTGAGGCCGCCCCCGCCCATCAGCAGGAAGCGGTTGTTCCACTGGTCGGGCAGGGCCAACTGGAAGCCGATGCCGTAGCTCTGGCCGCCGGCGCCCTCGCGCGCATTGATCGTGCCTTCGACGAGGCAATGGGCCGGCAGCGGGCCCGCGGCGGGCGCGCCGGGCGGGGTTTCGGGAATGCCGGCGGGAACATGGGTGGCGGCCGTGATCGCGACCTCGCCGGGGAGGCTGCTCCCCGCCAGTGCGGCGCAGCGCTCGGCCGCGTCGGCGGGATCGGCCGCGGTGGCCGGGGCAAGCAGGGCCGCCGCGATCCCGCTGCCCACCAGAAGTCCGGCCGCAAGGCCCAGGGTCGATTTGCGCATCCTCATCCTCCCGCTTGATTTATACGCCTGCGTAATTGGCCCGCAGAGAAGTTGCAATCGCCGGCGATTGCATCGCGCGGCCGGACCCGGCACAAGGTCGCCAGGCGCGCCCCGGACAGGGGCCACAGCATCGGGGAGAGGACATCGCAATGCGCATCGGGATTTCAAAGGGATATTTGCTGGCCGCCGCCGCGCTGGCCATGAGCGGCACGCCGGCAACGGCCGGCTGGGTCGCCAGCTGGACCGCCTCGCCGCACGCCCCGCTCGGGAGCGATGGCCCCTTCGCGGCGGTTTCCTACGACGATGTCACCATCACGCAGGTCCTGCGCCTTACCGAGGGCGGGACCAGTCTGCGCCTGCGCCTGTCCAACCGCTACGGCCCGGCCCCGCTCGTGATCGGCGCCGCGCGGATCGCGCAGATCGGTGATGACGGCAGGGAGATCGCGGGCACCGGTCGGATGCTCACCTTCGGCGGCGAGGCCGGGGCGGTGATCCCGCGCGGCTCGCCCTTCGTCAGCGATACGGTGGAACTCGACCTCCCCGACCTGGCGCGGGTCAAGGTCGAGCTCTACCTGCCGCAGGACACCGGCCCCTGCACCTGCCATCTGACCGGGGTCGACGAACTCGCCGTCTCGCCTCCGGGCAATCATGTCGGCAAAAGTTTCGAGCCGGTTTCGACCGCGCAATACCGTGCCTTCCTGCAGACGGTGGAAGTGGATTCGCCCGATGCGAAGGGCACGATCGTCACCTATGGGGATTCGATCACCGACGGGGTCGGCTCGACACCCGGCGCCAACCGCCGCTGGCCCGACGTGCTGGCCGAGCGGCTGCAGGCCGCAGGGCAGGAATGGGCGGTCGCCAATGCCGCGATCAGCGGCAACCGCGTGCTCAGCCCGGGCATGGGCGAGGCCGCGCTGGCGCGTTTCGACGAGGACGTGCTGAGCCTGCCCGGCGTGAGATACATCATCCTCTTCGAAGGGGTGAACGACATCGGCAACCGCTTCAGCCCGCAGGGCTGGGGAGGAATCGGCGGACTCGCCCTCGACCAGCCGGACATCACGGTCGAACAGATGATCGCCGGCTACAAGCAGATCGTGGCCCGCGCCCATGCCGGGGGCATCAAGGTGATCGGTTCGCCGATCGGGCCCTACAAGGGTGCCGGCTACTGGTCCGAGGAGGGCGAGGCGGCGCGCCAGGCAATCAACCACTGGATCCTGACCTCCGGCACATTCGACGCGGTCGTCCGGCTCGACCTCGCCTTTGCCGACCCGGAGGATCCGGCGGCCATGCGCGAGGGCTATCACATGGGCGATTTCCTCCACGGCAGCGACGCCGGGCTCAAGGCGGTCGGCGAGAGCATTCCGCTCGACCTGTTCGAATAGGCGGCCGGGGCTGGCCAGCGCGGCCGGCCTCTGTCACCCTTGCCGGACTTGCGACGAACCCTTGCGGGAAAGCGGTTTCAATCGTAACCGCCTTGGCAAAGGAGAACGGCCATGCGGATCGGCACCGTCCGGGAGATCAAGAACCACGAATACCGGGTCGGCCTGACCCCCGAAAGCGTCCGCGAACTGGTCGCGCATGGGCACGAGGTCTGGATCGAGAGCGGGGCGGGTTCGGGCATCGGGTCCAGCGACGCCGCCTATGAGGCCGCCGGCGGGATCATCCAGCCCGACGCTGCCAGCGTGTTCGCCTCCTGCGCGATGATCGTGAAGGTCAAGGAGCCGCAAGCCTCCGAGCGCGCCATGCTGCGCGAGGGCCAGGTGCTCTATACCTATCTCCATCTCGCCCCCGATCCCGAGCAGACCGCCGACCTGCTCAAATCCGGCGTGACGGCGATCGCCTATGAGACGGTCACCGGGCCGGGCGGCTCGCTCCCGCTGCTCAAGCCGATGAGCCAGGTGGCCGGGCGGATGAGCATCCAGGCCGGCGCCACCGCGCTCGAGAAGGCCCATGGCGGGCGCGGGATCCTGCTCGGCGGGGTTCCGGGTGTCATGCCGGGCAAGGTGGCGGTGATCGGCGGCGGCGTGGTCGGCTTCAACGCCGCGCAGATGGCGGTCGGGCTCGGCGCCGACGTGACCATACTCGACCGCGATCCCGAAGTCCTCGAACGGCTCGGCGTGCATTTCGAGAGCCGCGCCAAGACGCGCTTCTCGAACAAGGCCAATCTCGCGGATTCGGTCGCCGGCGCGGACCTCGTGATCGGCGCGGTGCTGGTGCCCGGCGCGGCGGCGCCCAAGTTGGTGACGCGCGACATGCTCGCGACGATGAAGCCCGGCGCGGTGCTGGTCGACGTGGCGATCGACCAGGGCGGCTGCTTCGAGACCAGCCGCCCGACGACCCATGCCGAACCCACTTTCGTGGTCGACCAGGTGGTCCATTACTGCGTTGCCAACATGCCCGGCGCGGTGGCGCGAACCAGCACCTACGCGCTCAACAATGTCACCCTGCCCCATGCGCTGCGGATTGCCGAGCTTGGCTGGAAGGAAGCGCTGCGGCGCGATCCGCATCTCGCCCAGGGGCTCAACGTCCACGCCGGCAAGGTCACCTACCGGGCCGTGGCCGAGGAACTGGGCCTGGCCTATGCGCCGGTCGAGGAGATTCTCGCCTAGGCGCTTTCCGCAGGGCCCGGCTTAACCCCAAATAAACCATGCCCGCCTAGGACCCAGCCATGGGTCGGGTTCTTGCATTCTTGGCGTTGCTGCTGGCCGGTCTGGCGGCCAGGCCCGCGCTGGCACAGGAGGCGCCGCAGGATTCCCCGGCCATCCACGCCTTCTGCAGCCTCCCGGCCACGCTCGACACGCCGCTGGAGGCCCTTGCCACCACCACCGGAGGCTGGGATTGCGAGGATCGCGAGCCGAGCCTCGGCCCCGAACGCATGGCGCTGCGATTCGATCTCTCCGGCGCGACGCAGCAGCCCAATTTCCTGATTGCCCGCCGCGCCACGCTCGACGCCGTGCATGTCCTCGTGCGCGATCGCGACGGGGCGACGCGGGGCGCGAGCTTCACGCTCGACACCGCCTATCCCGCGCATATCGGCGGCTTCTTCAAGGTCCCCCTGCCCGGGCTGAACGCGAACAGCACACAGGTGTTCGCGGTATTCGACGGGGTGACCCAGCCGATCACCTTCAGCCAGGCGCATCTCGCCCCCGACGATCCGGGCGACGACCCCGCCGGCCGCAAGCTGTTGCTGGCGCTGGCGGCGCTGAGCGGGATGCTGCTGCTGCCGCTGTTCTTCAATCTCGCCTTCTACCGCGTGCTGCGGCAGAGCTTCGTCCTCTGGCATTCGCTGCTGACGCTCGCGATCCTCGGCCAGATCGTCTTCAACTCGGGCCTCTCGATCCATATCGTCGATCTCAGCGTGACGACGATCAACGCCGCCTATGGGGTCGCCTTCGGCGTCGCCGTGGCCAGCGCCGCGATGTTCGCCTGGTCCTATATCGAGCCGGGCAAGCTCGACCCGCGCCTGCGCCGGACGCTCCCGCTCGCCGCCGCCTATGTGGTGGCGATCAACCTGGCGCAGACCTTCTTCCCGACCGTCCATCGCGAGAGCCAGAGCTATCTTTTCTACATCGCGCATATTCCGATCCTGCTGCTGTTCGTCGCCGTTCTGGTCGATGCCCTCCGGCGCGGTAGCCGCGCGGCGAAGTTCCAGGCGGCCGGCTGGATTCCGCTGCTGCTGGTCGGATTGCTGCGGCTGCTCGGCCAGCTGACGCCGCTGATGGCGCCGACCGATGCGTTGATGCTGTTCTACGTCGGCACGGTGTTGGAAGTGCTGGCGACCACCATGGGCGTGGCCGACCGCTTCCTGGCCCTGCGGCTCGAACGCGACCGGGCCCAGGCCGAAGCCCTGTCGCTCGAGAAGCTGGCCGAGCACGACGCGCTGACCGGGCTGATGAACCGCCGCGCCATCGGTTCGCGCTTCGACGAATTGCACCAGGCGGGCTTCGACTGCTTCGCCCTGATCGACCTCGACCATTTCAAGCGCATCAACGACAGTTTCGGCCACGAAGTCGGCGACCAGGTGCTGCGTGCGACGGCGAAGGCGCTTTCGCCCGACCGGGACACCATGGCGCTGCGCATGGGCGGGGAGGAGTTCCTCCTCCTGCTGCGCGGCGAGAAAGCGCAGGAACGGGCGGAGCAGCGCCGTCAGGCGATCACCAGCCGGGTCGCGAGCATGGTGCCCGGTCTCGACAGCCCGGTCACTGCCAGCATGGGGCTGGTCGAAATCCCGCGCTCGGCGATGAAGCGCGCCGATTTCGGCTATGCCTATTCGAGTGCCGACAAGCTGCTCTATGAAGCCAAGGAAGCCGGGCGTAACCGCACGGTGGCCCAGCGCCTGCAGGGCTTCCCGGTCGAGCGGCGGCGGCAGGCGCGCGGGCGGGAAGTCGCCTAGAGTCCTTCGAGGAACGGCGCCGCGACCTCTGCCGGCACCCGGGTGAGCCGACCGGTGGCGATCTCCACCATCGCCCAGGTAGTCCTGGCGGTCACGATCGGCTTGCCGGCGGCATTGCGGAAGGTGATGTGGCGGTCGAAGCGCGCCCCGCTGGGCGCTTCGGCGATGAAAGTGTGGGCGTCGACCGTCTCGCCTTCGGCAATATTCCCGCGATAGTCGATCTCGTGCCGCACCACCACCCAGGCGTAGCGCGCAACATCCTCGGGCCGGGCATCGCGTTCCCAGTGGGCCGTGGCGATGGCTTCCATCCACTGGACCCAGACCGCGTTGTTGACGTGGCCCATCACGTCGATGTGCTCGGGTCCCGCGGTGAAGGCCGTGTCGAAACTATGGGGCATTTTTTTCGGCCTATCGCTTCGCTGTTTGAGGCCGGGCGGTTCGGCCTATCGCTTCGTTGTTTGAGGCCGGGTCAGTCTCCGATCCCCAATTGCCAGAGGATGAAGGCGAATTCCTCGGCGGTTTCCTTCAGGCTTTCGAACCTGCCCGACTTGCCGCCGTGCCCCGCCCCCATATTGGTTTTTAATAGCAACTCATTATCGTCGGTCTTCAATTCGCGCAAGCGGGCGACCCATTTGGCCGGTTCCCAATAGGTCACACGCGGATCGTTGAGCCCAGCGGTGACCAGCAGCGGCGGATAGGCCTGCGCCGAGACCTGGTCATAGGGCGAATAGCTGCGGATCAGGGCGAAGGCCTCGGCATCCTCGATCGGATTGCCCCATTCGGGCCATTCGCCCGGGGTCAGCGGGAGCGTTGCGTCGAGCATGGTGTTGAGCACGTCGACGAAAGGCACATGCGCGGCAACCGCGCCGAACAGGCCGGGGTCCGAATTGATCACCGCGCCCATCAGTTCGCCGCCGGCGCTGCCGCCGGAAATGCTGATTCGGCCCGCCTGCGTATAGCCGCGCGCGACCAGCGCTTTCGCGACATCGACGAAATCGCTGAAGGTATTGGCGCGTTGCCCGAGCTTGCCGGCCTTGTACCAGGCCCGTCCGAGATCGTCCCCGCCGCGGATATGCGCGATGGCATAGGCAAAGCCGCGGTCGACCAGACTCAGCCGGGTGGTCGAGAAGCCGGGCTCGATCGAAATGCCGTATGCGCCGTAACCATAGAGATGCAGCGGCCCGCCCGGCGCGCGATCCTTGCGGTAAAGCAGGCTGACCGGGATCGCGGTCCCGTCGCGCGCGGCGATCTCGAGCCGCTCGGTTGTATAGAGTGCGACGTCGTAGCCCGAGGGGATCTCCTGGACCTTGAGCACTTCGAGCCGCCTTTCGGCGAGGTGGTAGTCATAGACCGTGTTGGGGCTGACCATGCTGGCATAGGAAAGCCGCAGAGTGTCGACCGCCCATTCGGGATTGTCGTCGAGCCCGGCGGTATAGCTTGCCTCGGGAAAGACGATCGGCTCGACCTTCGCGGGATCCTCGTAGGAGCGCAGCTGGACCTGGTCGAGCCCGGCGAGCCGGCCCTCGGTGACGTAGAAATCGCGGAACAGCTCGACCCCGGTGAGGTAGAATTCGTCCGAACCCGCGATCAGCGTGGTCCATTCGCCCGGCCGTGCGAGCGGCGCGGTGGCGAGGCGGAAATTCTCATGCGTGTCGTTGGTATGGATGTAGAGCAGGCCTTCGCGCTCATCGACGTCGTATTCGACCCCGGCGACGCGCTCCTTCACCAGCAGCAGCGCGGCGAGCGGGTCGGCGGCGGGGACCAGCCGGACCTCGCTGGTCTCGTGGTCGCCGCTGGCGATGATCAGCCATTGCTCGTTGGCCGAGAGCGAGGCCGAGACCCGGAAGCCCTCGTCGTCCTCGTGATAGAGCTCGGCATCCTCGACCAGCGGCCGGCCGAGCCAGTGCAGGCGGGCGTTGTCAGTCCGCCACTGCTCGTTGGCGAGCGAATAGACGAGCCCCCTGTCGCCCGCGACCCAGACCAGCGCGGATAGCGTGCCGGGAATTTCGTCGGGCAGCAGTTCACCCGTTTCAAGGTCCTTGATCCGCGCGGTGTAGCGTTCAGAGCCGTTGTCATCGACGGCATAGGCGAGCAGGCGCCCGTCCGCGCTGACCGAGAAGGCCCCGAGCCGGAAGTATTCCTTGCCCTCGGCCAGCGCCACCTCGTCGAGGATCAGCTGGTCGGCGCTGCCATCCTCCGCGGTCCCGACCGGGCGGCGCCACCATTTCTTGTATTCGGCGCCTTCCTCGAACTCGATCCAGTAGAGGAAATCGCCGTCCTTCTGCGGGACCGAGCGGTCGGCCTCCTTGATCCGCCCGCGCATTTCCCTGAACAGCGAGTCGATCCGGCCCTGCTGGCCGGCCATGCGCGAAGCGAACCAGGCGTTCTCGGCCTCGAGATGCGCGAGCACTTCCTTGTCGGCAACCTCGGGATAGGCCGGATCGCGCAGCCAGGCATAGGGATCCTCGATCGTGACTCCGTGGCGGGTGAAGCGGTGGGGTTTCCTGGCGGCGACGGGCGGCGTCGCGGGTGTGGCATTGCTCATGCCGGAGCCCTATGTTGGCCGCGAAAGGACTGCAAGATGCTGATGCAAACCCATGAGGCGCGGCTGAAGGCCCTGCGCGAGGAACTCGCCCGGCGCGGGCTCGACGGATTCGTGATCCCGATTTCCGACGAACACATGTCCGAATATGTCGGCGCCTATGCCCAGCGGCTGGCCTGGCTGACCGGCTTTGGCGGCTCGGCCGGGACCGCGGTGGTGCTGGCCGAGAAGGCGGCGATCTTCGTCGACGGGCGCTACACGCTGCAGGTCCGCGACCAGGTCGACGGACGGCTGTGGGACTACCGGTCGGTGCCCGAGACCAGCCCGGCCAGATGGCTCGGCGCCGAAGCACCCGCGGGGGCGAGGATCGGCTACGACGCCTGGCTCCACTCCAACGGCTGGGCCGGGGCGGTGGCCGAGGCGCTGGCCGAGAACGGCGGCGAACTGATCGCGGTCGAGGGCAATCCGGTCGATTCGGTGTGGGACGACCAGCCCGAACCCTCGCTCGCCCCGGCCGTGCCGCATCCGGACGAATTCACCGGCAGGGCCTC
>Ga0207828_100502_pt1 | contig 11348 bp, 9 predicted proteins | sample TtaePargueraPR_11_FD_187276 | JGI IMG/M metagenome (GOLD analysis project Ga0207828, IMG submission 187276) | Aerobic enrichment media microbial communities from Bioluminiscent Bay, La Parguera, Puerto Rico - Tt and P2 (3) (SPAdes) | ecosystem: Environmental > Aquatic > Marine > Unclassified ...
CCCTATCAACGCATTGCCGTTTTTCATAATAAGGTAGTTGCGTTCCATAGCTCCAGCAAACACGTTAAATCCTAGATTTTCGTAAAATTCTTTTGAGACTTTAAGGTCTTTGACGCTTAAACTCATTGAAAATGCTCCTAAATTCATCTAATTGTTTTTTTAGTTAATTGTGATGTCAAAAGTACAGACAAGCGTAGAATAGACACTCATACTAAAGTACCAAACCGCTCGTACTTTCGTCTAAAAGTAATAATTTTTAGAGTATATTGAGTTCTTGTGCAATTTGTACGGCTTGGGTACGACGTTTGGCATTTAGCTTCACCAGCAGATTTGAAACGTGTGTTTTGATGGTGCTTTCTGAAAGGAATAATTTGTCCGCAATTTCTTTGTTGGATAATCCCGAAGCGATTTCTTGAAGCACTTCGTACTCCCGAGAGCTGATGTCGAGTTCCTTGATTTTTTGATGGTCAATTTCGGTGGTAGTATTGACTGGTTTATGAAGACTTTTTTTGTTGATAAAAACTCCGACAATAAAGAAAACAATTGCAATAATGGCTACGATGATTTCAACATCCAGAGTTCCAGAAACCATAGAATATTTGCTCAATTGAAACAGCAGCAGAATGGCTAGAATGAGCAATCCGAAAACCAAAATAGTTTTTTTCAAAATCTACGAATTATAAAATTCAGCCTTTATTTTGTCGACAATCGTTTGTGCCAATTTTTCTTTGCTTTCAACGGTCCAGCCAGCAACGTGAGGTGTCAACAAAACATTATCAGCTTTGATGAGGTAGTCAAACGCTTCTGGCAATGTTGAACTAAACATATCTTCAAAAGATGCCTTTTCGTATTCCAACACATCAAGTCCAGTTCCAAGAATTTTTCCGGATTTTAGAGCAGCAACCAAATCATTGGTAACGACACTTTTGCCACGTGCAGTATTGATGAACCAAAACGGCTTTTTAAAATCATTGATGAATTTTGAATTGATCATCCCAACTGTTTGAGGCGTTTGAGGTGTGTGAAGGCTCAAAACATCACTCTTTTTTTGAAGTTCTTCCAAAGATACTTGTTTGGCATTTTTGTCTTCAACATTAGATTTAATGTCATAGCACAGAACCTCTAGATCAAAACCCCTCAATTTTTTCGCAAAGGCTTTGCCCATATTTCCATATCCAATAAGGCCAACGGTTTTTCCATCTAATTCAAGGCCTCTGTTCGCTTCGCGTTGCCATAGACCTTGCCGCACTTCGCGGTCTGCCTTGTTCAATTTGTTGAAGAGTGAAAGCAACATTCCCAAGGCGTGTTCGCCCACGGCATTTCGGTTGCCTTCGGGCGCTGCTATGAGTTTAATGCCTTTTTGAGTTGCATAGTCACAATCAATATTTTCCAATCCTGCGCCCACTCTTCCGATAAATTTCAAGTTTGTTGCAGCATTCAAAAACTGTTGGTCAATAGAAAATCGGCTTCGTAAGATGATGCCATCGTAATTTGAAATTTTGGATTCAATGATTTCTTTTGAAGACGTGTAATCTTCATCATTTGTGAATCCTAAATCATTCAATTGGGTAATCAATAAAGGATGATTGGTATCGAGGTGAAGAATTTTCATTTAAAATCCTAATATCAGTTTTGCAATCAAGAAGTACATCAAAATACCAAACACATCATTGCTTGTAGTGATAAACGGTCCTGTAGCAACGGCAGCATCGATGCCTCTTTTATCTAAAAATATTGGGATGAATGTGCCTATCAACGCAGCCATAATGATGACGGCAATAAGTGCTACGCAAATGGTCAAAGACTCTAGATAAGTTGTATTAAAGGCAAAGTGACTAATAAGCAACACAATACAGGCAATCGCCAAGCCGTTTACTAAACCTAATAGTGATTCTTTCAAAAGACGATTGAGGATATTGCCATCTATAGAATCATTGGCAAGACCTTGTACCACGATGGCTGAAGATTGTACACCAACATTACCTGCTGTCGCCTGAATTAGAGGGACAAACATTAACAAGGCAGGAAATTTAAACATTGCATCGCTAAATCCGTTGATGATGCTTGCAGCTCCTATACCTCCAAACATTCCTATCAACAGCCAAGGCAAACGTGCTCGTGTCAATTCCCAGATGCTGTCATCGGCTTCAACGTCGCCAGTAATACCTGCTGCCAATTGATAATCTTTATCAGCTTCTTCCCTTAAAACGTCAACGATATCATCAATGGTAATTCTACCCAATAAGGTCATTTCATCATCCACCACAGGAATTGCTTCCAAGTCATATTTTGCCATCACTTTCGCAACTTCTTCCGGATCTTCATCCACCTTAACATAATCTACATTTTTGATATAGATATCTGCAATTTTCTCATCACTTTTGGCGACAATCAAATCTTTTAGAGATAAGCGACCAATCAGCTTATTTTGTTTATTGACAACGTAAATAGAGTGCACTCTTGTGACATCTTTCGCCTGACCTCTGATGCGACGTAAACAGCCTGCAACCGTCCAAGTTTCAAATACTTTGACAAGCTCTTTTGCCATCAAACCACCAGCGGTGTCTTCGTCATAGCGTAAAAGCTCGGTGATTTCTGCCTTGTGGTCTTCATCTTCAATATGACGAATGACCTCTCGTTGACGTTCTTCAGAAAGCTCGGCAATGATATCGGCTGCATCATCTGTATCCAGCTCTTCAATTTCTTCAGCGATTTCCTTGGCTGATAAATTTTCAAGGACTTTCTCTCGATTGTCGTCATCGAGTTCCATTAACACATCTGAAGTGGTCTCTGAATCCAATAGTTTGATGACATACATCGCCTCTTCCAGATTTACTTCATCTAGAATTTCAGCAATATCGGCGTAGTGAAAACCTTTTAGCAGTTTTCGAAGTTCCCTATCGTTTTTTTGTTCGATAAGTTGTTCTACTTCCGCGATGAGGTCGTCCGTAAGCTCAAACTGTATGTTCTCGTTTTCTTCAGACAAGGGTATCTTCAATTAAAAATTTAGAGTTCCTTTTCAATGAGTTGCGTGAGTGTGATGAATTGTTCAACACTCAACTGCTCTGGGCGTTGGTCAAAGATAACATTTGCTTTTAAATTATCTGATAAATTGAATGTTTTTAAACTGTTACGAAGCGTTTTTCGGCGTTGTTGAAAAGATGTTTTTACCACCTTAAAAAACAGCACTTCATTACAAGGGAGTTCATAATTTTCTTTTCGCTTTAACAGCAATACACCAGAATCAACCTTTGGAGGCGGATTAAAAACACTAGGAGGTACCGTAAAAAGATAATCGGCATCATAGAAAGCCTGTGTCAAAACCGAAAGAATGCCGTACACCTTGCTGCCTTCTTTAGAACAAATACGCAAGGCAACCTCTTTTTGAAACATTCCAGAAAACTCAGGAATTTGGTCACGCATTTCCAGAGTTTTGAATACTATTTGCGAAGAAATATTGTATGGATAGTTTCCAATGATGGCGAACGGTTCATCATTAAAAATCTTCTTTAAATCATACTTTAAAAAGTCTTGCTCAATGACTCTATCGGCCAAATTGAGATAGTTTGCCTTAAGGTATTCAACAGATTCTGTGTCAATTTCAATAACGTAGGTTTTGATATCTTTCTTCAGAAGATATTTGGTCAAAACACCCATTCCAGGGCCGATTTCCAATACGTTTTTATAGCCTTCCAAAGACAATGTATCAGCAATTTTTGAAGCAATGTTTTCGTCATTCAAAAAATGCTGGCCAAGATGCTTTTTTGCTTTTACTTGATGAGAATTGGAATGATTTTGATGATGTGCCACGAATTTATGAATGATTTTGATTGAAAAATGAAGCTATAAATTCAAAGATACAAGAAATGAAATGATACCTTATGATTCAATTCAATCAAACTTCACAGAATATTCGTCCATAACCTCAAGTTCGGTTCTAAAAGACAAGACCTTGTCTCCAAACAGTTGAAGCGCATCCTTGCGCAAAGCATTGGCATAATTATTATAATAACGTTCCAAATCTTCTCTGTTTTTTGCGTGATATTGGACAGAATAAGTGACGCCTTGATGCTCATCAACAAGAACTCTTGTGAGTTTTGCTTTTGTGAAACAACCTGATGCCAACACTTGTGGAATGTGTTCTTTAATCCATATCAGCCAATGTTCGTGAACCGATTCTTCTATGTTTGAGGTAACGTTGTAAATAATCATAAAGTTGTTGTTTGTTGGTATAATTCTATTGAAAATAAATGGAGTATGAGACAGCACTGCCAACTGTCACTGAATGCTGCTCACTAATTAATGGCGTCTCCACGCAACATCCTAAATTTTTTCCGAGCTTCAACCGAATAAATACTGTCTTCGTGTTTGAAAATAATTTGCTCGTAAAGTTCTTTAGCTTTTTCAGGCTCCGCCAAATGATTGTTGTAAAGCTCGGCCAAAAAATACAAAGCATCATCAGCCAAAATCTCTTCGGAATAATTGGCAATAATATTCTGATAGTTCGTCACAGCTTTTTCATATTGCTTTTTCTTTTCAAACAATTGCGCTTGCTTCAAGAGCGCTTCATCTTCCACACTTTCGCCTTTGTGTTCGGTCAAAATTTTGCCCAACAAATCAATGGCTTCATCAGTTTTGTTCTGAAAGGACATCAAATCGGCTTTGGCATATAATTTTAGTGCAACGTGAAGGGAATCTTCATATTTATTGTCGGAAATGAGAAGTTTTAAATCCAAAGCATCATTGGCAATGAGTTGCGAAGTAGATGATTTTAGGATTTTCAATTGTGATTCAGCCCATTCAAAATCACCTTTGTAATAACTGGTTTTTGCAACTTTAAAGCGAGCTTCTTGCGAAATGGTACTGTTTTTCAAGTTAGCTTGAATTTGAGAATAGTAAATCAAAGCTTCATTAAATTTTTCCTGCAACACCAGAATGTCTCCGAGTTTCAGCTTTACGCTTGCTTCTTGAAATGGCGAAATGTTCAATTGTAAACTTTTCTTCAAAAAGTCGCTAGCCTCTTGAGGTTGCTTTAGGTAAAAAGCCAAAAAGTTGCCGTACGAAATTTGAAGAGATAGCGTCTGCTCAAACGTTCCGTAAGTCTCAAAAATATCTAAATATTTCTTGTTGATAGAAGAGAAATCTTTTTCTTGGGCATTTTCTACTTCGATATCGAGAAGATATTGGTTTGCCAATAGTTTGGTGTCGATGTCTTGAGCTGTTTCCAAAACAAAACTAAAAATTTCAATGGCAGCCTCATCTTGTTTGTCTTCATTCGCCATTATACCCAATTCTATGATTCGGCTTAAGCTTTCTGGGTTTCTGCGATACAATGCTTTTTCCTGAACAAATGATTTTGAAAAATCCTTTTCCTGTACGAACATCCAGCTCAACAATTCATACCAATAATCGTGAGGTTGCGATTGTAGGTTTTTAAGAAGCAATTTTTTGAGAATGAGGTTGTTTTCATTCTCTTTGTTTTCTGAAACGAAATCGCTAAAGGCACGTTTAGCATTATTGATGAAACTCGGTTTGGTCTCAATATAATCGAGATAATTGGAAAACATTCCTTCCACATCGCCTTGTTCGCCATAAATTTGTGCCAATTGAATGTTGAAATTGAGATTTGGATTGAGTTCCATCGCTCTCTTATAAGCTCTGATGGCTTCTTCCAGTAATGAATGGTCTTCAAATTGATGTGCGATTCCAAACACGAAGTTTGGATTTTCTTCAATCTTTGAAAACGCTTCATCGTAATATTTTTTGGCAGATGCTGCATTTTCCTGCAATTGATAGTTGTAGCCAAGCTCTACCAGCAATTGAGGATTGTTGTTAATGGCAATTTTTTCAAATAAAAGTTGCTGTACTGCATCGTATTGTTTTAACTGTTGATGTGATTTTATGAGTTGGAACAGGTAATTGTTGTTCGAAGGATTTTTTTGATAGAGCTGTTGATAGCCTATGAGCGCTTTCTCAAATTCACCTCTTTTGAAATAGTCATCAGAAAGTTGCTCACTTTGGGAAAAAAGTAAACTGCTTGTAAACAGAAAGATGAAAGCTAACAACTTGTTCATAAGATGAATTTGTGTAAATATAACAAATGAGTAAGTTTCTTATTGTGAATGTTATGATAAAAAAATGCCTGAACTGTTAGTCCAGGCATTGCCATCAAAATAAATGTGCTATTAATCATTACTTTAAAATGATTCAATTATTCTGCTTGGGCATTTTATGTTTTATCTTCCAAAAGAGAAAAATGTATTCCTAAAATAAAATTTTACTTACCATAACTACTAATGATGCAAGCAAAACAAGACGCATAATGTTTTTCATGATATAAGTAGGTTTATAAATGAGCATACGAACATCAAGATTATTTACGAAAAAACAAAAAAAATGCTAAAAAAATCGTTGAACAACGTAAAATTTTAGCATTTAAACGATAAATTATAGAAATATTCCTACAAATTAGATTTTATCAAATCCTGTGTATGGAACTAAAACATCAGGAATTTTGATGCCATCTTCGGTTTGATAATTTTCTAAAATGCCAGCCAAGACTCTTGGAAGTGCAAGAGAACTTCCATTAAGCGTGTGAGCCAATTCATTTTTGCCTTCGGAATTTTTGAATCGCAGTTTTAAACGATTCGCCTGAAAAGTTTCAAAGTTTGAGACAGATGAAATTTCCAACCAACGATCCTGTGCTGTTGAAAACACCTCGAAATCATAAGTAAGTGCAGAAGTAAAGCCTAAATCGCCACCACATAAACGTAAAATCCTGTAAGGCAACTTTAGTTCTTGCAAAATGGTTTTCACGTGCGCTACCATTTCATCAAGCGCATCATAAGAACGAGAAGGATGCTCGATTCTTAATATTTCAACCTTATCAAATTGGTGCAAACGGTTCAATCCTCTTACGTGAGCACCATAACTTCCAGCTTCACGACGAAAGCAAGGTGTATAACCAGTAATTCCTATTGGCAAATCACTTTCGTTAAGTAATTCATCCCTAAAGATATTAGTTCCGGGAACTTCAGCTGTCGGAATCAAATAAAGATTGTCAGCAGTAACGTGGTACATTTGTCCTTCTTTGTCAGGCAATTGCCCTGTTCCAAAACCAGAAGCTTCGTTAACCAAATGAGGCAATTGATATTCACTATAACCAGCAGCAGTATTTTTATCGAGAAAGTAAGAAATCAATGCACGCTGTAATTTGGCACCTTTTCCTTTGTAAACAGGAAATCCTGCACCAGTAATTTTGTTGCCCAATTCAAAATCAATGATATCATACTTTTTTGCCAGTTCCCAATGCGGTAAAGCATCGTTGTGCAAAACAGGAATGTCACCTTCTCTAAAAACCTCTTCATTATCAGTTTCAGAAGTTCCCGCAGGAACCAATGAACAAGGTACATTCGGGATTTTATAGAGTAATTGGTTCAAAGCTTCCACTTTTGCATCAAGCTGTTCTGCTAAAGATTTTGAGTCATCTTTTAACTGAACCGTTTTTTCTTTGAGCTTGTTAGCTTTTTCTGCTTCACCAGACTTATACAAGTTTCCTATTTCTTTTGACAAGCTGTTGGATTCTGCCAAAACATTATCCAATTGTGATTGTAGACTTCGTCGGTCTTCATCCAATGAAATGACTTCATCTATCATTTGAGTGGCATCGATATTTCGTTTTGCCAATCCTTTTATGACAGTTTCTTTGTTGTCTCTGATGTAAGATACTTGTAACATGCTATAAGATTTTGGAGGCAAAAGTAATTAAATTTTATCCTTCAGAAGACAGTACTTTTGCACGAATTTTAGAATTTCAAGTTTACCCTTTCAAATCGCTATTTTTTGACTTCTTCAATCTGATTTGAAGGCAATATCCAATCGCTGTGTTTTAAAGGATGCCATTTTACGCTTGCCAGATCCACTTTCGGGTCGATAAGTGGTGTCATTTTACCACTGTTTACCTTAACTCTTGCATTCACAAACACCTGAACATCCATGCCTTTTTTTGAAAAGTCTTTTTTAAGGTGCTGCGCAAATTGCCAAATGACATCTGGTTTTGTACTGGCTGTGCGTTGCTGACTCTTTGTGAGATAATCATTTAAATTGATAGGTGTTCGAATATTAGTCTTCTTGTCTACTACTTCATAGGTGGTATAGCCACTTTTAGAACGAAGCATCATCCTCCATGATAATCTATGGCCTTCTTCCGTCCAAAGGACATCATCTTTGAAAAAATGATGACGTAGAGGCAATCCTATTTGTATTAAAAAATACAGAACAAGCATAACCAGAAATGGTGTTTTATAATCTGGGATGATTACTTTGTTTTCTTCATAAAAAGGTTTCTTCTTCAAGAATATATTTCGAATGGTTTTTGGTTCAAAAAAGAACAATGAAAATGCAATCGACAGATAGGGAAAGATACCAATTTGAAACACAAACGAATTAAACAAATGAAAAAACAAGGATATCAAAAAAGCCCACTTTCGTGTCGGTTTGTAGAGCAATAAAGGGATAATCAAACCATCAAATAGAATTCCTCCATAGCTTAATATATAATGCAACCATTTTTGTTGTAATAAATCACCAACAATAGCGTAGTGACTTTTACCTTTAAGAATGGTTTCCATAACGGAAGTGTCCAGCCAATCTGGATACAGCTTTGCGATAGATGCATAAGTATAGACAATGAACATTTGTAGAATGAATACCCAACTGCACCATTGAGGCATGGAAATAGCTTTGATGCTGGGATTTAATTTTGCATCCACTGAAAAATATCTATTGGCAGGTTGAAATACCATTATGGTATTCAAAAGAATCAATAGATAGTAATGGTTGTTATAGGAAGACTTCTGCATCAAATAGGTTGCGGCCCACATCAAAGAAAAGCCAATGATACTCAATCTGTATTTATAACCAACCATTACCATAAGCCCAAAAATTCCCATCACCGCGTAAAACACATACATCCAATGGCCAGGAAGCGGCTGAAGCCACTCAAACCCAATGAATGAAAAGGTAAATTTTGGTTGCATTAGGTTTCGACTGACCCAGCCCGTAAAGATAGCTCCTACACTTTCCAGAAAGATCAAAAGCCCAAAAGCAATTCGAAAAACTATGAGTGGGCTATTATCGATACGCTTAAAAAGGAAGTTAACCATGATTTCGAAGTGAATTTATTGCCTCCAATTTATCTTTTTTAAGTTGTTCTTGCAACAATTCTAAAGATTCAAATTTTTGCTCATCTCGCAAACGGGATATGAATTCAATTTTGAGAGATTTTCCATAAATATCTTTGTCAAAATCAAAGAAATTAACTTCAATGGTTTTGTTGGAACCGCCAACTGTGGGGTTATTGCCGATATTCATCATTCCCAACAAAGGCTCATCATTCAAAGTTGACTTTATGGTATACACACCATCTTTAGGAATCAATTTATAATCTTCACTCACTTCAATATTTGCAGTTGGAAAGCCAATTGTTTTACCAAGGCCTTTACCTTTAACTACAATGCCATTGATAAAATAATTGTAACCGAGATAGGCGTTGGCTACAGTTATGTCGCCTTGGTCTAAAGCTGTCCTTATTTTAGTAGAGCTAACAGCAACGTCTTCTACATCTTGTGCTGATATTTCTTCAACAGTAAATCCAAACTCTTCACCAAAAAGCTTTAAATCATCGATGTTTGCGCTTCTGTTTCTGCCAAATTGATGGTCATAACCAATAATAATGTGTTTGGCTTGGAGTTCTTCCACCAATATGGTTTTTACAAATTCTCGAGCAGATAGATTTGCAAATTCTTTTGTGAAAGGTTTGACTATCATCTCATCAAGGCTAAGTTCCTTAAGAATGTTTTCTCGCTCATTTATGGTGTTCAATAGTTTTATATCAGAATGTTTTTGTAAGACCATTCTGGGATGCGGAAAAAAAGTCAATACTACAGATTTTAAATCTTTTTCCTTTCCGGTATTCGTCAACCTATTGATGATTTTTTGGTGTCCAAGATGTACACCGTCAAAAGTACCAATTGTGACAACGGTATATTGAAATTTATTGTTGTTAAAAGCGTGGGGTATTTTCATAAAAGGGCAATTCTTGGCCTTCATTAGGATATTAATCTTTACTTTTGAAAAAGTACCTTATCCTAAAAACAAAAATAATATATTATGAAAACAAAATTACACCATGTGCTTTCTTTGACAATGGTTTTTTTCTCATTCATTGTAATGGGACAAAAGAATAGGTTCGTCAAAGAATCAAATGGTACCAGTTTAAATCAAAGTGGAGCGGTGAATACCGGTATAAAGAAGTTTGACACATATCGCTTTGATGAAGAGAGTTTAAGAGCAACTTTATCGAATGCACCTTCCTATGATAGATTTTCCGATAGATCAAACTTGGTTATGGAATTTCCTACTGTTGATGGTAAGCTGCAGTCGTTCCAGATGGTAGAGTGGTCTAATATGCATCCTGATCTTCAGGCGATGTACCCAGAGATTCGTTCATACATAGGATATAGTTTGGTTGATGCTTCAACCATTCACATCAGTATTTCTCCATATAATGGATTAAATGGGGTTATTTTGGGTAGTTCAAAGACCATCGTTTTTGAATCTATTACTGGAGATGCGAACAGGATTAAAGTCTTTGAAAAGTCAGCAAAGGGAAGCTTGTCTTCATTTGAATGTTCAACAATTCAGACATTTGAAGAACAAATACAAACCAATGGCAGCCTAAATAGAAATGCCGATGATAGTATTTTAAGGACATACCGATTGGCAATGTCGGTTACTGGTGAATACTCCGCTTACAATGGAGGAACAATGGCAAGTGTAAATGCTGCAATTAACGCCACAATGACGAATGTCAATGCTGTATTTATGAACGACTTTAATGTGAGGATGCAATTGGTTGCCAATAACAATAGTGTCGTTTATTTAAACGGAGCTTCAGATCCATATAGCGGCACTTCTGATAACCTCTATAATTCAGCAGTGGCAAATACACTTGATGCAAATATTGGTTCTGCAAACTATGATATTGGGCATTTAATGGGTGGAATTGGTAATAATGGGTCTGCTGGGTGTATTGGTTGTGTGTGCAGTTCAGGAAGCCTTAGTTCGGGTACTCATAAAGGATCGGGCTTCACTACCAGTGTCGAACCAAGTGGAATCAGATTTGATATTGATTTTGTAGCTCATGAAATGGGACATCAATTTGGAGCAAATCATACTTTTACGCATCGTCCCGAAGGAGGCATCGCTCAAATGGAGCCAGGCAGTGGTTCTACAATTATGGGATATGCAGGCATTACAGGAGCAACTGATGTTCAACAAAACAGTGA
>Ga0207828_100503_pt1 | contig 11222 bp, 11 predicted proteins | sample TtaePargueraPR_11_FD_187276 | JGI IMG/M metagenome (GOLD analysis project Ga0207828, IMG submission 187276) | Aerobic enrichment media microbial communities from Bioluminiscent Bay, La Parguera, Puerto Rico - Tt and P2 (3) (SPAdes) | ecosystem: Environmental > Aquatic > Marine > Unclassified ...
AAATGGCTCTATCTCTTTACGGATTCGTTTTTCAAAATCGCGTGCAGAGTTGGTTTCCTTTTCAATCAAATCCCACTTATTCACCAAAATGACAATACCTTTTCTGTTGCGCTCTGCCAACCAAAAGATATTCTGAACCTGACCATCAAACCCACGATTGGCATCAGCTACAATCAAACACACATCGCAATGCTCAATGGCACGAATGCTTCGCATCACAGAATAAAACTCTAAATCTTCTTTGACTTTTGATTTTTTGCGAATACCAGCCGTATCTACCAAATTGAATTCAAAACCGAACTGGTTGTATTTGGTATCAATGGCATCACGTGTAGTACCAGCAATGTCTGTAACGATATATCTGTCCTCGCCTATCAAGGCATTAATGAAAGATGATTTTCCAGCATTCGGACGACCTACTACAGCAAAGCGCGGCAATTCTGATTCTACTTCCGGTTCATAAGGTGGCAACGCTTTTACTACAGCGTCGAGCAAATCACCCGTTCCGCTACCGTTGGTACTAGCTATGTTGAAATACTCACCAAGACCGAGTGCATAAAATTCTACAGAGTCTTCAGCTCTTTTGTTATTATCGACCTTATTGACAGCCAAGAACACTGGTTTGCTGACCTTGCGAAGTAAATTGGCCACATCTTCGTCCATACCTGTGACACCTGTTTCCACATCGACCATAAAGATGATGACATCTGCCTCATCGATGGCGAGTTCCACCTGCTTGTCTATTTCGGCTTCAAAAATATCGTCGCTTCCCACAACGTAACCACCAGTATCGATGACGGTAAACTCACGGCCGTTCCACTCTGTTTTTCCGTAGTGTCTATCTCGAGTGACGCCACTCACGGCATCTACGATGGCTTCTCTACGCTTAATTAAACGGTTAAAAAATGTAGATTTCCCAACATTCGGACGACCTACTATGGCTACTATGTTACTCATTGCTTCTGATTTAATCTGCGTTACATCTCCTGTAAGCGGGTGCAAAGATAGGATTTAGTGTTCAGTATTCAGTGTTCAGTGTTCAGTTTTTTTGGGTAACAAGTTGAATAAGAAAAATTAGCAGTCTAAAAACCAAGACTGCTAACTGAATACGGATCACTGATTATAACCAAATCGCTTTAATTGTCTTTGGTCGCTTCTCCAGTTTTTATTCACTTTGACATACAATTCCAAATGCACCTGTTTTCCGAAGAATTTTTCCAAATCCTTACGTGCTTCCACTCCTACTCGTTTCAATGCCGAACCTTTATGGCCGATGATGATTCCTTTTTGGGTATCACGCTCTACCATAATTACTGAACGCATACGTATGATGTCTTCCTCCTCAAAAAACTCTTCAGTTTCAACTTCAACAGCATACGGGATTTCCTTTTTGTAGTGCAGCAATATCTTCTCACGAATTGTTTCGTTTACGAAGAAGCGTTCCGGTTTGTCTGTCAATTGGTCTTTAGGATAGAATGGAGGCGACTCTGGCAACAAATCAATGATGCGATCAAATATCTCAACCACGTTGAATCCCTGCAATGCCGAAATAGGATAAATCTCCGCATTTGGCACTTTAGATTTCCACAGTTCCATTTGCGCTTCCAGTTCCTCTTGATTGGAGGTGTCAATTTTATTCAGAAGCAACAAGACTGGAATTTTTGAATTGGTAATTTTATTGAAGAAGGCTTCGTCTTTTAATTCCTGCTCGCCAATTTCCACCATATACACCAATACATCGGCATCTTCAAAAGCCGATTTTACAAAATCCATCATCGATTCTTGCAACTCGTACGCAGGCTTGATGATTCCTGGAGTATCTGATAAAATCACCTGAAAATCATCACCATTGACGATACCCAGAATACGATGTCTTGTAGTTTGAGCTTTTGATGTGATGATGGATAATTTTTCACCTACAAAGGCATTCATTAAGGTAGATTTACCAACGTTCGGATTCCCGATAATATTTACAAAACCTGCTTTGTGCATCTGTTATATTCTAATTTTTAGCAAAGATACGGTTTAAGTAGTCAGTATAGAGCTTTTTGTCTTTAATAACGATGAAGTCTTCTTATTCGGTTTAAGATTTTAAGAACTTTCTGCTCCAGACTCTTTTTCCATTTTATCCAATAGCTTATTCAATTCTGAATGCGAATCGTGTCCATAAAACTTCGAATACACTCTTGTGAATTCTGCACCAAAAAAGAAAATAAGGCACGAATAAGACACCCATAACAAGACCAACACGATGCTTCCAGCAGCACCATAAGTAGACCCTGGATTTGATTGTCCGAAATATAAACTCAACAAGAATTCACCAAAAACGAACAATATAGCTGTGATGATGGCGCCAATCCATACCGTTTTCCATCGGATTTTGGTATCTGGCATATATTGAAACATCAAGGCGAAAAGTGTCGAGATGATTCCTACCGACAAGACGAAATTCAGGATATAAATTAAATATAGCACCACATCAGGAAATACCCTTTGGATGTAATCTGTCAACGCCGAAATTAGCGTAGTTACCACAAAGCTGATCAATAACAAAAATCCTATAACCAAGATAAACGCAAAACTTTTGGCGCGATCTGTCAGTATCTTGATAAGGCTGAAGCTTGATGTTTCCCTGACTTTCCAGATTTTGTTAAGTGAAATTTGCAATTGATAAAAAACACCCGTTGCACCAAACAAAATACTGGCAATGCCAATGATGGTTGAGATGGTATTATCTTTTGTGTTTTGCGTATCAGAAATCATTGCCAAAATGGACTTCGCAGCTTCTGGTCCAAGCGCTGATGATATTTGAGAGTTCAATTGGCCTGTGACTATTTCTTCACCCCAAATACTTCCAACCACATTAATAAGAATGACCAACAATCCTGGCAAGGACAGCACTGCGTAATACGCCACAACCGCACTCAAACGCCAAGGATCATCCTTATCCCAAGCTTTGTAGGTTTCAACGACCAATTTTGGAAGGTCTTTTAATTTGAATTTTCCTTCTGGAATGCTTTTCATAGGATCACCAAATTAGGTATATAGAATCTGCCCGAGTACCTCAATAAGAAGAAATACATGCTCAAAAGAAAAATAAAAAAGCCATAACGTCTTTTAGTTATGGCTTTTATATGAAATAAGTGAATTTTATAACTTCTAAATTACTAATATATAACTGTTATAATTATCCATAAACACTACATAATCTTAATCAATAATTCGTTGAAATAGATTTTAGCCAATTCGTTTATGTGATTTTCATTACAATCAGTCAATTCCTCTATTTGCAAAAACACGCTTGGAACAGTGTTCTTATGTTTAAGTTTCTCAATAAGACAAGTGTTATCAGTGGCTGACAACACTAGTACTCCATCAACGCTACCATCATTAATCAGTTTGAAACATTCTTTCTCTTTATGTTGAGATGTGAAAGATTGAAATACCATTAATCGATAACCCAATTCAAATGTCAAGTTTTGTATTTCTGACAATATGGCGCCATAGAAACTATCCGCTATTTCCGGAATAATAACAGCCAAAGTTTTCGTCTGCTGTTTTCTTAACGCCAAAGCATAATGATTAGGGACATAATTATGCTCTTTAGCAATATTCATTATTGCTTCACGGGTTTCAATACTTATATCTGCCTTATCATTAAGTGCTTTTGAGACTGTTGATACAGAATATCCCGACAGAACGGATAAGGTTTTTAATGTAATGGCGGATTGTTGCACCTCTATTTATTTTTTAAGTTTTTAATGCACTCAATTGAAAATTTAGTCAATGATTGAATCTCGGTATAATTAAAAATGCCATCTGCATTTTTAGATATTAGGTTAGAACCCATTCCTACACACACTACACCAGCTTCAAACCAAGCTTCTAAACTTTCTTGCGTGGGACTAACGCCACCCGTAGGCATAATACTTGTCCATGGACAAGGACCTTTGATTGATTTTACAAACCCCGGATGAGAAACATCTCCAGGAAATAACTTTACAATTTCACACCCTAATTCTTCTGCTTTTGCAATTTCAGTGAGCGTGGCGCAACCAGGTGACCACAAAACTTTGCGACGATTGCAAACTAAAGCTATATCCTCTCGCAGGACAGGTGTGACGATAAAATTGGCACCTAACTGCATATATAACGAGGCAGCCGCAGCATCAGTAACAGATCCCACTCCTAGTGCCATTCCTTGTAAATCATTTAAAACATATTTGTTTAATTCAGAAAAAACTTCAAATGCAAAATCGCCACGACTTGTGAACTCCACTACCCTAGCCCCACCATCATAACAAGCTTTTAAAATTCTTTTTCCAACTTCTACATTGTCATGATAAAACAAAGGAACCAAGCCCGTGTTGTGCATCATTGCAGCTATTTCTATTCTAGTAAACTGTGCCATATCTTATCTTGAAACCTTCCCTGATGCATCACCAGATAGGAACTTCTTTATTTCTTCAATCGTAATAAGGTTATAATCTCCTGATATTGTATGTTTCAGACAGCATGCAGCCACAGCAATATCAAGGGCCTTTTGCTTATCATTGTAATCGTTTATCAAACCATAAATCAATCCGCCCATAAAAGCATCACCACTGCCAACCCGATCCACCACAGGAGTTACTTCTTTCACTGCAGCTTTGTAAATGGTATTGCCATCATAGAGAATTCCTCCTATTCTTTGATGCGATGCACTTACGGAATATCGCAAGGTGGTGGCTGCAATTTTTAAATTAGGGCACAACTCAAACAATTTATCATATAGAACCGGCAATGATTTTTCATCTTGATAATTAGGGTCTGCCTTATCTTTGCCTAACATAAAATAGGCAGTATCGATATCGCCTAAAATGACATTACTGTACTTAAGTAAATCAGGCATGACCTGACCAGGTGTTTTGCCATATTGCCATAATTTCGAACGGTAGTTTAAATCAGAAGAAATCGTAATACCCAACTCAAAAGCTGCCAAAACCGCCTCCAAACAAACTATGGCGGCCGATTCCGAAATTGCTGGTGTTATACCACTCCAATGAAACCATTCTGCGTCTTTCAACACCTCCTTCCAGTTGATGCTTCCCGGTTCTATGGTTGCCATAGAGCTATTCGCTCTATCATAAACAACATTGCTTCCTCTGGTGCCTGCACCAGTTTCTAGAAAATATATGCCGAGGCGGTCACCACCGTAAATCACATTATGGTTTTGCACGTTGAACTTACGCATTTCCTTGAGAGCACATGCCCCAATTTCATTATTGGGAAGCCTAGTAACGAATTCTACCGGGACGCCATAATTAGCAAGAGATACGGCTACATTGAATTCGCCTCCACCATAAGAAGCACTGAACATTTTAGCCTGTGAAAAACGCAGATGCCTTTCTGTAGAAAGACGAAGCATAAGTTCTCCAAATGTTACTACTTTACTCATTTTTTAATTTTATCTATACCTAACTCTTCCAGAAAAAGCCACATTTCTTTATCAATATCTTTCTTTTCATCCTTGGAAAACTTCCCATGCTTTCCGCCTTTAATAGTTATAAATTTTGTCTTAACCCCAACTTTCATTAGCTTTTCATGAAGATTTTCCGACTGAACATAGGGTACTATCGGGTCCATATCGCCATGAATTATAAATGTGGGTGGACTTTTTGGGTCCACATAGAAAATAGGAGAAACTGATTTCGTAAATTCAAAATCGCCGTGTTTTGTGCCTAACCATTTTTTAACAGATCCTGAATTGGCCACCTTGGGAGATGACAAATCATTAATTCCATATTTATCTATTATAGCGAATATCTGAACAGGCTCGGGGATTGTAGCACAATTGGAATCAAACGTTTCAGAATTATTGAGCAGACCCGCCATCAGTGCCAAATGCCCTCCAGCTGAAGCTCCCATGAGAATTATTCGTGAGGTATCAATGTTCAACTCTTTAGAATTTTGAATGAGGTATCTAACTGCACATCGAATATCTTCAATTGCGGCTGGTGCTTTTGCTTGGCTTTCCAATCGATACTCTATATTTGCCACAGCAATTCCTCTTTTAAAAAATGAAGAGAAACCGGTTTGTGACTCCTTTTGTCCATGATTCCAGCCACCTCCATGAATATTTACAACAACTGGTGTGGAAACTTGCGCATCTATGGGATAATAAAAATCCAACTTTCCTTCCCAGCCATCTAGTGTTGCGTAAACCAAATTTAGTTTACCCTCATAATTAGGCGGCAAACTAACTTTTGGAAATGTTCCATCTGACTGTGCATAAAGGCATTCCAGAGAAATCAACAACAAAAAAGATAATAAATACTTGGCCAACATCACATGTTTTAAATCCCTAATGCCTGACCACCACCAATCTGAATAGTTTCAGCAGTAATAAAAGACGCATCTTCACTAGCCAAAAATGACACTACAGATGCAACCTCTTTAGCTTCGCCCAATCGACCCAATAAAATATTGTTTTTCCATGATGCAAAAACTTCAGGCTTTGTTGATTTTATTTGTGCATGAAACGGTGTATCAATGGTTCCTGGAGAAACGGCATTAACTCGAATTCCATATTCTGCTAAATCTTTTGCCAACGCTCTAGTGATAGCATTCACGCCTGCTTTTGATGTTCCATACACTCCTGCTCCAGGGCCTCCTGCAGTCCAACCTGCATTTGAAGTAAAGTTGATGATGGATGGATTCACACCATTTTTCAAATAAGGAATCGCTGCCCTTGATGCAAAAAATACAGAGTCTAAATTCAAAGCCATTACTGACCTATAAAATTCTGTGGTCATTCCTTCAAATCTTGAACGACCTCCAAGACCTCCAGCATTGTTCACCAACACATCTATTTTTCCATATTTTTCTCCAATTTTAACGATATTGGGAGTAACTTGTTCTTCATCCGTAACGTCAAAACCGTAATACTCTGCATTAATGCCCATTTCTGTAAGTTCCTTCACCTTTGCCGCACCAGATTCTTCTTCGATACCATTTAGGATGATGGTGTAGCCATCTTTGCCCAATCTCTTCGAAATCTCAAAACCTATTCCTCCTGTGGCTCCTGTAACTACTGCTATTTTATTCTCTGACTTACTCATCTTGTAAAAATTTTATTTAATATTTATAATTGATTTTTTGATTTTAAAGGTTCTATTTTAGGGCATAAAACCCACACACTTCCCATGGTTATGATGGCTAAAGCAGCCCCAATTATGAACGCTGGTGTATAATTACCACCTGATGTGAGCCAAGGAACCAATGCTGTTAATCCAAATGCACCCAATTTTGCCGCCATGCCAGCAAAGCCTGAAAGCGTACCTACCGTTTTTCCGCCAAATAAATCGCTGGGCAAAGTCTGAACATTCCCAATGGCTGTTTGAAAACCAAATAGAATTACCGCCATTAAAAGAACGGCAATTTCCGGACCTCCAGGATTAGCCATTGCAAGTAATGCAGGTAACATAATGTTACATCCAAGAGAAATGACAAACTTTCGGGTTTTATTGACTGTCCACCCGACTTTAATTCGATTTTGTGCTAATAATCCGCCAAACCAAGCTCCCAGCATTGCACCCACATAAGGTACCCAAGCATAAAACCCTATAGATTGTACATCCATTGCGTAAACTTCATTGAGATAAATTGGAATCCAAAAAATGAACAGCCACCAAATAGGGTCTAGAGCAGCCGATGCAATGATTACGCCCCAACTTTCTTTGTGCTTTAGCATTGTGGTGGTATCTGGATTGTACCCTTCATCAAACTCTCCATCCTCGTCCTTATCCTGATTTTTCTGACCAGTTAAAATATACTTGCGCTCTTCAGGAGTAATCCATGGATGCTTTGAAGGGGGAGATTTCACCAATATCCACCAAGGAACAAGCCATAGAAGGCCTAAAAGCCCAATTAATATGAAGATATATTGCCAATGAAAATAAACAGATAATAATCCAATTGTGGGAAATGCAACTATACCACCAACTGCTGCACCTGAATTAAAAAGACCCTGTGCAAAAGCGCGCTCTTTTGTTGGGAACCATTCGGCATTTCCTTTAGCAGCTCCAGGCCAATTACCTGCTTCCGAAATTCCTAATAAAGACCGGAAAATACTCAAGCTAACTACTCCTTTTGCAAACGCATGCAAGGCTGTTGCGATTGACCAAAAACCAATGGATAAAGTAAATCCAATTCTAGTTCCTAGCCTATCGAAGATTTTCCCAAAAATGGCCTGACCAAAGGCATAAGAAAATATGAAAATGGTGGATATAATGGCATAAATCGCTTTACGCTCATCGGAGGTTTTATCTGGATATAAATCTTCAGCTATATCTGGCCATAATACAGGAAGAGCCTGTCTATCTATATAATTTATTACTGTTGCTAATGCAATCAAACCAATCACCCACCATCTCAATCCTTTTACTTTCATTTTTTTAATTTTTGACAAAAGATTTCAGCACCACCATAAAATGGCGATATCTTTAGTATTCATACAGAAAGTAAAATGATGGCCGATTAAAACCGGATTACTTTCCCTCCAATTGTATTTTTATCAAGAAGTAAATCATGCATTTTACCTCTTGATCCTTATTAATATGTAATGTTATAACAATACTTATACAGCTCTTTAAAGTGATCTTTCATGCTTTGTTTTGCTGCTTCTGTATCTTGATTTTTTATTGCTTCATAAATTGCTTCATGCTCTTTTATACCAATAACCGGTTGATTTTTATCACACACGTGATACTTCTCAAAATTTGTAATAATTTCTGGTGTAATTATGAGCATAAATGTATTCATGGTGCTATTACCACACGCTTTTGCAATTGCTAAATGGAACAATAAATCTTCCTGCACTGCATTCTCACCATTCATAACCTTTTCAGTGTAGGCATCGAGAGCCTCTCGCATTTGAACTAAATGTTCTGGTGTTCTTCTCAAAGCCGCCAATCTTGCTGTTTTTAGCTCCAATAGTATTCGTGTTTCAACCAAAGATTTAAAATCGGGCTCTTCAAGCCTTAAGATATCCTCTATCATTCCATTCAATGCAATGATTCCTATATTGGCAACAAATGTTCCGCTTTGAGGCATTGACTTCAAAAGGCCATAAAGTTCTAATTTCTGAATGGCTTCCCTGACGTTGCTTCGACTTACACCAAATTTTTCCGAAAGGCTTCTCTCTGAAGGCAATTTATCTCCTGGTTCAAGATTCTTATGGTTTATAAGATCTCTTATTTGAGAGATGATATCTTTTTGGATTGTTTCACTCTCACTTCTTGTTAATATCTCAAACTTCATATGCTATTGGTTTCTTTTGTTCTGCTGTGCTAATATAAAATTGGTTAACCAGATTACAAGTTTAAAGTTATGAAAAAATTGTTAATGTTTTTTTGTGAGTTTTACTGATTTATAGAAACCAGTAAAACTTCACAATTGACTAACTCAAATAATTGTTAATGTGTTACCTCCAACTCGTAATAATTCACTTTAGCAAATGCGCCTTCATCTCTTGACTGGAAATAGTTACCTGCTTTGAAATAATTTTCAAAAATGCCCCATTTTTTCATGTGAATATTTTCATAAACTTTATATTCACTATTGTTGAGGATTATTACCATTTTACCATCAGATACCTGCACTTCTAAAGTAAACTTTTTAAAACCTACCTCTTGTTCAAAATTAAAACCTTCATCATCATCCCAAGCCTCTTCATGTAATAGATCATTACCAGTCAAGCTAGTATTTTTAAGGATTTTTGTCTTAACCCTTATTTTCCCGTTCTGCCAATATATCTTTAGGATAGGCGGAGCATTGTTATCTTTTTGTCCGATTAAATCACGTTGTTCATCCGTCAGCCTACCGTGGATTTGCATAATGATGACTTTATGATATTTACCATCCTTATCCTTTGAAACTTCTTCCATTTGAAGTTTTCCCTTCATTTTCGCACCTTGAGAAAACGTCCAGTTGGTGTTATTATCACCTGGAACCATCTGCTCACGCAATTCTGACCTCGAATATTTAGTATTAGCAGTTGTGGCGTTACTTGGGAATGCATAAAACACCAATGCTCCTTTTGAAGAGTCGTTATACATATATGGAATAAGTCGCTCATCCGTAGCATAATCCAATATTTCCGGAGGTTCAACCGTTGTGGCCTTGCCTTTTGAATTTTGTTCAGGGGTTGTGACACTCCAATAACTCAAATCTATTTCGGGAAGTTTATATTTTTTTCTCTTTTGGGCATAGGATATGACACAAAAAAGAATCATAAAGTATGGAAGGAATTTTTTTATCATCAGGTTAATTTTTACTGCGCATCAATTTCAAAAGAATCGATATAAGCTTCATCTACTTCATTATAAAAGAATATGGCCAGTGACGTGTTTGCTCCCGAATTAAAAGTCAATACACCTGTAAGCAAATCACTGGTACCTGATACTGCTTCTGAAAATGTAACTGATGCTACTGTGTTATCTTGAATATCAGCAGGATTATCCGTTGCCGTTAACATCTTTACATGTAAAAGACCCGAAGCACCTGATACATTATCTTTCATTCTGTACTTAAACGTTAAAATGTAATCATGATTAGGAGTGAATTCTGAAATCAATTGATATCCTATTCTATCACTTCCAGGGCTGGGTAATTTCGCCCCATTACTGCCTTCATAATAACCACCGGACGAGGTAATTTGGATTACGCCTCCCAATGCCGAATTTCTCCATGGGTCTCTACTGTTATTGCCATTATCAAAACCCGCCTCAAGAATGACAGGTATGGACGCCACTGGTTCTTCTGGCTCAACTACCATAACATCTATAGTCACAGAATCTGATGCTCCGTTGGCATCGCTAGTGGTCAATGTAACCGGATAGACACCTTCACCATCTTCAAAAATATATATGGGATCTTGTTCATTTGACGTAGCACCATTCCCGAAATCCCAAAAATAGGTCGTGGATTCAGCCGATAAATCTGTGAAAATTATCTTTTTGAAGTCATTGATGTCGGCAGTGTAAGTGAAATTTGCCATTGGCAACTCTGTATCAACAATTGAATTGGCTTCAGGCAAATCAAATTCAAAATAGTCTTCACAACTTATATGAACTACAAGAAGTGACATCATCAAAAATGTGACGACTATCTTTTTTAAAGTTTTAATTGATTTTTTCATAATTGTTATCATAAATTATTCTACTTAATATCCTGGGTTTTGG